>Ga0194110_10000090_pt1 | contig 105153 bp, 91 predicted proteins | sample TA2Kig1200mmetaG_FD_146192 | JGI IMG/M metagenome (GOLD analysis project Ga0194110, IMG submission 146192) | Freshwater microbial communities from Lake Tanganyika, Tanzania - TA2015032 Kigoma Deep Cast 1200m | ecosystem: Environmental > Aquatic > Freshwater > Lake | place: Tanzania: Lake...
TCCGGATATCGAATTTGTGGGGCTGAAGATACCACCACGATGCTCTTCGGCTCCAACCTGTCCAACATTCGCAGTATGCTTTTCCTCAAAGTAGTTCCTCGAACAATGCTGTCGTCAACCACTACCAAGTGATCCTTCCCTCGTTGAATTGAACCGTAGGTCACGTCATAAACATGGGTAACCAAATCATCTCTCTCCGAATCTTGGGTGATGAACGTACGCAATTTGGCATCTTTGATGGCTATTTTTTCAATGCGTGTTCGTGCTTCCAGAATTTCGGAGATTGCTTCTTTACTTGCGTCATTTCCTAAGGCTAAAATAAGCTCAGCTTTCTCTAAATTATGCAAGCCTTCAATCGCTTTAATCATCCCATAAAAAGAAACTTCGGCCGTATTCGGAATGTACGAGAATACACTGCGTTCAATCTCTCCATTGATAGCTTCTACCACTTGAGGAGCCACGAGATGCCCCAACATTTTACGTTCCTTATAGATATCCTTGTCCGATCCTCTCGAAAAATAAATACGCTCAAAAACGCATTTTTTTATTAATTTCTGCGATAATATAGGTTTTTCTTCCAATCTCCCATCGGATTGAACGATCAACGCATTTCCTGGTGTAAGTTCTTTTACCTGTTCATCCCTCAGGTTGAACGCCGTTTGAATTACCGGTCTTTCCGAGGCCACGACCACTACTTCATCGTTCTCGAAATAAAATGCGGGACGAATTCCAGAAGGATCGCGAAGCACAAATGCTGCGCCATGGCCGAATAATCCTGCCATTACATAACCCCCATCCCACTTTTTCGCGGCTCTTTCCAAAACCCGACCAATATCCATTTTGTCGCGAATATGATTTGATATTTGCGATTTATCGTACCCCAGTTGCTTATATTCGTTATAGATTCGTTCGTTCTCTTCATCTAAAAAATGACCGATTCGCTCCAATACCGTTACGGTATCTGACATTTCTTTAGGGTGTTGCCCCAAGGCCACTAAGGAATCAAAAAGTTCATCAACGTTGGTTAAATTAAAATTGCCCGCCAATACCAAATTCTTGGTCATCCAATTATTTTGGCGCAAAAATGGGTGGCAATTTTCGATGGCATTTTGACCGAAGGTCCCGTAGCGTAAATGCCCAAGAAACACTTCTCCGGTAAACCCTGCATTCCGTTTCAAATAGTCGACATCCTTTAGCTTCTCAGGACTCTTGCGCTCAATTGTTTGAAAGCGCTCAAACACTTGTTCAAAAAGATCTTGAATAGGATTCGGTTTTACAGACCTAGCTCTGCTGATGTACCTTTCTCCAGGAGCAACATTTAATTTAATATTGGCCAAACCAGCTCCGTCTTGACCGCGGTTGTGCTGTTTTTCCATGAGCAATTGCATTTTATGCAAACCATAAAATGCTGTGCCATACTTTTCAAGGTAAAAACCCAGGTCTTTTTTAAGGCGTAAAAATGCGATTCCGCATTCATGTTTAATGGCGTCGCTCATGGCAACGCGAAAATAGTTAAAGGTCTCCCATGGCGGCCTTTATTGTTAATTAAAAGGCTAAATCGTTCATAACTTAATGCCCTCCCGGTTGGCAACATTTAGGCAGGAGCAAAACAGCTTCAGGATAAGCCTTCACATCATCCGCATCGTAGCCAACCTTGGCTACTGCCAAACGCAAACAACTCGCTGTATTTTTCGCTGGTCTGTATACGCAAATAGCAACTTTAGTGTCCAAGTCCAGTTCAGCATACTTTACACCTCGCTGGTTATTTAAGGACGATTCAATTCGTTGCTTACAATCTTGGCAAAGCGCCGAGGTTTGAATAAACAAGGTGTCAAACTTATTTTTTTGGCAGTATCCCAGGCTGCACGAACTTGCGAGAAGGATAAAAAACAGGCATCTCATCGTTTTTTTGTTTTTAAATTATATGTTATTCCGGCATAAACATTGATGCCTGGAATTGGTCCCCAAACCATCGTAGCGTCGAATCCCGGGTTTTGAGGATCGTTTGCAAAGATAATGGGGTTTGGTTGTTTGAAATTCAATAAATTTTCCACGCCTAAATAAACCCTTATTTTATTGATTTGATAGGCAACTTGACCAAAAACGTAGGGATACCATGGAGAATATGAGTCCGAATTACCTGAAACCTGGTATCCATTTGGCATTCTCATCGGACCTACAAAATTCCCTGTTAGATCAGCTTGCCACCGTTTATTCAGCGAAACCCACGAGGCCGTTACTAAAATACGATGCATAGGAACCATGGTTTGTTGTTGCCGCACCCCGTTTAATACCCCCGTCACGAGCACGTATTTATAGGCACCACGAAAACTAAATTGTTTCGAAAAACTCCCCTCAAACTCAGACTGGAATGCCAAGGACGAAGAGGAACGATCCATAAAACTGAGAACGATGAATTGATCTGATACGTCCCTGTCAAGGATCAACTGACGTTCGAACCAGGTATAATACAAATCGGTGGTGTAGGTTAGTTTTCGATTGAAAAGTTGCCATTCTGTGGCGATGGAACCCCCAAAATTCCAAGATATTTCAGGAAGTAATTTATCGGGAATTATCCAATACTTGTTACTGGCCATCAAGGCATTATTTTCCATCAAATAATTAGGTGACCTCCAACCTTTTCCGCAGGTGGCACGAAGGTCGGTTTTAGGCGTCAATGCATACTTCAAGTGCATCCTCGGTATGAAAATAGCCCCGAAAAGCGAATGGTAATCCCACCTTACACCCGTCTGGCATGAAAGGCGGTTTAGTTTTAGCGCGTATTCCGTAAAAACTCCCGTACTGATTTCCGAGCGATTCAAGACATGGGTGTCCACCGTCTGATCGATGGCTAGAAAATTAGATGCAATACCCGACTTTACTTGATGTACTCCATCCTCGCTCGAACGTTCATAAATAAGGGAAATAACGTAACGTTTTTCGTTGCCAAAAATCTTCCGTTGGCCTCCCAAGGCGTTCCCGCCAAAATATCCCTGTGCATTGTGGCTTTTGAGTTGCTGAATTATCCCCAACGATTCGCCTTCTCGCTTGCCAAAGAAACCCGTCTTAGCAGTTAGCTCCAAGTGCCGGTTGGCGAACTCCATGTGAAAAGGAAAAAGAAGCGGTGAATTAGGGGATTGACCGCCAAAACGGTGGTCAGAATATCCGTAAATGGCGAACTGCGCCTCCATTCTCCGTCCGTTATATTGCCAACGATTCATCGCAGAAATGTTTTGATAAAGGGGTAAATCCAAAAACCCGTCGTGGTTTTCATCGATGTTCGTTTTATTGAAAGAACCGTTCAGCAGAACAGAAGTCCCCCATTGATCGTTGAACTTATGGCTTACCATCGCATTTGCTTCAGCACGGCCAAATCGGTTGCCATATGCATTTAGCAACAAGCGATCCGATTCCAATGGACTTTTTAGGCTGAGGTTGATTAAGCCCGCCATGGACTCATGGCCGTTAACTACCGACCCGGTTCCTTTCGAGATTTGAATGCCATCAAGCCAAATTCCCGAAAAAGACTGCAGCCCACTTGACGCTTCTAAGCCGCGTAAAAAAGGCACGTTTTCAAGCTGAAATTGCGTGTAAATTCCATCTAAACCTAAAAGGTGTATTTTTTTTGCCCCCGAAACTGCATCCGTGAGGTTAACGTCTATTGAAGCATTGGTCTCAAATGACTCCGATAAATTACAGCAGGCAGCCCTCCTCAATTCCGAAAACCCAATGCGTTCCAACTGGACAATGCTTAACTTAACCATTCCGTTATTGGCCTTGCGTTGCACAATTACTTCCGGCTTAAGTTTGTCGCTGAATAAGACGAAAGAAAGTGCTGAAAATCGATCTTGCTGTTGGATAATGAGCGTATCCGAAATGTACCCGGAAAGAGATGCGACTAAGGTATCCGGCGATTGCCTTCCTGGAAAAATCTCAAATTTACCGTTGGCATTTGTAAAAACCGCTTTCTTCGACCGAAGCAATTTTACTTTTACCCCGTTCAGTGGGATGGTATCCGTTAATCGAACACCTCGAATATACCCGCGAACTTGCCCGTAACTAAAATTAAAAGAGGAAAACCCAAGAAGGTAAAAAATGGCGATAAAATATTTCACAGGAACTCTCCTATCAAAAATAAATAAAATAAGTAAAATCGTAAAACTTGAGCTTTTAAACATCGGACCTTATCGGATTAAACCGCGCGTTCACTAACAATACGGTAATAATTAAGGCCGCCCCTACGTAAAATTCCGTTGAGAGTATCTCGTGCTCTTTTAACAAAACCGCCGCAAGCAACATCGTGTATACCGGTTCGAGGTTAATTGTCAAAGAAACGGTGTAGGCACCCAGCTTTTTAACCAAATAAATAGCCGCCATAAAAGCAAATGAGGTACATACCAATCCAAGAAAAAGTAACCAAATTAAAGCCTCCCAAGTTAGTTGAAATGAGAAATGAGGTGAATCCTGCCAAATAAGCACTAAACTAATTCCTACCCAACCCGTAGCCAATTCAAAGAGGGAAAGAACGGGGGGCTCAACCGAACGGGACAATTTTGCATTGGAAACGGAAAATATAGCGGCTAACAAGGCGCTTAACAACCCAAGTAACAAAGCAATTAGCACATCCCCCTCAAAATCTCGAGCAATAAATGCCACCCCTAAAACCACAACCACACTAAGCAAAAGTTTCGACCAGTTAAAAGGTAATTTTAACAGGAGTGGTTCCAACCAAACTACGTGAAAGGTGGTGGTGGCTAAACACAAAATCCCAAGTGAGGCCGTGGATAATTGAATGGAAAAGTAAAAAGTGATCCAATGCAACGCCACAATCAGTCCGGTAAATATTACAGGAAGCCAACGTGTTTTCGGAATGCGCAAGGATTCGCGCCGGTAGGCAATGTAAAGCAGAAGGCCAATTGATGCAATTAAAAGTCGGTACCAAACCAAAATAATAGGATTTTGGTCCAATAATTTCCCAATAATACCGGTAAATCCCCACAGAAAAACGATTCCATGCAGTAAAAGAATCGCCTTACCTTTTGCCACTTGTTACCTCAACTTTTTCCATTGTGCAATGGAATTCTTACATTGGCTCACATAAGCCGTGTCGCCATCTGCTTCGGCGAGTTTTTGGCATTGTTCAGCAGTCTTTATAGCCTCTGTATAAAATCCAAGCGAAGCTTGTATCAACGATTTTGTTCGAAGCATCCAATAAGCTTCAGGGCGCAGGATTATGGCCTTTTCCACCCACTCGAGCGCTTGCTTATCATCGATTTTTTCATCGAAATAGAACTTGGCAGCCGTGTGATAGTCGTTGGCTGTTGGGCCAGCCATTACTTTTTTTATGGATGCCAAAACTTTATCTTTAACCATTACCGAAAACGGGACTTGGATTTTTACTTTATCCCAAGTAATTATTAAATCTCCCGCGTTGTTCCGCATATTATTAATATCTATGGTTAAATTTTCAACGCTTTCTTGACGGTTCATTACCGGCCTTGTTAGATTGAGCGCCACTTTCGTTTCATCCCATTTTGCGGGTACACCCCAACTGCCATATTCGGTGTAGAACACCAATTGCCAATCTGTTGGGCTTGGTTTAACATATAGCGCATAAGTGCCTGCCTTCAGCGTATCGCTTCCAAAAATCAACGCATCAGAGCACGTCAACTTAGTGCTTTCATTCGCTCCAAATCTCCAATACTCGTTGTAAGGGACAAGATCCCCAAAGATTACACGACCATTCACGGAGGGCCTTGAGTAGGAAACAACAATGTCGGTAAGACCTATGCGCTGCTCAAGGCGGCACGGAGGGCTTGCCTTAGGAGCTGTAACTTGCGATAATAAAACCCCTGTGGAGAGGAGATAAACGCTGAAAAAAAAGCATTTCATGGTTCAAAAGATTTATGGTTAACGTAGTTTTCTAACGCCTTCGAATATTCTTCTTGAGAAGTTCGCTGGAAACCCTGAGAAAAAAGATCCATCATTTCTTGGCGGCGGTTTTGGGAAATTTTTTTTGTCCCGGTATGCACCGAAAGCTGCCCATTGATGGTTTGTATACTCAATAAAAATCCTTCTGTTGGTCCCATTTTAATATAAACGGCTTCCTTTTCCGTGATACGACTCATGGTTTCTGTTTCATCGGCAATTTTATCCCATACCGTTTTTGAAAACAATCCCACCAACTTCTCAGCTTTTTCAGGCTCAGCCGCATTCATACACTTCCAAGTCTCCCCATCGATTCCATGGACTATTAGAAAGGAAACCAGTTCTTTTTCTAAACTAACCAGTTGTTCACGGGATAATGAAGGATAGTTCATGGCTCAATTTTCGTTCGCATAAAGTTCAAGGGTTAAATCCATGATCTCTGGTAAAACCTTATCGGTAGAGGCCTGTTCAAAACTAAAAAAATAAGTTCCTTTTTTGGGAAATCGAGCATGAGTAATTACTTTGGAAAAAACAACCGTTGAGCCGCTTTTTTCTCCCATCCATTTTCCCTGAACGTCGGCTGTTACAATTTCTAAAGGAAACCGTTTCGATTTTCCGAGCGGACCTTCAACGGTGAGATACATCCACAAATTACTGTATGGATAGTTGGCTGTGGTTCTTACTGTTAATATGACATCGTACAACAGCGAGGTATCCCCTATCGGAAGTTTAAAAAGGGATTTAGCTCCCTGTCGCCATTTTTGTCCGGGAATTGACTTGGACTCTGAATGCAGTGCATCCGAACACCCCAACAATAAAAACCCAGCGACAATAATAAATCCAAAGATGAGGAAGTGTCGCTTATTCATTTCCAGGTGCTTGGGTACTGTGTTTGGGCTTCTTTTTTTTCTTTTTCTTGTTGCTAGCAAAACGAGCAATGCTGTCTTGTCCAACAACGTTATCAAACCCGATCTCTAACGGTTTTTCGCCTTCGATGTTGAAGGGTTTAAGATCCTTTGGAACTATTCCTTTTTTATTTTTCTCTTGAATCTCGTTAACCTGTTCAGGACTTAAAATGATCCAGGCACTTTCTCCGGCATAAGCATACCACAACATGCGTTTAAATACGTCGGTTTTAATGTGATACGCCTCACCTTTCTCCGTCTTAAGTTTCACTTCCGTCTTTGGGAAGGATTTTAACGACTCCGTGTACATGTCAAGCTCGTAATTTAAGCAGCATTTTAATTTGCCGCACTGACCCGCCAATTTTTGGGTATTTAAGGCCAATTGTTGATACCTTGCCGCGCTGGTAGAAACGGAACGAAAGTCTGAAAGCCACGTTGAACAGCACAACTCGCGACCACAGACGCCAATGCCCCCTAAACGAGAGGCCTCTTGCCGAGATCCAATCTGTCGCATTTCAACACGCACCTTGAATTGGTCGGCCATGTCTTTTATTAGTTGACGAAAATCCACTCGTCCCTCAGCAGTGTAATAGAAGGTTGCCCTCGATAAATCCGCTTGGTACTCCACATCGGAAATCTTCATCTCCAATTTTAAGTTTACGGCTAAAGTCCGAGATTTGAACATAAGGTCTTTTTCCAAGGACCGCCCTTCAATCCATCGGTTAATTTCCTCTTGATTGGCAATGCGCAAAATCTTTCTTGCCTCAGCATGCTTGAAGGCAGGAGCTTTTTTTCGAACCTGTATACGGGCAAGTTCTCCAACCACGGAAACGATTCCAATATCGTATCCGGATGAGGCCTCAACCACCACCAAATCACCCGTTTGTAAAGCGAATACATTCGTGTTTCGGTAAAAAGATTTACGCCCGTTTTTGAAGCGCACCTCCACAATTTCATAAGGTTTTTGATTTTCGGGTAACGATAAGTTGGCCAACCAATCGCGCACTTCTAACCTTTCGCATTCTCCACTGCTGCATAATCCATTGTTCTTACACCCTCTTGGTGATTCTCCTTTACCGCATGATGCACAACCCATGGATCTTTTTTTTGTAAAAATAATGAATTAAGCACGATGAATATGCCTCATAACTTGAAAACTAAGTTCCGTAAAAAGCATTTTAGCACTCGCATTGCGCTCGAGGCCAAAATATGCGGTATCCATTGTTTCGATAAACTGCCGAATGTTGTTGCCGGTAATATAAGGCGAGAATTTCTCTGAGAAAGCAAATTCTTTCGGAGTTAATGTTACATGTTCAACGCCCAAGTAATTGAGAACATTGCACTGACGAAGCATGTGTAAGGCGTAGGAGAGGAAGAGCTTTTGACGCTCTTTTGAGAAGGTGGACATCTCCTCAGCCCAAGACATCATTTCGTTGACGTTTTTTTTAAAGCAACTGCGCATCAATTGTATAAACGATTCGCGATACCCGTCCATCATTTCCCCGTTCTTGAGAAGATTTGTAGCCGTACTTAAATCTCCATCCGAGAAGGATGCGAGTCCATCCGCAGTTTGTCTGTCTATTGAATATTTTTCCATTAAATATCCTGCGATTTCGATAGACTGCAACCTCGGAAATATGGTGATTTGAGTACGAGATTGCACGGTAGGAAGCACTTCAAGCTGTTGTTCCGCTAAGAGTAAAAACAGGGTTTTTAAGGGCGGCTCCTCCAACACTTTCAACAGTTTATTTGAGCATTCAGCGTTCATTTGTTCTGATCCAAAAATAATGACTACTTTGAATCCGCCTTGAAACGACTTTAAGTTGATTTTCTTAATAATCTCCTTGCTTTCCTCAACGCCAATAATTGGATTTCGTTCCTTTTCATCCATCACTTTCAACCAATCAAATGAGGAAAAATAAGGGCTTTGCTTTACCAAATCTCGCCACTCGTTTATCAGTCCATCCGAGGTCTTGGAAATGGACTGCACTACCGGAAATACGCAGTGTAAATCGGGATGTTGCAAATCGTTCATCTGGACACAGGAACTGCATATACCGCAAGCATCGGTAGGTCCGGGTTGTTCACACAATAAATACCTTGAGTAAGCTAAAGCCACAGGAAGGGTTCCAAAACCCGGAGAACCAACAAAAGTTTTAGCGTGGGCTGTTTTGCCCGAGGCACTTTCTTTGATTAAATCGGCAATAATTGTTTTTTGACCAACAATATCTTTAAAGAACATAGCCCAAATTTAGGAATTATCGGGTTCGCTGTTAGCAAAATTTGCCTTTCCAACAACGATTACAAACTCTCCTTTTACGACGAGATTGGAAAAATAAACGACCGCCTCCTCGATCGTACCACGAAAATGCATTTCATGCATTTTTGAAATTTCTTTTGAAACGGAAACTTTTCTGTGAGCACCCATAACTTGAGCAATTTGCTCGAGCGTTTTAACCAAACGATAAGGAGATTCGTAAAAGATTACCGTATGGTCCAAGGTAGCCAAATACTCCAAACGCGACTGACGTCCTTTTTTATGGGGAAGAAATCCTTCGAAAAAGAATCGGTCTGCAGGTAACCCGGAAACCACCAGTGCAGGAACAAATGCAGTTGGGCCCGGTAAACATTCAACCTCAATTCCGCGCTCAATGCAGGCTCGCACCAAAAGAAAACCAGGATCGGAAATGCCGGGAGTGCCCGCATCTGAAACCAACGCTACTTGTTCATGTGTTTGAATTTGACGAATGGTTTCCTCTAATTGCGCGTGCTCATTATTTACATGGTATGAAATCATCCTCTTATGAAGGTCCAAATGGCTTAACAAAACGCGGGTTACCCGAGTATCCTCGGCGAGAATCAGGGTGCTTTCTTTCAGCATACGAATGGCGCGCAAGGTAATATCCTCTAAGTTGCCTATTGGAGTTGGTATTATGAATAATTTAGGCATACGGGAGGATTTAAATTCAGCCAAAAACTTTTTTAACCACCTCTTCAAGTTTTTTGCACGCTACCAATTTGATTGCATGGGTTTCGGGTTTTAATCCCTTATTATATTCGGAAATAAATACATGCGTATACCCAAGTTTTTGCGCTTCGGTGATCCGGGTTTCAATCCTATTGATGGGTCGTATCTCTCCCGATAAACCCACTTCAGCAGCGAAGGTAAAAGCGCGGTTTACCGGAATGTCAGCGTTTGAAGAAAGTACAGCCATTAGGACCGCCAAATCAACTGCCGGATCGTCAACTTTTATTCCTCCGGCGATGTTTAAAAAAACATCTTTGCTAGCGAGTCGAAAGCCACAACGTTTTTCCAAGACGGCCAGTAACATGTTCAAGCGCTTGGGATCAAAACCGTTAGATGATCTCTGTGGAGTACCATAGGCAGCGGTACTAACCAAGGCTTGCACTTCGACCTGTAACGGCCGTAAGCCCTCTAGGGTTGTCGCTATGCAAGAACCGCTCAGCGTTCCGTCCGTATTCGAAATTAAAATTTCAGACGGATTCTCAACCATGCGTAGGCCTGTACCTTGCATCTCGTAAATTCCTAATTCGTTGGTTGACCCAAATCGATTTTTAACCGTCCTTAATAAGCGATAAAAATGATTTCGATCTCCTTCAAATTGCAGCACTGCGTCCACCATATGCTCCAAAACTTTGGGACCTGCAATGCTTCCCTCTTTGGTAATATGTCCAATGAGAAAGACGGGAACATTGGATTCTTTCGCAAAGCGCAACAAGAGCGCAGTGCATTCACGTACCTGACTTACACTTCCGGGAGCACTCTCTATTTCGGGATAAAATAACGTTTGAACCGAGTCAACGATGAGCACCTTAGGAAGCAATTTGGATGCATGGTTAATGATCTGAGTAACATCGGTTTCGATCAACAGATGGCAATCAGGGTTCGTGATACCAAGGCGTTCAGCGCGCATTTTAATTTGCTGGTCGCTTTCTTCGCCTGAGACGTATAGGACGTTCATTTGCTCTTTGATGGCCATTTGCAAAAGCAGAGTTGACTTTCCAATACCCGGATCTCCCCCAATCAAAATAATTTCGCCCAGAACCAATCCCCCACCTAATACCCTATTTAACTCAGTATCCTTCAACTGAATTCGGGCGGTTGCGGTTTTTTGAATTTCAGTCAGTAAGATTGGAGTGTTTTCGGTGCGCTGACGAGAAAAGATGAGCGCTTTTGGGTTTGACCTAACCAGCGTTTCTTCAACCATAGTATTCCATGATTTGCAGGAGGGACATTGTCCAAGCCACTTTGGAGACTCATGCCCACAAGACTGACAAAAAAAAGCGGATTTCACTTTGGCCATTGAGCAAAAGTACATCAAATGGCATTAACCCTTGAAAATAAATCTTGGGTTAAAAAAATTTATTTTTAAAAATGTCTTGAATAGTACAAAAAAATTAAATTTGCCCGTTGAACAGTTAATTATATGTCTAAACGAAGGTCCATTATCAGTTACGACAAACTCACCATTGAGCAAAAAAAGCAAATTCTTCGAGATTTTCCCGATGGCTATATTAATCATTTGTCTACGGTAAAAACTCCAACTGGAGATGTATTGGATGCTTTGATTTGGGAGACTGATGAGGTAATCTATTTGGTAAAAATAACCAAGACTTTACCCAAAGCAAAACCGGTTATCGAGGAGGATGAAGAAGATTTAGACGACGATTTTGACAAGGTTCCCGACATCAACGACGACGATGAAATGGGCGAAGAAGAAGAGGAGGACGAATACGATAAACCTGACGACGAAGAGGACAATGACGATGACGACGATGATGACGATGATGATTGAATATCATAAATAATTCCTTGAATTTTATTACCTTTAATGCGTAATTAAATTGATCAAAGGACATGAGAAAGTCGTTCGACCCAACCACCATGCTTTCACACATCACGGTAGATAAAGTTGGGGTTGAAGAGCGTGTTGCCCGATTTCAAACCCGAAGTATAAAGAGCGAGTCCAAGTTGCAAGGCTTGAAAATGGTTCTTAATATGATTGACCTCACGACGCTGGAAGGGAAAGACACGCCAGGTAAAGTGCAACAAATGTGTTATAAGGCTCAGCACTTGCACGATGTTCATCCTGGGCTTCCATGCGTAGCGGCGGTTTGCGTATATCCTTCCATGGTCGGGACAGCAAAAAAAGCACTTAGCAACTCCTCTGTTAAAATTGCTTCAGTATCCACAGCGTTTCCGTCTGGCCAGTCAACCCGAGAAATCAAAATTTCCGATACCAAATTTGCTGCAGACGAAGGGGCTGATGAGATCGATATGGTGATTTCGCGTGGAAAATTTCTAGCTGGAGAGCACTCCTTTGTTTTTGACGAAATTGCCGCTATCAAAGAAGCATGTGGTAAGGCAAGGTTAAAAGTAATTTTAGAAACCGGCGAATTAAGCACCTTAGATAACGTTCGTTTAGCGAGCGATATAGCAATTCATGCCGGTGCCGACTTTATCAAAACCTCCACCGGAAAAATTCAACCTGCTGCCACGATGCAAGTTACCTACACCATGTTAATGGCCATCAAAGATTACTTTGATAAAACGGGAATCATGGTTGGGATGAAACCGGCGGGAGGAATTTCAACATCAAAACTTGCGTTGCATAACCTCGTTATGGTGAAAGAAGTACTTGGGAATGCTTGGTTAAGCAACGATTGGTTTCGTTTTGGCGCAAGCAGCCTTGCCAACGATGTTCTTATGCAAATTATTAAAACTGAAACAGGCCTGTATCAGTCAACAGATTATTTTTCAATCGACTAAAAATGGCAAATACCAATTCCTCAAAGATTGCTCCGGAATGGAATTACTCTCCAGCTCCCGAAAATACACATCACATTCGCCTGGAAAAAAAGTACCAGCTTTTCATCAATAACGAATGGGTAGCACCGAGCTCAAAAAAATATTTCCCAACTACAAATCCTGCTACCGAGGAAGTGCTCGCTGAAATTGCATGGGCCAATGATGCCGACGTTGACAAGGCGGTTAAAGCGGCGCGTAAAGCCTACCGCGAAGTGTGGTCAAAACTTTCAGGGGCAGAAAAAGGCAGGTACATCTATCGCATTGCACGCATGATGCAAGAACGCGCTCGAGAATTCGCTGTAATTGAGTCCCTGGATAGTGGTAAGCCCATTCGAGAATCCCGGGATGTTGATATTCCTTTGGCGTGCAATCACTTTTTCTATTATGCGGGCTGGGCAGATAAATTGGAGTATGCTTCACCGGCAAAAAACCCCGAGTCTCTCGGCGTAGCCGGACAAATCATCCCGTGGAATTTCCCCTTATTGATGGCTGCATGGAAAATTGCTCCTGCCCTGGCAGCAGGCAATACGGTGGTTTTAAAACCGGCCGAAACCACTTCCCTAACTGCTTTAAAATTGGCGGAAATAATTCAAGATGCCGGATTGCCTGCCGGTGTGGTGAATATTGTTACGGGGCATGGTGATACCGGAGCAGCGATTGTGAATCATCCCGATGTGGATAAAATCGCCTTTACAGGGTCCACGAATGTGGGTAAAATTATTCAGCGTGCAATTATTGGCACTCGCAAAAAATCCACCCTCGAACTCGGTGGAAAATCTGCTAACATCATTTTCGATGATGCTCCAATTGATCAAGCTGTGGAAGGAATTGTTAACGGAATCTTCTTTAACCAAGGTCACGTTTGTTGCGCGGGATCGCGTTTGTTTGTTCAAGAAAACGTAGCTGAACGCGTGATTCAAAAATTAAAGTCTCGAATGGAAAGTTTGTACGTAGGCGATCCGCTAGATAAGAATACGGACATTGGGGCCATCAACTCTAAAGAGCAATTGCAAACGATTCAAAAGTACATTCGAATCGGAAAGGAAGAAGGAGCCGAAATTTATCAAAGTGGATGTACCCTACCCTCTAAGGGTTATTTCTGCAGGCCCACTTTATTTACCGGTGTTTCGCAATCCCACGTTATTGCGCAAGAGGAAATTTTCGGTCCCGTATTGACGATTCAAACCTTTAGAACCCTTGACGAAGTGATTCAAAAAGCCAACAACTCCCCCTATGGACTTGCCGCTGGAGTATGGACAGATAAAGGTTCAAGAATTTTTAACCTAACCACCAAATTGCGGGCTGGAGTAGTTTGGGCAAATACGTACAACAAATTTGACCCTGTTTCGCCTTTCGGGGGTTACAAGGAAAGCGGATTTGGTAGGGAGGGAGGAATTCACGGATTGAGCGCGTACCTCAAATAAAGTTCAACTCCTTACCATTGAAATATAAAGAAGATTAACCATGGATATTTTGAAAACCTATAAAATATATATCGGAGGGTCCTTCCCAAGAACGGAATCAGGTAGATATTACCCCATCGCAGATGCGACAGGAAAGACTTTGGCAAACGTTTGTCTTTCGTCGCGAAAGGATGTGCGCAATGCCGTGGTGGCCGCCCGAAAAGCTTTTGGTGGATGGTCGGAAAAAACCGCCTTTAACCGAGGGCAAATCCTTTACCGAATTGCAGAAATGTTGGACGGCCGCAAGGGACAGTTTATCGATGAGCTGATGGATCAAGGAATAAGCAAATCCAAAGCCGAAAAAGAGGTTGAACAATCCGTTGATCGTGTGGTATACTATGCGGGATGGGCCGATAAATACCAGCAAGTAGCGAGCAGCGTAAATCCTGTGAGCTCATCGCATTTTAATTTTTCAGCCTTAGAGCCCATGGGGATTATTGGAATTATTGCCCCGCAAGAAAACTCCTTACTTGGCCTTATCGAATTGGCCATTCCCGCTATTTGCGGGGGTAATACGGCTGTGGTAGTTGCCTCCGAATCCTACCCTTTATGTTCAATTACCTTTGCCGAAGTTCTTCATTCTTCGGACGTACCGGGTGGGGTAGTGAATATTTTAACAGGAAAAGTCGCAGAACTTGCTCCTGCTTTAGCAGGCCACATGGACATTAATGCTTTGGTTTCGTGTCCTTTAGGGGAACTTCAAACCTCTTTGGCTCTTTCGTGTGTAGAAAACCTCAAGCGCAATTTCATTTACACGGACCCGAACCGTCAGGGTTTGAACTTTATTACAGACTTACAAGAAGTAAAAACTACCTGGCACCCCATTGAGAGCATTGGCGGTGCCACCAGCAGTTACTAATTGAACTTATTTAGGCCAGTAGGGATTGTCTTTTAGAAGGCTTGTAACTTCCTCTTTGGAAAGAAAGACTTCTGGTAAACCGGCGCAATAAGGTCCGATTTCGTATTGTTGATAAATAAAACGAATGCCCTTTCGCTCTAAAGCAAAAACTTCGGCCAGTTCAAACGGTTGGTCATCGGTGGTGAACCACCACCCTAGATCTTCATTCTGTTGTAAAAACTTTTTCTTAGCCAATGCCGTAAGTGCACGAAAACCGGATGGCTCAAATAAATTATCCAAAGAGATCTTGTTGCCTGTAGAAAGGTCTATGTTGAGAACTTGGAGGGAAAAAACACCGTGTGCCGCGCCGAGGGCATAATAATCAGACGCAATTCCCAAGCTTAAAAACCTGTCATTGGTATCCCGAACCCAACAAGTTATGGTTTCTTGAAATAAATTTTCTTCTAAATCTGTCGCATTGGTTTCTTTGACTTTATTGACATATTTGCTAATTGCATCGATTCCTGATGAATTTCCTGTGATGGCTTTTGTTATCCGTTGATTGATTTTGTGGGCAACAGCAACATCGTTCAGGCGTACGGTAAGAAGTTCAACCGTTCGTTGCGAACACCAATCTTCAACGTAGTCCATTTCATCGGTAGCTTGGATATCGCAGTTTTCCGCTTTAAAGGTCTGTTTTTTCCACCCTAGACCAGTAGGTAAAGGCTTTGTTGGTTGATCAATTTTTTTTGTTTGCCCTGTCGTATCGTTGTTCTTCTTAGCCTCCTTTTTCGCAGAACTGGTACAACTTACCGCCGCAACTAAGAGCAGCACCATTGATGTAGAAAAAAAACGCCCCATACGCATACGTAAAGGTAAGCCTTTAACAGGTTACTTAATTCCTTTTTCCGCCTTTATTTTTTATGATTTGGTGTTGGGCTTGGTTCTCCCAATTGTCGGGCTCTTTATTCAGCCTTCCTTCTTTTTGTAAAGACCTCTTCTCCTATTACAATACGAACATAAGAACCGGTTCTTTTTCCATCGCTTTGAAACACCATATCTTCTTTCAATCCATGAATCAAGGCATAGGGAGAAGTGATGGCATTGCCAAGGGTAACGACACCGTAGGATAGGGTATCTCTTACCCACAGCGAGGTTTCTTTTCCCTGCCCCACAAACTCGCCATTTTCGTTTCGGTACCCTCCAGGAAGAATTCCAAAATCATAGATATTTGCGCCAAGTTTGCCGATATCCCAACCTAGGGAATCTCTTAAACGTTGGCCTGCAACCCCTTTTCCGGGGTAACTGAAAATGCCTTGATTGATATGCTCTACCAATTTTTTGAAATCGCCGTTATTTGCAACCCGGCTATTCTTGGGGGCCAAACCCCGAGGATCAGCAATGGCAAACCAATTATAGATAAGCCCATATTTGCGCGCCATAGACGTATCATTTCTAAAGACGCAGTAAGCCGGTATTCCTGCCTGTAAACATTCAATCCAATCTTCACGAGTTTTCGCATTACGCAGTTTATCGCCGTTTCTAAAATGCGTAAGGTTAAGATTCGTAATGGACCACCACGTAGTATCAATCGCAACAAAATCAATTTTTTGTTGGGCATTTAGCATAAAACCGCTGAATAAAATGCATATGACTGATAACAGCTTCATACCATCTTAATGACGATGCCCTGAATCGTTACACCGACTCAGCAACTTTTTGTTAGTCCAAAGAAATCCTTAATTTAGCCAAAACGGGATGTAGCGCAGTCCGGTAGCGTACACGTCTGGGGGGCGTGTGGTCGCAGGTTCGAATCCTGTCATCCCGACCAAACCCTCCTAAACCCATTGCGATGCAATGGGTTTTCTTTTGTACAGCGTCGTAAAAGCGTGCTTCTAGAAGGAACTTGACTGCTCACCGAGGAAATTGACCCCATGTGACAGCACAAAACACGATTAAAAGACGCTTATTCCCCGAAGAAATGTAGTTAAGCTTACCGTTAATTCCTAATTCTTGCAGGGGAATGACCTATCTTTATCCCATGAATAAGTTTGCGATCTGGGTTCAGGCTGCTCGCCCTCGAACCCTTCCTCTTTCCCTTTCAGGAATTGTAATGGGCTTGGCATTGAGCCCGAGCTCAGGATTTAGCAACCCTTGGATAATGCTTGGTTGTCTTTTGACAACGGTATTGTTTCAAGTGCTCTCCAATTTTGCCAACGACCTCGGTGACGGAATAAAAGGGACGGATAATGCTCAAAGAATTGGTCCGGAACGGGCCGTTCAATCGGGAAAAATCTCGGTTTCATCCATGAAAAAAGCCGTTGTTTTCCTGAGTTTTTTGAGTCTGCTGTCGGCGGGTCTTTTATTAAACGCTGCCGTACCCAATCTCACCATGAAAGCATTGATTTTTTACCTCATCCTTGCCTTGCTGTGTGTATTAGCAGCCATTACCTACACCGTCGGGAAAAAAGCTTACGGTTACCACGGGGGAGGCGACCTCATGGTTTTTCTTTTTTTTGGTGGGGTAGCAGTACTCGGTACGCGCCATCTGTTCACCCCTAACTTTTCCGTGGAAGAAGTTTTGGCCGCAATAGCCATTGGAGCCTGGAGCACCATGGTACTCAATCTGAATAACCTGCGAGATATTGATAATGATGCCGAAGCCCAAAAAAAGACCATGGTTGTTTTTTTGGGGTTAAAAAACGCTCTGCGATATCATCATATACTTGCCATTCTTGGAAGCAGTTGCTGGGTTATTCTAGTCTACAAACATTCTATTGAAACAAAAAATCCGTTCCTATTATTGGCTTTAATGCCCTTATTGCTTTTTGTAAAACATACCACCCAAGTAATGAAAATCAAGGAGGCAAAAACCTTTGATCCGGAACTAAAAAAAGTAGCCATGAGTACTTTTTTGGCATCCGTATTATTTTTCGGATTAAGCCATCTTTGAGCACAGGATTTATTGTTAAAAGTTCCCTTAAGTGTCTAATAATTCCTTAACTTTATCGCGCAAAATATTCACGTATGAAAATCCTAGTTTGTATAAGCAAAGCGCCTGACACTACATCAAAAATTGCTTTTACGGAAGGGAACAGCCGTTTTGACGAAAACGGAGTACAATACATTGTAAACCCTTATGACGAGTGGTATGCTTTGGTTAGGGCTTTGGAAATCAAAGAGGCCTCAAGTGCAGATATCACCATTGTTACAGTAGGAAATGCCTCTGATGAGGCGATTATGCGAAAGGCATTAGCCATTGGGGCAGACGAGGCCGTTCGAATCGATGCAGAACCAACCGACGCTTACTTCGTTGCAAAAGCTATCGCTGACTTCGCTCAAGAAAAAAACTTTGACCTTATATTAACCGGCAAAGAAACCATTAATTATAATGGATCTCAAATCGGAGGAATGGTTGCTGAAGCACTTGATTTACCGTACATATCTATTGCTTCCAAGCTAGATGTTGCGGGTAGCTCCCTAACCCTTGAACGGGAGATAGCAGGAGGCGTTGAGGTGGTTCAAGTAAATCTACCGGTTGTTGTATCTTGTGCCAAAGGCATGGCAGAACAACGAATACCTAATATGCGTGGAATCATGGCCGCTCGCACCAAACCGTTACAAGTAATCCCCCCAAAAAACAGCGATCAACTCACAAGCTATGTTGCTTTCGCAAACCCAGCTGCCAAGTCAGGCGTTAAGTTGATTGATCCCAGCAATATGGACGAACTCGTGTCATTATTACACAACGAAGCAAAAGTAATCTAGCTATGAAAAATATTGTCTTCATTCCAGCCAATTCCCCCTTAACCAAGGCTTCTTTTGAAGTGGTAAGCTATGCCCGTAACCTGGGTGGAACGGTTACTGTCTTAGCCGCAGGAAAGCTTCCGTCGCAGGATTTAAGCGTTCTGGGAACCTACGGCGCGGATGAGGTAATCGTAAACCGCAGCCTAGTAGCCAATGACGACCAACAAATCACCATGTGGCTTGCTAACTATTGCAAAGAGGCCAATAACATTGTTTTCAGCCACGATTTTAATGGTAAAGCCATCGCACCGCGGTTATCCGTTAAACTAAAAGCAGGATTTATATCAGGAGCGATTGCCCTACCTGAAAACGATGGTTCCATAAAGGTAAATGTTTACTCAGGAAAAGCCTTCGGATTCATGAAGTGTAATACAACGCAAAAAATCATTTCATTGCTCCCCAACAGCGTAGCTCCGGAAATGTCGGGAAATGCCTGCGGAGTTACAGAAGTTGAAGAAACATTTGGAGAAATAAAAGTAAAAGTGCTCTCGGTTAAAAAACCTGAAGGATCGATTCCCCTTCCCGAAGCTGAGCGAGTGGTTTCTGCTGGAAGAGGTTTGAAGGGGCCCGAGAACTGGGGTATGATTGAAGACCTTGCCAACGCATTAGGAGCCGCTACAGCATGTTCACGACCCGTTGCTGACATTGGTTGGAGACCGCATCACGAACACGTCGGACAAACCGGCGTGGCGATTCGACCAAATCTATACATTGCCGTGGGCATTTCTGGCGCGATTCAACACTTAGCCGGTGTCAATGGATCTAAGGTGATTGTCGTTATCAACCCAGATGCTGAAGCTCCCTTCTTTAAAGCGGCTGACTACGGAGTTATTGGTGACGCCTTTGAAGTGGTTCCAAAATTAATTGATGCTGTGAAAAATTTCCGTGCTAACTAGTTCTTTTCATGAGTAAAATTCTGTTGGAAATAAGAGGAATCGAATACAGCCAAACACAATCCGGCTCTTATGTATTGGACCTTAAAGAAGTAGGAGGAAGACGCCGTATGCCCATCCTAATTGGTGGTTTCGAAGCGCAGGCCATTGCATTGGCCTTGGAAAAAATGACACCAAATCGACCGATGACGCATGACCTTTTTGTATCGGTTTTTGTGATAGTTAATGCTCAAGTAAAAGAAATCATCATCCACGAATTTAATGAAGGATTGTTCAAAGCCAATATTGTCGTCGTTCATGAAGGCATTGAAGTCGATATTGATGCGCGCTCCTCGGATGCCGTGGCCATCGCTGTTCGTTTTAATGCCCCCATCTACACCACCGAAAAGGTCCTTCAAGAAGTTAGTCATATCAGCGAACGACGTGAAGATGAGTCTGACGGGGTTGATTTCGATGAAGAGGATTTGGAAGATTCAGACTCTGATGAAAATGATATGAAAGAAGTTCCTCTCGAGGAATTGGAGTATCTATTAAGCGAAGCGCTGGAAAACGAAGATTACGAAAAAGCGACACGGCTTCGTGACGAAATTAACAAGCGAAAAAAATAGTACCTTCAAACCATGGAAAATCATGGCTTACCCTCTAACAACAGCTCAATTCAGTCTCAACTCACTGCTCTAAGTTTTCTCCAATACTTTGTTTGGGGTGCCTGGTTAATTACCGTTGGTAAATATTGCACCATTACCATGAAATGGTCCTTTACCGATTTTGGTGCCATCTTTACTACCATGGGTATTTCTTCGGTCTTTATGCCTAGTTTAATGGGGATTGTGGCGGATAAATGGTTGAATGCCGAACGTTTATTGGGAATATTACACGCACTTAGTGGTATTTCTGTTGCTTGTTTACCCCTGGTCAAAGATCCGTCGATGTTTTTTTGGGTAACGCTTCTAGCTATGATTTTCTACATGCCTACTATTGCCCTGTCAAATTCGGTTTCCTACAGTATTCTTGGACAATTCCGTATGGATCCTATAAAGACCTTTCCTCCCATACGCGTTTTTGGCACGGTGGGATTTATTATAGCGATGTGGGTTACTGATCTAACAGGAAATAGTGCTTCTGAAAATCAATTCTACATTAGCGCCATATGTTCCATAGGACTTGGGTTATTTTCCTTTTTTCTTCCCAAATGCCCTCCGAAAAAAGATGCTTCAGAAGCGAAATCCTTTATTCAAATGCTGGGTTTGGACGCTTTCAAGCTCATGCTCAACTATAAAATATTGTTGTTCTTTTTGTTTTCGTTAATGCTTGGTTGCGCCCTCCAACTTACTAATATGTACGGGGATACGTATTTAAGTACCTTCGAATCGTTCCCAGAATATGCCGAAACTTTTGCGGTTAAACACTCTACCGTCATTATGTCCATTTCTCAAATTTCTGAAACCTTATTTATTTTAGCTATTCCTTTTTTTCTGCGCCGTTTTGGAATTAAAAATGTCATGCTCATGAGCATGTTTGCTTGGGTATTGCGATTTGGATTATTTGCTTACGGAAATCCGGGAGATTTGCTTTGGATGATCGTTCTTTCGTGCGTTGTTTACGGAATGGCTTTTGACTTTTTCAATATATCCGGATCCCTCTTTGTGAACTCTTCCGTAGCATCGGAGAGAAGAAGTTCGGCTCAAGGACTATTTATGATGATGACCAACGGCTTTGGTGCTATTTTAGGAAGTGCCATTAGCGGTAGGTTGATTGATGCTTATTTCACGAAGTCCTTAAATAACGTATCCGATGTCTGCAAGCACTTTGGTGGATCAGCAAAGGACCCGGTAATACAAAAAATACTTGCGGAAAACCCAATTTCTAGTGATGGAACACTGTCCAAGGTAATTTTCGTTCAACAATGGGAAGCCATTTGGCTGTGTTTCGCAGGGTATGCACTCGCTGTGGCTATATTATTTGCTCTGCTATTCAGACATAAGCACAATCCAGAAGAGGTGGGAGAAATTTCCCATTAAAGCTCTTACCCAATAACTTTTAATTTCTTCCCAACTTTGATAAAAGCTTCAATTGCCCTATCTAAGTCTTCTTTGGTGTGAGCTGCAGATATCTGCGTTCTGATTCTTGCTTGCCCCTTCGCGACAACAGGATAAAAGAATCCGATGGCATAAACGCCTTCGTTAAGCAGTTCATTAGCAAATTGTTGAGATAGCGCTGCGTCGTACAGCATAATGGGAACAATGGGAGATGCGCCCTGTTTGATATCAAACCCTGCTGCCAGGATGCGGTTCTTAAAGTATAATGTGTTTTCCTCTAACCGATCTCTCAATTCTGTGGTACTACTCAATAAATCAAATACTTTAATGCTCGCACCCACAATCGATGGAGCCAAAGAATTGGAGAATAAATAAGGTCGAGAGCGCTGTCGCAACATTTCAATGATTTCCTTTTTGCCCGTAGTATATCCCCCCATGGCGCCACCAAGAGCCTTACCTAGGGTACCAGTAACAATATCCACTTTACCCATAACCCCGAAATGTTCAGGAACTCCTCTACCTGTTTTTCCAATAAACCCTGCCGAATGGCACTCGTCGGTCATCACTAAAGCATCGTATTTCTCGGCAAGCGCGCAAATCTCATCCATTTTCGCCAAATCTCCGTCCATTGAAAAAACGCCATCCGTAACAATAATTCGGAACCGTTGCGCCTGAGCCTTTTGGAGCTGTTCTTCCAAGTCCTCCATATTCGAATGCTTATAACGATAACGCTGCGCCTTACACAAACGAACCCCATCGATGATGGAGGCGTGATTTAATTCATCGCTAATGATGGCGTCTTCCTCCGAAAAAAGCGGTTCAAAAACACCTCCATTGGCATCAAATGCTGCGGCATATAAAATGGTATCCTCGGTACCGTAAAATTCTGCGATTTTGCGCTCCAATGTTTTGTGAATGTCTTGGGTTCCACAAATAAAACGCACCGAAGACATGCCGAATCCGTGGGAATCCAAAGCATCTTTTGCCGCCTGAACCACTTCCGGATGGGAGGAAAGTCCTAGATAATTGTTTGCGCACATGATGACAACATCTTCCCCCGAACTCACGTGAACTTGAGGACCTTGAGGAGTGGTTATAATCCGTTCACGTTTCAAGAGGCCATTGGATTCAATGGTTCTTAATTCTTCCGATAAATGTTCGTGAATTTTTCCGTACATGATGGTCTTTATTTAGCGTGTTTGTGCATCTTTTTTTCTATAACTTTTGATAATAACTGGGCCTCTTTTAGCGATAATTTCTTGCCGAATTTAACGATTTTCCCAAAATACTCGAACTGAAACCGATCGTCTCCTTGTATCCATGGCGACAACTCCCATATAGATTGAAACGATTGTTCGTCGGGTACTTCATAAGTTAGGCCCTTTATATTCTCATAGTAATAAGGTATACTTTGACCATAATTTCTTAGCGACTTTTTAAGGTGTATCCCTAAATTGTCCATTTTTAGAAATTCCTGACCCCAAACAAGCCATAAGAAGGAACGAGATACTCGGAACGCATAATAGCCCCAAAACGTTAAAAACACCCATAAAATAATGCGTTCTTGCTCGTTGAGGAGTAACATAAACAACGACCAAATACACACGACACCTATCGTCAACCACATGGCTAACCACGAACCCATTAAAGCTATCGCTATGGGCTGCTTTTTCGGTAAAATGACAATTGTTATTTTCTGTCCGTGATCAACAAAACTGATTCGATCCCCTATTGATGTCATGCATTAACGCTGTAATCTCATCGGAACTGTAAGGTTTCCTATCCTCACAAAATATAAGCCACTCACAGCGTTGATTATTTCCAGTACCATGGTGGGTTCGGTGATAATTTTAGCAGAAAGCAATCGTCCAGATACATCTAATATTTCGATTGTTTGACCTAGCGAAGCCGATAATCCTGCAACAGTAAAGGCGCCATCGTTTGGATTGGGATACACAGACAAGGCAACACCCTCCAGTAAGGAAATTTCCAGTACTTCCAAAATTTGTGTAGTTGTATCCACTCCACCACAAGCATTTGAGGCAATCAGGGTAATCGTATAGGTTCCGGGAGCGACGTAGGTATGTGTTGGTTGAGGTTGGGTTGAAGTATTACCGTCTCCAAAATCCCACACATAGGAATTGGCATTTTGAGAGGTATTGGTGGTACTTAAAGCCCCGCCGTTCAAGTTGAAGGTAAATGCCGCCACGGGAGCAGTGCCGAGACCTATATATAATAGAGAGGCGGCACTTGACCCACAGGAGTTATCCGCGCTTACCGACAAAACACCCGGGGTATTATCAAAAGTCAACGAAATGGCGTTGGTCGTAGACATCCCCAACCAGGTGGCTGGAAAAGTCCAATTATAAAAGGCAGAAGGATCGTTGGTAACCGAATAACTTTCCATCGCATTTGGACAAGCGTTGGCGTTCCCAATGATCGCTGATGGGGTGGCAGGAAGCGTTTCAACCGTTATAAATGCAGTATCTTGATAGCTGCTCAAATTAATGCCATCACTTACGGTAAGTGAAACCGCATAAACCCCAGGTTGAAAATACGTAACCGTTGGATTTGCCAAGGTAGACGTTGCAGGAGATCCACCGGGAAAGCTCCAATTCCAGGAATTGATGGTGCCCCCTGTGGTTTGGTCGCTGAATTGAACCGGAGTGTTCACACAAACCGTAGATGGCGTCCCCGAAAACTGAACATTGAGCGGACTCGATAGGTTGTTCCATTTCCACATTCCATTGGTGGTAGCGTTGGTATTGAACCAACCCGACCAACCTATAGACGGAGTTAAGAATTCACAATAAAGGTGTTGAACATTGTCGATTGGGGACCAAGTTAACCCACCATCTAACGAGTAGGAAGACCCAGAACCGCCATTGGCAGCACCTGTGCTAAAAAGCGTATTGGTGTTAACAATGGCACAAAGACCATTTGTGTAAACCGGCCCGCTCGTCGCTAATTGCAACCAAGTTGATCCCGCATTGGTCGTTTTATACACCGCTCCTCCACTCGTTACAATGTATCCGACGGTGGCAGAAGCGTAAGAGAAATTCCCGCTGATATTCGCCCCGCCAAAGTCTTGTATAGGCGAGGTATAAACCGCCCAGGTGGCCCCTTTGTCAGTCGAATGAAAAATCCTTCCTTTATTCGTGGAAAACCATACATTGTTTCCGACTACATCCATCTGTCGGGTGTACCCGTATTCTCCGGCTAAAGGATTTGGAATATTGGCCCCCGCAACCAAGGTCCAATTCGTTCCGCCGTTAACCGTTCTATAGATTTCAAATTCTCCATTTATGGGGTCCCCCATACACCAACCTTCGTTGGCATCCCAGAAATGAACTACGTTGGTAAAAGACGCAGCATTACTGAACGAGGCAGTGGTTTGTTTGGTCCAGGTCGAACCTCCGTTGGTGGTTTTCCAAATTCCCCCAAGTTGACCCGCGGCGTTGGGATAAGCCGCTAACCACGCTACGTTAGAAGAAATACCATGAACCATGGAAATACCCAGACCTGCATTTCCTACACTAATATTCCCAGAAGTCCATGTTGTTCCTCCGTTGGTGGTTTTGGTAAATTGCTGTACGTTCGCATTGGCACCGCTGCCGTCGTAAGCTGTGGCCCATACTACGTTTTGATCGACGATTGAAATCCAATTGATGCCTCGATTCGCTGCGGAAAACCCGGAATTTTGAACAAGCCAATTTCCGTAAGGAGGAACATTCACGGTAATATATCCCGACTTTGTTTCGGTATCAGAACTTTGAGCATTGGTGACCGTTAAACTGACATTATACGTACCGGCGGTAGCATAGGAAATGTAGGGAGGATTTGCACCTGAATAGCTCGAGGGAGTTCCACCCGGAAAACTCCACTGATAGGTAGTAATGGCATTTCCACCTGTGGCACAATTCGGGTAGCACTGAACGGAGTCTCCTTCAAAAATTGTGGTGGGTATTGCGAAAAAATTCGAAATGGGAGCACCTGCTGTCAACCCTTGCGAAACGCACTGAAGGGCTGCTAAGGCATTGATCCTTGGACCCATATTTTGATTGATGTTGACCCCGCTGTTTAACAAACAACTTAGCACCTGGGCAGGGGTAAGCGTTGGATTAATGCTCAGCATTAGCCCCACCAAACCTGCAGCAAAAGGGGTTGCCATAGAAGTCCCCCCCATTTTGGCATAACCATTGCCATTGGAAGTGTACACAGTACTTAAAAGTCCACCGTTGGAATACCCCCCGGGTGCAGCAATATCCACATAAGCATTAGCCCCGTTGTAATTTGAAAAACTGGATCGTTGGTCATTGGCATCTACCGATCCCACACAAATCACATTGTTGTAGGCACCAGGGTAATGCAAAGTTGTCGTATTGCTATTGCCAGCTGCGGCCATGAACACAATTTCAGGATAAGCGTTGATCAAGTTTTGAAACGCCTGTGAAGGACTTGTTCCACCAAAAGACATGCTCACCACATGGGCTCCGTTTTCACAAGCCCACTGTACACCGCCGTAACCGTACCATACAGAACCCGATGAAGACGCATTGTTCGGGGTGCATTTCACTCCAATTAGCTCGACATTGCCTCCTAAACCGGCAATACCGATGGCATTATTAATGTCGGCGGTTGCCAAACCAGCACAGTGGGTACCATGCGACCAACCGACATCTTGAGAGTGGGTAGAGGGAGGAGCAGCGTTATTGTCGTTATCCGCTACATCGTATTGTTTGAAAGCGGTTAAATCCGTATGCGTAGAGTAAACGGCATTATCAACAATCGCAATTTTTACCGAATTGTTTCCTTGGGAAATATTCCAAGCATTTTCAGAGCCTACAAGGGTATGGTACCATTTATTGGTTCCTGTATGATTTGGGTCATTGGGAATAAAACCTGTGGAATAAATGGGCTCTTTTTCTGCATAAAGCACCTCAGCTACTTTTTCCAATTGGTTTAAGTAGGCACCAATGTTGATGTCATCCGTGAAATAAATTCGATAAATATTCATCAGGGAGGGTCTGTAGGAAAAATAGGAAGGACGTTCCAATTTCGTTACGTTGGCATGGTGGAAGATGGTTTCTAAAAAAGGATAGTTATGGATGTCGTCCAAAAGGGCAAATTGATTTGCATCGGTTTGTTGAAGATTCAAGGCATTGGGACGGATTTCGCCTTTGAGTTGAAACATTAACACTCCGGGATGAAACGAAGGCGTTGGAACATTTTGAGCCAATAAACTGCACGAGATTCCGATGAATAAAAGGATTAGGGTAAAGTTTTTCATGCCGAAGATTTTGCATAAAAATACTCAAAGAACCGAAGATAACCAAACAAAAAACCCCAACTTTCGTCAGGGCTTTAACTTAAATATGGCTCATTAATAATGCCACAAGTCGGTTTCCCAGGTGCGCATCGTTTCTTTGATTTTTGCCGCTTCGTACAAGGCATCTACCCCATAACGGTAATCTTCGATGTCGCGGTCGAATTGATCCGATGCCTTATAGATTTGGGCAGAAAACAATCGCTTCCAAAATAAATCATCATAAGACATCCACAGCGCATCACTTTGTTCGTTATAGGCAAAGTAATTAACTAGTACGTTCCTCAACTGAGGGAAATATAGCCAAAACATTTCATATTCGGCTGTAGGGGTTGTCGAATTTACCGGAGTTTTTGAGCCCGCTAAACTGGCAACAAGTGCCGGTGGGTTAGTAAATGGGTCGTACATGATCAAACTTCCTCGGTTCGACGCTTTTGCTGTATCGATGGTATATCTGGAAACTGGGGCAATCGCGATAATTCTTTTGTCCAATACAGAACGTTCCTTATCAAAAAACCAATCTTCTTTGATGTTGTATGCGGTTATTAAGTCCGATGTTAAGAAAAATGTCAAATCTTCGGAAAGTAAAGCAGCATCAAGATTACCAGCAATTGCTGCTTTCATGGCTTTGTTCCATGACTTTTCAAAAAACGGATCCGTCATTTTAAATTTTATATCAGGTTGCCATTGCGCTCCGATGTTATTGGCATCATAATCCGTTTTCATGTAATTATCTGTCCAATCCTTGAAAGTTTTAAAATTCATGAAATCCGTCATGTAAACCTTGTTTTGTCCTTGATACATTCCATCTATTGGTGAACCTTGGAAAAAGCCGCCGCAACGCTCTACAACGTTTTTTGCGTAAAAGGGATTTGAGCTGTAATATGAATTTTTATCTTGGTCGGAGTTGTAACGGTTTAGTCGATATTTTAAGGCATAACCATCTTCCTTCGTAAAATTAAAATCCAAAGAATCCGCAACATAAAACATCGACAAGTCTCCATTCATCAGATGTTGAAGAATGATTGTCCAAAGGCTCAATCTCGATTGATTTCTGATCCAACCCTTATGGGACATCATTTCCGCCGGGGACTTTGGCGCATTAACTGTGAAGTCCTTAATAAACTTATCGTACGGGAGGAAAAGGTTGTAGTTCATTTTTTCACGAGCATCAATCCTTGAAAAAATTCTTTTCGACCAAACATAATCCGCCTCTCGAACGAATTCATAATCCACTCTTGATCGAACAGGGACTTCTTCTTTTATGACCACCCCGTCAATCACACCATCAGCCGGCATATTGACCGGACCGCGTTGAATATCAAGTGGGTTTTGAGAAAAAACTCCGAAACTCAACGCCAATAGAACGGTTAAAGCATATCTACGCATAATCATGGTTATTGGATAATTATTGATCCTTTGAATGTTGTCGGTCTACCCGTATCCGCCCTCTTCGCGCTGCCATATATTCCAACTACAGATCCTGGTGAAAAGGCACGCAAAGCATTCGCGGGAATCATATTACCTTGCAATTTAGTGGAACCAACTGTCATATTGGTGATGACAAACTGTACTCCTTGTAAAACCGCTCCTGGTGGAAGTCCGACGTAAATAGGTCCACCTTTGAGGGGTAGAGAAGCGGTTAAGACTGTTGGCTCGGGAAACGGCCTAATTGGAAAGTTTTGTTTGAACGTCACCGCCTTATCGTTTTTGTCCTTAGCGTTAACGGTTATAGTTGCTCCTTCTTTCGAGGGAGTTACTCGGGCAACATAATAATTTCCAACTTTCGGACAAGGACGGCCGTTGCAAGAAACCGACATCGACTTAATATTCGCACCTCCAGCAGAGGCGGTTATTTTGTTATCCCATTCAGCGTAAAGCGCTGTTTGAAGAGGTAATCCAATTGAACCTCCACTTTTTTGGGCAATGAACACCTCTGTTTCGTATTTTATCCACTTCATCGTTCCCATTTTGTTGGCAATACCCACAGTACCTTTAATTTTCATTTCATTCGAACCGGCGGCGGTTACCTCAACTGTAGCCACACCGTCTTTAATCTCCTTAAGAGTCCCCTGAAAATCCTTTAATTTTGGTGGCTTATCGGTGTCATATGCGGCCATCGATACATAAACCTCAAACTTGTCCCCAGACTCTACAACAGCCACTGATGGGCGCGCTAAAGCTTCGATCTTATTAAACGAATATTCGCCCGTAGAAATTCTACTTTTGATTAATCCTACTGCCTTGGCTCTTGCAGCCAGGGCTTCGTACTGTAACGTGGAAAGAGAGGCCAGCGCAGCAATCATTGGGGCATGATAAAAGGTTCTGGATAACCAATGAACGTTCTCAGAAATATCTCCATCGTGACCGTATTTATCCCGCTCCATTTTCGTTAACTCAGCATAAATTGTTACCAACTCCGGGAGTTCCGCATCATTTACCTTGTTGCCCTTTTTTATTAATTTTTCGACTTTTGTTTCCAGATCTCTATTGTCTTTAAACTGGTCCACAGATTCGTTTAACACAACCTTGTAGGACTTGTCAGGAATTGAGTACGAACCACAAATTTCAATCAATCTTTTTCTAAAATTTTTGAAGGGTTCCCAAATCTTTTTCATCCCAATGCCTTCGCCTTTAATTTCATCGAGTTCAACTATTCCAAGTTCCCTCATTGGTGTGTCAAATTCATCCTTTGCTTCCAGAGCTGTTAAATTTAACTTTGAAGGCACCAAAGGTTCATTTGGACTATATTTTACCCATAGAATCTTCTCTTTATCATTGGGCGCCGGACTTGGATTCAGCTCCCCTAACTTTTCGAGAATCAACAATTTGGCCTCGTCAACATTTTTGATAATCACCTGCGTTTCCTTATCGATTTGCCTTATTGATTTCAAGGCCGCCTCAATTTTCTTTCGCTTTTCAGCTTCATCGGGGCTCTTAGAAGTAGCCAACTCTCCGGTTAGCTCAGACCGTAAATCATCGCCTCTTTGTAATTGTGTAAACGCCCCCTTTTGAATATTGGCTTCGATGGCAACAAAAGCATCCAAAATTTGTTTCGATACGTTCAAGGCAAGAAGGGCTGTGAGTACAATGTACATCATCGAGATCATCTTTTGCCTTGGTGTTTCCTTAGCTCCTCCCATTTCTGTGTTGTTTTAAAATTTTAAACTTTCCTACCTGAACTATTTACCCATTGCACGAAGCATGTTGCCATAAACACTGTTCAAATCTTCGAGATTTTTAGCCAATGTTTTCATATTGTTAGCATAGGATTTAGTATCCTCAGCTGATTCTGCCAAGCTTGTCATCACAGTTTGGAGAGATCCAACTCCGGCTAAGCTCGCATTAAGTTCCTTTAAATTGTTAGCCGCATTGGTCATTTGTGTTCCAAAGTCTTGGACTCCATGAGCATCAACTACGATATCCGAAACTTTTTGTGAAGCTACTTCATACGATGAAGAAAGTTTCGTAATACTCGCTGCCGCCTGATGTAAAGAGTCGATGTACTGTTGGTTTGCTCCTATAACCGAAGTGGAATCGCTTAGGCCTTCAACATTTTTACTTAAATCCCGCATCGCGTTACCAAGACGCTCAAGAAGCGCTTGATCAATTTTTGCTTTTTCCATCATTTTAGCAATGATCTCAGCGGTATCTGTAGTTTCGTTACCGCCACCGCTTATCGCAAGGGGGTTGCTGTCATCTGAATCCCATTTGACTACATTTCCACCTTTCTCGACGTAGTTTCTATGACGTTCATTTTCTGGATAGGCATAGGGATAGTATATTGACCAGTCTGGTTCAGGATGACTAATTTGAAACGAAGTTAACGTAAATAAAACCGCCTCAGTACCCAATCCAGCAATTAACATCTGATTACAAAATGGCCAGTGCATAATTTTAAAGAGCGCTCCCAAAATTACAATCGCAGCACCAATACCAAACAAATATCCCATGACTTTCCTTCCTTTCGGCGTTGCCATCCAAGCACCTAGTCCTCCTTTTTTAGCTCCCATGATTTTCTACTTTTAAACGTTAAACTTTAATTATTTTACTTGTTACACTTTTAACCTCAATTTATAATTACTTAAGTTGAATATCCATTTGAATTTCTTCACCGTTTTCAGCATCCAAGTCTTTTCCTCCTCTTCCTAGGTGAGTCATTACATTACGAAATCCAATATAACATTTGGCCGTGTCTTGATATTCAAAAGTTCTTGTTCCATTTTGTAAATAATAACCGATATCTTTCCATGAACCCCCGCGGATGACCTTCCGCTTTTTTACAGGGTGATCATCATCTTTTGCATCGTAAACGAACTCTGTGTTCAGGTCGTGGGTAAACTCATAAGAGGACTCATCGAAAGCACTATTGCACCACTCGGCAACATTTCCTGCCATACAGTATAAGCCGAAAGCATTTGGGTTGTAAGAATAGACTTTGACTGTATGAAAGCCTCCGTCTTCAAAATACCTTCCCCGCATCGGTTTGAAGTTAGCGAGAAAACACCCGTTGGCATTTCGAATGTACGGTCCTCCCCAAGGATATTGCGATAAGTCAAGATCGCCGCGAGCTGCTCGCTCCCATTCCATTTCAGAAGGCAAACGGAAATCATTCACGTACAAATCTCCTCCGGCCAACAACCAACTATGGTAAAGTTGAGTTCTCCAAACAGAGAAGGCTTTTGCTTGGCACCAAGTAACCCCAACTACCGGGTAATTATCATAAGCCGTATGCCAAAAATAGTTTTCTGCCATAGGGTCATGGTAGCTGTAGGTAAAGTCTCTAACCCAGCAAAGCGTGTCAGGATAAACATTGATGCGCTCCTTGATAATGTAACGGCTGCGGTCTGTGTGCCCTCGAATGGCGTTGTGTTGGCCTTTACTATTCGTGTACCCTAGGTCTAAATCCAGTCCAGGGTTTTCCAAAAAGGATTCATTGATGAGCGGCTCCCCACCTTTTGAACGGGGAATTACCATGGTATCCCCATTGTCTTCGAAAGGTTTGAGAGTTCCATCATACATCACCATGGAACCATCATTCGTTAGGGTCGCACGGTGCAAACCATTCGACTTATCATCCTTAGAAAGCGGATTTCTTCTAGCGCTTGGGTCCATTGCATCAAGACTACGTCGGAAACCATTATCAGAGGTCATTACCTTGCCACGTTTTGATGCTTCTTTGTAATCCACCCAATAATAATCGTAAAATAAAAGTCGGGTATCAATTTGGGTGTTTTTGTAAAAACTTTCCTCTTTGGATACATACATGTCTGACAACATTAACTGGGTTTCCGGATCAGAATAATCGATCGGTGTATCCCAATTCAATTGAAAATATTTACGATTTTCAATACGTCCACCTTCGGTCTTTAATACCTTCTCTTGCTCTGTTTTATCCTTGCTGTCTGCATCATCGGTTTTTCCTGATTTGTTATTTCCATAACCACTCAAAATTGCTGAAATCTCATCCGTGTTCATGGTAATGTCAATCTCACTTCTCTTTTTCTTGCTTGATTCAGCGAATTTTCTTTTGTCAATTCCAAAAATATCCGTCTTACCTCCAGCACCCTTGTAGCCTAAAATTGCCAAATACGCTTTATCCAAATCCTCCACACCCTTCGAGTTGAGAGGATCAAATGCATTGTTACCGCCTAGCACATCCGAACCCAAGTCCATGATGCTTCGATAAGGATCGCGGAAAAACTCTTCAGGGACATTGACCCATTGCTCCGCGTCGTCAGCGGACTGTCGACGGTATAATTTTTCGCGGGCGATGGAGTCGCGCACCCAATACACAAACTGGCGGTACTCGTTGTTCGAGATTTCTGAGGCGTCCATGTAAAAGGCCTGGAGGGAAACTGTTCGCGTGCGCGTAGAGTACAGGCCCATAATGTCCTTGTCGTTTTGACCTGCCTGAAAAGCTCCGGATGCGATGTACACCATACCATAAGGTACTTTACCCGGCCCTAGCACATCGGGATACCAACTCGTTCGACTTTTAACACCAACCAGGTTGCCATCAACCGGATCACATGCAGCGAACAAAACAACAGCTAACGCTAAAACTAATAATTTTCTCATTTTCTCCTTTTTTTGGTTCTTAGCTTTTATCCAAACTTCACTTGCTACAGGTTACTAAATTTGAATATAACGTGAGAACATTCCAAATGGTTACATTTAATTTCCGAGCCATCGAGGATGTGTCGAATAAGTCTTTGGAGGAATTGGTAAGTAATAACAATACTTCACAAACATCTCATGCGAACCCCTTGATATGGTGGAAAGTTGATTTATGGTTAAATCGTACGAATATCCAACGGTAAAATTCTTAAAAGCGTTGTATCCCAGCAAAACACCAAGGGCATCGGAAGTGCGGTAGGTTAAACCGGCGTAGCCTATTTCAGCGCCTTCTTTCTTAATAAAATACCGCGTGTTGATGTCCACAGAATATTTGACTAAATCTGTACGCGCCATTAAATTAAAATCCAAATTGCCAGGGCCAATATTCTTCATTTTATAGCCCCCCATCAGGTAATAATGACGTGCAGTATTGTACCCGGTGGTCTGACCAACACCAGTGGAAGAACCCAATAGTTCGGACTCGCTCAAGTGGGTTGACGACACCCCTGCATAATAATTATTACCTTTTAAAAACAACCCAAAGTTCAAATCCAAACTCATCGCGCTGAAGTCTGTTCCAGGAAGGGAATTGTCATTCATTGTTTGTGGTGGAATCCAATTAGGATTCATGGAATACGAGATGATCCCTGCACCAATACCTGCTCCCAAAGTACCAACGTTGCCCAATGAAATAGGGTAGGAATAATTTAACAGCAAATTGTTTTGACGCGAAAACCCAATGGCATCGTGGTAAAAACTCAAGCCAATTCCACCTGGAAAAAAGCGATTCATATTTGCTGCGATATTTAATATCGCGGAATTAGGAGCGCCGTTAACCATATCCCACTGGTTTCGGTAAATGCTCGTAGCACAAATTCCTTCATCGATGCCCGTTTCTCCGGGATTAACCGACATTTTATCGTACATAAAATGGGTTAGCAGTTTATCTTGCTGGGCACAGGCAAAACTGGCCAAGCAAACTATAGCAGTAGTTAAAAAGTTGATTCTCAGTTTCATACAAATAACTTGCAAAATTTTGTATCGCACAGCGGTGGAACTATACCACTAAAATGCTTGCTAAGTTAAGCAAAAAATTCAAAACCAAAAAAAAACCTAAATTTTGTGTCTTAACCTAGTTTTTGATAGGTTCTCCACCATAAATCGGGGATCTCGTTATTCATGGCATTGTCGTAATCCAATTTATCGCACGGAACCAAGTGGTGGCGCTCATATTTTGTGGATTCTGTAGGAGGATAAGGGACTTCCATCCACCATCTCTCGCTTTTATTGCTTTTATAGAAAACGAGCTCCTTGAATTCATTTTCCATAACTACCGTGAATCGCAGGTAATCTTTTTTGCTGCCAACGGGAAAATCGCCTTTTCGTTCCTCAAAACCTTCTATAAAATACCAAAGTGAGTGAGCGACCAATGCGGAGTCGTACGAACCCTCATTGAGGAGATTGAACACCCCAAAGCAGGACAATTTGTCGGAAATTCCCGCATATTTGGCAATTCTACAAAATTGCTCCAAGGTAAACCCGTTCGGATTCCCCTCTTTTATTTGTCGCTCAGAGGCTTTTAACGCATCCAAATTCATGCCTATTACATCGGCATTTCTGAGGTGGGGTTCAGCCAGTCGGAAATCGCTTGAGAAGGCCCCCAATTTGCACATATCAAAATATAATTTATCGTAAAGCGCCATCTCTTGCCCGGGGTTTCGATTGGGTTGAACCCCTATCGTAGCGTGATTAAATAAAAAACAAGGTCTACGTAAAAGTAAGGAACTCAAATAGCCATCGCTCGAAATAGGGTCTTCTGGTCTGCCGAGGTTCAGTCGTTCATCAACGGCGCATAAATTAATGAGTTGCTCCGTGATTTCAAATCCAACCGATAAGGCATGCATCAAATCCATGCTTCCACCCACCACAAGAGGAATGCAATTGATTTTAACCAACTCAGCAACCAGGGTTTGGAGGGCAAAATACGTATCCTCTACGCTCTCGCCAGGATTAATATCTCCGAAATCATAAAGTTTAACTTTCCAATTTTGAGTTAAGTAGAGGCGGTAAAGTACTTTTCTAAATTCAGAGTTTCCCGCGGTCAACCGGGGGTGGTTACGATATTCTTTTACATGCACTATGCACAAAGAGTTGCGTTCCACTTCTTCAGTGGAAGTCGCATCAAAACAAACGCGCTCACCCAGTTGACCTTCCAGGTACTCCTCTTTTTCAAAGGGAACTAAAAAAAGTGAAAAATCCAACATCGTGGTCGAAGATACTCCTCTATCGGAGACAGCCTCCGAGTAACTGTAAAATTATTCCATAACTGAACGTGAATAACTTGTTATTTCAAAAACTGGCTTATGTTCGGACGAAAGTATAAGTTGGATTTAAGAACTTTACCATCCTCCCTGTAAATGGGTTTACCGTTGGCGTCTAATTTGCTCATGTTGGAGCGTTGAATCTCGCAAAAAATCGCTTCAATTTTATCCTGCAGCCCGTGACGCAATAAGGTTCCGCACAGAATGTATAATTGGTCTCCAAGGGCATCGGCTATTTCGACCATGTCTCCTTTTTTTGCTGCCTCCATGTATTCCTCGTTTTCTTCCTTCATCAAGTTGTAACGAAGCCTTGCCCCGGTTTCATCGAGCGAGGTTGGAGAGGAATGGTTTTCGATACCAAAAGCATCGTGGAAAGTTTTTACTTGATTTATTATCTCTTTAAATTCCATGTCAATAAGATATTAGGTTTTCCATAGCTGTTCGCACCTTTTCAGCATTGGGTAAAATCGCTGCCTCTAGTGCGGAGTTTAAGGGAATTGCGGGGGTGTCTACTGAACCCACCAAGGCAACGGGCGCATCTAAACCTGCAAAAGCATGCTGCTGAATACGGCCTAATAGGCTCAATCCAAAAGCGCATTCTTGAGATTCCTCGGTGACCACCAGGATTTTTCCATGACGCTTAGCCAGTTCCACCATCGACTTTTCATCCAGTGGATTCAAGGAACGCAAGTCGAGAATTTCGATGCGCTGATCGAACGACTTTGCCGCCTCCAAGGCCCAATAAACGCCTCTTCCATAAGCAACTACCCCAATGGTTTTTCCTTGCTGGATTGATCGCTCATCGGCTTGAAGAACACTGCGTGCAAGGCCAATTGGAATGCGGTAATTTTCGTCCGGTTCCACCGACATAGCTTCCTCGGTACCCGGAATTTTTGACCAATACAAGCCTTTATGCTCAAGGATTACAACCGGATTAGGGTCGTAATAAGCGGCTTTCAAAAGACCTTTCAAGTCGGCGCCGTTCGAAGGATAGACGACTTTTATACCTCGAATGTTCACCAACACAGACTCGACGCTCGAAGAATGGTAGGGCCCTCCGGAACCGTAAGCGCCGATAGGCACACGTATCACAGCACTCACCGGCCACTTTCCGTTGGAAAGGTAGTAACTTCGCGATACCTCTGTAAACAACTGATTGAGCCCCGGCCAAATGTAATCGGCAAACTGTACTTCAACGATGGGCTTGAGTCCTACTGCTGACATGCCCACGGTCGACCCAATAATAAATGCCTCCTGAATCGGCGTATTAAATACTCGATGATCTCCAAAGGATTCTGCAAGGGTTGCGGCTTCGCGAAATACGCCCCCCAACCTTCGGCCCACGTCCTGTCCGTACAATAAAGCTTCGGGATGCTGTTGCATGATTTCACGCACGGCAAATAAAGCAGAATCGACCATTACGGTTTTCTTTTTGCCCTCTGGAGTCCGAATGCCTTCTTCTCGTTCAATGGGTGTCGGAGCAAAAATAAAGTCCCTCACACTTTGGGGATCCGGATCAGGCGACATTAAAGCGCTCTCGTAAGCATCTTGCACCAACTGCAAAGACTCTCGTTCGATTTGATCCAAGGTAGCCTGGGATATATTGGCGAGAAGGCAAGCATTTTTTAACTTGGGAAGGGGATCGCTCTTGGCGGCGATTTCCAAGTCATCGCGGTACCACTCCATACGCACTCCAGACGTATGATGGTTCAGTAGGGGAACTGTTGCGTGCAACACAAAAGGCCTGCGCTCTTCGCGTATGGTTTTAATGATGTTGTGCAATGCTTCATAACTCGCCTCGAAATCGGAGCCATCAACCGATACAATACCCATACCTTTAAAACCGGCGGCAAATTCCGCAATATTCTGAGCGCGGATTTCAACAGCGTTGGCAGAAATATCCCAACCGTTGTCTTGTACGAAATACAAAATGGGTAATTTTTTCAAAACCGCCATTTGCATTGCCTCTGAAACTTCTCCTTCGGTACAAGATGCGTCACCTAAAGAGCAAACGACAACCGAATGTTGTTCCCCCTCCTCAAGAAGTTGCATTTTCTCCTTGTACTGCAGGCCCATCGCTATCCCGGTGGTTGGTATTGCTTGCATGCCTGTAGCCGAGGACTGGTGAATGATTTTAGGTTTATCCGCATCGTTCAGGGAGGGGTGTGCATAATAGGTTCTGCCTCCGGAAAAGGGATCGTTTTTTTTAGCTAACCCCTGCATGAAAAGCTCCTTTGGAGAAAGACCAATACCGAGTAAAATGCTGTCGTCTCGGTAATATGGCGAAACCCAATCCTTTGCCATTAATTGAAGTCCTAAAGCTAATTGTACTGCTTCGTGACCGCGTGAAGTGGCGTGAACGTATTTCGAAGTAACTTCTTTGTTCGCCTCAAGAAGGTCGCTGATGTATTTAGCCTGGCACATCAAGGAATATGCTTTTAACAGTGTAGAGGTCATTTCCGCAAAGTTATTTTCAAAACTGAAGCAAATATACAACGCTTGAACCTATTTAACTACAGCGCTTTGGTAGGTCAATGTTCCTAAATCAGCGTCTAATACTGCTTCCACGCCAAATGGCAAGGTCCATTTATTTTCCGTATGACCTATGGGCGCATTGGAAAGAACAGGAAACTCAGCAGCGCCAAAATGCTGTTGAAGCACTTCCGATAAGGAATAAGAATGTTCGGGTGATTCGGGAGAGCAATCGGCAAATTCGCCCAATATAAGTCCGCTAATTTGCGAAAAGACCCCCGCTAAACGCAGGGAGGTCAACATGCGATCGATGCGGTAAGGCTCCTCCCCTATTTCTTCTAGGACCAGAATCTTACCTTGGCAATCCGGAAAATACGGACTGCCGAGCATGGAAGCAAAAACACAAAGGTTGCCCCCAATTAAGGCACCCTTGGCTTTACCTGGTCTCTGGATTTTAGCATCAATTTGTTGCAGAGCGTCTGTGCTAAGTTGTAATACTTCCGATGAAAAAAGGGCTTTCTTCAAAGCATCAACCGTGAAGGAATTCCAACCAGAATTGCCCACAGGTCCGTGGTAGGTTACCAAACCCGTACGAAACGTAATGGCATTGAGCAAATATGTGATATCGCTAAACCCTATGATAATTTTTGGGTTTTCCACAAACCATACCCAATCCATGTTCTCAACAATTCGCGCAATACCCCATCCTCCACGAATGCAAAAAACAGCTTTTATTTCAGGATCCAAAAGCGCTTGCTTCAAATCATCCAGACGTTCGTCGTCCGTTCCAGAGAGGTATCCCGATTGTTGGTAAACAGACGGTGCAAACCATGGCAGTAAGCCCAAATTTTCTAGGACAAGCTTAAAGTTTGGAATTACCTTCTTATTCCAAACAGCTCCTGCCAAGCCAACTACAGCAACCTTGTCACCGATTTTAAGGCGATCTGGAAGGAGGCGTTCCTTAGTTAGGGAAGGCACCTCAGGGGCTTTGTCCGCTGAAAAACGCGAATTGCCGAGCAAAAAAGCCCCAAGCATGCTCCAACGAACAAAATCTCTTCGATTTGGCATCTTTCAAAAGTACAATTATTGCATTTGATCAAAGGCACAATTCGCTAATTTTACCCCAAAATGTCTCAATGTTGGGCTTAAAAATGGCAACAGATCCCCGTTGGGTGAGCGCTGTCTCTAAAAATATAAAGGAAATACTTACCGATCACGCATTTTGCGAACAAAAGGCGGCGAGTCACGCTATTTCCGTTATCGTTCAATACCCTATGTACGCTGATTTAGTCACCGCCATGACCGAAATATGCCAGGAAGAAATGGAGCATTTCAACCAGGTCCATGAACTCATTCTTTCAAAGGGTTTTACCTTGGGATTTGAGCGCAAAGACCCGTATGTGAATGACTTATCGGAATACCTTCGAAGAAACAAAACCAACAGTTCGCCGCAAGGGCAATTTGTGAACAAGATGCTGCTCGCAGCCATGGTCGAAGCTAGAAGTTGTGAACGCTTCAAAATTCTCTCCGAACAGTTGCCCGAAGAAGATCTGCGTTTATTCTATCGCTCCTTAATGGAAAGCGAGGCGCGGCACTATACCACATTTTTGAGTTTTGCACGAAAATACGGACAAGGAATTGACGTTGACCAATGCTGGAAAGAATTTTTAGCATTTGAAGCGGATCTCATGACCAAATACGGAACTTCAGAAACCATCCACGGTTAGAAGTTGAAAAAAATTCCGCCGGACATGGGACTGAGGGCAGGCCCTTTTCCAGGTCTAAACACGTCCATTAAACCGTATTGCACAAACAAACCGACATTTCCGTAGCCAATTTGGGCATAGGCATTCGCAGAGAGCGAGTTAAAATTGAAATCGTCTTTGGTTTTGGCTTTCAGCGGTTTCCCATCATCTTCCCATTTCGTTTTCCAACTGGAAGCAATACGAACCCCTCCGACCACTCCGAGGCTCAAATGCCAATTTTTATGTTCGGATTTATTGGAATTGAACTCCAGCAATAAGGGGATTTGCAAATAGGTTGAGCGAAGCACATTCTTGGTATAGTTTACGGCAACGTTATTCATGGCGTAAATGGAGTCGGCGTTCGCAGCAATGTCAACGTTTTTCTCTAACCCGTAGCGATTCCATTGAAAACCAAGGCCTGTTGTTACACCGATGAATTCTTGATAAATCGGAAACCTCTTTTCCCAAACATTGAATTGTAAATTCACACTTTTAGCATAATCTAGCACTAAAAATGGAGCATCTGATTCAGCGAAAAACCGATCATTGGAATTCATAAAACTGTTCAAACCTATTCCAAATCCTGCCCATGAAGCGTGTTGATTTTTGAAAACACCCCCGTCTTTGTCATTTTTTATTCCGGAATCCTTGTCCTGCTCCTGATCAATTTGGCCATTTCGATCGGACACGTCTTCATCGATAATAATCTTGCGTTGATTTTTATCGCCTTTTTTATCTTTTTCGATGACAACAATGCGTTTGTTGCCTATTTTAACGCGCATTGTATCAGCTGGTTCTTCCATTAGCATCACCGACCGGTCCATTCCATTAAACACAGAATCGATGAATACTTCAACGCGCACATCTCTTTTGCCCTGATTAATTTCTGACCCGATGCCATACATCGATTTCATATTAATTTCTATCAAAGAATCCATAGATTCTGAATCGGTAGATAAAATCGTAGTATCTGAATTATTGATAATAATGATTTTCCGGGACTCACGGATTTGACTAAAAGCCAAAGAGGATAGGATAAGGAAGAAGAATAAGATGCTTTTCATAATGTAAAGATTTATTGGTTTGACGGCAGCATGGATAAAAAGTTACTGTTTTTATTTTTTTTATTCCATTCGAATACGAAAGGCCCCAATTTTACTTGAGAAAATGAACGGTCGGCTTGACGTTTGTATTTAAATCCGAAGGATTGATTGAACCATTTAGATTCGCGCTCCAACACCAAGGCATTGTCTTCTCGATCGAAGATTCGCTTTATTATCCGTTCTTTAATTATGGAACGTAAGGTCTTTTCATGATTCTTTGACGCTGCCATCTGAGTTAATTCATCCATTGGCCTTACCACCGAATCGATCGATGTCTGGGTATTGTTACCTGTTGTAGCGAGTTCATCCTCTGTATATGCATCTGGATGTAGTGTGCAATCCCTACTCGAAGAAACCACAATTCCTTTAATCGGCGATGGCACCTTTAAATCCACAGTACCTTCTGATGTTTTGGTCGGTAAGGAAACATCCGGTTGAGCAGGTTGATCTTGGTAGATTTTTTTTGTTTTTCCGTTGACCTTGCTGGTTGGTCTACTTATTCCAGAATCGTTGGTTTTAAATGGAAAGAGAAACAACATCAAGCCAAGAAATACAGCGGCGGCGGCTATTGAGGCGCTAAGCCACCAAGGCGCAGGTTGCTGCTTGTACAACAACTTTTTGTCAAGAAACTCATACGACTTAGGAACAAGATACGTGGCTGAAAATTCGGCATGTAAGGATTTCCACGCCTTGTTAGCTTCGATTTGTTGTTCAACCCAGTGTGCATCAGCAGCATTTAACAATCCTTCGTTATAGGCAAGCAGTAAATCTTGTTTTGGATCATTTAAAATCGACTCATGCGAAGGAAAATTCAAAAAATCTTTAGGATGAAGAAAATCCTCGCTGGGCATAAGGGTAGTTAACGCATCAGGTACTTCGATGTTATTAATTAGGCAAAATGCTAAAAACTCATGCCTTGCCTCTTCCGATAAGGTACCATCGAATAATTCTATGAACCACACTTCTATTGGAATATTCTGATAGGTCATACGATTAATTCTGGGTTAACTAACATGCTACGCAACTTTTGCCGCGCTCTAAATATATATACCTTCACTTGTTGTTCCGTAAGTGAGGTAATGGCTCCTATTTCTTCATAACTGTAGCCCTCATAATCCCTTAAAAGAACCACGTGACGCTGAATTTCCGGCAATTTAGCAACGGCGTCTTCCAAGGTTTTTTTTAAATCAACTGATTCGGTATACACGGTAGCATCTTTTGATGCAAGGTGTACCTTGAGCGTTTCGTTTAATCTAGCTTTTCGTGCACGATCAATAAGTGCATTACTCACAATTTGATACAAATAGGCTTTCGCTTTATTGGGGTCGATTTGCCCTTTTTTAATCCAAAGTTTTGCAAACGCATCTTGAACGAGGTCTTTCGCTTGTTCGGAATCCTTTGTGTTTTTTAATGCAAAGCGGTATACTCCATCAGCAAAAGAATCAACCCATTCATTATAAGACACACGACTCATACTTTACAGGACGAAACAAAAAGCAAAAAGTTACTAGTACAGTACTTTAATCGAAATCAAACGGTCTGAGGACAATTTAATGCAGCAATCCTCGAAAGAAGGGATAGTAAACAGCGGCTTTATATTGTTAGAAAAGCCATATCCCTCTGTTGGGATTCCAAAGAAATTTTTATCGCACTTATCATTGCTGTTTTCATCATGGTAAATGCAGACCCCGTATTTTTTTTCAGGTAAATCTTGAAACGTTGCACTAACCTCATTTCCCGTATTTTCAATACGTATTTTTCTACAGGTGCCACCAACGCTTGCATATTTGTCGGGATTATCAAACAAACCAAATTCAATGATGCCTTTCTTCCCGATAATACCGGTAACTTTCACAGTTAGGTCATATTCCTTTAGGGCCTTTTCTAAGGGGCAAAATGAGAGAAATGAGTACGTTAAACAAATAAAAAAAATGAAACGCATCTTAATCGGGAAGTTCCGTTTTAAATATCTTATCCCACCATATGAAAATGGATGAATAATTGCCGTCCAAAAAGGAATGGTGGTCATCGTGGTGCTTGGTTTTTGATATGAGCGGAATTTTACTGAGCACAGGAAGGTTTACATCGGAATGCAAGTGGATTTCCCTCAGGTTTCGTATAGCTCCAAAAATCAGTACGGTAAAAATGGAAATGGGAGAAATGAGCCCTACGATTACGAAACCTATTACCGGACCGATAAAACCTAAGATCCACTCCAAAGGATGGTTGTAAAGATACTCCAAAGGAAAAGGAGGGCTCGCTCTGTGGTGAATTGAGTGAATTTTCGCCAACAAAAATTTATTAACATGCAAGAGGCGGTGATAGAAATAAAAAAACACGTCCTCCACCAGGAAAATACCAAGGACCTGAAGGGCTAACAACCACCAACTTGACCAACTTTGTTCAAGAAAGGGAAAAATGAAGTAAGATCCAAAGCCAGCAAAAAGGACTAACAGCGAGAAATTGAACAGGTACAACGGCATGCGTTTGAAAAAAATTCCCTTTTGGTACTTTTTTTCTTGAATTCGGTATTTCTTGAGCCAATCCGTATACAGTAAAACCAACGAGTAAAGCAATGCGAAAAGGTTGTTAACCAAAAGCAACCCGACAATAATAAAGCTGAAAGTTAATGCGTTCATCTTAAAGCAAATAAATTGTACATTTTCGAATTTTCCAATCCTTCTTCCTGTTCTACGACCTGACGAATAAATCCGCGTTCGAGCAACAAATTCTTAACCCGTTCCAACCTTCCGTTATCGTCGTGGACTTCTATTACGAATGAATTGATCTTCGACCAATTCTCGTCGCCTATTCCGGTGAGGGTATCCCACTCTGCCCCTTCACAATCAATCTTCATCAGGTCAATGCGGTTTATGTCATAGGTCTTAATTATTTCCGATATGGTAGTTAATTTGCAGGTAACCTCATGGCGGCCTTTTACTAAATATCCTGCAAGAAGGCCGGAAAATGCGGTAGGAATCCAACGCATCCAACGCATGCTTTCAGGCGGATTTTTCATGGTGCTTTTAACGGCCTCTTTAAAAGCTCCGGGATTGTTGTCCCATTGTTCCGGGTGGGCGGTGGAAAGGGCAGGCGCGTTGGGAAAATAAGTAAACCTTGCTTCTCCGATATCCGATGAAACCCCTTCCTGCAATACGGTCATACGTCCCTGTCCATGCAATGCAGCATTCTCCCGCAGCGCATCGGCAATCTCCGGAATCGGCTCGAAGCAAAAAACACGAACGTTTTCGGCTTTTTGTAGGGCTCGAACGCCAAACACTCCCACATTCGCTCCTACATCAAAAACCACATCGGAATCTTTGATGTGAATTCCATGCTGCAAATACCCTTCAACGTGATGATCGAGCATGCGGACTTCGGGTTTCTTAATACAGTGGATTTCCGTACCATCAGACAAGGTGGTTTTCATGCCTTTAAATATAAAAAAAATTCCACAGATTTAATTTATCTAAATCGGTGGCCCACAACGATTACTTTGGTGCCTGAGGCACAGGAACGGATGATTTTAGCGTTGTCTCGAGGTTCGGTAACAAAACAACCATGGCTCCTACCGATTCTGCCATTTTTTAAAATAAATGCCGTAGAAACATAAGCTCCGCCGTGAAAAACAATACCCCGTTCGTAGGCGTTATCGTTAATTCCTTTCTCTGTGCCGTGCAATTTCATCGCAAGGCCTTTTTCCCCAACATAAGCCTTTCCCGTGGTAAAGGTACCTAGGCAACTTTTAAAGCTTTGCTGTTCGTTGCTGAATTTTTTTGCCCAAACCTCTCCAGAATTTTTTCCATGCGCAACGCGGCAATGCAAGCTGATTTTCTGATTTTTAACAAGCCAAAGCCTTTTTTTACTGGAGGGAAGCCTGAAATCGACTAATATAACTTTTCCATTGACGGGTATGCTTTGGCGTAAATCGGCTGGGATGTTCTCCAAACCGGAAACCACGGGTAATTGCGGTTCCTCCCCGAAAAACTCGGGTCTGAAATGACGTTCGATGACCTTCCAAGATCGATCAACCGCTTTGAGTTTCCAGGCCGCGGAAGCAAACAAAACTAAGACCAACAAGCCCAAAATTAAATTCCGCATGGTTCCTAAACTTTAGCTTAAGCGAAGGTTACATTTATTGTTCAAGAAATGGATAACGGTAATTGGTAGGGGTAACGAAGGTTTCTTTAATGGTGCGAGCCGAAACCCATCGCAACAAGTTCATCGCTGCACCAGCTTTGTCGTTGGTTCCCGAACCTCTTGCGCCTCCGAAAGGCTGTTGTCCAACCACGGCTCCGGTGGGTTTATCGTTGATGTAAAAATTACCCGCTGCGTTTTCCAATAGCGTGGTTGCCGTCTCGATCGCATATCGGTCCTTGGCCATGATGGACCCGGTTAGGGCGTAATCAGAGGTTTGATCCACCAAACGCAATGTTGCTTCGAATGCTTCGTCTTCGTATACATACAAGGTCAACACCGGACCGAATATTTCTTCCACCATGGTTCTGAAATTTGAATTGGTGGTTACCACTACCGTCGGTTCAATGAAATAGCCCACGGAACCATCGTAATTTCCACCAACCAGGATTTCAGCATCTGCTTGCGACTTACAATAGTCAAGGTATCCCGCAATTTTTTGAAAGGCTCGCTCATCAATCACGGCGTTAACAAAATTTGCGGTGTCGGCAGGAGAACCCATCTTAAAAGAACTTACTTGCTCCACCAACGATTTTTTGACCTCAGGCCACAACGATCTTGGAATATAGCCTCGGGATGCTGCCGAGCATTTTTGACCCTGAAATTCAAAGGCCCCACGCGCCAGGGCTGTTGCAACTTCTTCGGCATTGGCTGAAGCATGAGCCACCACAAAATCCTTTCCTCCGGTTTCACCTACAATTCTTGGATAACTTCTGTAAGCGTCTAAATTGGAGCCAATCGTTTTCCACAATGCTTTAAAAACTGCTGTAGAGCCCGTAAAATGCAAGCCGGCAAAATCACGGTGATTGAACACGATATCTCCAGCCGTAGGGCCATCGACAGTGATCATATTGATCACGCCATCTGGCAGACCAGCCTCCTTAAAAAGTTCCATAATTACTTGTGCGGAATAAACTTGCGAATCAGCAGGCTTCCATACTACCACATTACCCATCATTGCCGGTGCTGCGCACAAATTGGCTGCGATGGAGGTGAAATTAAAGGGGGTGACAGCGAAAATAAACCCCTCCAAGGGCCGATACTCCAAACGATTCCACATTCCCGGTAAAGATTCCGGTTGTTCCCGGTAAATTTGCATCATGTATTGCGCGTTGAAACGGAAGAAATCAATGAGCTCACATGCGGCGTCAATTTCCGCTTGAAATACGTTTTTTGATTGTGCGAGCATCGTGGCTGCGTTCATTCGATTTCGAAAAGGCCCCGCCAAAAGATCCGCTGCTCTCAAAAAAATCGCTGCGCGATCTTGCCAAAGAAGTTTTGACCAAGCCGAACGGGCTTTTAAGGCGGCATCAATGGCGTCTTTTACGTGCGCGGCATCCCCATAATTGAAATAACCGATGGTTTTTGAATGCTCGTGTGGCGGCGCCATTCTTCTTTTGTCTCGCGTACGTACCAACTTATCGCCAATGTACATGGGCACATCGATGGGTTCATGTTGATACATCCGCTGGTACTCTTCCAACAAACTGGCTCTGTCTTTAGACCCTTTACTGTAAGGTTTAACGGGTTCGTTTACTGCTTTTGGAACCGAAAAAATCGCATTTGACATGGCGGTAAGTTTTTACAAAGGTAAGCAGTAAGAGAAGATAAACAACGGAGATGTTGCTGAATTCCTTGTAAATTTGCGTATGCACTACCTTGGAGAATTGCAACTAATTAATTACAAAAACCACGACTTTTTAACCATAGCGTTTAGCGCAAAAGTAAACGCTATTGTGGGAAGGAACGGCGTCGGAAAAACCAACGTGCTGGATGCTGTACATTATTTGAGCATGTGTAAATCCTATCTGAATCCGCTCGACAAACAAAACATTCGATTAAATCAACCCTTTTTCAGCATACAAGGACTTTGGGTTACCGAAAATCAACAAGACCTTGTCGTTTGTTCTGTGAAAGCAGGAACCAAAAAAATCGTGAAACGCAACAAAGTTGTTTATGAAAAACTCTCCGACCATATTGGATTATTTCCGGTAGTTTTCATTTCTCCTTACGACGGAGATTTAATAGCGGAGGGTAACGAATTTCGCAGAAAATGGCTAGATGGCATTATTGCTCAAATCGATCGGAAATACCTAGACGACTTGGTCCTATTTCAACGCATCCTTGAACAACGTAACTCGTTACTCAAAAATATCGCTTCCGGTTCCTCTCGTCGTGACGAATTGTCGTTGTGGAATCCTTCCTTTGAAGAAGTTGGCGAACGAATCTTTCATCGGCGATCCACCTTTATCGAGGAGTTTATTCCCCTATTCCGCTCAAACTTTCAACAAATCGGCAACGAAGAAGAACTTCCTGACATACACTACCTATCGGATTTTCATAAAGGCGCATTTTCGCAAACATTGCATCAAAACGAACGCAGAGATTTGTTATTTCAATATTCCACCGTTGGGCCACAAAAGGATGAAATTAACTTCACGCTGAATGGGAATCCCATCAAAAAATTCGGTTCCCAAGGCCAACAAAAATCCTATATTCTTGCTCTTCGTTTAGCGCAATACCATTATTTACACGAACACGCGGGCAAAAAACCCGTACTGCTGCTTGACGACATCTTTGACAAACTGGACAACACCCGGGTACAGCGTTTATTGGATTTGGTCAACAAAGATGTTTTTGGGCAAGTGATCATTACCGATACGGAAAGTGAACGCATCAAAGCCCTACTTGCACCCTGTCATGAGGATTTTCGTATCTTTGAACTTCCCGCCATAGAAGCATGAAGTTTAACCTTGAAGAATTTAAGAGAAGTTCCGATAATCAGCCATTGAAAGAGGTGATGGAACGTATGTTTCACGTCTACCGGTTGGAATCAAAACTTCAGGAAGTTGATTTAATAGAAGCATGGCCGAAATTGATGGGCCCTGCCGTTGCCCATAGGACCCAAAAAATTTTTTTGAAAGGGAGTGTGCTGCACGTTCAAATCGATTCCTCAGTGGCGCGTGAAGAGTTAGCCAAGGGGAAACAAATCATTATTGATCGGCTTAATACGTATGCAGGAAAAACCCTGATTAGTGACCTTTGGTTCTCTTAATAAAATGTTAATGCCAGGGCCTAATTTGTTATTGTTGATTGGTCAACCTACTTTTATCCCATGAAAATTCGCTCTTTTACGATAAGCTTCTTGCTTCTGGCGTTTTTCGGATTTCGTGCACACGCTCAATTGAGGCCAATTTACAAGCAAGCTGATTATCCTTTTTGGCTGCACTTACCCGCAGATAGCGTTCTAAAATCTTCTCCTCCCGTTTTAATTTTTCTCCACGGCAAAAGTTTATCGGGCACCGATTTAAACCGTGTTAAACGCTACGGTGTGATTTCAGAGATTGAAAAAGGAAGAAAAATCTCTGCAATTGTTGTCGCTCCACAAACCAACAACGGTTGGGACCCTGTGAAAGTTAAAAGTGTTTTGGATTTTGTCAAAAATACTTTTACGGTCGATACAAATCGCGTTTATGTTTGTGGAATGAGCATGGGGGGATATGGAACCTTGAATTTTGCGGGGAAATACCCCGAATTGGTTGCAGCAGCAGTAGCACTCTGCGGTGGGGGAAATGTGAAAGATGGCTGTAATCTAGCTACCATTCCCCTCTGGATTCAACACGGCGCGCTTGACTACGCTGTTCCTATTTCTGAATCAGAAAAAATCGTGAAAGCCATTAAGAGTTGTAATGGAGGCGAAAATTTAATTTACACCCGCCTTCCGAGCGCGGATCATGGAGATTTAGAGCGCATTTTCCGAACCAATGAACTTTATGACTGGTTATTTCAATTCAGCAAAAACGTTCAAGAGTAGCCCGATCGGTTTTGTTCTCTGGAGTATCCTATCCTTCCCGTTACTTGGGCAGCCTTTAGATTATTCGAAAGATGAATTTTGGCTTGTCTCGGCAGAGAAAGTTCCGGAATTTTTTAAACAAGATGCGTTAGACTCTACTTGGATTTCGAAGGTAGATGTTTTTTACGTGTACCCAACGTTTTTAAGCGAAAAGCGCGATTTACGATGGAACGCCCCGATGCAGGACGAAAAATTACAGAAAAAAATCTTGAATAAAGCCGTTAAATTTCAGGCCAGTGCCTGGTTAGAATGCGGTCGGCTTTTTGTCCCTTATTACCGTCAGGCTCACCTGCGTGCTTATGACTCACTTCATGGAAGGGGTCGTGAGGCGCTGTTGTTCGCCTATCAAGATGTTGCAGCAGCTTTCGAGTATTACCTCGACCACTACAATCAAGGGCGGCCATTTATTCTTGCTGGTCACAGCCAAGGAAGCACCCAACTTACCTTACTCCTGAAGAATATAATCGATGGAAAATCCCTGTCCAATCAACTTATCGCAGCCTATCTTCCAGGAGTAGGGATTGAGTCCAACGAATTCAAACAGCTCGAATTCATGACTTTACCTTCTCAATTCGGCGGATTTGTGACTTGGAATACGATGTACGATAAACCCGATGATGTCCAATACCCCCTTTGGTATAAAGACCGATTATGCATTAATCCACTAAGTTGGGATCTAAGCCCCTTTGTCAACCGAACACAACATCAAGGTTTCTTGTACAGCAATGGTAAGCTTCGCAAACAGTGCTTTGATGCTGAACTCTGCCAAGGTGCAGTTTGTTTGAAAAAGGCGAAATGGCCAATAAGTTGGGTGGGTCAAATTTATACAAGCCTACACCCGGGCGATGTAAATCTTTTTTGGAAAGACATTGGAATGAACGCAAAAACGCGCATTAGCGCTTTCTTTTTGAACGAATCGCAGCATTGACCTCGGCAACATCCAACCAATAGAGGAATTTAATGGAAAAACTGTTGAAAAGACCGGAATTAAATAAATCGTTCATGTTCTGAAAATAATCCGGGGAAATGTCCTTAATGGAGCTAAAAACCGAGCTTTTCCAAACGAAACTTAATTCGCTTCCTTGCTTGACCACCCAACGGTAGGCACAATCGATGGTAAGGGCGTTGTAATTGAGGTTGAAGGCAGAATTCCCTTGGGCGTCCAAACCAAGGGTGCCATTCGGGCTTAAACTCCCGTCAACATTCAGGGTAAAAAAAGAATGGTATTGTAAGACCGACCAATAATGCCGTGTTCGCAGGGACAGGTTCATGCGATTAGTAATCGTGTAATTGAATTCTAAAAATTGAGTGAGGTCGGTTCTATTGCGTTCTCCAAAGAGGATTCCCGGTACAACATCAACTGCCGAACTAAATTCGACCGCATAGCCTCGATCGTTTACCTGTTGTTCAAGCGTCCACTCAGCCACTACCAATATCTTATTAGACAATCGTATTCTCGGAGAAAAACCGTAATTGAAGTTTTTCCAAGGCGAGTGCCTTCCAAAACCGGTAAAGTAAAAATTCGCATCGATGGCCACGGGCTTTTGGTAGTTGGTAGAAATCCAGCCCCCGCCACCATACCAACGTGGAATCACAAAATACCTTCCCCAAGTCCTCGGTTCAAAATAATCGTATTCACGGGTAAAAGCCGTGTAAGCACTGATTTTAAAAGCATCAAACGATTTTGTCAAAGCAAACGCTTCCCATTCTAAGTTAGACTGCGTGTACACATTTGGAGCATACAATCTATTGTAATCAATCGTCAACTTGGTGGTGAGCCGAACAAATGGTCCTAAGGGTTTAAAATAACGATAACCGGCATTAGCGGAAATACCTCTTCGGTTATTCACCGGATTAAACCCGAGGTCGTTGTTATCGTAACGGTCGTCTTCTTCAAAATAATCCACTGCATATATTAAGTTACCCCGTTGTTTGCCCGCACTGATGCCAAAATTATACCCAACCTCAGTTTGTAAAGGTTGAAACTTTTGTGAGACGGTTGCTTTTGCGTCAACGAAATACAAATTGTCCTTAAAATTCACATTGGAATTCAACGCAGTTACGTTGGCATCGTAAAAATTCCCCTCACGCAAAACGCTGGTGTTGGTCAAAGTAACGGAACTGTTATGTTGCAAGTTTTGGTCTAAAACGACGGTGTTGTAGTTGGTTAGTGGTGCCGCCAGAAACTCCCGAGTTTCATTGGTAACGGTGTTGTAGGCGGAACCTGACGAGGGGGCTAAAAGGGCATTAAAGACACCGATACCCAAGCCTTTTTTAGTCCTGCCCGAAAACTTGCTGGCATTGTATAATTGCGGCATGCCTTGAATTCCGGAAATCACCTCATCCTGCTTAAGATTGGTTTTTAGTACCTCCCAAGGAGCCTGTACCCCAACGCGTCGCGAATAGAAAATGCCGGATTTATTGAAAAGTTCCATCCCTTCGGTAAAGAACTGACGGTTTTCATTGAATTGAAGTTCGAACGGGGAAGTATTCAGTACTTGATTATCAAAAATGACCTGGCCAAAATCGGGCACCAAGGTTACGTCTAGGGTAAAGGCCTCATTGATGCCGTACTTCACGTCCATTCCACCAAAAAAAGACCGGGCATATTTGGAGGAACTTTGTTGGTTTAAATAACTTGACACGTAGGGGATCAAACTCAATCGAAGCGGAGGCTTAATGCGCTCTATTCCAAGTAATTTGCCGCTGTTAACCAAGTAATTTTCGAAGTCGGGATTGACCGGATACCAACAGGATTGCTCTCGTTTTCTGGCAATTTGTCGGGTAAAATTAATGTTCCAATCTTGCACTTCCTTTTCCGCAAAACGGAGCGCAGAATAGGGAATCTTGAGTTCAGCACACCAACCTTGATCATTCCATGTTACCGAGCTTTCCCAAACGAGGTTGAGTTGGTCGTTCACATCGTTGGCCAAAACTTTCCCATCTAATTGGACTCCTGCAGAAGTAATTCCAAAATAGAATCCGTTTTGACGATCGTTGTAGGTATCTAAATAAATGGCAAAAAAATCCGCATTGGCGTTGTTATCATCTCTCATACAAAAAACCTTAGAAATCGAATCGGGATTATCATAACATTGCACCAAAAAATACAAGGCATTGTCATCGTAAAGCACTTTTACCGCGGAAGGATTGCGTGCAATGCGACCCGGTACAGGTCGCGTGGTGGTGAACCGTTCTTGCGTTACCTGAGCCTTGCTCCATGCCACTTCTGAACCTTGTCCGTTCACGATAATCTTTTCGTCGGTTCTGATGGCATTCAAGGTGAATTGCGCCAATGTCGTAAATGGAAATAAAAACAGCAATGAGCGGAGAGATTTCATGCGGTGCAAAGGTAATAAACTTGCCATAAAGCCGTGTTATTTCGTTATAAAGCCACTACCTTTGTGGGGTGGAAACATTTGAGCGTCTTCGCGAACAACTCATGCTTGATGAATGGCCGAACGTTTACTTTTTTAAGTTCATTGTTCCGAGTGACTCCGAGAAGATCGCTCGAGTTACCGCATTATTTGACGATCATTCAGAACTGACATTACGTCCCTCAAAAAACCAAAAATATACCAGCGTAAGCATCAAAGTGGTTATGCTCGATGTTGACTCCATCCTATCTGTTTATCGCAAGGCCTCTGAAATAAATGGTGTAATTTCGCTCTGATTATGAATAGATTTTTCAACGAAACCTTATTGATTGATTTTCTCAGCATCACGCTGTTCATCCTGTTAGCCGTCATATTATACCGCCTGATATTACGCTACATGAGCCGCAAACACGTAAAATTAGCGGAATATTGCACCTTGTTCGATGTGGAGGACCAACCAATTTCGGGGGTAATTCCTTTTTACTTTTCGACAGAACGGGACCGACACGTGAAGTTTCTAATCCAAACAGAACAAGGCAATTTAGTCGCTACCGTTGCCGATCAACCTTTTGAGACCGGAGGGCATTTGCTAAGGTTTGATAGCAGCATACTCGGTAACGGCACGTATTTCTACATCCTTCAAACAGAAAATCAGGAAATCCGAAAAAAATTGACGATTAAGAACTAGGCGTCGTCTCCCTTCCCTTTATTCTTTTCTTTTTTGGACCTTCGGGTTTTGATAACTCTTTTCTTGGTGTCGAGTTTTAATTTCTCTTTTTCAAATTCTCCGTCCTTGGCTCTTTTAACGCTTTCAAGACGCACCACCAACCCAAAACTATGTTGTAGGTAATCCGATTTACCGAATAAATCGTTTGTGAGTCCGATTTTCCCAACGGATTGGAGTTGAATACCAATGGCATTGTTGAGCCAGAAATTGATCCCTGCTCCAAAATTTAAGGTTGAAAAGAAGGGGGCAACCAAGGAGTCATCGCTTTTTCCGAAAGTACCGCCAATTCCCGCAACAATATAGGGATCGAAAATCCCTCTTCCTAATTGAGAATAAAACGAATACTTGAGGTTTAAATCCGTTGATAGGTTAAACCCTTTAACGTTCTCCTGATCGTTAACCATTCGAAGACCTTTATATCGAACAAACCCCATGGCCAGTTCAGCACTCCACCCTTTGTAAAAATAATAATCTACAAAAAGCCTGCTGGGAAATACTTCAGCATGCATTTGATTAAAGTCCGCAACATCCCCTGGATTTCCATCATTGTCCCAAATACTCCAGCCCATCCCAAACATTAACTTGTAAGGATTGGCGTTGTCAACCGTCTTGTAGGCTTGGCTAAAAAGCGAACAAGGTAGAAAACTCAAGAAAAAAATAAATTGCTTCATAATCAAATGTGCAAAAAAGATTAAAATCAAATTTAGTTACAAAATTTCTAACACATCGAAAAAAAAACTAAAATGCTAATTAAAAAATTTTTGTGGGAGGCATTGTGTTTTAATCTTCCTTCAGCGGCAGATAACACGATAAAAAAGATATTTTTGTACCGTGAAGCGAATACAAAAGATAAAGTTAGACATAGAAGATGATGCATCGATGGACGCAATTGGTCTTTCATCCAGTTACCCAGACTATCGACTTGCGTGGACTCTGAATAATGTTTTCCGCTGGCGCTTTGAATACCGCGACAGTCCGCTCTTGATACCTGCAAAAAAAGGGGAAGAAGTACGCCATTACCACTATCACCATTTCTTGGATGAAGGCGAAAAAATGCAACTTTTTCTTATTAAAAACAGACAAGGGGGAAAAGCGCTTTTCGAGGAGTATCCACAATTTGATTTTGTGCTTTTCTTTCGAAATAATTTAACTTTTGATCTCGATCAGATGCTCACTTTATTGCGGGGTCTCGACTCAATATTTGCAGCTTATCGCTGTTCCAGCAAAGATTTTGTAGTTGAACCTCACTTACAATTTGAAGGCGCCCATGAATAAAACAAAGATTGTGGCCACTCTAGGGCCTAATTCCTCCAACAAGGAAATTATGAGAGAAATGTTCAACGCCGGACTGGGCGCCTGTAGGATTAATTTTTCGCACGGTTCTTATGACGAGCACACTGCTGCAATAAACACCATTCGTGAACTCAATCAAGAACTGAATGCTAACGTGGCCATTTTAGCGGACCTCCAAGGACCTAAAATTCGTACGGGATTGATGGAAAATGACAGCATTAATTTGGAAAGGGGGTCAACTTGTCAAATCATTACAAAACCAGTTACGGGAAATTCAGAATGCTTTTCAATCAATTACTTAGATTTACCCAAGGATGTTAAGCCGGGAGAGCGCATTCTCTTGGATGATGGTAAATTGGTGCTGCAAGTTGAAAAAACAGACTACCAGTCCTGCATTCATTGTACGGTTATTCAAGGCGGGGTGCTCTCCTCAAAAAAAGGGGTGAATTTTCCTAACACAAAAATCTCGATGCCCTCCCTAACTGAGAAAGACAAGGCAGATTTAACTTTTGCCCTGGAACATCGGGTAGATTGGGTATGCTTATCTTTTGTTCGCAGCGCTCAAGATATTATAAAACTGAAAGAACTCATTGCGAGTCAGGGTGGAAAAGCAAAAGTAATCGCCAAAATTGAAAAACCCGAGGCTCTGAATTGCATTGAAGAAATTATCAGTGCAACCGACGGAGTTATGGTGGCAAGAGGAGACTTAGGGGTTGAAACTCCTTACCAAAGGGTTCCTGTAATTCAAAAAATGTTGATAGATCAATGCGTGGCCAAGGCAAAGCCGGTAATTGTTGCGACGCAAATGATGGAATCCATGATCCATAGCATGACCCCGTCCAGAGCTGAAGTCAACGATGTTGCAAATGCGGTGCTCGACGGAGCTGACGCCGTCATGTTATCGGGAGAAACGTCGGTGGGAAAATACCCAGTAGAGGTTATTCAAACCATTTCCAATATTGTTGAAGAAATTGAAAAATCGCCGGAGGTATTTCATCGTGAAGTGATGCCAGATCCTGTTCATGAGCGTTTTATTACCGACTCTATTTGCTTTAACGCGTGTCGTTTGGCGCACAGAGTTCAGGCCAAAGCAATTATAACCATGTCGTTTTCCGGGTACACCGCATTTAAAGTTTCCTCGCAACGCCCGGATAGTGCCATCTATGTATTTACCAGCAATCGGATGATATTATCTCAACTGAATTTACTCTGGGGTGTGAAGGCCTTTTTCTACGATAAGCATGTCAGTACTGATCATACCATCGCCGACATTAAACATTTTTTAAGCTCAAACGAGTACGTCAAAACCGGGGATTTGATAATAAACATTGCTTCAATGCCCATCGAAGATTACGGCGGCTCAAATATGTTAAAACTTAGTCGGGTTAATTAATATTTTTTGCAATTGGTTGTCTCTTTAGGTTGTATATTTGCACCATAAAATTCAACTATGTCTGATTTCATTGCCCGTCACATTGGGCCGGATAGCACTGAAACCGCTGAAATGCTTGAAAAAATTGGCGTTTCATCCGTTGCTGAACTCATTGATAATACCATACCAGCGGCAATACGTTTGGCACGCGAACTCAAGGTTGATGCAGGCATAAGTGAAGCGGAATACTTAAATAAAATTCAGGCTATCGGAGCCATGAATCAAGTTAAAAAGTCCTTCATCGGACTGGGTTACCATGAAACTCTAGTTCCATCTGTCATTTTGCGAAATGTTTTAGAAAATCCCGGATGGTACACTGCCTACACCCCTTACCAAGCAGAAATTGCGCAAGGAAGACTCGAAGCATTGTTAAATTTCCAAACGATGGTGATCGACCTTACTGGAATGGAAATTGCCAACGCTTCCCTTCTCGACGAAGGAACCGCTGCGGCAGAGGCCATGATCATGTTTTTTAATGCTCGATCGCGCGAGGATGCTAAGCTAGGTAAGAATGTTTTCCTAGTACATGAAGCCATTTACCCACAAACGTTGGATGTTGTTAAGGGAAGGGCGCGTAACCTTGGAATAGAGCTGCGCTCCTTCCATAATTTTGAAGACGTTTCACTAAGCGCTTGTTTTGGGGCGCTCTTACCATATCCTGATGCGAACGGTCGTGTTTCAAATCTCGAAAAAACCATTGCAACCTGTAACCAAAAAGGCATTCAAATAGCTGTTTGCAGCGATTTAATGGCTTTAGCCTTGCTTCAACCACCCGGTTCGATGGGAGCTGATGTCGTTCTAGGTAATTCGCAAAGATTCGGCGTGCCAATGGGTTGTGGAGGTCCACATGCTGCTTTTTTTGCCTGTAAAGAGTCCTACAAACGAACCATGCCCGGGAGAATCATTGGGGTATCAAAAGACGTGGACGACAATACAGCCCTTCGGATGGCATTACAAACTCGAGAACAGCACATCAAACGCGATAAGGCAACCTCTAACATTTGTACGGCTCAAGCATTGTTAGCAGTTATGGCAGGAATGTACGCTGTTTATCACGGACCAAAAGGTATCCAACAAATTGCTTTACACATCCATATGTTGGCCTGTAAAGCTGCAGAAGGCCTTATGGCAAAAGGATATCGCTTGCATACCACCGAATTTTTTGATACGGTAAAGGTAAGCGATGTGGACAGCGCAGCTATTTTAAAAGCGGCCGTCGAAAAGGGCATGAACCTGTATGCGCAAGACGGGAACACCGTCCAATTTACCTTTGGCCAACCCCATTCTTTGGAAGATGTCGACCTTATTCTCTCGTTATTTGTTGACAAAGGCGAAAGTACCCCGACAAAACTCGGTATTCCGGATAATCTTCGGCGTCGTGGTGAAATTCTAAGCCACCCCATATTCAGTTTGCATCACTCCGAATCCAAAATGATGCGATACCTTAAATTTTTGGAGAATAAAGATTTATCCTTGGTGCACAGTATGATTCCCCTCGGTTCATGTACCATGAAACTGAATGCAGCAAGTGAATTAATTCCCATTACCAATCCAAATTTTGCGAACATCCACCCTTTCGCCCCCAAAGAACAGGCGGCTGGTTACCACGCTTTTATGGAAGAACTTACCAAAGATTTATGCGAATGCACCGGATTTGCCGGGGTTTCCTTGCAACCTAACTCAGGGGCCCAAGGAGAATATGCGGGGTTGATGGTTATAAAAGCCTTTCATGAGGCGAACATGGACTTCCAACGTAAAAAAATCATCATTCCCTCCAGTGCTCACGGTACCAACCCGGCGTCAGCGGTGATGTCAGGATTCGAGGTTGTCGTAACAGGGTGCGATGAAAACGGAAATATAGATATCGAAGAATTGAAAACCGTTGCCTCCGAAATCGGGGATGAATTGGCAGGAATTATGGTTACCTATCCTTCAACGCATGGGGTTTACGAGGAGGGGATTCGAGAAATTACGGCAATCATTCACGCATACGGAGGTCAGGTATATATGGATGGAGCCAACATGAATGCACAGGTGGGTTTAACGAACCCAGGAAATATCGGCGCAGACGTGTGTCATCTTAACCTCCACAAAACCTTCGCAATCCCTCACGGCGGAGGAGGTCCTGGAATGGGCCCAATAGGGGTTGCAGCGCACCTCGTCCCATTTTTACCTGGAAATCCACTTCAGACCACCGGTGGGACACAAGGCATTCACGCGGTTTCTTCTGCACCTTATGGCAGTGCTTTAATTTTGCTTATTTCCTACGGTTACATCAAAATGCTCGGTCATAAGGGTCTCCGAGAATCTACTGAAATAGCTATTGTCAACGCTAATTATATCGCAGCTTGCCTGAAGGAACATTACCCCATATTATACACCGGAGCCAAAGGTAATGTTGCTCATGAGTTAATTCTGGATTGTAGAGAATTCAAAAAGAACGCAGAAGTAGAAGTTGCCGATATTGCAAAACGCTTGATTGACTATGGCTTTCATGCACCAACGGTTTCCTTTCCGGTTGCCGGAACGTTAATGATAGAGCCTACGGAATCCGAGGATAAGGCCGAACTGGATCGTTTCATCGAGGCGATGATCAAAATCCGAAAGGAAATTTTGGAAATTGAAAACGGGAAGTACTCAAAAGAAAACAACCTGCTTAAAAATGCGCCACATACTGCCGACTGCATCATCAATCGGATATGGGAATATCCTTATTCACCCGCAGAGGCTGCTTATCCTCTGCCTTATTTACTGAAAAACAAATATTGGGCCCCGGTTCGACGCGTGGATAATGCCTACGGTGACAGAAACTTGGTGTGTGCCTGCCCGAGCATTGAATCCTACATCACGGCTGAATGAGCATTGACATCCTCGCTTTTGGAGCTCACCCAGACGATGTAGAAATTTCTTGCGGAGGAACCCTTCTGTATTACAAAAAAGAAGGTAAAAAAATAGCGCTTGTTGATCTCACCCAAGGAGAGCTCAGTACCCGGGGTTGTCCAACCTTGAGAATGCAAGAATGTGCTGCAGCGGCACAAATACTCGGTTTGGTTGATCGCGTTAATCTTAAAATGGCAGACGGTTTTTTTAAAGAAACCGAAGAGAATCTGCGCTTGGTGATTCAAGAAATCCGACATTTTAAACCGCGCTTAATCCTTGCAAATTCAGTCAAAGATCGCCACCCAGATCATGAACGCGCCGCCTCATTAGTAGCTCGAGCCTCATTTTTAGCAGCACTCCCAAAAATCGAAACCCAACGAAATGGGAAACAACAAGAGGCTTACCGAGTTCCCCGGGTACTTCACTATATTCAAGATATTTATCTGAAACCCGATATAGTTTTTGATGTATCAGATTTCGTAGAACAAAAGTTTGAACTTTTGAAATGCTTTTCTTCGCAATTCTACGATCCTTCATCCAACGAGATGGAAACGCCCATTTCTGGTGAACACTTTTTTGAATTTCTGAAAGGGAGAATGTTGCAATATGGCAGGCCCGTTGGGGTCGTTCACGCGGAAGGATTTACCTTAAATCGTGTTTTTGGGGTAGACGACTTGTTCCATTTGATTTAATACATTAACAGAGCTCCGGAAATTCCGGCAATGACGCTGGACAACTTCAACAGGTTGAATTTATGGTTCTCGGAGGTTTCAAATATGATGGTGGTGGAAATGTGCAGGAACATTCCAATAACTACTCCTAGGACGGCGGGAACGCTAATACCTGTTTCCTCCAAAGGCACCTTTAATCCGATGATCAAACCGAGGGGTGTCATGATGCCGAAAAGCATGAGAACAATCCATGCGGTCCCTCGACGTAATGAGGTGCTTAACAGCAGGGTCATCAAGGCAATAGCCACCGGAACTTGGTGAAATACGATCCCCCAAAACAAGGACAATTTATGGTCATGGTTATGCAATTGGTGGAGATGCTCCACTTCATTGCCCAAGGGAATTCCTTCAATGATCGAGTGAAGGGATAGGGAGATGAACAAGGCCCACGGCATGGACTGACCTTTATGTATATGGATATGACCGTGTTCTATGCCGCCTGAAAAATACTCCATGATCAATTGAATGAGGAACCCACCTAAAATATAAACTCCGAGGTTCGTGGTATTTCCAGCGTACAAGTCAGGTAAAAGGTGTTCAAAAACAATGGCCAGCAAAAATCCTGCGCTAAATGCGAGAGAAAGTTTGATAACCTGCGACTTATTGTTGGCTTTAAGAAAATGCACAAAACCTCCCCCTGCAGCAACCACAGCAACTAATACTAAAACCATCGAAATCGGACTCATTTCTTGGAGGCAATTAAAATCAACCGTGGGGAACTCGAAGATACAAAGGTATTCATTCTGTAGTCACCAAAAGTATGCAGAATTTCAAATTGTTCCCTGAGTAATCCTTGAAAATCGGCAAGCCCTAACAATTGTACTTGCTCCTTGAATACAAAGGCTCGTTGCTGATCGGTAAAGCTAATGTGCTTGATTACCTTACCTTCGATAATTTCTCGCCGAATTTCAAAGGTAATGGCTCCGCGCTGTACGTATTCTGATGAAACAAGATTAGCTAGTACCTGTTCTGCATTGAGAAAATCAATGATTAAAAACCCTTTTGGTAAAAGCATTTGTGATATTGCATCAATCACGCGTTGGTTCTCGGATGTGGAATCAAAATACCCAAAACTGGTAAACAAATTAAATACGGCCCCAAACCTTTCATTGGGTACAGGTTCGCGCATATCTTGGACTTGAAAACGCAAACCCTCTGCGGCGGATTTTTGCGCCAATTCAATGCTCTTCAGCGATAAATCCGTGCCAAGGACTTGCAATCCCAGAGCATGTAAGTTTCGGGCGTGACGTCCTCTACCACAAGCTAAATCCAAAACCTTCGTTTGAGGTTCAAGTGAAAGAAAATATACCAATCGTTCTACGAAGTCCTTTGCTTCTTCTTCAGTGCGGTTTTGGTACAAGAGGTGGTAGTAAGAGGTATCAAACCACGAGGCAAACCAATCCTTTTGTTGCATTGGGCAAAGATAGGCAAAAGAAAAGGTCTTTTCGAAACCCGAAGTTTACCTATCTTCGGAGCATGAAACGGATTGGACTCACCGGCGGTATTGGATCTGGAAAAAGCTATATTGCTGGAATTCTTGAAAAGATGGGTTACCCGGTGTATTATTCCGATGCGCAATCGAAGGCTCTCACCGATACCCACCCCGTAATCCGAGAGAAGCTAGTAGCTAGGTTTGGAAGGGAAATTTACACAGAGCAAGGCTTGAATCGAACGCTATTGGCGGAGTTCATTTTTGCCTCGGAAGAGCACCGCTTATTTGTGAATGAACTGATTCACCCTCTGGTTCGAAAAAATTTTGAGCATTGGTGCTCCGAGCAACGAAGTCCGATCGTTTTTAACGAAGCGGCTATCCTGTTTGAGACGGGAGCTTACCGACAATTCGACGGAACGCTTTTGGTGGTGGCGCCGATGGAATTGCGCATTCAGCGAGTAATGCAACGAGACCGTTGCACCGAAGAAGAAGTTAAAGAGCGCATGAAAACGCAGTGGACCGACGACCAGAAAATCCCCTTAGCGACGTACGTCTTCCATAATGATGGTCAATCCGCCATTGTTGCACCCCTTGAAACTGTCCTTTTAAAGATCAATAATCAAAATTAAGGGTAATGCCGAAAGTTAGCGGATAGACCATGGCGGTGGCAGTCTTCTTGAACAAAGGGGTAAGGTTGTAATTTACAAACAACCCGTAATGATCAAATCCGGTGCGAACCGTGGCATAAGCTCCAAAAGGTGCCACTTGATATCGTGATTGATTAGTATATTCAAATCGATCTCCGTTAGGTAAAAACCCTCGCCTATTCCATGTGCGATACATGGTCCAATAACCCACAGCACCTACATTAAGGTAAAAGGCATTTTTACTTTTTTCCTTGGTACATACTTCTAGCAATAACGGTAAATTGAGCGTTCCATAGGAAAAATTATTGCCTCGATAATCTGTAGAATTATTCAATACAGCAAATATTGTATCATTCTTTCCTCCAGGTGGGCTTGCTGTATGCACCAAATCGTAGTTGTTCAAAAGTAGTGCAGAGAAATTCATCCCTAAACCTGAAGTTATTCCTAAATATTGCTTAGCAATGGGTAATTTAAATTCAATTACATTCAACCCAAATTGAAGGAGGTTAAGATCGTAAGTATTCCAATACTGATAGTTGTCAGGATTATCCATCATAAATTTACCAATACCAAAATCAACCCCTGCAAAGTGAGCCGCGGGTTTAACGTCGTCATCAGTTTCGGGCTCATCGTCTACTTCAAACTTAATGGGAAGTGACATGTAGGTTGCTGAATCTTTACATGCAGGGTTCCAATTCCAGTGAAGCAAATTGGTCACTCTCAAGGCTTCTTTGTCCAAAGACGGATGAGCTGATTTAACGACCGTTGCTTTAGAGACATCTCCGGAACGATTCACCACGAATCGGACTTGGACTTTTCCAGAAATCCCTTGGTCAACGCAATCTTGCGGATAGTTCACTTCCTTTTGTATAAACTGCATCAATCCTTCATAACCCGTTGGATACGTAGCACACTCTTCATCCATGATCATTACAGCATCCAGTTGTTGGGCGTTGGAAGCCTCTTGTGCGTACGTTACAAGCAAAAAATTACAGGATACTAATAAGAAGGAAAGATATTTCACAACGATTGATTTTACTCAAATGTACGTAATTAAAAGGTGATTGCAGCTCGTACCATGAAATTTCTCCCTGCTTGCGGGTAAAAGAATCGCTCGGTGGTTTTCACTCCCGCGTATTGATACGAAAAAGCATAGCCGTTGTTGGAGTATCTTTGGTTAAAGACGTTGTTGACAGTAGCTGAAAGCTGAATCTCCGAATTTTCCTTCATCTTGAACGATTTCCGAAGCCCGAAATTGGAATAACTAAACGCGGGCAATTCACTCGTTTGGATGTTATCCATGTATTGCTTGCTCACGAATTTTGATGTCCAATCCAACGACAGCTTCCATGCTGGAATAGTATAACTGAATGCTAGTCCGGCAATTACGCTAGGGGAAAAAGATAAGGTTGTTTGGCTGTAGTTCGTTTGCTGTTGGGTGTAATACGGAACCGTATCCATATATACATCCAGGTAATCCACGTAGTTTTTCGCCCTGTTTTGACTTAAGGTAAGGTTTCCATTAATTTCAAGGTTCTTGATGCGTTTGTACTTCGCTTCTAACTCAATTCCTCGGCGGTAGCTGTCCTTTACATTCGTTCGTGTATACCCCCCAACGTCGTTAATCTGTCCCGTCAACACCAATTGGTTGTCGAAATCCATGTAGTACAGTGTTCCTTTGAAGATCATTCCCTTATTCTGCCAGGTATACCCCACTTCATAATCCATTAAGGCTTCGGATTTAGGACGACTGCTTGGAGTAGATTCCCTGAAATCTCGACGGACTGGTTCTCGATTGCTTCGACCCACAGAGGCATACAATTGATGGTTTGATTTCAATTGATAAAATACCGAAGCCTTTGGATTGAAAAAGTGAAAGTCAACCGTTTGCGTGACATCTTTCAATTCGCCGGAAACAAAATCCAAGCCTAGGAACTCGTAATTCACGTACCTGTATTGCATGTCGAGGATCCACTGAAACTTTTGTTTCCGCTGTTGAAGTTTGGCGTAATGGCTGAATTCAAATTTATTTCCAAGCTCGTCGTAGTAGCGATCACCCAAGTCGCTATCGGATGCAAATCTTGACCAAATCACCTCACCAAAATGTGCCCCTCGGTAGTTATTAATTGCTCCTCCCGTGGTCAGTTGCACTCCTTGCCCTTGATAACTTAAGGCATAAACCGACCCGATAAAGTGGTTATCCAGCCACCTTCTTCGGATTAAGTCGGAAGCGGTAATGGTATCTCCCCCAAGAATTACGGGACTCAGTTGATAAGTGGATAACTCGTCATTGGTTCGGTACTCTTCATAATACCCCCGTCCATAGGTGTAATGACCTGCCCCATTCAAGACCCATTTTTGATCTTTAAAGCGATGGGTGAAATGCAATTGATAGTTATCTTGTTGGTAATGGTCCACCTGGTTTTGATAGGTGTAATAATTGTAGGTTCTTCCCGAATTGAGTAAATTTTGACGTTCCGTATCGGACAATCCATTGCGATCGGCAAAAGCATTTCGGTCGGCAGCGGTACCAAAAACCACGCTTTCCGGAGTTCCGTACCACGACTGGTAGGTAATTTCTTTCCCGCTGAAGGCGACCCCTTTGAGTACGGTTTGTTTTCCTACCCAGCCTGCACTGAGATACCATGAACGAAGGTTAGAAGTAGCCCGATCGATATAGCCATCCGAACCGATGCGCGACAGGCGGGTTTCCACAAAATATTTTCCTTTTATCAATCCGGTATTCGCTTGTATCGAAGTTTTAAAGGAATTGAAAGAGCCGTAACTCACGTCTAATTTTCCAGTAGCTTCGTCGCTAATGTCGTTGGTTTTAAGATTTAATGCAGCTCCAAAAGCGGCAGCACCGTTGGTAGAAGCGCTTACGCCCCGTTGAAAATCGATGGACTGGGTGGAGGACACCAAATCCGGCATGTTCACCCAATACACATCATGCGATTCGGGATCATTTACAGGGATTCCATTGATGGTAACATTTAAGCGGGAGGCATCAATACCACGCACCCGGATTCCACTGTAACCGATGCCGTTTCCTGCATCCGAGGTAGTTACTACCGATGGCATTTGATCGAGTAAAAAAGGAATGTCTTGCCCCATGTTTTTAGCGTTCAAAGCTTCTTTATCAACCTTCGTATGGTTGGTGGCTTCTGACGGGAGGCGAATTGCAATGCAGGCCACCTCATCGAGTTTTTTACTGGTAAATGGCAGCACAATGCGCACGGTGTCTGTGGCGGGGGAAGGCATTGATTTTGGTTCTTTTCGGGGGTTAATCTCCACAGAGATTACCCCAAACCCGGGTTGATCTACCGTGATGAATTCGATATCATTTACCTCGTTTAAGATAAATACGCCTTTGTTGTCGGTACTCACTGACTTGCCATCGGGACGAAGAATAAGAACCCCCGATAAGGGTCGGTATTTTTCATCGGTGACTTTACCAACCACGGTGGTTTGTGCTTGAGCCATCAGTGCACATACCATAGAAAAAACAAAAACCTTTCCTTTCATAACAAACATATTATGACAAGTCAAGGGGCAAACTTGTACGTGATTAAAAACCTCCTCCCGTCGCAGGCATTACCCTGATCCGGTACAATGGGTGTAATCTCAGCCTTTCGGCACCCCTTAGAGAACGGTACAAAATTAACGAGAAAACAGACTACTTTAACAAACGTTTTGCAATTTGCACCGCATTGGTAGCCGCACCTTTGCGCAGGTTATCGGCTACGATCCACACATTCAAGGTATTAGGTCTTGTGAAATCCCTTCGGATGCGCCCTACAAACACGGCATCTTTTCCTTCCGCAAATTTAGGCATGGGGTAGTCAAAAGCCTCCAAGTTGTCTTGAACCACGATGCCCGGGAATTGAGCTAAGAGCCTTCGCACTTCCTCTAAATCAAATTCCGAATTGAATTCGATGTTAACGGCTTCGGAATGTCCTCCAACCACCGGAACACGCACGGCGGTAGCGACGACATCAATTTGAGGGTCCAAAATCTTTTTGGTTTCATTCGTGAGCTTCATTTCCTCCTTGGTGTAGCCATTCTCTAAAAAACCATCGCACTGCGGAATGCAATTCTTGTCGATGGGGTAATGATACGCCATGTCACCCGAAATTCCAGCGCGCTCGTTTTCCATCTGCTGAACGGCTTTTACACCAGTACCAGTGATACTCTGATACGTTGATACTATAACACGATTTACCCCAAACCGTTGATGTAAAGGGGCTAACACCATCACCAATTGAATGGTGCTGCAATTGGGATTGGCAATGATTAAATCCGATGAAGTCAATTGATCGCCATTAATTTCCGGAACCACTAATTTTTTAGAGGGGTCCATGCGCCATGCCGAGGAATTATCAATCACTACGGTGCCTGCCTCGGCGAATTTTGGTGCCCATTCCAAGGAAGTTTCTCCACCTGCAGAGAAAATGGCCAGGTCTAATTTTAAGTCGACTGCTGTTTGCATCCCAATAACTTTATGGGAAGCTCCTTGAAACACCACTTCTTTTCCAACGGAATTCTCGGAGGCGACAGGGTAAAATTCCGTCACTGGAAAGGCCTGTTCCTCCAAAACTTGCATCATTACATTACCGACCATTCCGGTGGCACCTACCACAGCTATGCGCATGACTTAACGTTATTATAATTTGATGAAAAGCAATTTTTGAAGGTAAAGTTATACATTTGAAGTATCATAACGACCTTGAATGAACTTGCGCCTTTTTTTAATACCTATTTTTTATCTTCTGAGCATCGGTTTTTACGCACAAGTTTCAGACAACTTCACCGATGGAGATTTTACCCAGAACCCGGTATGGCAAGGTACTAATGCTGATTTTATAGTCAACGCGAGCGGAGAACTCCAACTCAACAGTTTGGCAGCAGCGACCTCATTGCTCTCCACCCCCCACCTCCTAGCCAACCTCAACGACAAAGAATGGCAAATCAAGGTGCGGCAGACCTTTGCCCCTTCCTCGAGTAATTACGGTCAGGTGTACTTAACCTCGGATAATGCCAACCTCAGTCTTTGCCAAAACGGTTATTACCTACAATTTGGTGAAACCGGATCCACCGATGCCATTCGTCTTTTCAACCTTACTAACGGCGTTTCGACGCAGATCTGTGCCGGAGTCAACGGACAGATTTCTGCCAGCTGTAATGCAAGTGTGAAGGTTAAGCGCAGTGCGGCAGGCGTTTGGTCCCTCTACGCGGATTTGGCAGGAGGCTCCAATTATTTGCTTCTGGCAACGGGAAACGATGCTTCGAACCTGCTAGGAACTCATTTCGGGGTGCTCTGTACCTACACCATCAGCAACGCCACTAAATTTTATTACGACAACGTGTACATTGGCCCTATTATCCTGGACTTGACGCCTCCAGCCTTAGCGAGTGTAACGGCGATCAACGCGTTTCAAATCGACCTCTTATTCGACGAATCAATTACCTTGGCTACGGCTCAAAACATCATCAATTATTCGTTCAATCCCAGCCTAACCTTAAGCAATCTCACACAAGATGGAGTGAATACCGCCTTGGTGCATGGAACGCTTTCCACACCTATGATCAATGGAACGAATTACACAGCAACGGCTAATGGAATCTCCGATTTGAGCGGCAACACCTCTGGAGCTACCTCAGCAAATTTTCAATACTTGGTATCGGACAGCGCGGTAAATGGCGATTTATTGATTACCGAATTTTTCCCGGATCCGAGCCCTGTAATTGGACTTCCCGCAGTAGAATACGTAGAAATATACAATGCCAGTGCGGGTAAAATATTCGACTTAAGCGGATTTCAAATTACCGATGGGTCATCCAATGGGCTCATCTCCGGTGGTTGGATTTTACCTGGCGAATACAAGGTGTTAACGGCCACGGCAAATATCCCTTTGTTTACCGGTAGCGTTGCCTTGGGGGTATCGGGATTTCCCTCCTTGAACAATGCCGGAGATACGGTTATGCTTAAAAACCCCAATGACCTTACGCTGGATTTAGTCGTTTACACCGATGCCTGGTATAAGGACGCTATTAAACAAGACGGCGGATACAGCCTGGAATTAATCAATCCCAACGATCCTTGTTCCGACCAAAACAACTGGGTTGCCTCCAACGATGCAAGCGGTGGAACACCAGGGTTGGTAAACTCTGTTAATGACTTAACCCCAGACACCCAGGCTCCAAGCATTGCCATGATGGTTGCCTCAGCGCCCAACTATCTACAAATTTGGTTTGACGAAGGGATGGATTCGAGCAGCTTGGTAAATGCCTTGTATCAATTCAGCCCAACACTAACGCCGAGCACGATATACGCCAACGGAACGTTCACGAATACGGTCATTCTTCAGTTTGTCGAAAATTTGGCGCCGTCTCAAATCTACACCTTAACCCTTCAAAATGCCGCGGATTGTTGGATTAATTCACAAACCTTGGTCGGGCAATTTGCATTAACCGAAGCGCCACTCGCAGGTGAAATTATCATTAATGAAATCCTTCAAAATCCCTATAACGGTGGACAAGATTGGATTGAGTTGTACAATAACTCAAACAAGATTTTCAACCTGAAAAATTTACAATTCGCCAATTTCGACAACGATACGATTGCAAACTTTAAAACTGTTGGTGCTAACTTCATGCTGAAACCGGGTGCCTACGCAGTGCTTGGAGAGGACTCTTCGTTTGTAAAACAAAACTATCCATTTCATGGGCTTGGAACCTTTGGGTATGCCGAATTACCTAGCTACAACAACGACTCCGGAAGTGTCTATCTTTTCAATGAAAATCAGACGCTCTTAGACTTGGTAAAATATTCGAACGAATGGCAATTCCCACTCTTAGACGATGTAGATGGTGTATCCTTGGAGCGCCTCGACCCCAACGGAGCCTCCAGCGACGGGATGAATTGGCACAGTGCTGCAGAGGCGGTGAAATTCGGTACGCCGGGATTAAAGAATTCTCAATACCTGCCCGTGACCGTGAACGGAAGTTTTGCCCTCGAAAGCGACCTTTTTTCGCCGGATATGGATGGTTATTTAGATGTGATGCAGGCCACCTATAGCATGGCACAACCAAGCTGCTTAGGCACGGTGAGCATTTACGATGAACGCGGTAGGTTGATCCGAACCTTGTTCAAAAATCAACTATTGGGCAGCACCGGAAGTTTCTCATGGAACGGGGTGAAAGACGACCAAACCAAGGCCTCGATTGGAGTATACGTCATTGTTTTTGAGGCGTTCTCCCTCGATGGCGGACTGCTCTATACAGGTAGAAAAGCGGTTACGTTAGCAGGTAATATCTAAGCATGTTTTCGGCGGGAAAAAAAAACTGGATCAAAAAATTCTTTGCCCTGATCGAGGAAGATTCCATCACCTTACTCCCTCATAGCGTAAATTCCTCAAAAGAGGACATCATTCGTTTAGTCTGTGAACAAAGCGGACTCCTTTACGGCGTTCCCAACAACAACATCTTTACGAGCCATTTGGTAGGTCACTCTACCCGAACCGAAAAGCTGCAACTGTTGTTTTTTGAAGGCTTGGTACTAACGTATACCTTGAACCGTAAAGGTCTAATTGATGAAAAAGACTTTCTGCACACGCTTTGTTCTTTTTTTAAGCTCGAATTAGTTCCCTCGAAAACCTGGTTGGGTAGAAAAAAAATACCGGACAAGTCTTGGTTGGTTGAACGAGAAATCGATGAGCGAATTCGGGTGCAAAGTTCATACGTTGACAAGAACTACTGGTTCAATCATTTAACCAACCCTTTTCTGTTCATTGATGTTGTCGCCTACCACGACTTTCTTCAAGGAAAAGAGCCAGCGGATGACGAACGCCAATCGTCGATTGAATTATGCCTAACGGTTCTTGCAGGAATGCGACGAAAGGCAAATGCTCAAGGGGTTCATTTTTCTGAAAAACTTTTCAAAAACTTACTGAACAGCTCAGGTTTGAGCGATGGACAAATCGCTCTTTTAGGTGCAACGTCCCTTGAGGATTCCGCATATCAAACGGCAAAACAAGCCTTAGTTCAACAAGAGTTGCTCTTGTACTTTACCTTGCACTTTTTAGCCTTACTGCATTACAGGCACGACGAAAACCTTGAAACGCCATCCGAATTCATGGTAGAAGTCGGCACAGAACTGGGGTTGAGCAGAGAAAAAAACGACGAAATTTTCTGGGAATACCGTGCCTCCCTGAGCGCCCACTCGGAATCATTCTATAACTTGTTGTCGGAATCTGAAACAAAGGTCATAACCACCCATTTGTCGAGAAAGTACCGACGTGTACTCGGACGTAACAAGGACCGTCTGGTGCAAGAACTCAAGGAGAGTCAAGAGTTGGTGTACCTCATCCGGCAATCGGCCAAACGTGAATTGACGTCGGAAGAAAAAGAAAAAGTTAAATCGCAATCAATGGATCTCATGAAAAGCGTTCCAAGTATTGGAATCTATCTGATCCCGGGCGGAGCCTTATGGTTGCCGTTGGTGCTTAAATTAATTCCCGATTTACTTCCTTCCGCATTTAAAGAAAATGAGGTAGAGGAGAAGAAATAGCTGGTGCAATTCTTTACCCTGCTTTTTCCACTTACACTTCGATACGTCCTTCGGTCCGCCTCGGCGGACTCAGGGTGCGGAGAAAAGCAAAAAATCTACGCGACGGGTTTTACCCTTTCTTTTGTCTTGATACAAAAGAAACAAAAAATCAAGGCACGGGATTGCTTCTTGGTTCGGAAACCATTTATCTCAACTATTTTTACATCAACCGAACCATTTCATCCCCTCCTGAAACGCTGCTCAGTTCGGTGCTGAAACCGAAACATCCAAGTGCCGGAGAACTCTAAATACCTTTGGTGCATGTTTAAGGGACAAGTAAAGTGAACTGAAAAATGGGCCACCGTGAGGAAGCCGAAGGATCGCCGAAACGGTCAGTTTTCAGGAATGGAGCGCCGTTCCTTAAACCCTGCACCGAGCTTTTTGCTACTTTTTTGCGGTAAAAAAGTAGAAGAAAAAATTGAATTTACGATTCCAAATCCCCAAACATGGCCATGATGGCTGCTTCGTTGGGTGCGCAAACGCCGCGTTCCGTGATTAAACCCGTAACCAAACGAGCTGGGGTAACATCAAAGCCGTGATTCACAGCTTGCGTAGTTTCTGGACAAATTAGTACAGGCTCTATGGCTCCGGCAGCACTCTTGCCTATCACATAGCGCACCTCGTCTTGGTTTCGTTCTTCGATCGGAATTTCTTTCAATCCATCCCGCACCGATAAATCCAAGGTGGTCGAGGGTAAGGCTACATAAAACGGGATCTTATTATCATGCGCTGCTAAGGCTTTCAGGTAGGTGCCAATTTTATTGGCTACATCACCATGCCGTGTGGTACGGTCGGTTCCTACTATGACCATGTCGACCATGCCGTGCTGCATTAAATGCCCTCCTGCATTGTCCACGATTAAGGTATGAGGAATCCCGTGCCGTGTGAGTTCGTAGGCTGTTAAGTTGGCTCCTTGGTTGCGCGGTCGTGTTTCGTCCACGTACACATGAACGTCAAGTCCTTTTTGTTTCGCCTGGTAGATCGGGGAAGTAACTGTCCCCCACTCAATGCAACCCAACATCCCCGCGTTGCAGTGGGTTAATATGTTAATGCGCTGACCTGGCTTTTTAGCCCCAAGAGCTTCGATGATGGGTAAGCCATGTACCCCAATGTTGCGGCAGGTTTCTACGTCTTGTTCTACAATGGCCTGGGCTTCGTTCCAAGCAGTTTCCACCAAATTTTCCGCTCCTTCCAAGCGCGCTTTCATGCGGTTCAAGGCCCAGAAAAGGTTTACGGCCGTAGGACGTGAATTGGCCAAGGCCTCAAAAGCCTGATCCATAAAAGATCGTTCGTGATTTTCTTCGATGCAGGTACGAGCCGCTAAATAAATTCCAAAGGCTGCTGTGGCTCCAATTAAGGGTGCACCGCGAACCATCATGTCTTTGATGGCCGTTTCTGCCTCCTGAAAGGTATGCAATTTAACCACCACCCATTCGTGGGGTAAAAACCGTTGGTCTATGACTTCCACATAACGGTCTGCTGTCGGCCAAATGGTGCGAAATGGACTGGCCACCTGTTAGAGGTTAAACGCCGCTTTGATTCGGTCTACGTAATCCAGTTTTTCCCAGGTAAATAACTCCACCTCAATGGGCTTTTTTTCTCCATTTGGCGCAGTAAAAACCTTGGTTTTTTTCTCGTATTCGCGTCCCATGTGACCATAAGAAGCGGTTTCAGAATAAATGGGATTGCGAAGTTTCAGGCGTTGTTCAATGAAGTACGGTCGCATATCGAAAACGCCTTCAATCTTCTTAGCGATTTCGCCGTCGGTCATATCCACTTTGGAAGTTCCGTAAGTTTCGATGAACAAACCACACGGTTTAGCCACTCCAATGGCATAAGACACTTGCACCAACACCTCATCGCACAATCCTGCGGCTACCATATTTTTTGCAATGTGTCGGGTAGCATAGGCTGCAGAACGGTCTACTTTGGATGGATCCTTTCCTGAAAAGGCACCACCACCGTGGGCTCCTTTTCCGCCGTAGGTATCTACAATGATTTTTCTTCCCGTTAATCCGGTATCGCCGTGCGGTCCGCCGATTACAAATTTACCGGTCGGATTAATGTGATAGGTGATTTGATCGTTGAATAACTTTTGCAATTCCGGCTTCAATTTCGCTTTGACGCGAGGAATCACGATTTCGACGATGTCTTTTTTAATTTTCGCCAACATCGTTGTTTCTTCTGCAAAGTCGTCGTGTTGGGTTGAAACCACGATGGTATCAATGCGTTGAGGCACATTGTCATCGCTGTATTCAATGGTCACTTGCGACTTAGCGTCGGGACGCAAGTACGCAATAAGTTGAGCTTCCGTATTGCGGATCAAGGACATTTCTTGTAAAATTTTGTGCGCTAAATCCAAGGCCAACGGCATATAATTGTCGGTTTCCCTTGTAGCGTATCCAAACATCATCCCTTGATCGCCCGCTCCTTGATCTTCGGGGTTGGTGCGTTCAACACCTTGGTTGATGTCGGAGGATTGTTCGTGAATCGCCGAGAAAATACCGCAAGAATTTGCGTCAAACATGTACTCCGATTTCGTGTAGCCAATTTTTTGAATGGTCTCCCGGGCGATTTTTTGCACATCTAAATACACGCTGGTCTTTACTTCGCCGGCCAAAACCACCTGTCCCGTGGTAACCAAGGTTTCACACGCGACCTTTGAATTGGGATCGAAAGCCATAAAATGGTCAATTAGCGCATCAGAAATTTGGTCTGCCACTTTATCCGGATGACCCTCTGAAACCGATTCTGAAGTAAATAAGTACGCCATTTGGAAAAATTTTAAACAAAAATAAGGAAATTCATTGACCTTTCCCCCTTAAATCAAAGGCTTTCCAGATTTTACCCTGTCTTTGAGTAACGCATTGGGACGATAGCGATCCTCGCCAAAGCGTTCCTGTAATGAGATCAATTCGGCAAGCACTTTTTCCGGACCAATTTCCTCCGACCAAGCGAGCAACCCCTTGGGATAATTAACGCCCTTCATCATGGCCATATCAACATCCTCAGGAGTTGCAATCTGCATTAAAACGGCGTCGTAGGCTTCGTTGATCAGTAGGGCAATAATGCGGTTAAAAATCTGCTGCAACAAAGCGGAGTCTTGCGAAGGCTTAAATTTTTCCACGGAATAATCGTAAAATCCACGGCCTGTTTTTCTTCCATAGAGTCCCGCTTCTTTTAGGCGTTTTTGGGTAAACGACGGTTTGAACCGAGGGTCGTAATAAAACGCTTCAAAAACGGTTTCGGTAACGGTATAATTCACGTCGTTGCCAATGTAATCCATCAATTCAAAGGGCCCCATTTTAAACCCCCCTATGGAGGTCATGGCAAAATCAATGGTGGCAAAATCCGCTAATCCTTCTTCGTAGATTCTCAAAGCTTCTCCGTAAAAGGGTCTTGCAACACGGTTCACGATAAACCCTGGCGTATCCTTACAAACCGCCACAGTTTTTCCCAACGATAGGACCATTTCTTTGGCCGCGCTCCGTACGCTGTCTTCGGTCAAGACACCGGGAATGATTTCGACTAAGGGCATGAGCGTTGCGGGATTAAAAAAATGAATGCCCAAAAATCTTTTCGGATGCTTCAAGGCACTCGAAATAGCGGCAATCGATAAGGAAGAGGTATTGGACGCCAGGATACAAGTGGGCGAAACAATGGCTTCCAAGGCCTTAAACAACTCATGTTTAATGGTTAGATTTTCTACGATGGCTTCAATCACTAAGTCCGCGCTTTCCGCAGCATTTAATTGCTCTACCACCTTAAGTCGGGCCATCATTGCCTGATGCTCGTCCGCGTCAATTTTACCTTTTTCCAAAAGCGAGAACAGGGACTTATGAATTCCCTGTTGGGCTTTACTTCGTTGATCAGCTGAAACATCAAATAACTGGGTTTCAAATCCCTTTTGTGCCGCTAATTGAGCAATGCCTGCGCCCATGGTTCCAGCTCCCACTACAAAAATGCGTTTTGTCATTATTTTCCTGTAAAGTTTGGTTTTCTTTTTTCTAAAAAAGCTTGCACTCCTTCCTTAAAATCCGACGTTTTTCCAGCTTCAACCTGCAACGCTAATTCCAAGTTCAATTGTTCGGTTAAGGTATTATTCCAGCTATGTTGTACTGCTTTTTTGGTCAAGGCAAGCGCCTTGGTTGGCATGCTCGCGATCTGTGCCACGAAATCCGCAGTATACGATTCATAGGAATCCGCAGGAACTGCCTTAAAAATCATATTCATTTGTTCGGCCTCTTTGGCACTCACCTTATCGCCCGTCATCATCAATGCGAAGGCCTTTTGTAGGCCAATCAAACGCGGTAAAAAATAGGTGCCCCCTGAATCAGGAATTAAGCCAATTTTTGAAAAGGCTTGAATAAAGCTAGCTTGTTCATGGGCAATCACCACATCGCAGGCTAAGGCGATATTGGCCCCGGCACCTGCTGCAACGCCGTTCACCAACGCAAGTACCGGTTTCTCGAGGGCAACAATCTGACGAATGAGGGGATTGTAATGTTCGGAGAGGATGCGCTCCAAGCCCGGGCCTTCCGGGTCAATGGCTTCGGCTAAATCTTGTCCTGCACAAAAAGCCTTTCCCGTTCCTGTAATCACTACGGCCCGTACGGACTCATTAGTTGCAGCTTCGTTCAGACTTGCCTGCAACTTTAAAGCCATGGTACGATTAAATGAGTGGTACACCTCAGGACGGTTAAAGGTGATTTGCATTACCCCATTTCGATGTTCAGTTAATATTTCCATTTTTTTCGATGCTTAGTTGATGTTGAATTCGCTCATTCCACACTCGTTTCAAAGACTCAGGAGCTAAAATATGAATCTCGCCCATAAATCCGAGCAAAGCACGGATCAACTCTTCGTTGATTTGTACCCTTAGGGCAAAACGGTTCGGACCTATGGATACCTGAGAAGAATGCAAGGGCTGCGATTCGATGTACTTACTGGCCACTTCATTGGCTTCGATTTCAACGCGCTCCGGCGCTTTGTTTTCGGTGGTGATTCCAATGGTCTCCGCAAAAAACTCCGCAGGATTAAACGTGTAATCCGTGGTGTAATGGGCATCGCTAACCGCCAATGCTTCCATGCGTTCCAAAGCATACGTTTTCCAATGCGCGGATTCAAAATCGTAGGTAATAATGTACCAACGGTTGCGGTATTCTTTCAAATACACGGGCAGTACTTTTCGTCCTTTCGCCACGCCGGATTTGAAGGAGGCGTAGTTAAAGGTACAGATGCGTTTTTCCTGTATCGCGGACAAAAGCAAGGGAAGCCATTGATTTCCTACCGAGGCATAGGAAGTTTCAAACCCAATGAAAGCGTTGGTGGTTTGCCCTTCGGTTCCTGCCACGGCAACCCGGGTGGCAATTTTATCGATGGCACTGCCGAATTCTTTGAAATAGGGAACTTCCTGAAACTGCTGAAGGGTTTGCACCGCGAAACGTATGGAATCCAACTCGTCTTCCGAAAGGGGAATGTCGTTGATGGTATAATCGGGGTCTTCGTAAAAATAACCCTCGTGTTTTCGACTATACTTGATGGGCGCATCGTGATCCATGCGCATAGCGAAAAGGTCTTTTTCGATGGTTGAATCACAAATATGTTCACCGTAGGTGGATCCGAACAAGGATTCTTCGCATGCTTCCCGCAAATCGCCTTTGCTAGGGTAGGGTTTATATGGATTGCGAATCATTCGATCGATGATTCTAAACCTAATTAATGCGTTTTTGATGTGGGGCATGAAGGAACTTTACTATAACCGAATAACTCGAAATACTTAATGGCTTGCGCAGCCTCGAAAGGAACATCCTGTTCCCAACTATGGCCACCGCTTTTAATTTTACTCAAAACTTCGTCGGACATAATATGAAGGAGCTTTTCATTGAATTGGCGAATGGGCTCAACTTTATCATTGTACATCATGTAATCCATCAATCCTTTTAAATTTTCTGCCACCTCCATAGTGTATAAATCCAACAAGGAACCGGTTTCAACATCAATTGCCGGATAAACGTAGAGTTTCATATTACGACCGAAGCCCCTTCCAAAGGCCTCCAACAAGCCTCCGGGTAAGTTGGCATAATATTTCTCTTCGAATATCGCGCTGAGGTTGTAAACGCCTAAAATAACTCCTATAAATTGCCCTTTGGCAATTTCGGATAAGTATTCAAGCATTCGGTAATGTTTCAAATAATTAGAAATCATGACGGTATACCCTAAGGAATTCAGCAATTCAGCACGGTCGAGAAAATCCTTATCAGAAATTTTACCATCCGCCGTCAAATCCTTTAACGTGAGTTCAAAGATTACCTCAACATTGGTATGTTTAACGCGCGCATCTTGGAGAAAGCTGTTCTTCCCATTTTCAATCATATCGACATGAACGTGGGTAACCGGTCGAAATCGTCCGCGCATCAACAATATGTTTTTTTTATACAAAGCACTTGCCGGTTGCAATACATTCTTGGCCAAATCGAACATCGTAGCGTCGGTGATTCCTTTACGAACTAAACTAAGGGCAATCATACGGTTATCCATTTCCTCGAAGTCAGGCCCCGTAAATCTCAGCATATCTATTTCCATACGTTCACGTGGTAAACGAGCCACGAGTGCAGAAATAAAGTCCTCGTAATTATCGGAATTGAAAAACGCTCCATAAATGAGATTTACCCCCAAAATTCCCAGCGCATCTTGTTGTGCACGGTTGGAAATATCGTGCATTAAAACGTGGAGAATGATGTCGTTTGATGGCCCGCCAATGGCTTTTTGAAAACGAATACCTATCCAACCATGGCCTTGGTTTGTTTTGTGATAGTTTAAGGATTCTACCGTATTGCAAAAAGCGAAAAAACGCGACTCTGAAGTTTTTTGCGGCAGCACTTTTACCAATTGCTGGTACTCCGTGTTTAACATAGTAATGAGGCGCTCTTCACACACATAGCGCTTGGTCTTCCCATACATAGCATCGGACACTTTCATATCGTAGGCAGAATGCGTAAAGGCAATCGTACCGGAACTTCCACCCGCCTTGAAAAAATTTGCTGCCACTTCTTGCCCTGCTCCAATTTCAGCAAAACAACCGTAAATATCGGACGTTAAATTAATGCGCAATGCTTTATCCTCAGTTGTAAGTTTCGCTGACATGATTAAGGTTCTTGAAATTTTGGATTGTTTACAAAATCCCAATCAGTAAGCGTTAATAAAAACGCTTTTAACAATTGCTTTTCCTGGGAATCAAGCTGCACGCCTCCCTGATTTGCAAATTCAATTAAAGGATCAATGGTCGCTGACATATGAATTCCAGAAGAGTAGTGTTCTATCACCTCATCTAAGGTTTGAAATCTTCCGTCATGCATGTAAGGGGCCGTCAACGCGATGTTCCTTAACGTTGGGACCTTAAATTTGCCGTTATCGTTGGCGTTGGTGGTAACCGCCCCGCGGCCGAGATCGCTAAAGCTTGCGTCTAAGCCGTTATTGCTGAATTTCGCAACACGCATGAGGGGCCCATTATGGCAATGAAAACAATCGGCGCCGTTCAGGCTTTTAAAGAGATCGTATCCCGCCCATTCCTCATTGGTAATCTGAACCGATTGATCCCAGGCACTTAAGGGAAGGTTGTTTTCAATTTTGTACATCACGTCGTACTTGCTCCTTCCAGAAATCATGGTGCGAATAAACTGAGCTATGGCTTTGGCTGCGTGGGTAGAGTCAAAATTCACCACCCCAAAAGCTTTGTAGAATTGGTTCCTGTAATAGGTGTCTTTTTTCAATTTACTAACCGCTTCTTTCCACGAAAGGTGCATTTCGATGGGATTCGGTACTGGCTCCAAAATTTGATGTTCCAAAGAATTTGCCCTTCCGTCCCAAAAAAAGAAGGAATCCCACCCCAAATTGATCAAGGCCATGGCGTTGCGATTGCCTTGGATGCCATCGATTCCAGTAGAATACTTCGCAGAATCGGAAAAGGAGGAGAAGGCCGAATGGCACGAAGCACAGCTCATTTTATCGTTGCCGCTGAGCCTTTTTTCATAAAATAAATACCTACCTAACTCCACCCCTTCAACCGTCATGGGGTTATCGGCAGGAATATTCATTGACGGGAAATGCGAAGGAATTTCCAACGCATAAGGCGTAGGTTGATAGCCGACTTTTTCCTTAGCGCAGGAGTTCAAAAGCCAAACGGCAACTAGAAAAAACACAAGAGTTCTCATGGTAACTGCAAGGCGTTTTTAAAGTTATCGGCAACTTTTTGGGTAAGTACTCCAAGTCCAGCACCAGAGTGGGTTAACGGTTCGTTGGGAATATCAATGGGTTGAAGAGGATTAAAGAAAAACGATTCCATGTCCAATTTCAGGGATAAAGAATGCTGGTGGTCACCGGTTTTCACCCAAGAAAGGTTGTTAAACGTTACAGGTTGCTGGTATAAATCTGTGCCTACATGGTAACTGTAACTTAAGTCAAAGTTATCTATGCCGTCATTCAAGGTATCGGCTTTTCCTTCTACGGCGATAAAAATATAACCCGTATTCCACCCCCAATGCATGGTGCCGGAATTGACAATATTCAGAGGGCTATCGTTGGGGAATGCAGAGGGGTCGTCGTGGTTGAGTGAGGTGTCCACGCCTAAAATCATCGAAAGGGAGGAAAATTTGTTGAAATCTGCGGTTTGGTCGAGCATTATGTTTCCTTTGTCTCGAAAATCAAAGTAGGCCACTTCGGCAAGTTGGTTATTTTGATAGCCAAGTAACGTAGAGAAAAACTTAATGTCGGAAACTTTAATGCGAATACCGTTGGGGCCTTGGTATATGGAATCCAGCATTAAGGGATTCAAGCCGAACATGGGGTTCACCAAAATCCTAACCGTTTCAGAGGGGGCTGGCGGTGGATCAACCGGTTTGGGTTTACAGGCCAAAAGCGTTATAAGAAATAAAGCTATCCAAATTACTTTCATCCTTCGAGTTAAAAAAAGATTTTTATAACGTAACAAAATTACGGTTAATCGAACTAATTTTATATACAAATTTTAAGAAATTCACCACCGTGTCACTCCTTGTATTGAATGCTTCTGCCGGAAGTGGAAAAACATACTGTTTGGTCCAGGAATACCTTTATTTACTTTTCCTGCCTGCCTCCGATAGTAAAAAATTCAAATCATTGTTGGCAATGACATTTACCAACAAGGCTGCCTTGGAAATGAAGGAGCGCATTCTAAAAGCCCTGAATGAAATTGCCTCCTATGACGGCACCTCTAAAGAGGTTCAACAACAAATTTCAAGCCTTAGTTTGTCCACGGGAAGACCCGAGGAACAATTCCCCCAAATAGCGCAAGCAGTATTATCTGAAATTCTTCATGGATACGAAGATTTCATGGTCTCGACCATTGACAAATTTAACCTTCGTCTTATTCGATCATTTCACAGAGACCTTAATCTTCCACAAGAATTTGAAGTGGTCATGAATGAAGCGGAAATCATGGAAAAAGTGGTTGATACGCTCCTGGTGAAAATTGGCACGACCGGCCATGAGCAATTAACCAAACTGGTTGAAAACTATACCAAGAAAAATTTAGAAGATGAAATCAATTGGAATTTTCGAAATCAGTTGATTGACTTTTGCAGCATCCTCTCGAAAGAACGCTATTTTGGGTTGATCGGTCAATTATTGGAAACCCAATATTCTGAGGCAGAACTTAGCAATGTTAAAGAGCGGCAAAGAACCTTGGTTGGCGAACTTTTAAATCGGTGCAAAGCTGTGTACCGCATGTTCAACGATATGGCGATTCCCCTTGATCAACTTCCTCAAAAAAGCAATACTCAGAGGGCCTTCGAAAACCTTAACGCATGGAATGACTGGCCAAACCCGTTATTTACACCAGTAATTATAAAAACCTTTGAAAGCGGTAAGTATGGTACAGTGTTCCACGCCGAACTGCTCTGCGCGTTTCAAGAACTTCTCGATTTTTACAACTCCAACAAGGAAACGTTCTATAAATTATCCTACTATCAGGAAACGTTTTACAATCTTGCTCTTTTGCAATATGTGGCTCGGGAAATGGCCAGTATCCGAGAAGAGGAACAATTTGTCCGAATTTCGGAATTTAATGCCTTAATCAGCCGTTTGGTACAACATCAACATGCCCCTTTTATTTATGAACGACTAGGAAATCGAATACATCATTTTTTACTGGATGAATTCCAAGACACCTCACGCCTGCAGTGGATGAACTTAGTCCCATTGATGGAAGAATCCTTATCAAAAGGCAATAAAAACCTTATTGTGGGAGATGCCAAACAGTCCATTTATCGCTTTAATAACGGACTGGCAGAACAATTCGTAGCATTACCCGGTATTTACAATCCCGAAAACGACCCTGAAATTGCTCGAAAATCAGCGTATTTCACAGAAGTTGGTTCCGTAGAGGTTATGACCGAAAACTACCGTTCAGGGGAAAAAATAGTGGGCTTTAATAACGGTCTTTTTGAGGCTTTTCGCTCATCTCTCCCAGAGAACGGGTATGCATTTTACCATGCCATTGAGCAGCGCCCAACGAAAGCTTTTGAGGGATATGTTGAGATCCTCAGCGAACCCAAAAAAAATAGCAGTATCGATGTTTTTTCAGAAATTCTAGAACAAATTGACCGTTGCCTTGCAGATGGGTTCAAATTGGGAGACATCTGCATCTTGAGTGAAAAGAATCGACAAGGAAATGAAATTGCGCAATTTTTATCAAAACATAATTATAAGGTTGTATCATCGGATTCTTTGCTGATCGATTTGGACCAAAGAATACGCCTTGTTATTGCCTATCTCAAAATAAGAAATAAAAATTCCAACCTCAAGGAGGTTATGAAATTTGCAGAAATGTATCTGCGTTTGATGCACGAGGGATCGGAAATAAAATACATGAATTTATTCACAACAGACCCTAACACGGGGCGCAGAAAATTCAACAGCGATCTGTTTTTTCGTCAATATTTTGTGAGTGAAGAGCGTTTTCATGTTAATTACAGCAGCCTTTACGAATTGTTTCAACAGTTTTTCGACATGCTGGGATGGAAGGAAACAGACGATATTTACCTACACCATTTTTGCGATATTGCTTTTAATTTCCAACAAGGAAAACGCGTTGACTTGAGCAGTTTTCTAGAATATTATGAAAAAAATAAACACAAGCTCGCGATTCATTTTCCGAAAACGGACGACGCGATTCAAATTATGACCATTCATAAATCCAAAGGCCTCCAATTTCCGGTAGTCATCCTGCCTAGCGTTGATTTCAAAATGAACGATACCCTTTCGCACTATCTTATCGACGGAGGTGATCAAGTTTTCTACCGAAAACTTAACGAAAAAAGTCCTGTGAGTAGTATTCGCGAATTTTCTGAAATAGAAAACGCACAATTTACGATGGATAAAATCAATCTTTTGTATGTCGCTTTAACACGGCCCATTCATCGATTATACGTATACAATATCTTCGAGCACGGTGGAAAACTCCTTCATGAAACGTTGGAAGAAATCTACCCAAATGCGTCCAGCAACGGCGTTGTTCGGTTGACAATCGGAGAAGAAACCAACCAATCACTCCCAGAAGCAAATATTGATTACTACTACCCTTCTGAAATAAGTGCGCGTCTATGGCACCCAGAATTGGCCATAAGAAAAGAGTTCGAATCACGAGATACACAACTGGGAAATGTATTTCACGAAATCATTTCAATGTGCACCACAAAAGAGGAAATAGACCATAAGTTACTTCGAATGCGCAATGAGGATGTGATCTCCTTGGAGGATTGTCAATACCTGGCTCCAATGGCCTACGAACTCCTCAACGACAGCACATACGTTCATTGGGTATCTGAAGCGACTGCGGTACACAACGAGGCATGGATTATGGGCGAAGATTTTGAAATGATACGCCCGGATAAAATCATTGAAACGCCCAACAATATTTTTATTATCGATTTCAAAACTGGTGAAAAATCTCCACGACATGCCGCACAACTGCGCAAATACAAGGAAACCCTTAGAGCGTGTTTTCAGGATACAAGACCTATTTCCACCTACGTGTATTACACTCAGAGGAAGGAGTGGGTTAATTGTTGATGGTTCATGGCCGCTTTAATAAACGTATAAATTATCGGATGCGGCAAATCGCGCGTTGAGGTTACCTGCGGGTAATAGGCCAAGGCAACAAAAAAGGGGTGATTTTTTAAGGAGAACGCTTCGACATCGTCGAATTGATTTACCGCCTCAATATCTAAAAAATTACTGACTAAATCCAGGGTTAAATTCGGGTATAAACTGTAGCGAACCGCGGATAACTCGTTACTGGAAAAATGCTCGTACAACTTATTAAACCCTTCAGTTTTAGGCGTTATATCGATGTTTTCAAAATAAGACCCCACTACTAAATTATCGGAAATCAACTTTTCGTTACGCGGGTTGAGGTTGTTTTTTACGACCAAATACTCAATGAAAAAACGGAAAGACTCCCCCGTCAAAAGGACGGGCTTATTTAAAGAAATTAACCGGGAAAATATCCCATTTAGGTAGAAAGAATTGATAAAAGGGCCTGGCGCAATCCAAAAGGCATCGTATTTATCAAAAAACCCCACGCGATGCTGGGCAATTTCTTGAATTCGTATCCAGTAATAGTTGAGTTCTACATCCAGAAAGACGGACGCATGATCTAAGGCAAGGTTGGTTGCGTGATGAGCGTTGAACGTAAAATTATAATCCCCAATGATTGCAATTTTAATTCCGTCCATCGTGCTCAAAAAAAAAGCCGCATAGCGGCACTGCTTTATTTTTTAAACCACCCTTTGTATTTACCGTTCTGAATCAACAGGGAATCTATTAAGTTGGTTTGAGGATTCAAACTGTATACGTAGCAAGAAAAGTTACATTCATAAAACGAGTAATCTCCCGTACCATCCGATTGTTGCTTGATGTTGGAGAACGTGACGGTTTGGGGAACAGGGTTTGGTGCTTTTGACAACCAAATTCTGGAAGTATTGTCGGTGTAAGTAACTTCAAAACCCGCAATTGCTCCGTTGGAAAACGAAGGAGGAGTAACCGAAGACGCCATATGAAAATCGTTGAACATGGTTAAACTCGGCTCAGTGTTGGCTGCCAAATCCCAATTTAATGCCCCTAATTTTATTTTAATGCTTACGGGATTGAATCCGGAAATCATTTCAAAAGCATATACTCTTCTCGATGGAGCGGGAGAAGGTTGTACGAACGTTTCACTCGAAGTGGTTCCTAAATATCCGTTCACATTCTGGGTAAACTCCACTTGCGTTCCGCTCACATAACCGGTAAAATTCCCGTCTAAATTCACCGTATTGATGGGCGGAGGCACAACTTCATGTTTAATACAAGACGGAATGGCTATCACAACCAACAATAATGACAACGTTAAAACAAAAACCCTCATAAGAAAAATTTTACTCAAATATAAGCTTTTACGCATTAATTGCCAAAAAGATGCTTAATCCTTAACAAAAGTAACTCATTTCTTTGGTTACAACTTAACACCAAGGCTCGTTAATCGTCCTATTTTAACCTTCAATGCCCATTCCGCTTTGAGCTATCTAAAATTATACGGTTCGAATTACCAAGTCTTTGTAGCTCCGACGGGAATCGAACCCATATTTAGCGTTTAGGAAACGCTCGTTCTATCCATTGAACTACGGAGCCAATAAACCCAGCTCGAAACCGGTCTTATTCCTTCACTACCAGCTGTACTTGCCGTGTATTTTCCTGGACGATTTCGACGAAATACGCACCTTTAGACCAAAGTTCGGTCGATAGCACCGCTTCCGTACCTTTTGACGTGTGCGTCAGCACTACCGTTCCGTCTAATTTTACGACCCGAATAACGTTTTCTGCTTGCAATCCGTTGAGCGTTAACGCGTGTTGGAAGGGGTTTGGCAAAATGCTGATAGCATGCTTTTCAACGTCCTCCAAGCCTGCGCAGCTAATGACCGTAACGGTATCGGTAAATACACTTGAACCGTTAGGATTCGAAGCCGTTAAGGTCACCGTGTAGGTTCCTGCCTGGTTAAAAGTGTGCGAAGGATTTTGAGCGGATGACGTTCCCCCATCGCCAAAATTCCACGACCAAGCGTTTGGATTATTCGAAGTTTGATCGTTGAAAACTAAATTTGCTCCAGTACATACCGTATCTGAAGCAATGGAGAAATAAGCGCTCGGAAGGGAGGGCAGCGTATCCACGTTAAATAACACTTCAAAATCGTCGTAGTAAAATCCATCCCCCACGGTGCCTCCATCGGCACCTAACCTGAAGCGAAACTTAATGACTTGTCCCAAGTAATCGCTTAAATTGATTTCTTCCAAGACCCAACTGCCTTGGGTTCCTTCATAAACGGGTTGGTTGTTCGGCTGTACACTACCGTTGGCATTGGTCCCGTTTACGGTATAATTTCCGCATTGAGGGATCCATGTAGTACCGTTATCCGTCGATACCGAAAACTGAACGTAATCGTAATCGGCCTCAAGATCCCACTTGGCATAAAAACGCACCATAGCGCTGGAGGCATTCGTTAAATCCACCGAAGGCACGTAGGTTGTAGTTTTGGTGGTATTGTTGGAATAATTCCCCCCAGGAGAATCCGTGAACGATTTACTTGGAGAAACAAAGGTGGATCCCGTTGTGCTCCAATTACCTGTCCAATTCGTGGCGGTGGTAGCATCCTCTACGGCTTGTGAAGTCAAAGCACCAAAGGTTTTGTAAACGGTATCGCGTTTGGTCCACAGGCCATTATTGGTCTCCAAAACGTAGATTATTTGGTCGCCAAACTGAATAGTGGGATTCAAGGTATAGGAAATCGATCCACTGGAAATTTGTTGCTGCGCCAAGTTGTAGGTAACGGAATTACCAACCCCGGTGATGTTCAAAACAGGTGTAATTGACACCGTTACAGGTCCCGATTCGCGACCAAGGCGCTGAATGGAATGGTTGAAGTTACCGCTTAATGCCCCGACCGTATTTGGATCGGTATCAACGGTAAAGGCATAGACCTTAGCCAAATGAGCCAAAACTAAATTAGAAAATATCATTCCACCACACGTTGGGATAATTTCATTGGAAGCTTGCCAAAAAGCCGTTCCCACCTCTGGAGTTAGGGCAAAAACCGTGTCTTTTTGCCCAACACCAATATCTACTTTATACATGTAATCGTCTGAGTCTCCGGATGCAGGATACAAAGAACTGCTCTTCATTGCCGTGTAGTTATTATATTGTGCTTTATGACTTGACTCCGCTTGGAACCAGGCATGATGATCGGCAAATTCAGCAGTAGTTGCACCGATCGGAAATAGCAAATACGACCCGTACGTGTGGGCGTTAAAAGCAGTTATAAAATGGTTGTTTTGAACCAACCATCGCATTGCTTGCGTTTCAGGCTCTGAAAATGCCGCTAACCCGCGATACGTATCGCTGTTTGGATTGGAACTAGCGCCAGATGTCCCCCATTGGTAAGAATAATTCCGATTGAGATCAACCCCGTAAGAACCACCATTATTTCTGCGGTTTTTTCGCCACATGCCACCACCGTTTGGATTGGTCGTGCCGTTGTAAACATACCCATCTGGGTTAATGCAGGGCACAAAATAGAGCTGTAAATTATCTACGATATAGGTTACCTCATCGTTGGTTCCATAATTTTCCAATAAATACCACATGTAAAAAATAGTTTCCATGAGGCTCATGGGTTCGCGCGCATGGTGAATTGCTGTGTACAACACCTTAGGTTCTGGCTCATCTACGTTGGGATTATCCGATAGGCGAACGTAATAAATCGGTCGATTTTCATGCGTTAAAAAGTTGGAAATGGGTGCTTTTACGGTAATTAAATTGGGATAAGTCGCCGCCATTTCATCCAACTCCGCCAACATCTCGTTGTATTTTAAGTAGCCTCCCATAGTCCCCAAGTTGAAATGGGTGGGGGTTGTTGGATTCAGGTAAGGATTATTGCCCCCTGCTCCATTACCACCGCATGCGCCGTTATGGAGCGAAGGATCCTGGCTTGGATTTGCTAGAAGTTGCTCATAATGCGCCACTACATCGGGAATTAAAATTTCAAAATTGAAATTATTCGCCTGCATTATTTGAATTTCCTGATCGGAAAAATCAGAGATAAAGTAACTGTCCTCTCTCGAAAAACCATGGTCTACCGCAACCCCGAGGTTGGCTAATGCCGCCAAACCCGCCGCATCGGCATTGATTTTCACCCGTGAATATCCTTGCGTATTTTGAGCCTCGACTCGCAAACAGCTAAGCGTCAAAACCACTATTAGTAGAAAACCGTGTTTCATGTCTGTCTATTTATAGTCCAAATTTACAATTTAATTGAAGGAAATAAAATGACCCAAGGCAACGAAAATGATGCAATTGAGTATTACATTAGTGCAGTTCTTGCTTAATTTTACGAAAATGAAAGTAAGCCTTGTCCTTGGTTTTTTATTCGTAACGCTTCGCGCCTTCGGACAAGAGGTCTGGATAACTCCGAACCAAGGCCAATGGACGGATAGCATCGATTTTTCGATTCCCGTTTCGTCCGGGCGGATTCACGGGGGAAACGATGGCCTAAATTACCTCCTTTACCAGCTTCCTCACGGCCATGACGATCACGAAGCAGGTTCGTTCAGGATTCATTCGATTCAACAGAGGTTCCTAAATCATCTTCCCGTGGTTGCATCGTTTCAAGGAGTTGCTTCTTCGCATTATTCCAATTATTTTACAGGTTCCGATTCCACGCGGTGGAAATCCAACATTCGCGACTATCAAACGGTTCAATACCGTTCTTTTTACCCAAATATTGACTTAAAGTATACAACCAAAGGAGGACAATTATCGTACAATTTCAAAGTTTATCCTAACGGACGTCCGGAAGACATTTCGTTTGAAATGCTTGGCGCTTATAGCGCCACCTTGAACGATCGAAACGAACTTGAAATAGGGCACGAATTCGGACAAATCGTTCAAAGTGCTCCCAAAGCTTGGTGGTATTTACAGGGTAAAAAACATCCCTTGAAGGTCCAATTTCAGGAGCGAGAAGGGATTTGGAAATTTGATTTGGAAAAATATCCACAAAACTTCGACAGCATCTACATTGACCCCAACTTAACTTTTTCAACGTTTTCGGGTTCCACAGCGGATAATTGGGGATTTACCGCAACTCCGGATGCGGCGGGTAACTTATACGGAGCTGGCATTGTATTCGGGTACGGCTATCCTACTACCCCGGGATCGTACGACATCACCTTCAACAATGGCGTTGGCGCCTTGCCCTTTGATGTAGCCATTTCGAAGTTCAATCCCAGCGGGACCAACTTATTGTATTCTATCTATTTTGGAGGAGATGGCAACGAGACGCCTCATAGTATTGTTGCCGGGTCAACAGGAGAACTTTACGTATACGGAGTTACCTGTTCAAGTAATTTTCCAACCACCCCAGGCGCTTATGACCCCACATTCAACGGAGGCCCTTCCGTCACCGAGAATTCTTTAACCTTTGACGGAAGCGATATTTTTGTTTCTAGATTTAGCACTAACGGAAATAACCTCATCGCATCGACCTATCTAGGGGGAAATAACCTTGATGGCTTGAACACCAATACCCTGCACTACAACTACGGCGATCAGTTTCGGGGTGAAATTATCCTGGACGGTTCAGGGAATATTTACATCTCAAGCACCACTGCTTCGGCCAATTTCCCAACAACGGCAGGGACTTATTCCAACTCATTAAACGGCATCCAAGACGCGGTAGTTTGTAAACTCAACAATACCCTAACATCGCTCCTTTGGAGCAGTTATTTCGGGGGCTCGGGATCAGAAACGGGAAATTCCATTGAAATCAGCCTTAACGGTCAAGTTTACGTGGCTGGAGGCTCCACCTCCCCGGGATTTCCGGGTGTTTCTGCAGGAAATGATTTATCCAACAATGGAGGCCTTTCCGACGGTTATGCAGCGCGATTCAATCCCGGCAATGGTACGATAGTTGCCGCAACCTTCTTAGGCGCCAACGAATACGATCAGGCCTATTTTGTTCGGTGCGATCCTTCCAATTTAGTGTACGTTTATGGTCAAACAGAGTCTAACTGGCCCATTTCTCCGGGATGCGTAGGCACTCCCAATTCAGGGCAGTTTATCCGGAAGTACGACGGTGGACTCGCTAACATCCAATGGAGCACGGTATTTGGAGCAGGTACAGGGCATGTTGAAATTTCGCCTACCGCTTTTTTAGTTTCCGATTGTTACGAAATATATGTTGCGGGTTGGGGAGGTCAACTCAATGCAAACAGCGGAGTTTCTCAAGCCATAAACTCCACTACCAACGGTTTCCAAACCACCCCAGGGGCCTATCAAACCAACACCAATGGATCTAATTTTTATTTAGCCGTATTTGCTGCTGATGCCCAAGCCTTAAACTACGCCACCTACATGGGTGGATTAACAAGCAGTTCTAACCACGTTGACGGCGGTACAAGCCGTTTTGATAAAAAAGGACGTATCTACCACGCAGTATGCGGTGGGTGTGGTGGCAACAATTTTGGTTTTACCTCAACCCCAAGCAGCTGGTCTCCACAAAATCTTAGCCCAAACTGCAATATGGCCGTATTTAAATTTGACTTGAGCACCCTTGATGCAGTTCTTGCACAGCCCTCTCCTCTTATTTGTTTGCCCAACCCTATTTTTTTCAACAACAATAGCGTTAATGGCAATACCTACCAATGGGATTTTGGTGATAATACGTTCTCCAATCAATTTCAACCCAGCCATGTCTACGGAAGTCCCGGCGTCTATAATGTCACATTGGTGGTATCCGACTCCTTAAATTGTTACGACCCGGACACAGCACAAATCCAAGTAAACATTGGGGATTTTCAAGGCGGGGTTACCCTACCCGGCCAAGCCATTTGCCAAGGCTCCCCTTTCCAATTGAACGCCTTTGGCGGATCAAGCTATTCTTGGTCGCCGGCCAATCTTCTTTCCAACCCCAACATTGCAAATCCTGTGGCCACCATTTTGTCAAACACCGTCTTTACCGTAATTATTTCTGACAGTTGTGGAACCGACACCCTGCAGGTTCCGCTCAACGTCGTTCCTTTGTCCCTGGTACTAAGCCCAGATACCTCCATCTGTATCGGTGCTCAAGTTCCCCTTAGCGCCATGGGCCCGGGTACCATTTCTTGGAGTCCTTCGCAAAGCCTTGATGCCTCGATTGGCAGCAATGTAGTAGCTTCACCTACCAATACCACAACCTACACCGCAACGCTTACGAGCGTTGAGGGGTGTACCCTTTCGGATAGCCTAACCGTTTACGTGTTTTTCAATCAACCGACATCTAATTTGGCCGATACGTTGATTATTTGTTTGGGCGAGAGTGCCACGATAAGCGTTTCCGGTGCAATTAGCTATGCTTGGTCGCCAAACATCAACATTTCGAGCACCACAGCCTCTACGGTAACCATAGCGCCACAGCAAGACATGTATTATTATTGTCAATTCACGAACGCTTGCGGTACCATTGTTGACAGCGTCTACATCACCCTGCTTTCAGCCCAAATCGTTGCCGGCAATGACACCATTATTTGTCCGGGAGAAGTCGCGAATTTATGGGCGAGTGGAGGCTTATATTACCAATGGTATCCCGCTGGATTCATCATTAACCAAACGGGTAACCAAGTTTGGGTTAGTCCCAATACCTCCACCAATTTTCAAGTTATTGGAACCGATGTGAACGGTTGTAAAGATACTGCTTACGTGGAAGTAGTCCTTCACCCCTTGCCTACCGTTGCGCTCTCCCCCGACATTCAGGCATTCTATGGTGACCAAATACCGCTTAACGCAGTGGGCAACAGCCCGGGGGTGTACACATGGACTCCTCCGGAGTTTTTATCCTGCATTAATTGTCCGAATCCCATCGCAAACCCTGAAAATAATTACACCTATACCGTGACTTTCGTGGACCTCAACGGTTGTATCGCCAATGCAACGGTCAATATTTCATATGAGGCGGTTATTTACGTACCGAATACGTTTATTCCAGACGGAAACGGAACCAACGATGTATTTGGAGCCTACGGAGGGAATATCACGGAGATGAAATTAATGATTTTCAATCGGTGGGGAGAATTGATACGAACGCTAAATTCCCTCAACGATTTTTGGGATGGAACGTATGAGGGTATGCCCTGCCCCGATGGCGCCTATACTTGGAAACTCATTTACGCCGACCAGCAAGGAAAAAAATACCAACTTACCGGGCATGTGATTTTGATCCGATAAAAGGCCTTAGAAATTGCTACCTTTACCCAATGAGTGCATTGCAGATCCGGAGTTTTACATTCAATGCTTTTCAAGAAAACACCCTGGTTGTTTCAGATGCTACAGGAAATGCCGTGATCATAGATCCCGGTTGTTATTCCAGCGAAGAAACCAAGATGCTTGAGGCTTACCTGCAAGAGCAAAAACTGAAGGTGGTAGGATTGTTAAATACCCATTGCCATATCGATCATGTATTGGGAAATCATTGGGTCGCAACAACCTACGGCGTTGATTTGGGAATTCACCCATTGGAACTGGAAGGGTTAAACCGAGTAAAAGAATACGCTCATATTTACGGATTCGAAGGCTACGCAGTTTCTCCAGAACCCGGATATTTTCTTGAAGATCAATCCACAGTAAGCTTCGGGAAATCGTTGGTTTTTAAAGTTTTTCACACCCCGGGCCATTCGAGGGGCCATGTGGTATTTTATCTGGAGGAAGAAGGGGTTTTAATTAACGGGGACGTACTATTCGCCGGAAGTTTTGGCAGGACCGACCTGCCAGGAGGAGATTTAGCAAGGTTAAAAAAATCAATTCACGAAGTGCTATTTATCCTGCCCGATGAAACGGTGGTTTATTGCGGCCACGGACCCAACACCACGATCGCCCAGGAAAAACAAACGAATTACATTCTCCAATTTTAATGATTGTTGCCATCAACTGCCGTCAACTCACTCACCATAAACTGGAAGGTTTTGGAAATTACACGTTTGAAGTAGTGAGCCGTTGGATTCGCCATCACCCGGAGGTCCGTTTTATCCTCCTATTTGATCGCGAACCAAAGGTTCATTTCCCCGAGTATTCCCACGTCAAAAAAGTAATAATCGGACCTGCAACCCGTCACCCATTCTTATATTGGATGTGGTTTGAATGGTCAATACCCAAGGTATTACGACAAGAGAAAGTTGAAATTTTCTTTTCTCCTGATGGCTACAATTCACTGAGATCGAACATACCTAGTATTATTACGGTCCACGATTTAAATTTCGAGCACAATCCCAAGGATTTGCCATTTGTTCTAGCAACCTACTTACGGTTGTTTTTTCCAAAGTTCGTTAAGAAAGCAACGCATGTGGTTACGGTATCCAAGTTTTCAAGAGATGACATAATAAACACCTATGGTTGTAAAAATTCAAAAATAAGTGCTGTACACAACGGCTCGAATGAGCTTTACCGGCCATTAAGTGAAGAGCGAAAAGTCCAAATACGGGCTAAAATTTGTCAGGGCCGTCCTTACTTTTTGTTTGTGGGTTCGTTGCACCCAAGAAAAAATATTGACCGATTATTAAAAGCCTATCTAGCCATGGAAAACCCAAGCGTTGACATGGTAATTGTTGGAAGTGCAATGTGGAATGAGGTGAATTTTAAGATTGATGAAGAGCGTAAATCCCGCATACATTTTTTGGGTTATCTGGAGCGAGAATTTCTGGTGGAGGTCATGGGAGGGGCCTTAGCCCTTACTTACGTTCCCTACTTTGAAGGATTCGGAATTCCCTTGGTGGAAGCCATGAGTTGCGGTACGCCAATTTTATGTTCCCAAGCGACCTGCTTACCTGAAGTGGCAGGTGATGCCGCCATTTACTGCGATCCGCTCGATGAAAGAACTATTTTGGATGGTTTGTACCGTTTACAAAATGAACCGGATTTACTCGAAAAGCTTTCTCAAAAGGGCCTTGAACGAAGCAAGCAGTTCTCTTGGGATGCATCCGCAGAAACGGTTTGGAGTTTGTTAAAAACTACCTTAAGCACTTGAAGTAATCGAAAGGTTCAAGACAATTCAAACACTGGTAATGAGCTTTGCAGGCAGTGCTTCCAAACATACTAACCATTCGTGTATTTGGCGACTTACACAGAGGACATCGTACCACAGGCGGATTGCTGAATAAAACGCTCTTATCGATTTCATCAACTGGCGGAGCTATCCCATATTCCTCTAATTTACGCTTCCCATCCTCTGAAATCCAATCGGTGGTCCAAGCAGGGGACAGGGATGTTTGTACCGTAAAATTCTCAACACCGTGCTTAATTAAAGTTGATTTAATGTCGGCCTCAATGGTTTGCATCGCGGGGCAACCGCTGTAAGTAGGCGTAATAACGATTGTCCATTGGTTATTTTCAGAGGTTAGGGAACGAAGAATGCCTAGGTCAAGTATGGTTAGTACAGGCACTTCTGGATCCTTGACCTCCGACAGTATGTTGAGCAGTTCATCTTGGTTTACCATTGCATACCCGGATAGGCGCGCTGCATATATTGCATTTGAGCTAGAATATACCCCATATGCTCGGAGTGCCGACCAACCCTTCCAGCGCCAAAAAATCCTTGTTCGGAAGGAAGTTTTAAATGAGCCATTTGCAGAACGGAATGAATAGTTTGAAGCCAAGTCTCTCGCAACTCTGCCAAATTCGGGATAATTCCTTCTGAGACCAATTGTAACTCGACCTCGTCCGTGAAAAATAGTTCATTGGTATACCGCCACAAATCAAACACCGCCAATTGAGCACGCTCACTCGATAGTTCTGTACCGTCTCCCAGACGTATCACCCACTCAGAGGAATGCTTCAGATGATAACGGGTTTCTTTCAAGGACTTTTCTGCAATTGCCGCTAAAGTTTCGTCATTGGATTCTCGGAGTTTTAGAAAGAACGGAACCCTAAAAGCATCGAAAAAGAATTGCCGAACCAAGGTATCGGCAAAATTGCCGTTGGGTTGTTCTACGAGTACTGCATTGTAGTATTGATGTTCGAAGCGCAAAAAAGCTAAACCATCAGCATCCTTATATTCGGGGGTTAGTGTTGCTGCATAGGTGTAAATGTTGGTTGCTTGACCAATCAAATCCAAGGCGATATTGGTCATGGCAATATCCTCTTCCAAAATAGGACCATGGCCGCACAACTCGGATAACCTTTGACCTAAAATCATGCTATCGTCGCCCAGTCTGAGAAGAAACTTAAATTTGCTATCCATGATGTTTTACATGTGTTCGATTCCGTCAGGAAGATCGTAAAAGGTAGGGTGCCTGTATATCTTGGTGTCAGCTGGCTCAAACAGCGCGTCTGCTTCCGTTGGATCCGATGCTGAAATCAAGGACGATTGGACCACCCAAATAGAAATGCCTTCAGATCTTCTCGTATAAACATCGCGTGCATTTTGCAACGCCATTTCTGCATCAGGAGCGCGCAGACTTCCAACGTGTTTGTGATTCAAACCCTGCTTACTTCTTATAAAGACCTCCCAGAGAGGCCATTCATTGGCGGACATTTTTGTTATTGATTTTGGCGTAATTTCCGTTTTTCGGCAAAAGCCATGGCAGCATCCCTTACCCATGCCCCTTCTTCTTTAGCCTTAACTCTTGCTTCGATACGTTCTTTATTGCACGGGCCATTGCCACCTACAACCTGCCAAAACTCATCCCAGTCGATGTCCCCAAAGTCATAATGCCCCCGTTCTTCATTCCATTTTAGTTTAGGGTCAGGAATGCTTAATCCGATGAGTTCTGCCTGTGGCACTGTAGCATCGACAAAGGATTGCCGTAACTCATCGTTGGTATAACGCTTAATCCTCCATCGCATCGACTGCTCGGTGTGCTTGGACTCCGCATCGCTAGGCCCAAACATCATTAAAGCAGGCCACCAAAACCTGTTAAGGGCATCTTGTGCCATAGCTTTTTGCAACTCGGTTCCGTTCATGAGAATGGTCATTATCTCATAGCCTTGACGTTGATGGAAGGATTCTTCTTTACATATTTTCACCATGGCACGTGCATAAGGGCCATACGAGGTTCTGCAAAGTGCGACTTGGTTCATGATAGCAGCGCCATCAACGAGCCATCCAACAGCGCCCATGTCGGCCCAAGTGAGGGTCGGATAATTGAAAATGGAGGAATATTTAACTCTACCTTCGTGCAGGTCGTCAATGGTTTCCTCACGGCTTATCCCCAATGTTTCCGTTGCGGAGTAGAGGTACAATCCGTGGCCAGCCTCATCCTGCACTTTGGCTAAGAGCACCGCCTTACGGCGTAAACTTGGCGCTCGAGTTATCCAATTCCCTTCGGGCAACATGCCAACAATTTCGCTGTGGGCGTGCTGAGAAATTTGACGAATTAAGGTTTTGCGGTAATTATCGGGCATCCAATCGTTGGGCTCAATTTTAATGTCCGCATCGATTTTCGCTTGAAAATGCTCAGCTAATTTTTCGGGAGTTAAAATTTCCATACTTTACAACAAATTTAACGAATATGAGGTAAATCTACAACGCAGCAATGAATAACTGATTACATAATGACCTTAAAAACAATAGTTAGGTTTGAATTGTTTAATTTTGCAATAAGTTTTACATGTCGCCCAAATTTTATTCCCTCAGAATTCAATCAATACGCCGAATTACCGACGATTCAGCAGAATTATCGCTCGAAATACCCCCAACATTGCAAGGAGAATTTAACTTTGATGCAGGTCAGTACATCACCTTGAAAAAAACAATTGAAGGAAAGGAAATCAGACGTTCCTATTCCCTGTGCAGTGCCCCTTACGAAAAGGCGTGGCGAGTGGGGATTAAAAGGGTGCGTGAAGGGGTGTTTTCAAACTACGCCTTAGACCACCTTAAAACCGGAGATTTCATAGAGGTAATGCCCCCGACGGGAAATTTTCGAGCGGTATCCCAGCAAGAAAAAGCCAGAAACATGGTATTATTTGCCGCGGGAAGCGGGATCACGCCTGTGTTATCGATAGCCAAAACCATCCTACAGGAGGAACCCCTGTCGAACGTTACGTTATTTTATGGCAATAAAGGTTTTGCAAGCATCATGTTCTTGGAGGAAATTGAATCTTTGAAGAATCAATTTTTAACCCGGCTTCGGGTGATTCACATTTTAAGCAGAGAGAGCCAGGGAATTCCGCTGCAAAAAGGGCGAATTGATACGGAAAAACTTGAAAAATTATTCAAAGCGTTTTTAATCAACACCGTCATTGACGACGTTTACGTTTGTGGGCCGGAAGAAATGATTTTATCCGTAACATCTTTTTTTGAAGCCAAAGGTTTGGCCAAATCTTGCCTACATTTTGAATTATTTCATGCCGGCAACGTGCAGAAAGCGTCCTCCGTTGAAAATCAAATAACAGGAGTAACCTGTGCGGTTCAGTTAATCCTAGATGACGACACCATTTCCTTCGAAATGACACAATTTGATCAAAATTTGTTGGAAGCGGCGCAACGAGCGGGTGCGGACGTTCCATTTGCTTGTAAAGGAGGAGTCTGCTGCACATGCAAAGCTAAAATAATCGAAGGAGCGGCCACGATGAGGGTTAATTATGCTCTAGAACCCGATGAGGTTGAACAGGGCTATGTGTTAACCTGTCAAGCTGTACCAACGAGTTCATCCATCAATGTTTCATTTGACGAATAATATGGGACTTTTTTCTTTTTTAAATCGAAAACAAACTAAAACTTGGGCAGAACTTTTAATCCAAGATAAGGAGCAATTAACCGATGATTTCATCGTTTTTACGTTGGCAAAATCCCCGGAATCGGATTTTAATGTGGCCTTTAAACCCGGACAATACGTAACCCTTGAAGTTCAACCCAGCGAACAATTGATACGGCGTTCCTACTCCATATGCGGTAAAACGGCGAATGGCTTTAAAATTGGCGTCAAACGCATTGAAAACGGTGCCATGTCTACTTTTCTCCACAAAGAAGCCTTGAAAGGAGGTAAAATTAGTGTTCATGAACCCGAGGGCAATTTTACCGTTGAAGAATTCCAAACCATTTGCGCTTTTGTCGCAGGAAGCGGCATTACCCCCTTAATTTCGATCCTTGAAGCGTATCAGGGGCATAAAAAGTTCGACGTGTTTTACAATACCCGGTTTGCCAGTGATGTTATTTTTCAAGATTTTCTTCAACAAGTTGATGCAACGGTTTACTTGAGTCAAGAAGTCAAAAAAGGTTTTAAACATGGGCGTCTAGGATACGACGAATTGATGAAGGAGTTAAAAGATAACCTTCATTTATTGCAAGCCGATGTATACTTGCTTTGCGGACCAGAAGGATTCATGGAAGAAATAGAGCGCGGTTTGTTATTTTTTGGAGTACCGGAAAATAAGATCCGCAAAGAGTTCTTTGTGCCGCCAAGTAAATCGCTGGAAAATAATGCAAGTACCGATGCGGTGACCGGAAGTAAACTCACGGTAACTTTAGATGAGCGGACCAGCACGATAGATGTTAGAGGTAACAATAAAACCATTTTAGAAATTTTAGAGGGCGCACAATTGGACCCACCTTATTCTTGCAGAGGCGGCGTATGCAGTTCTTGCAAAGCAAAAATAACTTCCGGCTCTGCACAAATGCGCCAAAATTTTACGCTTACAGACAAAGAGGTTGCCGAAGGGTATATTTTGACCTGTCAGGCGGAAATCACAAGCAACGACATTACCATTACCTTTGATGCTTAAGACAATACTCATCTGCGGTGCTTCGCGGGGAATCGGAAAATCCCTGGTTTCGGTATTAGCGAAAAATAACAATCTTCGGTTATGGATACTAACCAGAAACACCACTTCTTTAAAGCAAGAATACCGCAACCATGACCGAGTAACGGTAATACCTTTTGACTTAGAGCATAATGCCAAAGCGCAATTGCAACCTTTCTTGCCTGATATTGGGCCGATACATGCATTAATTAATAATTCCGGGCATTTAGAAAAAGGCCCTTTCAAAGCCTTAAGCATGGCTGAATACCGCCGTTGCATGCAAGTGAATTTTTTTGGACCCGTGGAGCTAATCCAAACACTGTATGCACATTTGCTCGAAGGAAAAGCCCATGTGGTGAATATCAGTACAATGGGCGCTTATCAAGGCAGCGTTAAATTCCCAGAACTTACAGCCTATGCAGCCTCTAAAGCGGCGTTGACAAATTTTACCGAAGTATTTGCCGAAGAACAAAAGGATTGTGGAATACGAATGAACTGCCTTTGCCTCGGTGCGGTTAATACCGAGATGTTAAGAGCTGCGTTTCCCGGGTACGAAGCAGCAACAAGTGCTGAAGAAATGGCCGAATTTATTGCAGATTTTACCCTAAAAAGCGGGCGTATCTACAACGGAAAAATATTACCTGTTTCGTCCAGTACACCCTAGGCCGTCTGGTCTTTGAAATCATTTTGTTTTTTGATACATTAGCGTTGTGAACCGTTGGATTGCCTTTTATTTAATATGGATTCCTTATTGTGCAGTAGCTCAGGACATTCATTGGTCACAGTTTAACGACAACCCCATCTTTCAAAATCCTGCAAATACCGGAGAATTTTACGGAGATACCCGTTTCATCGGTAATTTCAAAGACCAGTGGCGCAGCGTTTCTGAACCCTTTCAAACATTTTCAGTATCAATTGATAGGAAAACGCGAAATTTCAATTACGGCATGTTAATGTTTCACGATCAAGCGGGAGACGGAAAATTTCGAACCGTTGAGGCAACCGGAACCCTTTCAAAGACCTTCCGACTCAGTGCAGATTCCACGCATTCCCTCAACGGGGGTGTGGTCTTTGGTATTAACCACAGGCAAGTGAATACGGATGCTTTCTACTTTGATGTGCAATACAACGGATATATCTTCAATCCATTACTCCCTACTAACGAAAACTTCCAAACCGATCAAAAAAACAACGTGACACTTGGATTAGGAACGCAGTATGCTTACAATATCAACCTCCGAAATTACCTTAAAATTGGGATGAGCCTTTTCAATTTAACGCGTCCAAACCAAGGTTTTTACTCGGACAAAATTTCACGGGACTTCCGTTGGAATGTGCAACTCAAGTACTGTAAATCCCTCAATTCCAATTGGGATTTATTGCCTTCTTTACAATATTCGAAACAAGGAACCTACGATGAAATCCTTTTAGGCAGTTCTGTTCGTTATTATTTGCCGGGAAGCAACGATAATTTCACTCGAAAGGCCTTATTGGCAAGTGTCTGGATAAGGTCGAAGGATGCGCAAATTTTGTCGTTAGGGTGTGAATACAAGGATTGGTTTGTTGGTTTAAGCTACGATATTAATACCTCAAAGTTAGTGCCCGCTAGCCGTGCAAGAGGAGGGTTCGAAATTGCAGTGCGTTATATTTTATACCGATTCAAACCTAAAAGAATTGACCACCGCGTATGCCCAGACTATATATAATCGTTGCGACGCTTTTCATTGGTATCACCCTTTTCGGACAGGTAAAGATAAAAGACTTGATCGAATTTGGGGATGAACAATTTCGCAAAGGAGACTACTACTATGCAACAAAATTCTACGACCAAGCGATCGCAGTTGACTCGACTTCCGTAGAATTACACTGGAAGCAAGCAGAAACACAACGCGCTTATAAAAACTATGTTGATGCAGCAAAATGGTATGCCCTCGTTTACGCAGAAGACTCGGAAAAAAAATACAGCAATGCCATATTGTATTATGCTCTGATGGTAAAACAGTGCGGAGATTATACAAAAGCCCTGGGCTTGTTCAAAAAGGCGTACAAAGAATTGGCAGACTTTCCCGATGAAAACGCCTACAAAAAGGCTAAGCAAGAAATAAAATCCACCGAATTCGCAATTAAAAATAAATCGATATTGGGAACAGAAGTTCGTGCGATGCCAGATAGTATAAATTCCTACGATGCTGAATTTGGGCATACCTTTCAAAACGGGATTTTTTATTTTTCCTCCCTCAAAGCGGATTCGGTAAGCAGCAACGAAGAAATATACAGCAAATTTTATCGAACAAGAACCTATCGCTCTGAACAGGATAGCAATTTATTTCATACTCCCAAGCAATGGGAATCGCTGTCTGAACCGCACAGAAGTACCGGAAATGGCAGCTTTGACCAAAACGGTTGGTATTATTACAGCGTTTGTGACGACAAAGGCTACAACTACAAATGTAAAATTGTCCGTTACCGAGAAGTTGAGGGAAAACCGACCATTGACACCCTGCCAGAGCTGATAAATGCCTATGATTGTAATACCACCAACCCCTGTTGGGTTACTTTAAAAAACGGAAAAGAATATTTATTTTTTGCGTCAAATCGAGAGGGAAGTAGTGGGGGAATGGATTTGTGGTATTCCCTACTAAAAAACAATGGCAGTTTTGAAACGCCTAAAAACATCGCTTCTGTGAACAGCGTAGAAAACGAAATTACCCCTTGGTATGATTTGGACTCCAACCGTCTGTATTTTTCCTCTACTTGGCATTACGGTTATGGGGGATATGATGTGTTTTATTCGGAGGTGAATGATAAATTTCAGTTCTCAAAACCTAAAAATGTTGGCCTGCCCGTTAATAATTCAGCCAACGATTTGTATTATTTCCGACAGGCAGACAGCGTGTTTGTTTCCTCCAATCGCAGGGGCAGTCTCTTTAAAAAAAATCCAACATGTTGCAGCGATATTTATTTCGCAATAGTAGATCGACCCGTTAAAAATCCCCCGCCTGATACGGTTCCACCCCCACCGCCAACTATCACATTTCCGGTAAAGTTGTATTTTAGAAATGACTATCCCAATCCCAAATCGTATGCCAAAAAAAGCAGTGCACCGTACGATGTGCTTTACCAAGATTATGTTGGGGCACGCCAAAATTATTTGGACAGCACCTTAGACAAGTTGAAATTGGCTGAGTTTTTTACAGCGGAAGTTGACCACGGATTTTATGTCCTGCAAAAACTCTATGACTCCGTTATTCATGAGATTGCCCGCGGCAATTCAATCATGCTTTTTTCTCGAGGCTATGCTAGCCCTTTGAATGTAACGCAGTATAATATAAATTTAACTCAACGCAGGATATCCTCGGTTAAACGCTTTTTTTTAGAAAATCAAAACAATGCCCTTCAAATACTTTTAGATAAGAACAAATCGGTCCGTTTCGAAATTGTTGAGGTCCCTCTCGGCGAATACGCAGCGGATCAATCGACCTCCGATGATCTCAATGACCGAGCATCCTCGGTGTATAGCACTGCTGCTAGTATTGAACGAAAAGTAGAAGTGCTATATCTTACTCGGTCTAAAACTTCGGAACTTCAACGAGTTGAGGCAACGCCGGTGGTTCAGGAAGAAGAAATCAAAGAAGGAATTTCCGTTATGAAGCGAATTACGCTTTATCATGACATGAATGAATTAGAGCTGAGCGAAGTTAAATTCAACCAAGAGGGAATTACCTACCAACTAATGCCCGTAGCGGAAAATCAATCAGAAATGGTGTTTCAGTTTATCCCGGAATTTTCTGGCAAACATGCCAGTTATTTTGCAGATATCTTTTTTGAGGGCATCGACGAGCCGATTAGGGTTTACTTCGCCTTCGTAAAGAAATAGCATCGTCCTTGTGTTTTTAGTATTTTTGGGCGTGCAAGAACCGAATCCAAAACCCTCGAAGCGGCTGTACTTTATCGATATTGCTCGCAGCATAGCTATACTTCTTATGTTGCAGGGACATTTTGTCGACACCACGCTTGCAGACGAATTTCGCGACCCCCATTATTTAGCCTACACTATTTGGTCCTACATACGACAATTTACTGCGACCATATTTCTCACAGTAACAGGGATTGTCTTCACGTATTTGTTGTTGAACCAAAGAAGCGAAGGCTACTTTCAAAATCAACGGATTCGTAAAGGATTCAAACGTGTGATAGAGTTGCTGTTTTGGGGCTATTTTCTCCAACCGAATGCATTCCATGTACTTCAGTGCATAGCCTTAGGCTTATTGTTAATTATGCTGTTTTATGGCCTTTCCCTATCCATCAAATGGATACCCTTGCCCTTTTTCTTTTTGTTGGGCGGCAGCCTTATTTTTCTGAGCAACTTGTATTTTGGAGGTTTAAAATCTGATTTTTATTGGCCCGAAAATGCTCCAACTTATATTCAGAACCTATTCCATGGCCCCAACTCTATTTTTCCGATAACACCTTATCTGGGGTTCACCCTAATCGGGGCATTCTTGGGAAGTATGCTCGTGGGCATTAAAAATAAAATTCACTCTTGGAAATTTATTTTACCGAGTGTGGTGGTTGGTGCCGCCTTTTTGTTTTTAGCAAAACCGTTATTCCTCTATCTGCATAATATTCCCTCCCTAAGTCCTTTTAAACTTTATTTTTTGAATTGGATCTTTTTAAAGTTAGGAATGGTGCTATTGGTATTATCATCGCTCATTGCTATCGAGGCCTATTTACTACGGAACATAACGCCAAATCTGTTTTTGAAAATCGGACAAAACACTTTGAGCATATTCATAATCCACGTATTTATCCTATACGGACCTATCATTAATTACAGCATAAAAAAATATTATAACCACAGCATTAGCGCATTTTGGATTACACCAGCAGCAATAGGATTTGTGCTAATCTTTGTGCTTTACGTATACTTACTGGACCGATTTAGGCCAACCATTTCCAACGTACTGAAGCCCGTACGGTCTTTGACTAACCGTTTTTTTGGTATTCAAGATTAGAAATTTATAACTCGTTTTATTTCTTGTTTACCACACGGTTTGTAGATCGTGGCTTTAACGGTATACGTCCCCTTATTTTTATATTTATGGCTTGCCGAAAAAGCCGTATCTGAGTATCCGTCGCCGTAATGCCAAACCACCTTTGTTGCGTCTGGAAATACAGCCACTACATCCACCTGAAAACCACTCGCTGCCTTATTTACCTGAATGAAATTAGACCATAGGTCATACCTGTTGTAATTGCTAGAGAGCGTAACAGCCGCCGTCTTTTGAATTTGTTCAGCCTCCAATTGATTTAGTTTATTATAAAATTCTATTGGAGCTGTTTGTCGCAACAAACTATAATAAAAACAATACGCTACTAAATAACTACCCAATTTCGAAGGATGTCTTCCATCGTTATCGTAAAGTGCGTAACTCGGGTAATTTTCTTTAACGGTTTCCCACACTTTTCCCACGGGGACCATAGGTAACTTAAATTTATCGGCGAGGTACAGGTAACCACGATGTATTTCGTCGCTCATTTGCTGGTAAGTCGATTGATTTTGTTCGTCGGTGTAGCCGTTTAAATAACCCCAAGTTTGATACAGCCAAACATTAGTACAAGCATTGTTCTTGTAAATGCTGTCAAGAATTAAGGAAAAATAAGGTACAACCGCAGTATCCGTGTATTCATTGCCAAAAGAAAGTTCCCTGCTGAACCCTTGCATGACAATGTAATCCCATTTGTATTGCCTTATTTTCTCAAACAACGCTTCGCGTTTTGAATGCATATTAAATGTATGGTTAGATTCTGCACTCATATGAATTTCCACCTTCACGCCTCGCTGATCGGCCATTTTCTGAACAATCTCCGGCATTTTATTATAGTGCGTATAACTGTTCCCCACAAACAAAATACGCATTGGCTGTGCCGCCACATTACCGAACCCTAAACAGGTAAACAGGAAGGAGGCTATTAAGCTTGCTTTAATCGCTCTAAACATTGTTGAAAATCATTAGGAGTAAGGGTTGGTCGTTGCGCGATAAAATTAAATTCAGTCACGTTAGAAATCGGAACGAGGTGCACATGGGCGTGAGGAACCTCAAGTCCTACCACCGCCATAGCCACGCGTTTATCCAAAAAAGCCTTTTGAAGTTGAAGGGATACTTGTTGTGAGAACAACATCAACCCCGTATAATCTTCCGAAGACAAATCATAGATTTTATCTACTTCCATCTTAGGAAAAACCAAAACATGTCCGAGCACCAAAGGATTGATATCTAAGATTGCCATGTTGTGTTCATCCTCCGCAACGATGTAGGCCGGCAATTCCCTGCGAATGATACGGGTAAAAACGGAAGCCATTACCTTGAAATTTCTAAAATTTCAAAATACATTAACCCACCCGGTGTCCGAATTTCTGCAACTTCGCCCACTTTCCTACCTAGTAAGCCTTTTCCGATAGGGGAATCTACAGAAATTTTTTTCTCTTTGAGATTTGCTTCGCTCTCTGCAACCAAGGTATATTCCGTTTCCATTTGATTCGCTTGATTTCGGATTTTAACGGTGGACAGAATAAAGGCCCTTGACTTGTCGATTGCCGAATTGTCGATTAAACGTGCGTTGGCGATAGTTGTTTCTAGTTTAGCAATCCTCATCTCAAGAATTCCTTGCGCCTCCTTTGCTGCGTCATATTCTGCATTCTCCGATAAATCCCCTTTATCGCGCGCTTCAGCAATTTGGTTAGATATAGCAGGCCGTTGAACATGAATCAATTCGTATAATTCTTCTTTTAATTTCTGCAGTCCCTCCGGGGAATAATAATTAATTTGTGACATATCAAAACTCTATTAAAAAAAAAACAAGAGAGCTACGCCCCCTTGTTCCCAACATGTGATTATTTTTTACTTTAAACTAATGGTAACACCCAAGGTGTGTATAATTCCAAATATCCCTGCAAATCTCGCGCCATACTCTACACCTAGGGCACTTTTGTTTTTACCGACCAAGGCGTCAACGGAAAATCCGGCCGTTGGACCCACCAAAGCATTCGACCGGTTTTCAGCGTCAAAAATACCGTTTTCATAAGCAAAGCCACCCCGCAGGTTGAAAGCCAATTTTTCCGTGGTCATGCCATAATCAAATCCCAATCGCATCTGATCTTTTGAGAACGAATTAGCTTGGAAAGCAGCAGCAACGGTTAAGCGGCTTTCTTCACTAAAAATGAAATCATAAGAACCTCCTATGTTGAGTAAGGAAGGCAGTTCATAGGTTGATGATCTTTGCTCGAGTGTAGCAATAAATTCGCTCGAAATATATTCTACTTGATTGGATAATCCATCTCCTTTAAAACGCATCACAGGACCAACATTTTTCAGGCTAATACCAAACTTCAATTGATTTTGCTCTCCCGATACATACCTTACCCCGGCATCAAAGGCGATACCACTTGAGCGCAAGTTAAAGATGCTTTCGGTAACTACCTTAAAATTAATCCCACCATAAATGGAAGACGAAAATTTCTTAGCAAAGCCAACATTAAAAACATTCGCTCTCGGCGAGAAGAAACCAATATCTCCTTCTGGGTTTGCAACCGTTGTTATGGGAACGTCGCCAAAATTCAATGACTGAATGCTCACAGCTATGACATTTGATTCGCTTATGCGCTGTGCTATCCCTGCTGAATTAAGGCCTATTCCCGCATTGCCCATCCAATTTGAGTAATTGAATTTAATCTGAGTTTTATCGGTAAAAGCCAATCCTGCTATATTATTAAATTGAGCCTCTAAACCATTGATATTAGCCACGCCAGCATCTCCTATGGCTGATCCTCGAGCCCAAGGGTTAATCAAAAGGTGAGAAGCTCCTGCCGAACCAACTCGGTCTTCGTTACCTGCGTAAACTGTGGTCAACATGCTGCCAAACAAGAGTAAACTGATAAGTTTTAACGTTTTCATTCTTACAATCTTTATAGATTAAATACCCTGATAGTCTGGAGTCCTCATTCCTCCAAAAAACTTCAACACCACCTCTCCGACGTCCGGGACATCCACATGAATTAAATAAACGCCACTCGCTATAGGAATGGCTTTAAAATTGGTTAAATCCCAGTCCAAGGATGTTACAGGACTATCTTTTTTAAACGTTCGAATTAACTTCCCATTCACGGAAAAAATACGAACGGTACATTTCTCGGGAAGGTTGGTAATTTTCACACGAGTGTCAATTCGCGTTCTCTCATAATCGGAATAAGCATAATAGGGATTGGGCACCACGTTGATCATTTTCAAGGCGTCTTTAAGGGCATCTTGTGCGCCTAATTGGGTGGCAATTGCATCCATCGACCATCCGTACATCG
>Ga0194110_10000091_pt1 | contig 103939 bp, 99 predicted proteins | sample TA2Kig1200mmetaG_FD_146192 | JGI IMG/M metagenome (GOLD analysis project Ga0194110, IMG submission 146192) | Freshwater microbial communities from Lake Tanganyika, Tanzania - TA2015032 Kigoma Deep Cast 1200m | ecosystem: Environmental > Aquatic > Freshwater > Lake | place: Tanzania: Lake...
TCCAACCGTCGGACTTCTCGACGAATGTAGTCGTCTGGGCAAGTCGTCGATTTCGGTACGGAAGGAGTCGGGACGCACAACTGGGTGGGGTCGTCGAGGGTTGAGGTGGTCCTCCAGAGGTCTCCGCCACTGGGCGCTACAGGCCTTCCCGAGAGGCGGGCCTCCGTCTCGGAGTTGTCCGGCCTGCCACGGGTCCGAGTGTCCTTCGCGCAGCGACCTCTCAGGCCTCCAGGCTGGGCTTGTGTCGTGGGCGCAGAGGGACTCGAACCCCCGACATCTTCCTTGTAAGGGAAGCGCTCTAACCAACTGAGCTATGCGCCCGTCACCGGAGAAATGCTACCGGCGCGTACCTACTGCGCCAGTTGCAACAAAGGTGATTCAGCAGTCGGCTCGTGGCGGGCGGCCGACGACAGATACTCGCTTGCCGGTTGGATCATCGAAAACTCGGCGAGCCTCGGGGACATCCCGAGCCATCTCGTTGTAGCGCGACGGAGAGCCGGTGTCAGCGTCACCGTCACCACTCAAGCGAAACGCGGTGGTGGCAGACCGCGTTCGCGTAGATCGCTGTTGCCGACACCGAAGGATCCCGCCAACATCGGTCTCCTGCCGAGGACGCCAATGGCCTCGTCGTTTCGCTTGCGAAGTAGTTCTGTCATCACAACGCCGATTACCGAGTAGGTCGATCCGCGCTTTGATTGTCCGACACGCTGCCGATGAACCAGCGCAGCGTTCGAGCCCACCGTCCCATCCATACATCTCGCTGGATAGTCGACGTGTTGCCCCAGGGCATCGGACGGCGACGAAAGGTGACCACCGCATTGCGGCGCTTCTACGCCTGACGGGTATCCACCGTGCGCGCGAATCACGCCACTACGGTTGACCACGTGGCACCTCGCTCCGGAGACGCAGAGAGTGAACTACTCCGGCAGTACCTCGACGACATCGGCACGTATCCGTTGCTCACCGCCGAGGACGAGAGGCGTTTGGCCGCCATCATCGCCGAGTCATGTGTGGCGCAGGACCGACTCGACGCGACGCCCGCCCCGAAGGGTCGTGAACGCACCGAACTGAACCGCCTCGTTCGCAAGGGAGACGCCGCCCGCGCCGAGTTCATCCAATGCAACCTGCGGCTCGTCGTCAGTGTCGCGCGTCGCTACGAAGGGGCCGGACTCGGCCTGTTGGACCTGATCCAAGAGGGCAACCTCGGATTGATGCGTGCCGTCGAGGGCTTCGATCACCAGAAAGGCTTCAAGTTCTCCACCTACGCCACGTGGTGGATTCGCCAGTCCATCGGTCGCGCGCTGGCGGACTTGTCACGCACCATCCGAGTGCCCTCGCACGTCCGCGAGGTGTACTCGCTCATCGATCAGAGCACCGACAAACTCGCCGCCGAGCTCGACCGCCAGCCCACTGTCGAAGAGATCGCCGAATTGTCCGGCGTCAGCGTCGAGCGAGTGGCCTTGGTGCGCCAACACCGTCGACCCTTGGTCTCGCTGTCGACGCCTCTCGACGCCGAGGGAGAGACCGAACTGGGCGAGATCATTCCCGACGAGGGAGCGGTGTCGCCCTACGAGGCCGCCGCGGCCGCCCTCGAAAAGCGGGCTCTCACCGAGCAACTACGTCGCCTCGAGGAGCGCGAGGAGAAGGTACTGCGCGCTCGGTTCGGGATCGACGGTGTGCCCCTGACCCTGGCCGAAATCGGCGACCAAATGGGTGTCACCCGGGAGCGGGTGCGCCAAATCGAGGCCCGGGCCCTCGGCAAGTTGCGTCACCCCAGCGTCTCGCGGGTGTGGCACGAGGGTCAACGCGCCGCCGACGTCGGCTGATCGTCACAGCGGTAATCGACGCCGTAGGTCCAACGCCCGATCCATGATCGTCGCCGGGGCCGCCACCGGAGTGCGTCGGGCCGCATGATCCAAGACCAACAATTCGCGCCCCTGAGCGTCGCGCACCTCGACGCCAGCCTCGGCGCACACCAACATGGCTCCCGAGTAGTCCCACACCCCATGGGCGCTCGGGCTCATGTCGATGAAGGCGTCCACCGTTCCGTCGGCCACAAAGCACAAGTCGATCGCCGAGGCACCGAAACTTCGGAATTGGCCCCAACCGGGTGATTCGGGCGGACGGCCCGATACGGCCACCACTGACTGCTCCCACACCGGAATCACGAGGCGTTCGAACCGTCGCCCGTCCCGCCATGCCCCTCCTCCTCGGACCGCCCACCATCGTGGGCCTCCCGCCTGGTGAGCGACCAGGGACACGAGGGGGCCCGATGGGTCCACGGCGCACAAGGAGGTGGCGAAATGCGCCACACCACGACTGGCGTTCGTGGACCCGTCGAGAGGGTCGACAACGACCACGATGGATCGATCGAGGTTCTGCGGCCCGCTCTCCTCGGAGAGCACGCCGCAATCCGCCGAACGTAACCGGGACAACACCACCTCGTCAGCCAACAAGTCCGCGGCGTACTGGCCGTCACGTCGTCCCGACGGACCCCAGTCGGTCACCGCATCCAACTGCTTTCCCACCGCATCAGCGATCTCGTGGAACAACTCCAGCAGGGACTCCGGTGACATGAGACGAGAGTAGTGTCGCCTGACATGGCATTCATCGATGTGGCCGGATTCGTTTCCGACATGAAAAGCCACGCCGTCGATCATGGCTTCCACGTTCACGACGAACGCCATTTCGTCGAGACCTACTCGCTGCGCCAACTGTGGGAGATCGACCTGCACCCCGAGGAGGCCTGCGACGGTCCCATCGACTTGCACCTCTCGCTCGAGGTGGACCCGCGCGCTCTTCTCGGTTTCGAAGACGAGATGGCCAAACTCGACGATCCTGATGCGGAGCCGCCCACTGGCTTCGAATTCCCCTTGCTGTTCACCTGGGCATTGCCCCCGTTGTCACGACCACCCGACTTGTTGGTGTTGGCCACCGAACTCGCCGGGATCGGAGGCACCGAACTACCCCTCGAGTTGTCAGCCATCGACTCGACGGCCTCGGTCATCGATGCCCCCGAGCGACGGCTCTCGATCGTGGCTCGGCTTTCGGTGTCGCTGGCCGAGGTCTACGCCAACGACGACAGTGCCTTTTGTCGCATCCTCCAGAAATGTGGCGATGTCAGCCTCTATCTTCTCAAGCGGGCGCCGTCGTGGGTCGGTGAGAACTGACCTGTCGGGCGCCGACGGCGACCGATGTCCGGGCTCGGCGGGCCCATTCCCCGACTTCGCGGTGTCCTCGTGACAAACTGGGGTCGTGAACGTCGCCGAGTTGATCGACATTCTGCGCGACTTCGACCCCGAGATGATCGTCGAGATGGCCATCGTCGCCCCGGTCTCGAGCGATGCCGACGAAATCACCGTCGACCAGTTCGAGGTCGAAGGGATCATGTTGCGCGACCCCGTCGACAGTGGCGGTGAGCCGGTGGTATGGCTCATCGGCGGCGACGGCAACGACGTCGAAGAGTTTATCGACGCCATGGAGGGCGTGGCCGGCGAGGTTCAGACCAATCACACTGCCGACATCATCGACCTCGAGCGTGCCCACACGTCCCGCCGCTGATTCACTTCGCACTAGAGTCCCCTCATGGGCTTTTCCTACCGGAAGCGAATCCGTACCGGTCGGCGGTCGTGGCTCAACATCTCCAAGCGCGGCGTCAGCGGCAGTGGCAGATTCGGACCCTTCACCGCGAACTCTCGTGGACGCACGTCATTGCGACTGGGCAAGGGACTCAGCTATCGCGGTGGGTGCGCCACCGTACTGGTGGTCGGAGTCGGAGTCGTGACCGCCGTGGCCCGACTCCTGATCCGGTGACGATCGTCGTCGCTCGACAGTTCGCGCGACGACCATTCCGTCCCCTATCAAGACTTCAGGCCGGCTCGACGACCTCGTGCTGTGCGATCCCTTCGTTCACGGCGGATGACCGTACCCTCTCGCATCGGACCGAACTCGTGGACTGCCGCCGTCGTACCGCGCGGCCCATCGGGGCACCCCTCGGGCGGTGCGTTCAGGAGTTCTCCCCCGACGCCGTCGACGCCTCCGGAGGGCCGACGCCTCAGCCCGACAGGCTGGCGTGGTCGAGCATGGGCAACACCGTGGCGCCAAAACGCTCACACTCGTCCCGGTGCGGGTAGCCCGACAAGATGAAGGCGTCGACGCCCATGGACCGGTAGTCGTTCAACTTCGCCAGCACCTGGGTCGGATCGCCCACGATGGCCGCTCCACACCCACTGCGACCGCGACCGATACCGGTCCACAGATGGGGCTCGACGAAACCGTCGTCCGACGACGCGACGCGCAACTCGGCCTGTCGACGAACCCCCACCGATCGACTGTCGAGCGACCGGGCCCTGATGGCGGCGCCGGTTTCGTCATCGAGGGCGCCCACGATGTGCTCAGCCGCCCGACGAGCCTCGTCCTCGGTCTCTCGAACCACCACATGAGTGCGATAGCCAAAACGCAAGACCCGGTCGTGACGTGCCGCCCGCTGCGACATGTCGTCGATCAGCTCGGTGATGCGCTCGCGCGTGTCGGGCCACATCAGGTACACGTCGGCTTCGCGGGCTGCCACCTCGCGGGCCGGTTCGCTCAAGCCGCCGAAATACAACAGCGGGCTGACACCACTCACGGTGCGTGCTCGCGGGGGGTCGATGTCGAGCTTCACGAATTCGCCGTGTCGACTCACCGGATCCCCATTCAAGAGCGATCGCAGCGCCCGCATGGTCTCGGCGGTGCGTCGATAACGAGGCTCGGTGTCGAGCGATTCACCGGGCATCTCCGACGAGATGATGTTGATGGTGAGTCGTCCGTTCAGCATCTGATCCAAGGTGGCCATCTGGCGGGCCAACTGCGGTACCCACAACTCGCCGCAACGCACGGCCACCAAGAGACGAATGGTCGAAGTTCGACCGGCAACACCGGCGGCAAAGGCCACCGGGTCGATTCCGAGGTCGTATCCCGAAGGGAGCAGGATGTTGTCGAAGCCGAGACGCTCGGCCGTGGTGACGATACGTGAACAATGGTCCCATGAACTCGCGAGATCGGCGTTGGGCACCCCCAGTTGCTCGTAGTCGTCGTCGCACAACGCTGCGAACCAACTGACCTCGCACGGCCGACGGCTCGATGCCATCACGGAAGCGGTACTCCCATGCTGGCCTCGACGAGGCGATAGAGGTCGGCGCGCGATAACTCCACGGTCGTGGCCGCACTCACCGACTCCAGATGCTCGATGTTCTGGGAACCCACGATGGCCACCGGTCGGCTGGGGTGATGCAACACGAAAGCCACGGCGAGGGCGTCTCGGCCCACGCCCTCCCGCGCCGCCAGTTCGTCGAGCTCCTGGATCAGACCGGCCCTCACACCCTCGCCGCGCATCACCCGACCACCCGCCAGCGGGCTCCAAGCCAGGGGAACCATTCCTCTCTCGTTGCACAAGTCGAGCGTGCCATCAGACAGCGGATCCAGGTGCGCCACGGAGAACTCGGGCTGGGTGGTGGCCAACGGGAACGGGAGGTGGCTCTGCAACGCACGGGTCTGGGCCACTGTGTGATTCGACACGCCGAATTCGCGCACCAAGCCACGAGTCTGCAAGGAGATCATCGCCTCGGCCACCTCGATCGGATGCGCGAAGGAGTCCGGCCGATGTATCTGAAAGAGGTCGATCACATCCACGCCGAGGCGCGACATCGATGCCTCGCAGGCCGACGTCAGATATTCCGTCGAACTGTCATAGGGAACACCCGCACGGATACCGCCCTTGGTGGCCAAAACCACACGATCGCGCAGACCCGGTCGGGACGCGAACACCCGACCCAACATCTCCTCGCAGGAACCGAATCCGGACCCACCCCAATCGAGGCCGTACACGTCGGCCTGATCGATCAGATTCATGCCCAAGTCGACGGCGCGCTCCACCAAGGCGGCGTTGAAACCGACGTCGGGATTGGTCATGCGCCAACAACCAAAGGCCAATCGTCCGACCTCGTCTCGTCCGATGAATCGGGTCTTGACCATCACGACTCCTCGCACGTGTCGTCACGAATCGAGCCGTCCGCGAGCGACGGACCGTATGCGATCTCGAGAATCCGTGACCCGAAGCGAACCGCCACGCTTCCGGCGACTTGATTCGATGACCGAACCTCGCCCGCCGCACGACCTCGATCGCTCCGAAACGTCGAACTTTCTGAAAATGCCACGTCGGCCCGAGCAGCGCGAGGACGAGGAGTCAGCACCCGATGGGTGAAAATCGGCTGGGGCGCTTTCGTGACATTGGCCGGACCGATCACACCCACCCCACAAGCCTTTCCCCACCGCATGTTGCGTCCCCGTCCCGGCGGTCCCCCACGGTGTCCAACCGCGGACCCGATCTCCAGATCGATTCGCAACAGTAGCCCGAACCCGTCACCGATCGGTACGGACGTCGAATCCTTCGACGACCGTCCGACGTCGGTGGGCGACGACTGCACCCTCCCGTCGCGCCGATAATCGCTACGGTTGATCCCCGACGGTGTTCACCGAACCCAACGATTACCGGAAACGATCCTCGACACAATCGCCCTCGACTGGTGCCTGTCCGCACCATTCAACTCGATCACAGCGTCCGTTCTCACCGCGAATCGCGACCCCTTCCCGGGGCCTCGCTCTGAATTCGGGTCGAGCGTTGGCATACCGAGTCGCTCACGGGACATCGCTGGCCCGGTTCACGTCCACGAGCAATGTTCGAGAGAGATGCCAGCCGAGTCCGGGACGACGACGGTGCCCACCTGAGGGCGTACCCAGCGACCACGTGGGGCGGGCAGGGATCGAACCCGCGACCCAGGGATTATGAGTCCCCTGCTCTAACCAACTGAGCTACCGCCCCCATGAGCACGGGGTCCGCCGAAGCGGACCCCGTGTTGTGCTCCGAGAGCAGGGCTCGAACCTGCGACCCGCTGATTAACAGTCAGCTGCTCTGCCAACTGAGCTATCTCGGAAGTCGTGTCCGAGGTTATCAGGAGCGCCGGTGACGCCAAGGAGAGAACCTCAGTCGAGGTCGATGGGTTCCTCGTCGGCAGCCGTGAACTCGCCCGCGCCCTTGTCACCCAATCCAGCCGCGATCCGGACCTTTTCGGCCACTTCGACCATGACCTCGGTGTTCTCCATGAGGTAACCCTTGGCGTTCTCGCGGCCCTGCCCCAGCTGCTCACCCTCGTAGGTGAACCAGGCGCCGGACTTCTTCACGATGCCCAGGTCGACCGCCATATCGAGGACGGAACCTTCGCGACTGATGCCCTTGCCGTACATGATGTCGAACTCGGCCTGGCGGAAGGGCGGCGATACCTTGTTTTTCACGACCTTCACACGAGTGCGGTTACCGACCACTTCGGCTCCGTCCTTGATGGACTCGATACGTCGGATGTCGAGACGCACCGACGAGTAGAACTTCAACGCACGACCGCCGGGGGTGGTCTCGGGCGAACCGAACATCACGCCGATCTTCTCGCGCAACTGGTTGATGAAGATGGCGATGGTGTTGGACTTGTTGAGATTCGCCGTGAGTTTGCGTAGCGCCTGGCTCATGAGGCGAGCCTGAAGACCCACATGGCTGTCACCCATATCACCTTCGATTTCGGCCTTCGGGGTGAGGGCCGCCACCGAGTCGATGACGACCACGTCGAGGGCGCCGGAACGGATGAGCATGTCGGCGATCTCGAGGGCCTGCTCGCCGGTGTCGGGCTGGGAGATGAGCAACTGATCGATGTCGACGCCTATGGCTCGGGCGTAGATGGGATCCATGGCGTGCTCGGCGTCGATGTAGGCGCAGATACCGCCGTTGCGCTGGGCCTCGGCGACCACGTGCATGGCCAAGGTTGACTTACCGGACGACTCCGGACCGTAGATCTCGACAACGCGTCCGCGGGGCAGGCCACCTACGCCGAGGGCCACGTCGAGAGCCAGGGCTCCGGTGGGCACGGCTTCGATGGCCATGCTCGTCTTCTCGCCCATCCGCATGATGGATCCCTTGCCGTATTGCTTGTCGATCTGGGCCAAGGCCATGTCGAGGGCCTTTTCACGGTCGTTGCTCATTGTGCTGCCTTCCTGTCTGGTGTGTTTCGGTGGGTTGCGGTGTGTTTCGAGTTCTGTTCTTGCTGTCACTGATGACCGTACGAGCGGGGTGTGTCAGGCTTGCGACGGGCCTGTGACCTCGCGAAATGACCAACGACAGGAGCGTAACTACGAACGAGTGTTCGGTCAAGCATTACCACGACGAACACATGTTTGCCCTGATCAGGCGACACGGGCCCGACGGTTCGGTCGGTGACCGACCGCCGGGTGTGCGAGATCGGCCCGGTCACGACGGCCGCGACGGCCAAATTCGACCAGAGGCGTCACTCGGTGAGTTCAGCGACGAAGTCCGCGAACACGTCGGCGTAGCGGAGCGCGTCGCACTCGGTGTGCATGATGGAGATCAACCATTGTTCGTCGAGTCCCGGTGGCAACAAGATTCCGCGGTTGATGCCATGGATCCATTGGGCGAACGCCAGGTCGAAATCGGTGGCTTTGTAATCGCGATAGTTACGAATGGGTTCGGGGGCCCACGTGACGCATCCCTTCGCACCGAACTGAATGGTGTGCGCCGGGAGACCGGCGTCGTCGATGATGTCGTTGCATGCGTCGACGAGCATCTTGTTTCGACCGATGGTGGCCGCGGTGGCCTGCGGAGTGCACACCTGCGACAACACCGCCTTGGCGGCAGCCATGCACAAGGGGTTGCCGTTGTACGTGCCGAGATGAACGACCCGGCCGCGCGTGATCTGATCCATGTATTCACTCTTGCCACCGAACGCACCGAGTGGCAGGCCACCGCCGATCGACTTGGCTAATGCGACCAAGTCCGGCGTGACCCCGAGGGCTCCGGCCGCACCGGCCCAGCCGGCGGTGATTCCGGTCTTGACCTCATCGAAGATCAAAAGCGTTCCGTGACGTCGGGTGATCTCGCGTACCGCCTGCAAGTAGCCGGGGTCGGGCAGACAGATACCGATGTTCTCCATGACCGGCTCGACGATGAAGCACGCGACGTCATCCTTGCCGAGCGCGCGCTCGAGGGCCTCGGGATCGTTGTAGGGAACGACGATGGTGTCGGACAAGACCGCCTTGGTCACACCAGCGGTGCTCGGAACCGGGGTGGGATTGTCGGCGGGACCGGCATCTTCGAGTTTCGGTTTCATGGAGATCATGACCTCGTCGTGATGCCCGTGGTATCCGCCTTCGACCTTGACGATCTTGTCGCGACCGGTGGCGCCCCGGGCCACGCGAATCGCGTCCATGGTGGCCTCGGTACCCGAATTCGTGAAGCGCCACATGGGTAACCCGTACCGCTCCCCCAGCAGTTCGGCGACGTCGGCGTTCAACTCGCACGGACTCACGAACAATGTGCCCTGGGCCAACTGCTCATCCACCGCCCGACGCACGATGGGGTTGATATGCCCGCTGAAGAGCGCTCCGAATCCCATGTCGTAGTCGATGTACTCGTTTTCGTCGATGTCCCACATGTACGCGGCATCGGCCCGCTTCACGACGACGGGGTACGGGTCGTAGGCCTGGAAACTGGACGGCACGCCGAGAGGCAGAACGCGTCTCGCGCGATCGTTGGCGCGTCGAGAGCCGGGTGTTCGCTCGGAGTAGAGACCGATCTCCCGTGCGGTGATTTTCTTGGCCCGATCACCGAGGCGTCGGGTTGCATTCAGTGAGGATTCCGTGGTCGACACGGCTAAACACCCCTTTGAGGATTACAACACCCTAGCAGGGCTTTGCGCCGAGGACGCGGGGGAGTCCCTCCAACGATGGGCGGTGCGAACCACCACCTGATCTGGCAGAATGACGAGGCACATGGTGGGCGTAGCTCAGTCGGTTAGAGCGTCAGGTTGTGGCCCTGAAGGCCGGGGGTTCGAGTCCCCTCGTTCACCCCAAAACAGTCGAAATCGCACGTCGGAATCGGTTCCGGTTCCCGTAATGCCCTGGCCGATCAACTCAGGCACCTACACTTGCCCTTCGCGCCATGCACCTCTAGCTCAACGGCAGAGCAGTGGACTCTTAATCCATTGGTTCTGGGTTCGAATCCCAGGGGGTGCACCATCTCCGATCCGACACAAGGGACCCGAGGTCCATTTTCCTTCGGGCGGTTCACGCCCTGACCCAGCGCGGAACGGATCAACATGCGCGTGCTCGTGATCCATGCTCATCCCGACCCCGAGTCGTACAGTCGTTCCATCCTCCTCGCCGTGCTCGAGGGCTTGGCTCACGCGGGACATGAGACCACGGTGATCGATCTGTACGGCCTCGACTATCCCGGCGGACCGACCCGCGATGAATGGCGTGCCTACGAAACCGAGTCCCCGGTTCTGGACTCGATGGTCGCCGAGCACGTCGAGTTGGTGCGATCAGCCGAGGCCCTGATCTTCGTGTATCCCACGTGGTGGAGCACCATGCCGGCGATCATGAAGAGTTGGTTGGAACGCACCATGGTGATGGGCCTCGCGTTCACCCTCGACGAGCGCACCCGCCTCGTCCGACCGGGTCTGGGCCACGTACGTCATCTCGTCGGCATCAGCACCTACGGCTCGCCTCGATGGTACGTGAAGTTGGTCAATGACAACGGACGCCGAACGGTCACCCGCACGCTCCGATTATCCACGGGGGGCAAGGCCCGCACCGCTTGGTTGCCCCTCTACTCACTCGATGGTCAGTCAGCCCAAGGTCGACGGGCCTTCTTGAATCGCGTACGCGTCGCGATGGAGAAACTGTCGTGAAATTCCTCGTCGTGCACGCTCATCCGGATCCCGAATCCTTCAATCACGAGTTGATGCGCCGGGTGGTGAGAGGGTTGCACGCGGCTGATCACGACGTGCGCGTGCGCGATTTGTACGCCGAAGCCTTCGATCCTCGCCTCAGCCTCTCCGAGAAGCGAAATCACATCGCGTCGCCGGACACCAAACCCCATCTCGCCGAGTACTTCGAGGAACTCCGATGGTGCGAGGTTCTGGTTTTCGTCCACCCCACATGGTGGGGAGCCCAACCCGCCGTTCTCAAGGGCTGGATCGACCGCGTGTGGGCCTGTGGGGTGGCATGGGAATTACCCGAGGGCGCCAAGCGACTGAAACCAACTCTGCACCACGTGCGTCGTATCGCCACGTTCACCACGCACGGGTCACCGTGGCGGATCAACGCGTTGCAGGGCGTACCCGGAAAGCGAACCGTGAACCGCTCGCTGCGCATCATCTGCCACCCGCTGTGTCGGACGCGCTGGGTCGCGATGTATCGCATGGACTCCAGCACTCCCGAGCGACGCGAGCGATTTCTCCGACGCGCCGAGCGTGTGGCCTCGCGCCTCTAGAGCGCGCCGGACAACGCCACGGCAACCTCGGCGGCCACCCGGGCATTGTTCTCGGCCAGCGCCAAGTTGGCGGGAACGCTGCGTCCCGCGGTGGCTTCCCCGATGCGACCCAACACGAATGGCGTCACCGCCGCCCCCCGAATACCTGAGGCCTCGCACTCGGCCAGGGCGCTCTCGAGGACCGCGTCCAATTGCTCGGCATCGAGCGCGAACGCCGCCGGGATGGGAACGGTCAACAACAAGCCCGACGTGTCCCGCGAACGGTTGCGATGGACCAAGGCCACCTCGAGTGCCGACTCCACGCGGTGCGGAATCCGCAGACCCGACGACGGGGTGTAGAAGGCGGGAAACCAGTCGTGCTTCCACCCCAACACCGGAACGCCAGCGGTTTCGAGGTACTCGAGTGTTCGCGCGAGGTCGAGGAACGCCTTGGCCCCGGCCGACACGGTGATCACCGGATTGGACGCGATGGCATCGAGGTCGGCCGACACGTCACCGGAGACTTCGGCTCCACGATGCACACCGCCGATTCCCCCGGTGGCGAACACGCTCACCCCCCCGGCGGCGGCGATGGCCACGGCGGCCGACACGGTGGTCGCCCCGAAGTCCCACCGCTGGGCAACAGCCACGGGAACGTCACGCTCGGCCACCTTGCGAGCCGTGCCGAAAATCCGGGGGTGTTCGGATTCCTCGATACCGAGACGCACCTCACCGTCCAACACCGCGGTCACCGCCGGCACACAGCCAGCGGCGCGAATCACGTCGAGACATCGACGCAACGCCTCAGCGTTGGCCGGCGCGGGCAGACCGAGATGAGAGAAGATCGTCGACTCGAGAGCCACCACCGGACGAGAGGAGTCCAGGGCGGCGAGTACGTCGGCAGAGTGAACGACACGGAGACTCATCGGGGAAACATCCTCGCATCACGGACGAAGCGACTGACGGCTTCGACGTGGTGGGTATGCGGAAAGAGGTCGAGAACCTCGCAATACTCGAGCCGATAGCCGGCGTCCGTCAGCAATCGCGCGTCACGTCCGAGAGAGGCCGGATCGCACGACACCAGCACGATGATCGGGGCGCCGGTGGCGACCAGGGCCGACACCGCCGCGGAGCGCAGTCCGTCACGAGCCGGATCGGCGATCACCGCCCCACAGGGTTCGCTCGACCACTCTTCGACGGCACACTCGACCACGCGAGCACGCCGATGGCGAAGGTTGTAGCGAGCGTCCGCACAGGCCGACGGATTCGCCTCGACCAACAGCACTTGGCGGTCACCGACGGCGATGGTGGCGGCGAAGAGTCCGATACCCCCGTACGCGTCGAGCAATGGACCCGGTCCCCATGACGCCGACGGTCCGAGAGCCGACGTCACCCGATCCACCAGAACCTCGGCCGCCCGGGGCGAGGACTGGAAGAACGAGGCCGTACTCACGCGGAACTCGATGCCGTTCACCAATTCGAGGATCGTCGAATCCGGACCCCTGCCAGCCGAGGCGTCGAGTCCGAAATCCCCCGCCGGCTCCGCCCACACCACCACGGCTCCGACGTGATCACTCACACGAACGACGGCCTCCTCAGCCGAATCGAGACGCAGATTGGCGAACACGGGTGCCAATGCGGGGTGAGCAATCAAGCATCGATCGACCGCCACCACGTCATGGCTACGCCGACGGCGAAAGCCGATGCGACCCTCGTTGGTTCGAGCGACCCGAATGGTCGTTCGGCCACCTTCGACGGGAACGTCGACGTCGGGTAGTCGAACATCGGGGTTCGAAATGCGCCCGAGCCGGACCAATGACTCGTGAACGATGTCGCGCTTGATCTCGCGCTGCAACGACACCGCGGCGTGCTGCAGGTCGCAACCTCCACACCCCGCGCGCACGAATCGGCACGGGGGTTCGACCCGTTGCGGATGGACCTCGATCACCTTGGTCGTCGTGGCTCGGGCATAGTCCCGCGATTGCTTGACGATGTGGACCTCCACCAGTTCACCGGGCAAGGCACCCTCGACGAACACCACGCGCCCGTCGTCGAGTCGCCCGAGTCCGTCGCCCTCGGCGACCACTTTCTCGATGCGCACGGTCGCCGTCGTTCGAGCCCGCTCGGTCGCCATCGTGCCGAGACTATTGGGGCTAGCGTGACGGTGTGACCCTGCCGATCCAGATCGTCCCGTCCGTCCTACCTTGCGATTTCGCCCGACTGGGCGCCGAGATCGAGGCCCTCGATGCCGCCGGAGTCGATTACTTCCAATGGGACGTCATGGACGGACAGTTCGTTCCGAATCTCACCTTTGGTCCCGACATCATCGCCGCGGCTCGCAAGCACACGAAGAAGCCGTTCGAGGCGCACCTCATGGTGCTGACCCCCGACGTGCTGGCCGCGCGCTACGTCGAGGCCGGATGCTCGCGACTCATCGTTCATGTCGAGGCCTGTCCCCACCTTCACCGCACCCTGGGCAACATCTCTTCGATGGGTGCCAACGCCGCGGTGGCGCTCAATCCGCACACGCCCGTCGACGAGGTCGAGCACGCGCTCGACCTCGTCGACATGGTGCTCGTCATGACCGTAAATCCCGGATTCGGCGGGCAGTCGTACATCGCCTCTATGGAGCCCAAGATCGCCGAACTTCGCTCGTTGATCGAACGGCGCGGTTTGTCCGATCGCGTGAACATCGAGGTCGACGGGGGCATCGGCCCCACCACCATCGCTGGTGCCGTGGCCGCCGGGGCGAACGTCTTGATCGCCGGTTCGGCGCTCTTCCGCTACGGCGAGGGGCTGGAGTTCGCGGTCAGCGACCTGCGAGCCAAGGCCCTCGCCGCCCGCGGCTGACCTTCGTCAGGGTCGAGGCTCGCCGTCCCAGAAACGTCGACCGGACCGCCACACGGTGACCACGACAGCCCGCAACGTGGCCAATCCGAGCAAACCTCCAAAGACCCACAGGACCGGCAACAGGATCGCTCGCGCGAGTCGCCCCCGGGCATCGGACAACGGAGCCCAAACCCCACTTTCGACCGGTCCCCCGTCGACCGTGAGCGTGCGAACCGCATCCTCGATCTCGGGACAGTCGGCATCGGAACTGTTCATGCCGATGATCTGACTTCCGCCGAAGAGGAGTTCTGGGTCGCGCACCTTCGAGTACAAGGCGCCGGTCTCGGCGCTCACTCCGACGGCCACGATGTAGCCATCGCCGAGGGCGAGGAACCGGACATCTTCCCCGTAGAGCACATCGACCAGACCGCTGGCCTCGTAGCCCTCCAGGGTTCCTCCGCGCATCTGATCGATGCGATACCGCGCTGTGCGACGATCGGCGGCGACGATGGTGCCCACGAAGGTGGCTCGCACCGGGGTGGGAATCACACAGGAGGCCGGCACCGTGTTCGGGGGCGACGTCACGACCGTGGGGTTCGGGGTTCCGTCGCCAGTACCGGCCGACCCATCCTCGACGGGGACGTCAGTGGGGGGCGGATCGGTGACCGGGGGCGCCGAAGCCGAAGCCGTCGGTCCCCACCAAGGCGAGATCAGAGTGAGCCCACCGACGAGCACGAGGGCAATTCCACCCACTGCTCGACGCGACGTCCCCATCGAGGACACGCTAGTGAACGCGCCACGCGGTGCGAGGGCGGTCGATCAACGACCCTCGAAGGAGGGAACGCGCTTTTGGATCCACGCCGAGATCGCCTCGGCAGTGTCCTTGGTGCTGAAGTTCACCGACTGCGCGACGCCCTCGTCATCGAGGGCCTCCTCCATGGTCACCTGCATGGCGTTGTTCAACATGCGCTTCGACTGTGCCAAGGCGATGGGTGGCAACGCCAGCAAGCGATCGCACCAGTCGGAGACGAAGGCGTCCAACTGCGCGTCGGGAACCACGCGGTTGATCAGGCCGAGCCGATCGGCTTCGTCGGCACTGATGATGTCGGCGAAAAAGGCCAACTCCTTCGCCTTGTGCAGGCCGACACGACGCGGAAGGATCCACGACCCTCCACCGTCGAGGGACAGTCCACGCTTGGAGAAGATCTCGGAGAACCGAGCGTTGTCAGAGGCCACCACCAGATCACAACCGAAAGCGATGTTGCACCCTACGCCGACAGCCACCCCGCGGACCTTGGCGATGGTGGGTTGCGGCAGCCGATGGATGGCCAGAATCGCCGTCGTTATCTCGCGCATCGAGTAGTAGTAGTGCCCGTGTTGTCGGGCCTTGGTCTGTCCTTCGCGGGAACCGATGCTCGACAAGTCGGCACCGCTGCAGAATTCGTCGCCTGCTCCGGTGAACACCACCACGCGGTCATTACCGTTGTGCTGTATTTCGTTGACCACCTCGACGAGCTCCACCCACATCACACCGTTGACGGAGTTCTTGCTCCTCGGCCGGTTGAAGGTGATGGTGACCACTCCGCGGTCGCGATCGACGATGAGGGTCTCGTAACTTTTGGCGGCATCGCTGGAAGCGGACACTTAGCGGATGATAATGGCGTCATGGGATTCAACCCCTATCGGAAATTCCGGGCTCGACGCGCTGACTACGTCTTCGTCGTGACCGCCCTCGTGGCCGCTGTGGCCCTCGTGGTCTGGGCCCTCACCGGCTGAGGCGATGACCCCTCCACGCCGACGCCTCGGCATTTGGGACGGTCTGTATGGCCCGGTCGAGGTGCGTCGGGTTCAGCCCTACCAAGCGACGAAGGATTACGTCTGCCCCGGTTGCCACCAACGCATTCCGGTCGGAATGGGCCACTGCGTCGCGGTGCCACGAGATGCGCCCGACTTGCGTCGTCATTGGCACCATTCGTGTTGGGACCGCCGCGTGGCATCCTGACTCAGAACGCTGCCTCGATCACCTCGACGACGGCCGACTCTCCGGTGCCAACGACACACGCCACGTCGAATCGAAGGCGAGCGTCGCGCACCCGGCGGTGCGACATCCAGGTCACGGCCAAGCGACGTACCCGACGTTGCTTCACGATGTTCACGGCGTGAGCCGGTGATCCGAAGCGGTCGGTGGCTCGCGTCTTGACCTCGCAGAACACCAGCAAGCCGTCACGTTCGACGATGACATCGATTTCGCCCGCGCGACAGCGCCAATTCCGATCCATGATCTCGTAGCCGTGACGCCGGTACCAGTCGACCACCTTGTCCTCGCCCTGCGACCCCAGATCGCGATTGTGGTTCAGGCCTGATCGAGGTCGACCACGTCCTCGCGGGGAAGCTCCTCCACGTTGACGTCCTTGAAACTGAGAATCCGCACCTTGGGGACGAAACGGCTCTTGCGGTACATGTCCCACACCCATGCGTCGGTCAACTCCACTTCGATGATCGGCCGAGTTCCGTCGCCGGTGACTTTCATGTCGACCTTGTTCGCCAAATAAAACCGGCGCTCGGTCTCGATGGCGAAGCGGAACATGCCCGCCACGTCCTGGTATTCCTGCGCGAGGTGAAGCTCGCGACCGGCCTCGAAATTCTCGAGATCGTCGGTGCTCAATGGAGGGGCTCTCGACCCGATGTCGTCTGATGACCGCGAAGCGGGATCAGAACTCGCGCTTCTCGCGGACTTTGGCGGCCTTACCGGAGCGGTCGCGCAAGTAGTACAACTTGGCCCGGCGTACGTCGCCTTTCTTCACGACCTCGATCTTGGCAACCGACGGGGTGTGCAAGGGGAAGGTGCGCTCGACACCCACGCCGTAGCTGACCTTGCGCACGGTGTACGTCTCCTGCACCCCCGAGCCGTGACGACCGATGACGTTGCCCTGAAACACCTGGATCCGCTCCTTGCCGCTCTCGACGACGCGTACGTGAACCTTCAGTTCGTCTCCGGGGCCGAACTCGGGGATGTCGGTGCGAATGTTCGGCTGATCGACGATGTCGGTGGTCTTCATGGGGTTCGTCCTCAGTGAGTGAACCGGATCACCCATGCGGGCACCGGCGACGGCTGATCAAGGATACGGGCAGGCGGGGAACTCTTCCAACAGGACCTTTTCCAACTCTGAGAGTCCCCCACGGGCCTCGATCAGGTCCGGACGCGCCGACAAAGTCCGGTGGAGAGCCTGGGCCACGCGCCACCGCTCGATCAAGGCGTGGTTCCCGCCTCGCAAGACCTCGGGCACGTTCCAGCCCCGAAAATCGGCCGGACGGGTGAAGTGCGGTTCCTCCAGCAGGCCCGCGGGTCCGAAACTCTCACTGATCGGGCTGACGGCGTTGCCCATGGCTCCCGGCAACAACCGGGTGACCGCCTCGACCACCATGCAGGCCGCCACCTCTCCGCCGTTCAACACCACGTCCCCCACGCTGATCTCGCCATCGCACAGGTGCTCGTGCACCCGATGGTCGATGCCCTCATAGCGGCCGCACAACAGGCTGAATCCGCCCCCCTCGCCGTGTCGGGAGGCGAGCTCTTCGGCCAGTCGCTGGTCGAAACGGCGTCCCCCCGGCCCCAACAGGTACAGGGGGCGTGGTGGGTCCGCCGCTTCGACGCAGGCAAAGATGGGCTCGGCGCGCATGACCATGCCGGCACCTCCTCCGAACGGGGCGTCATCGACGGTGCGGTGCACGTCGGTGGTGTACTCACGCAAGTCGTGACAACGCAGATCGAGCAAACCGCTCTCACGGCATTTTCCGAGCAGACTCTCGGCACAGAAGGTGTCGACCAGGGAGGGGAAGATGGTGAAGACGTCGATGCGCATCGTCACTCACTCCTCGTGGTCGAAAACGTCGAACAAGCCGGCGGGTGGGTCGATGAGTGCGGAGTATCCGCCGGCGCCATCGGGTCGGACCGACACGACGAAATTGACCGGCACCAGCGCGCCGTTTTCGAGTTCCAAAAGATCGTTGGCCGGGTTCGCCACCACGGCGACGCAACGCCCGTGATGTGTGCCATCGACGCCAACGACGTCAGCCCCGATGGCTTCGTGCACCCACACCGCATCGGGGTCATCGATGGGCTCGGCCCAGATGACCCGGTTCACCAGCCGCGCGCAGGTGTCGCGGTCGGTGACACCCACCAGGGTCACGACCCAACGTTTCGGGCCAGAGGAGAACATCGGTGTACTGGTGGCCACTTCGTACCATGATCCGGCCCACAGTCGCGCGCCACGACCAAGGCGCTCATCGCGGTCGGTACTGAGCCTGACGTGGATTTGGCCCCGCACCCCATGGGGTCTCCCGAATCGACCGACCTCCAACAGCCCGTCGGGGCGAGGGGTGGATTCCGATGCGGTGGTCACGGCTGATCCCGTGAACGCGGATCAGTCGACGAAGTCGACGTCGACTTCGTGGCCGTCCTTGACGGCGGCGGCGCGCACGAGTGTGCGAATGCTCTGGGCGGTGCGCCCACGGCGACCGATGACACGACCCAGATCGCCGGGACCAACCTTCACCTCGAGACGAATCCGATGACGACCCTCGGTCTCTTGCACGCTGACGGCGTCAGGATCATCGACGATGGATCGGACCACGTGGGACAACACGGCCATGGCCGTGGGAACGGCGATTTGATTCGTGTCGGTCATCGCGACGACATCACTTGCCACGGGCACTGGTGAATTGAGCCCAGGCACCCGAGATCTCGAGGAGTTTCTTCACGCGCTCGGTCGGTTGAGCGCCCTTCATCAGCCACCGCACCGCTTTGTCGTTGTCGATACTCACAACCGACGGTTCCTCGCGGGGGTTGTACCGACCGATGATCTCGAGGAACGCGCCGTCACGAGCCGAGCGACTGTCACTGGCGATGACGCGGTAATGGGGCTGCTTGGTCTTTCCGACGCGGGTGAGACGCAACTTGACTGACATGCGATGGTGACTCCTGACTGGGCTCCGGGGCTTGGCCACCGGACGCGGGGCAAGGCTAACCGCCTCCCCGCCTTCTCCCACCCGTGCTACCGGGACGGGGGGAAGCCCGGAAACCCACCACCGGGGCCTCCCGCGGGACCGCCACCGAGTCCGCCGAGTCCGTCGGGACCGCCTCCCCGCATTCCGGGACCGGTCGAGCCGACCATTTTGCCTCTCTTGCCCTTCTTGCCCTTCTGACCCGGGCCCATGGCGCCCATTCGCTTCATCATCTTTTGCATTTCGGAGAACTGCTTCACCAGACGGTTGACGTCGGCGACGGGACGACCACTTCCCGATGCGATGCGTTGGCGCCGACTGCCATTGATGATCTCGGGCCTGCGACGTTCTTCGTGGGTCATGGAGCGGATGATGGCCTCCACGGGCTTCAAGTCATCGTCACCGATCCTGGCGTCCTTCAGTTCCTTGGGCATGCCGGGCATCATCCCGAGCAGACCACCGAGTGGGCCCATCTTCTTGAGCGACTGCATCTGCTCCAAAAAGTCGTCGAGGGTGAACTCACCCTCCAACAACTTGGCGGCGGCTTCCTCGGCCCGATCCTTCTCGAAAGCCTTCTCGGCCTGCTCGATGAGTGTGAGAACGTCACCCATGCCGAGGATACGGCTGGCCATACGGTCGGGATGGAATTGATCGAAGGCGTCGAGTTTCTCGCCGGTGCTGGCGAAGGCGATCGGTCGACCGATGACTTCTTTGACGCTCAGGGCCGCGCCACCGCGGGCATCGCCGTCGAGCTTGGACAGGATCACGCCATCGATCTGCAGTGTGGCATGGAACGCCTCGGCCACCACCACGGCATCTTGTCCGGTCATGGCGTCGATCACGAGGAACGTGTAGTTCGGCGTGATCTGATCGGAGATCTGGCGAATCTGCGCCATCATCTCGTCGTCGATGGCCAAACGGCCGGCGGTGTCGACGATGAGCACGTCCTTGCCCAGGCGACGGGCCTCGGCCAGGCCACGCGAGGCGGTCCTCACCGGATCGTCGGGCTCACTGAACACGGGAACGTCGATCTGACGTCCGAGGGTGCGCAACTGTTCGACGGCGGCCGGTCGCTGAAGATCGGCGCCGACGAGAAGTGGGTGACGTCCCTGCGACTTGAACCAACGAGCCAACTTGGCCGAGTTGGTGGTCTTACCTGAGCCCTGCAAACCAGCCATCAGAACCACGGTGGGCGGACGGCTGGCGTAGGTGATCTTGAGGGTCTCCCCTCCGAGAATTGTGGTGAGCTCCTGGTTGACGAGCTTGATGACCTGCTGACTGGGATCGAGTGCTTTCGAGGATTCGATGCCGACGGCGCCCTCGCGGATGCGGGCCACCACGTTGCGCACGACGTCGACGTTCACGTCGGCCTCGAGCAATGCGGTACGGATCTCCCTCAAGACCTCGTCGACGTCGGCCTCGGTGAGGCGGCCTTTGCCTCGAAGGCGCTTGAAGATGCCGTCGAAACGGTTGGAGAGATTGTCGAACATGACGACGGCAGGCTACCGCCCACCCGAGTGGGGGTTCCCGTCGTGGTTCCGGGCGGGTTTCGCGCGCCGAGGCGTCACGAAACCCGCCCGGTACATACGCGGACGAGAACGTCAGCCGACGGTCGAGGCGGTGACCACGTCGTCGACGATCGTCAGGTTCACCCGGTCGCCGCGGTAGTCCATCGTGATCGGGAAATCCTCTCCGTCCCGCGACACCACCCGAGCTTCCCATCCGTTCGTCTTGGCGAGCTCGAGGGCCTCGGCCTCACTCGAACCGACGAGGGCCGCGGCGTCGACGTCGGCGATCATCGCGTCGGACGGATCAACCGCGGGATCGATCGCCGGCTCGATCACGGCCGGCTCCACGGCGATCGGCTCGGCCTGCTGCACGTACTCGTCGGGCAACGCCGACACCGTGTGCCGCGGCGTGTACCCGTATTCGTCCTCGGCCGCGATGAAGGAGTAACCGGGAACGAGGTAGATCGAACCGTCCTGGCCGTAGAGCATGACGAGCTCCTCCTCGACGGCCACGATCGTCACCTCTAGCATCTCCAACTCGACGGGCGCATCGGTCGAGGGCACGTCGGTTCCGGCGACTCCGACGATTGCGCCGTCGGCGACCGGCTCGGTGGGCGGGGTAATGACGGTGGCCGGAGCCACCTCGCCGACACCCATGTTCGAGACGGCCACGTCGTTGATCGCCTTGCCTGCGTCCCCACGAACCAAGGGATAGTTGAGCTGGTCGTTCAAACGCTCGAGTCCCGCCGTGGTTCCGATACGCGGGTACTCCGCGCCAGAAACGATGTCACCGAGGAACCCACTGGCCCAGGTGACGGCGCCCTCTCCCCCGAAACCGACGTTGACCGTCAGCGGACTGCGCACTCCGTCGATCAACAGGTAGCCGTACACGCTCGCGCTCCACTCGTCGGCGTAGGTCTCGAGCACCATGTCGTCGGCGTCGAGTCCCATGTCCGACACCATCGTCGCGAACAACGAGCGCGCCTCGTCTTCAGAGGGCACGTTGGCCGGGGGTTCCGGGGTCTCGCACTCCACCGGCTCCGACGAGACCGTGCCGTCGGGCGACACCGCGACGGTGCAGCCCCGACTCATCATGGACTCGTCGTACTTCGGGGAGAAGTACCAGTAGCCCGAGGCATCACCGGACGCCCAGAGCGAGTCCGTGCTGCCGTCCTCGCTTCCGATGCGGTAGCCGCCACCCACGTCGGCGCCGAGCTCGACGACATCCCCCGATACACCGAAGACCGATGCGATGGCGGCGACGTCGTCGGCCGAATAGGAGCCCGCCGACAACGTGTACGATTTGGCGTCGGAATCCAACGCCGGCAGATCCGCGCCAGCCACGAACCGCATCTGGTAAGGGTAAGGCGCCCCCATCTTGCTCTCCTCGATGGCGGCCATGTCGGCCGAGGCGTTGGGGGCGCCGCCGGAACCGCCGGTGACCACCAGCACCGGAGGGCCCGAGGCGTCGGGGTCGTCGCCACACGCGGTGGCGATCAGTCCGAGGGTCGCGAACAGGGCAAGGGTGAGTGAGGGAACGTGACGTCGCTTCATACCCATCAGACGATGCCAGACACCGGTCCGGTTCCCGCTTCATTCGGAAAAGTTTCCGGCGGAAAAGTTTTCGGCGGAAAAGTTTTCGGCGGAAAGCGACGAACGGGACCGATGTCCCCGGAGCCTCAGGCGCCGAAAAGGGCCGCCACGAAATCGTCGGGGTCGAAATCCACCAAATCTGCAATGGTCTCGCCCAAACCCACCAACTTCACCGGGATGCCCAGTTCGGTTTCGATGGCGAAAACGATCCCACCCTTGGCCGAACCGTCGAGTTTGCTCAGCACCACTCCGGTGACACCCGCGGCCTCGGCGAACTCGCGGGCCTGAGCGAGTCCGTTCTGACCCGTGGTGGCGTCGATCACCAACAACACCTCGGACACCACGCCGGGTTCACGACCCGCCACGCGACGCACCTTGCGCAACTCATCCATCAGATTCGACTTGTTCTGCAGTCGACCGGCCGTGTCGCCCAGAACCAGATCGACGCCCTTGGCCGCCGCGCGCTGAACACCATCGAAGATCACCGAACTGGGGTCGCCACCCTCGTTGCCCCGCACCAACTCGGCGCCCGACCGCTCGGCCCAGGTGCCCAATTGTTCGGCCGCCGCGGCGCGAAAGGTGTCTCCCGCCGCCAACAGGACCGAGCGACCCGATGAAACTTGCTGCGCCGCCACCTTGCCGATGGTGGTGGTCTTACCTACCCCGTTCACCCCGACGAACAGCCACACGTTCACGTGACCGTCGGGAACGGTCTCGAGGTGCAACGTTCGATCGGCGCCGGCGAGACGACTCGACATTTCGGATTGCAGCGCGGCCAACAACGCATCGGCGGTCTCGATCTCTTTGGCCTTCGCACGCGATCGCAGACCATCGAGAAGCGCGTCGGTGACTCCCACGCCCACGTCGGCCTTCAACAACGCCTCCTCGAGATCGTCCCACGTGTCGGCCGTGATACCGCCGCGCGCACGAACACCGCCGAACACACCGGCCATAGCCGTGGCGGTGCGCGCCATGCGCTCGCGAAACGACGGACGCTCGACAGGTTCGGGCTCTGCTTTCGATTCAGAACCGGTCTCGTCGGCGATGGTGACCTCGAATGCCTCCTCGTTCGATCGGGGAACGGTCACCGGTGCCGCGATCGTCGATTCATCGACGGGTCGGGTTTCGGTGAGCGGTGTCGTGTGCGGCGAACCGGAGCGACGATTGAAAACCACCACTCCCAGTCCGAAGACCAGGGTCACCCCCAACAGGATCAGCAGGATGTGCTGAGCATTCATCGCGCCCTCAAGATGCCGCGGAATCGGTGGACTTCTCGGTGATCACCTTCGACGAACCGCCCGGCTCCATGCTCACGCCCACCAGGATGTCACCGGCCTCCATCGTGCGCTTTTGATGACTGACGATGAGCAACTGCGCCTCGCGACGGAATTCGTCGACGAGGTTCAAGAAGCGATGGAGGTTCACGTCATCCAGGGCCGCCTCGACCTCGTCCATCACGTAGAACGGAGACGGGCGACTGCGGAACACGGCGAACAAGAAAGCCAACGCGGTGAGACTTCGCTCTCCACCCGACAACAGACTCAACTTCTTGACGTTCTTTCCGCCCGGCTTCGCCTCGACTTCGATGCCGGTGTTCAACAAGTCATCGGAGTCGGTGAGGATCAGTCGACCGGTTCCTCCCGGGAACAGTCCACCGAACAACGCACTGAAGTTGCGGCTGACGTCAACGAACGCCGAGGCGAACACGGTCTGGATCTCGGTGTCGATTGCCGTGATGACCTGCATCAACTCGCGACGGGTCTTGCGTACGTCCTCCAACTGTTCTTCGAGGAAACGATGGCGCTTCTCGAGTTCTTCGAATTCTTCGAGAGCCAGCGGATTGATAGGACCCAACAGTCGCAAATCGCGCTCGAGATCGCGCGCGCGCGTCGGAGCACTGACACCCTCGGGGAGTTCGGGCAACTCGGCGACCTCGGCGACCTCGGGTTCGACATCGAGATCACGTCGTAAGGTTTCGACAGTGGCCTCGAGACGCATCTTGACCTCGGCCTCTTCCACCTCCATGCGACGCGAGCGCTCACGAACGATCTCCAATTCGCCTTCGGCTCGGCTGCGCGATCGTCGCGTCTCGTCGAGACGTGTAGCCAAAGTGCGTACCTCGTCACTCTGACGGCGACGCATCTCGTGAAGCTCGGCCAAGCGAGACTCGATGGACACTCGATGCGCGTCGACGAACGTCGCAAGGTGTCCGCAGGCCGACAGAATTCGCTCGATCTTCTCCCGACGCCCGGCCGCCTCGGCCCGCGCCACCACATCGGCCTCCAGCCGTCGCTCGGCATCGGCCAAACGGGCCTCGATGAACTGCTTACGTTCGAGCAGTCCGGCCGAGCGGACCTCGAGATCCCGACGGCGTCCGGCCAACAGGGCCGCCTTGGCCTCCATCGTCGCACGAGCCTCACCGCGGGCTTTGACGGCCTCGGCCTCGACCTGCTCCTCATGTTCCAAGGAGGGCACGAGATGCTCGAGCTCGCTGACACGTGACCGCAGCCGTGCCAGTCGATCGTCGATCTCCCCGAGCAGCGGGCGCAGACCCTCGGATTCGGTCGTGCATTCGCGACGCTCGCTCTGGGTTCGCGCGAGAGCCTCCGAGGCGGCGGTGAAAGCGGCGTCATTGGCGTCGAGACGCCTTTGTACGTCCTGTTCGCGTTGTCGCGTGGATTGGCTTTCCGACGTGGCGTCCCGAATGACCTCGTCGCGAGCCACCAAATCGACCTTGCACTGCTCGGCGTTGCGCCGGGCATCCTCGAGAGCGGCCGCCGTGGCAACGCCACCGGCAACGCCGATACGCCATCCCGTCGTGGTGAACCGATCCCCTTCGGCGGTGACCGCCACCAATCGGGGATCGGCCGTGACCGCATCGACCGCCGCGGTCCAATCGCCCACCCGAATGGAGTTGACGAGCAGCAGATCCAGCAACGCCTCGACGTCAGATCGCGAGGAGCGCACGTGATCGCGCACCCGCGGGACCCCCGCGGGCACCACATCGGGCTCCCCGACTCCGGCTCGCGACCCCAGTGCCAACACGGCGCCGGAGGCCGACGAGGAGCGCAGATGCGACAGTGCGCGACGGGCCGACTCGGTGTTCTCGACCACGACCGACAACAACGCCTCACCCAGAGCCGCTTCGATCGAGGCCTCCCAGCCTTTGTCGATGACGACCAAATCGAGCAACGTACCCACCACTCCGGACACGTCTTTCAACTTCTCGGCATCGGCTCGAGCGCGTCCGCTGTCGAGAGCCAGTTGCAACGCCTCGGCACGCGCCTGCCACCGCGCCAAGTCGGCCGCCGCCGCGTGGCGCGACGCCACGGCCGTCTCCAGTGCGGCTTCGGCGGTCAAACGTCGCGACTCGGCTTCGGTCACCTCGTTGACGAGGGGCAGTTCGATGGCTTGAGACTTCTCGCACTCCCCGCGAAGTCGATCGACCTCGGTGACCAACCGAGCCTGACGTTCGTCGAGACTGGCGATGCGGGTCGCCAGCCGGCGATGCTCGGAGTCGGCGGCCTCGACCGAGGCCCGCAACGTGCGCAACTCTCCGCGCACCTCAGCGGCCGCCGTGGCAGCCGACGACGACGATACGAGATGATCGAACAAGGTGGCCGAGATCGTGCGCTCGCCCTCGAACGCTGCTTCGTCGTGGGCCAGTTCCTGATTCTCCGGCTCGAGTCGACCGATGGCCGCGACCGCCTCACTCAGTTCGCCGCGCAAGGCCGACGCATCGGCCTCGAGATTGGCGATGACCCCCGAATCCATCATCTGACCACGATCGCGTTCACAGGAACGACGACGTTCCACCAGGAGCATGGAGATTCCACGGGCTCGCTCGCGTAGTTGCTCGACGCGCACCAACTCGTCACCCAGTCCGCTCTCGCCCCGAGCCGACAGCTCGGCCTCGGTCGCCATGACGTTGGTGTCCAATTCGGCCAACAATCGTCGGAGTTCTTCCTCTTTGCCCCCGGCCTCGGTGCGATCGCCGGACAACGTCTCCAGTCGGCGCCGAAAGCCGACGATCTCGCGACCGCTCAAGAAGAGACGCAACGCGTCGAGCTCGGCCACCAAGTCGCCGTAACGTCGGGCGGCTTCGGCCTGACGCTCGAGCGGTCGCAACTGACGACGAACCTCGCGCAACAAGTCCTGCACGCGCAGGAGGGACCCTTCGGTGGCCTCCAGACGGCGCTCGGACTTCTCCTTGCGCTTGCGGAACTTCAGGACGCCCGCGGCCTCTTCGATGATCGAACGACGATCCTCGGGGCGCGCGTTCAACACTGCGTCGATCTGCCCCTGGCTGACGATGACGTGCTGCTGACGTCCGACACCGGCATCGGACAGAAGTTCCTGCACATCGAGCAATCGACACGGGACACCGTTGATGCTGTATTCGCTCTCACCGGTTCGGTAGAGGACTCGACTGACGCTGATCTCGGCCACGTCGACCGGCAACAGACCCATGGCGTTATCGAGCGTGAGAGTCACCTCGGCTCGTCCGAGTGCCGGACGCTTGGCGGTGCCGGCGAAAATCACGTCGTCCATCTTCTGCGAGCGCACCGCACTCGGGGCTTGCGCGCCGAGAACCCAGGCGATGGCGTCGACGACATTGGACTTTCCCGAACCGTTCGGACCAACCACCACGGTCACCCCGGGCTCGAGGTGCAACACGGTGGTATCGGCGAAAGACTTGAAGCCTTTGAGGGTGAGGGACTTGAGAAACACGACACCTCGACCCTAGTTCAGCGGGGGTCGCCCACACCCTCTTTCTCCACCCGTCATCGATCGCGGGGCCTCAACGCTGACACACACCGCACCAGCTTGATGTGCGCCCACCGATGATGCCCGAGAGCACGAAGCCACGGCCGCACGTGCGGCATCGTTGTCCCGAGCGTCCGTAAACCAGGTGTTGATCCTGATACGAACCGGCCGCCCCCAGCAGGTCCACGTACTGGGCGTCGTCGAGCGTCGAACCACCTTGCGCGATGGCCTCGTTCAACACCGCGTGAATCGAAGAGTGCAATCTACGCGCTTGATCTCGCGACACTTTTCGCGCCGGGCGTTTGGGGTGAACGCGTGCCCGATGAAGAATCTCGTCGCCGTAAATGTTGCCGATACCCGCCACGAGGGTCTGGTCGAGCAACGCCGCCTTCACCGCGCGGGCAGTGGACGCCAGAGCGGTCCGCAGTTGGGCGAGATCGAGGCCCTCGGCCACGGGATCGGGACCCAGACGGGACAATTCGGGCACCACGTCGGACGCGCCGGCAGGTTCGTACACCACCACCTCACCGAACGTGCGAGGATCCACGAACCGCAATTCCTCGACGGGACGGCCCGCCAACGTCAGCACGACGTGGGTGTGTGCGGGGCGGGCGTGCACCCGCGAATCGATCAATATCTGGCCACTCATGCGCAGATGGATCATCATCTCGTCCCCGGAGTCCAGTTCGACGAGCAGGTATTTCCCCCGTCGACGAGCCGCAACGGGGGTGGTGCCCAGCAGTCGAGCGATCACCTCCTCGCGACTGGTGCGCCGAACCGAACGTTCGCGCCCGACCTCGACATCGACGATGCGACGCCCGACGAATCGTTGCTCGAGCCCTCGTCGGACCGTTTCGACCTCGGGCAGTTCAGGCACGGCTGGTGTCGATGCCGCGGACGCCGAGAACGGCGAGCGCACTGACCGACGCGGCCTGAGCCGCAATCTTCTTCGACCGGCCATCGGCACGGCCCAACTCTTCTCCATCGATGATGACGACGGCAGTGAACGTCGGCTCGTGAGCCACGCCCTTCGAGGTGATCTCCACGAGCGGAGGTCGACCCCATTCGCGAACGCACACACGGATCAGGTGACTGCGGGCGTCGAAGTCCTCCAACCGCTCGAACGAGCCACCTAAACGGCCCGACATGAGTGCCCGCACGAACGACTGCGCCTTCTGGGGCCCGCCGTCGAGGTACAAGGCGCCGATGAACGCCTCCAGAGCGTCAGCCAGGATCGACGTCTTGGATCGCCCCCCCGCGTCATCCTCGCCCGCCCCCAACAACAATTGCGAACCGAGGTCGAGCTCGATCGCGATCGCGGCCAACATTTCGGCGTTCACCAAACTCTTTCGAACATCGGTGAGCGAACCTTCGTCTCGGTCGGGGAATTCGGTGTAGATCAGGTCGGTGACGACCCACTGAAGGATCGCGTCGCCGAGGAACTCGAGTCGCTCGTTCGAGGGTCGGCCGCCGTTCTCTCCACACCACGAACGATGCCTCATCGATTGCTCACCCAACTCGGAGTTGGTGAATCGATGGGACGCCACCTTCATCGTCCATTCGTCGAAGCCGAGCGCGGGAACATGGCGACCGTGCCTTGGACGGCGTGACGCGAGACGCGCACGGTTCTTGATCCGTGACAGCATCCCAGCCATGTGGGCCTCGGGTCAGGCCGAGTGCTTGTGAACGTGGGCCAACACGAAGTCGACGGCATCGCGCACCGTCTTCAGGTCAGCCAAGTCCTCGTCCTCGATGCGGAAACCCACCGTGCGCTCACTCAATTCTTCTTCCAAGGCGTCGACCAATTCGACCAAAGCCAGAGAGTCGGCTTGCAGGTCGTCCTTGAACGACTGACCCTCGGAGATGCCTTCCGGATCGATCTCCAGGATGTCGACCAATTGGTCGCGGACGATGGCGAAGATCGCATCACGATCGAGTGAACTCTTGACGACGTGGGTTTCGGCGGGCACTTTTTCCTCCGTTGATCGGGACGACACGATCCTAACGAGTTGCGGGGTCCGTGCCGTGACGATCCATCGAGGGTTGCCGGTCACGAGTGAGCCGTGACAGCGTGCCGGTCACGGATTTATGGCTCGGCGAATATGGCCCACCATGTCGCATTCCACCATGTCGGCGGCGACCTTGATGCCATTCACCATCGCCCGAGACGACGAAGAACCGTGCGAGATGACGCACACACCATCGACGCCGAGCAGTACCGCACCGCCTGTCGAGTCCGGGTCGACGCTGTCATAAAGGGGGGTCAAGGCCGGGAACAGAGCGTCGGCGTGGGGTTTGTACTCGTCCCGGGATCCAAAGGCGGCGATGAGGGCCCGCACCAAGGTCTTCATCCCGCCCTCGAGGGTCTTCAACACCACGTTGCCGGTGAAGCCATCGGTGACGACCACGTCGACGTCGTCGGTCATGACGTCGCGTCCCTCCACATTGCCGATGAAGTTCAAACCGGTTGCTCGGGTCAGAAGTTCGTACGCCTCCTTGCGGAGCGAGTCGCCTTTGCCCGGCTCCTCACCGATGGACAACAGGCCGACCCGCGGCTCGGCCACGCCGTAGCGATAGCGCGAGTACACCGACCCCATCAGCGCGAACTGAACGAGCCACTCGGCGTGAACTTCGGAGTTGGCACCTGCGTCGAGCAAGACGGTGGGTCGGCCACCAGGGACCGGAATGGGAGTGGCGATGGCCGGACGCTTCACTCCCGAGACACGGCCCATCTTCAGCAGGGCCGAGGCCATGGTGGCTCCGGTGTTGCCGGCCGAGATCATGGCCGACGCCGTGCCGTCGCGTACGGCCTCGGCAGCGCGCACGAGGGTGGAATCCTTCTTGCGACGGACGCCCGATGCGGCGTCCTCGTCCATTCCGATCACTTCGGAGGCAACAATCAGAGGTAGGTCACCGATCCCCGACAGGCCCTCCGGTCCGACGAGCACGACGGGCAAGCCCGCGCGAGCGGCGTCGAGAGCACCGACGATGATGTCATCAGGGGCGCGGTCGCCGCCCATGGCGTCGACGGCGATGGGCAACATCAGCGTCGAGCAGAATCAGACTTCGACGGCGAGGCGGTTCTTGTACCAACCACAGGCACTACATACCGTGTGGGGCACCTTGGCCGCGCCACAACGCGGGCAAAGGCTACGCGACGGAGCATCGAGCCTCCAGGCTCCCGCCCGGTGGCTGCGCGTTTTCATTTTCGACTTCTTCTTCTTCGGAACAGCCACGTCGATCGTCTCCTGGTAACCGCCCCGAGAGGATAGCGGTGAATGGGGCGTTCCCCACGGGTCGTCGCGAACCTACTCGGGTAACTGCTCCCGAAGAGCGTCCAATGCCGCCCATCGGGGGTCCGGGGAGGTCGCGGGGCAGCCACACCTCAGCGTGTTGCGGTCCGCCCCACACACCGGACACAAGCCGGCGCAGTCTGCGCGACAGACCGGCGCATTCGGCAGATCCAAGAGCACCGATTCGCGCACCATCGTGGCCAGGTCGATCTGGTCGTTCTCGATGGGAAACGCGTCGGGGTCCGTGATGGCGACCTGGTACAACTCGTGAACCTCGATGGACAGCGTGCCGGTCAGAGGGGTCAGGCATCGGCGACATTCGCCGCGGAAGTCCAACTGCACCCGTCCCTCGACCACGATGCCGTCGGACAGGCTCTCGCACAGCACTCGAACATCGATATCCGATTCGGGCAACAGTCGTCGATCATCGATACCGAGAACCGAGGGGGCCACGGCCAGTTCGACGTCTTTGTGGGTGCCCGGACGCCGGAGCAACTCGAGGGCGTTGACGAGGAGGGGATTTCTCACCGGTTACGGGTGCTGTCCTGGTCGAAGAAAATCGCCCCGGAATCTTCAGAGCCCGAGTCGGCCCATCCACCCCCGTCGGCGACCCGATCCGAGCCCCCGCCTTGACTGGAGGTCTCGCCAATGGACAAACGACGGCGACCGGTGGCCACCGTCCTGGACAACTTGTCGAGCAGAATCTCGAAACTGGCCAACCGCTGATCGAGGAAGTCCTCGGTCTCATTCTTCAGGCGGCGGGACTCGTCCTCGGCAGCCTCGACGATCTGGCGGGCACGTTGTTCAGCAGCACGAACCACCTCGGATCGTTGCACGAACCGCTCGGCTTGGACCTTGGCGGCTTCGATCAATTCCTCGCCCTCGCGACGGGTCTTGGCCACGAATTCGTCGCGTTGCTTGATCATCCAGCGGGCCTCGCGCAGTTCGTTGGGCAGGCGATTCAGGGCTTCCTGCAGAATCTCGATGATCATGTCACGGTCGATGCGCGGGGTCGATGACAGTGGCATGTTCGGAGCCGTGGCGATGATGTCGATGGCGCGGCGCAGAAGAACACCGGACGAACCGACTTGATCATCGGGTCCGCGATCGTACGATCCGGTGTCGTCGTCGAAATCGTCGACTGAGCTGTTCATGATCTCCCTTTGTCGCCACCCGAAGGCTTCCCAAAGATACCTGCCAGCGCCACGGAAACTGGCTCGGGGACCAGGTGGTCGATACGTCCACCATTTTGCGCGATTTCTCGGATGAACCGACTACTGATGAACGCCTGGTCGGCCCGACTCGGGAGGTACACCGTGCGAATGCCCGTCACCGAACGGTTCGTGTGCGCCATCTGTTGCTCCACCTCGAAATCGCCCGGCGTGCGCAATCCCTTGACGATGAAGTTCGCTCCTGTCGCCGCGGCGGCTTGCACCGCCAGACCCGGGAAGGCCTCGACGCGAACGCCCGCGAGATGCTCGGTGCATCGTCGCGCCAACTGAACTCGATCGACCAGCGGAATCAATCCGCTCGGTTTGTCGGGATTGTGCATCACTGCCACCACCACGTTCCCGAAAAGTTCGGCGACCTCGGTGACGACGGCGAGGTGCCCGTTGTGAAACGGGTCGAAACTTCCCGGGTAGAGGGCGATCAGGGAGGACGAATCGGTCATCGAGACTCAACGGTACCCGTCGAACGGGGCTCCGATGTGCGAACGTCGGCCCGAAGGAACGTCACCCACGTGCGCCCGTACCGCTTGGAGCGCACGACCGTCCACCCCGCCGGGGAGCCCAGATCGCGGCCACTTTCGGCCACCACCACTGCGTCGGCCGCCAAGGAGACGGAGATCGCCGACAGCAAGGTGTCCCAGTCGGTGAACTCGTAGGGCGGGTCGACGAGGACCAGATCGGCCCCCCGCTGGGCCACTACGTTGACGACCACGTCGCCGGCCACCACAACCGAACGATCACCCACGCCCAACCGTGACACGTTCCCGCGAACCACCTCCAGTGCCCGGTGGTCGCGTTCGATGAACGTGCAGCGACGCGCCCCGCGCGACAACGCCTCGAGGCCCATCGCGCCACTGCCGGCGAACAGGTCGAGAACCACGGCGTCGTCCAGCACCCCCATGCTCGCCAACGCGTTGAACACCGCCTCTCGGGTGCGATCGGTGGTGGGACGAGTGGCATCACCCGAGGGTGCCTCGAACGTTCGTCCGCGCAATGTTCCGGCGACGATGCGCATCGGATCATGTTACGAGTGGGCGAACGGGCAGAATGTGTCCATGGCACCCGAATCCGAAATCGAGTGCATCGATTGCGGCGGGCGCTGCTACCTCACGACACATGCGCGAGAGGACGGTCGTTGGTATCCCGGCGACATCGTGACCTACAAGTGTCGCGACTGTCTCGATCGATGGGATCTCGTGTTGCCCGAGGACGAGGGCCCTCATGGCGATGACTGCTGACGGAACGGATCATCGTGTCGACCGGTCGCCGTTCGTGTGGTCGATCGTCGTCCTACTGTTCGTCCTGCGGGTGATCGGACCCGTTTGGAACAGTGACCTATTCTCGTTTTTCCCCGATTCGGCCTCCTTCTCGAAAGTGGCCCGAATCGGTCCGTTCTCCCCCGAATTCTGGTTCACCGAACGACCGATCGGATTGCCTCTGGTCTTCTGGGCGACGAGTAGCGACGTGCGCTGGCTGGTGGTCGTCCAGACCGTGGTGTACGCGTCGGCCGCGACCTTCGTGGGCGCCACCATCTTGAGACTCGCTCGCTCGCGCGCCCTCGGATGGGTCGCAGCGGTGCTCGTCGGAGCGATCGTCGTGCAACCACGTTTCGCCCTCTGGACCGTCGAGGTGCTGAGCGAGTCCCTCGGGCTCACCGCGTCGATGCTGGCCCTCGCTCTGTGGTTGCGAGTGGCCCCGTCGCCCACCCGACGGCGCATCGTGGCCGCCACCTTGGCCACCGTCGCGTGGTTGCTCGTGCGCGACTCACACGGCCTGCCGGTGCTGGTGATCGTCGCAGCGATGGTTGTCGTGGCTTGGCGCTGTCGCGACCGCCGGACGCGACGCACGACCATGGGGTGCGCCGCCGTCCTCCTTGCCGCTTTCGCCTACGTGGCGATCTCCCAAGGGGTGAGCGAACGCAACCAATACCCTCTCATCAACAACGTCGGGCTGCGAATTCTGCCCGATGACAACATGACGGACTCCTTCGTCGACAAGGGAATGCCGGTGTCGCCGACTCTTCTCGACCGCACCGGACGCAACGCTTGGGACGACGGCGAGGTGTTCCTCGTGTCGCCGGAGCTCGCCGAGTTTCGGGACTGGGTGCGCGGTTCGGGTCAATTCGACCAGCTGACGTCGCTCGTGACCGACGCCGGCTTCTGGCTCGACGTCTTCGGTCGAGAGTTGCCCGGGGCCGTGCGCTACGACTTCGGCGATTACGACCGCTTCGACGTCGGCGATCGCCTGCCCTCGCGATTCGCTTGGTTCTCGGGAATCGACTCGATCGCGACCTTCTGGTGGTTCGTGTTCGTGGCCGCGCTCGGAGTCATCGTGATCGCCCGACGAACACGACTGCTGGCGATCATCCTCGGGACAGGTCTCGTCGCCACGTTGACCGAACTGTACGCGTCGATCGCCACCGACGCCGTCGAAGTTCAGCGCCACACGATCGGCCCGTTGTTGCGACTCAACATGTTGTGCGTGATCACGGCGATGCTGGCCGTCGACGCCCTCGTGCGACGCGAATCCCCCGGACGCGCGCCCTCAAGGAACACCTGGTTGCCGGTGGCGTCGATGTCGGCGGTCGTGATGGGGGTGATCGGCTGGTTCGCGGTCGAGGGCCGCAGCCAGGACTACGACCCCCAATACGCGAGAACGATCGTCGAACGCGCCGCCCGCTTCGGCGGCACCTACTACGAGAACGGCATCCACAACAAGGGGCCGATCGAGACTTTGGTGTACGACGCCGCGCGACTGGTCACCTCTTTCGACACGTATTGGTTCGCCATCGCCTCGCTCGTCCTGGTCATTTCCATCACCTTAGGACTCGCCGCCGCCACGACGTCACGAGTCTTCGAGGCCACGCCGACGGCGATGGCGGTGGCCGCGACCCTCACCACATTGCATTTTTTCGTCTCTTCCAGCGACTACGCCGGAGTCGTCTACAGCCGCAACATCACCACCGTCATGTTGGCCATCGTGTGGATGTGGGCGTTGTCGGATCGGCCATGGTCCGAGCCTCGTCGAGCGAGACGTGCGTGGATCGGCTCGTTCGTCGTGCTCGGCCTGGCGGTGCAGACCCTTGTCACCACCATTTTCGCGGCGTTGGCGGTGACCGCGTTGTTGGCGCATCGACGACGAATCTCGACCACTTTGAAGAGACCGATCATCACTGCGATCTCGTCGTTCGTGCTCGCGACGCTCTCCGCACCGATCTGGTATCTCCTGCGCGGGCGCCTCGAGGAGTTCTGGTCCGGGTGGTGGACCTACGCGACGTTCATGAGCGACAGCACCGGGCGCGGCTACATGGAGCAAATCGGGCTCGGCTGGAACACCATGGTCGATTACTACCAGGAACGACCCGAGTCGGCGCTCGTCGTGATCATCTTCGTGCTCGTCGGGTTGACCCGTCGCTCCAAGCTCACCGCCGTGCAACGCTCCGTCGGGATCGCACTCGTCGCCTGGTTCTGTGGGGGCTGGATCGAATTGATCCTCGGACAGAGGTACTCCAGCCACTACTTCTCGGTGATCGCGGTGCCCGTCGCACTCATGCTGGCGTCGATCATCGCCCAGCTCTCTCCGGCCCTGACCGTCATCGGTCGTTGGTGGGGCGAACCACGGACGGCCGACGACCGTCGAGTCGCGCACGCACCGACAATGTTCGCCGCTGCGCTCCTGCTCGTGTCGCAAGGCTCGTCGCTCTTTTGGGATGGAGCATCGCGTGCTGGTCGATTCGTGTCCTTCGCACAGGAAAGCCAACGTCGCGAATCGGCGCTCGACGGACAAAGTCGAACGGTTCGAGCCATTCTCGATCTGGTCTCCGAGGATGGCGATGCCGTGCTCGCCTGGACGATGTACCCCTGGACCTACCTCAACAACGAGCGTGTTCCCGCGACGCGTTTCAGCTGGAAGTCCTTCATGTTGGGTGAGATCTACCTCGGACGCACGTCCGTCGACTACGTGTTGCCACGGACGTGGGAGTGGTTTGCCGAAGACGTGCGCGAATCGAATCCGGCCGCGTATCTACGACCCCAGGAGACGGTCCTCGTCGAGTCGGCACCCTTCGCCGACTACGTGAACGATCAGTTCATCGAGGCGTTCGACGGCGAGGCCGTCGAGGTACGGGTGCGTCGGTCGATTTGGAACGAGATCACCCGATTCGACACCGACTCCCAATCCCGGTCGACGCCCTTCGTCGACGACACCGGCTGCTTTCGTTGGCACGGGACGATCGACACCCTGAGCCCCGACGCGCCGTTCGGTTTCACCTTCGAGGACCTCGACGGCTCGGCCGAGACCGTCCACGTCTCGATCGACGCCAGGCGCGCCTGGTCCTCCAGCGACAACGTCGAGTTCGCCTCCACCCCGAGAAACGAGGAGTCGGCCGAGTTGACTCTCGTCGTCGGTCCCCGCGCCGCTTTGCTCCTCGAGAACGAGGAGGTCGTGGCGGCGGTCCGTCTCGACGGAACCGTTCGCACGACGGTGGTCGCACCCTTCGACATCGAGGTGGTCGACGGACGACATTCTCGCTTGACCGGTGTTCCGGGTTGCGTCAACTCTTGAACAGGAATTCCTCGTCTTCCGGGCGCAGAAACAACGACAACTCCTGCCGAAGTTCCTCGTTCGCGGCCAACTCCGGATCATTGTCCACGATCTCATGGGCGGTGTCCCGAGCCAACTGGACCAACTCACGATCGCGACGCAACGACGCCAACTTCAGATCGTTTCGGCCTTTTTGATCCTTGTTCATGAGGGTGCCCTCACCGCGCAGCTCCAGGTCGACCTCGGCCAGGTAAAACCCGTCGTCGGACTCCACCAGGGCGTCGATGCGTGGATTGGAGTCGGGGATCAACTCGCCAACCTCGTCCGACGGCGTCGTGACGAGCCAACAGGTCGACGCATGAAGACCGCGACCCACCCTCCCCCGTAACTGATGCAACTGAGCAATTCCGAATCGATCGGCGTCGAGAATCACCATGACGGTCGCGTTCGGCACGTCGACGCCGACCTCGATGACGGTGGTAGCCACCAACACGTCGGTGTCCCCTCGCCGGAATCGCTCCATCACGACTTCCTTGTCGAGCGACGACAGGCGTCCATGCAGGAGTTCGATTCGCAGTCCGCTCAGTTCGGTCGAGGAGAGCCGCGCGACCGTTTCCTCCGCGCTGGCCACCTCCAACTTCTCGCTCTCCTCGATGAGGGGGCACACGACGTACACCTGACGACCCGCCGCTACTTGGGCCCGCACGTCGGACCACACCTCCTCCTCGGCTCCAGGGCCGTCGGCCGAGCGAGTGACGATGGGGGTGCGACCCGGCGGCTTCTCGTCGAGGACGCTGACATCCAGATCTCCGTAGACGGTCATGGCGGCGGTGCGTGGAATCGGAGTGGCGGTCATCACCAGCACATCGGGCACCGCACGGCCATCGACTCCCTTGGCGCGCAGCGCGGCCCGCTGCTCCACACCGAAGCGGTGTTGCTCGTCGACCACCACGACACCCAGGGCGTGGAATACGACCGAGTCCTGAATGAGGGCGTGGGTGCCGATGGCGATGTCGACCTTTCCGTCGGCCAATCCGGAGAGAACGTCGCGTCGCTTCTCCGCCGTCACGCTGCTGGTGAGCAACTCGACACGTACGTCACGCTCTCCGTCGAGGGTGTCCTCGTCGGGCACGCGCAAGCCCTCGAGCAGGCGTCGGATACCCGCAGCGTGTTGTTCGGCGAGAACCTCGGTGGGCGCCATCAGCGCCCCTTGATGACCACCCTGGACGGCGACGAGCATGGCCGACACCGCCACCAAAGTCTTGCCCGCACCCACGTCGCCCTGCAGAAGGCGGTGCATCGGAGTCGGTGACGCCAAGTCGGTCTCGATCTCGCCGATGACCCGCCGCTGAGCACCGGTCAACTCGTAGGGTAACCCGGCGTGGAAACGGCGAACCAAGTCACCGTCGATCACGTGCTTGATTCCCACGGATTCGCGCTCGAAGGCCCGCTTGCGCATCACAAGAACCAGTTGCACCCGCAACAACTCGTCGAAAGCCAATCGACGACGCGCCGCTTCTTTGTGGGCAAAAGTCTCCGGAGCGTGAATGCCAACCAGCGCGTCGCCACGATCCATCAGAGAGCATCTCTCACGGATGTCCCTCGGCAACGGATCGCTGATTCCTCGCGATTTACAGCGCGCCAGCGTCTCGTCGACAGCCCGCAACACGGTCCATGAGGGCAGTTCGACTTTCTCGCTCTGTGGGTACACCGCCACGATGGGGCGGGGACGCTCGTCGGGGTCGCCCAACACGTCGACGGTGGGATTCGCCATTTGCTTGACGCCATTGAAACGTCCGATACGACCGAACACCGCCACCAACGATCCGACCTTCAACTGCCTGGCTCGGTACGGCTGATTGAAGAAGACGAGCGACAAGCGTCCGCTGTCGTCGGCCAAGGTGGCCGTCACCCTCGACGGGCCCCGACGAGGACCCGGAGGCGGACCGTTGACCGAGCGCAACTCGCCGATCACCAGCACGTCGACCCCTTCGGCAGCCTCGTCGATGGGTGCCTCGCGGGTGCGATCGATCCAGCGACGGGGATAGTGCGTCAACAATTCGACGAGATTGGTGATCCCGAATTTGGCGAAGTTTTCGACCCGTTTGCCCGCGCCGACGGACTTCAGTTCGGAGATCGGTTTCGCCGCCAAGTCGGCCAAGGTCAGTGGAGGCTTCGGGTCGGCCACGGCTCACCGCGTCATTCGACGCCGAACAGGTACGGGTACAGCGGTTGCCCACCACGATGCCATTCGACCTGTACCCCCGGGCGTTCGATCGACAACCAGTCCTCGATGACGGACGTCGCCGATGCGGTGGCGTCGATGCCCTCGATGACGGTGACGATCTCGTGGGATTCGTCGACCAAGAGGGCGAGAAGGGCAACCGCCGCGCCGTCGAGGGTTTCGTGAATCGCGACGATGCCATCTCCGCGAACCAGGCCGATCCAATCACCCGTGGTGACCGACCCGACGTCACTGGACGAGTTACGTACCGCTCGGGTCACCTCACCGGTGACCATCGCTTGGGTGGACGACTTCATCGATGAGGCGTTCTCGTCGACGTCGGCTTCGGGGTCGTAGACGACGAGTGCCGCCAACGCCTCGGGCATGGAACGCGTGGGCACCACGCGCACCTGCTTGGAGGTCAACGAACTCAACTGCTCGGCAACGGGGATGATGTTCTTGTTGTTCGGCAACACGATCACCTGTTGGGCGTTCACCGCTTCGACCGCCGCCAGCAACTCGGCGGTCGACGGATTCAGCGTCTGGCCCCCGGTGACGACTCCCTGAACACCCAACTGCCCGAACAGTTCCTCCAGGCCACCGCCACTGCAGACCGCCACCACGGCCGTGGTGACCGCGGGCAAACCCGCTACGGCGCGGGCGGCATCGTCGGCGAGGTGGCGTTCGGCCACCTCCTCGAAGAGATCGGTGACCCGAATCTGTTTGGGTCGCCCGCCGAGATCGATGGCCGCCTCGATCGCCGCGCCGATGTCGTTGGTGTGCACGTGACAGTTCCAGAGTCCATCACCGCCGACGACGACGATGGAATCACCGATCCGGTCCCACTCGGACCTGAAGGCCTCGATCTTGTCGTCGTCGATATACAGGAAATACATGACCTCGTAACGCAGATCGGCCACCGACGTCTCGCCGTGGCGGTCCGGCGCCATCAACGCCATGGTCATGGCCGGCAACGGTTCATCCACGGCGTCACCACCGATGGAGTCCGCCGGCGTCGGGATGGGCTCGCCGTCGACGACGTTGAGGGCCGCGTCGAGCAGCAACAAGAAGCCGGCACCGCCCGCGTCGACCACTCCGGCGTCTTTCAACACCGGCAGCAGGTCCGGAGTGGCGTCGAGGGCCCGACGACCGGCGTCACGGGCGGCACGCAACGTGGCCCCCAGACCGGAGCCGGTGGCCGCCGACGCCTTGGCGGCCTCACTCGCCTCACGAATCACGGTGAGGATGGTGCCCTCGATGGGCTTGAGCACCGCCGTGTACGCCGCCACCGACGCCTCACTGAGGGCCTCGGCCACCTCGGTGGCGGTGCTACTGGCGGTGCGGGACAACCGGCCGGCCAAACCCCGCAAAATCTGCGACAAGATGACCCCCGAGTTGCCCCGAGCGCCCATGAGGGATCCGTGCGAAATGGCCTGGCAGGTGGGTTCGATGTCGGGCCCGGCCTGGTCCAGTTCGGCCACCACGGCGTCCAACGTGCGGGCCATGTTGGTGCCGGTGTCACCGTCGGGGACCGGATACACGTTCAGACGGTTGATTCGCGGGGCGTGCTCCCGAACGGCATCTCGGAACGCCACCACGGTTCGCCGTAGGCGATCGGCGTCGAAACGTTCCCCGGCCCCCGGGGGCGTCAGGACGGCAGGGTTCACCCGCCCGATGGTAGTGGTCAGGGGTGATCCGGGCGTGACCTGCGTTCTATCGAGGGTGAATCGATCCGAAAACCGCTCCCGGCGACATTGGGAGGGGGAGAAATCCGCTGGTAGCGTCGCGGGGGCGAGATCGTGACCCCGCCGGCACGACGAAGAGTCGGAGAAAGCAATGGCATCAATTTGTGAAGTCTGCGGAAAGCGTCCTTCATGGGGCATGTCGGTGTCGCACTCGCACGTGCGCACCAAGCGTCGCTGGAACCCGAACATCCAGCGCATCCGCGTTTTGGTGAAGGGCACACCGACCCACCTCAACGTGTGCACCAGTTGCATCCGCGCCGGCAAGGTGACCAAGGTCGGTCGCGGCTCCGCCGCCTCGAACAAGTGACCACCTGAACGATGCAAGGGGTGGTCAAAGCCTTCGACCCGGGCTCGGGAACCGGCCTGATTTTGCGTGACACCGACTTGGGCGAACTGGAGTTGGCCGCCGACGCCCTCGAGGGGAGCATTTTTCGCATGTTGCGACCCGGTCAGCGTGTCGTATTTGACGTGAACGATGAGGGCCTGGCAACCCGCCTGCGCCTAGGTTCAGAATCAGACATGGGCACTCCGGGTTACTGAGCGCCGTCACCACCGAACAACACCATCATCCACGGCGTCCCCCGGCCGAAGGAGCACACCATGGCGGGCACGAGCAACAACGAGCTTCTGAAGAAATGGGTGGCCGAGTGGGCCGCGGTGATGCAGCCCGATGACATCCATTGGTGCGACGGCAGTGCACAAGAGTACGACCGCCTGTGTGGCGTTCTGGTCGACGCCGGAGTGTTCACCAAGCTCGACGAAGCCAAACGTCCGAACAGCTACTGGGCGCACAGCGATCCGGGCGACGTGGCCCGGGTCGAGGATCGCACCTTCATCTGTTCCACCGACAAGGACGACGCCGGTCCCAACAACAACTGGCGCGAGCCCGCCGAGATGCGCGACGAGATGAAGCGTCTGTACGACGGATGCATGAGAGGTCGCACCATGTACGTCGTGCCCTTCAGCATGGGCCCTCTCGGCTCACCGATCGCCCACATCGGAGTGCAATTGACCGACTCGGCGTACGTGGCGACGAACATGCGCATCATGACCCGCATGGGCCAGGGTGCGCTCGACGTGCTGGGAGACGGCCAGTGGGTGCCATGTCTGCACTCGGTGGGCGCTCCCCTCACCCCGGGTTCCGTGGATTCGGCGTGGCCGTGTAACCCGGAGAACAAATACATCGTCCACTTCCCCGAGACCCGCGAGATCTGGTCGTACGGTTCGGGTTACGGTGGCAACGCCTTGTTGGGCAAGAAATGCTTCGCGCTACGGATCGCCTCGGTCATGGCCCGTGACGACGGCTGGCTGGCCGAGCACATGCTCATCTTGAAACTCACGAACCCCGCCGGCGAGGCCAAGTTCATCGCGGCCGCCTTCCCGTCAGCGTGCGGCAAGACCAATCTCGCGATGTTGGTGCCCACCATCCCCGGCTGGAAGGCCGAGACCATCGGCGACGACATCTGCTGGATGAAATTCGGTCGGGACGGTCGTCTGTACGCGATCAACCCCGAGGCTGGTTTCTTCGGCGTCGCTCCCGGCACCGGCTACGAAACGAACGCCAACGCCATGCACACCTTGTGGGGTAACAGCATCTTCACGAACACCGCGCTCACGGCCGATGGCGATGTGTGGTGGGAAGGCATGAGCGAGGACAAGCCCGCGCGCGCCACCGACTGGAAGGGCAACGTCTGGACTCCCGAAACCGAGACGCCGGCCGCGCATCCGAATGCCCGTTTCACCGCTCCGGCGTCGCAGTGCCCCTCGACCGCCCCCGAGTGGCAGGACCCGGCCGGGGTACCGATTTCGGCGATCCTGTTCGGAGGACGCCGCCGCACGACGGTACCGCTGGTGACCCAAGCCTTCGACTGGGAGCACGGCGTGTTCCTGGGCTCGATCATGGCCTCGGAAACCACCGCCGCCCAGCAGGGCGCGGTCGGCAACTTGCGCTTCGACCCCATGGCAATGCTGCCGTTTTGTGGCTACAACATGGGTGACTACTTCGCCCACTGGTTGGCCATGGGAACCAAAGCCGACCCCTCGAAGTTGCCGCAGATCTTCTTCGTCAACTGGTTCCGTCGTGACGAGGACGGCCGCTTCTTGTGGCCGGGATACGGGGAGAACAGTCGCGTCCTGAAGTGGGTCTTCGAACGCATCGACGGCTCGGTCGATGCGGTGAGGACTCCGATCGGACTGTTGCCCGCAGAGGGTTCGCTCGACGTGGGGGGACTCGATGTGAGCAAGGACGACCTCGACGAACTGCTACGCGTGGATGCCGAGGGCTGGATGTCGGCCCTGCCCCAGATCAAGGATCATTTCGCACAGTTCGGTCCGAGGTTGCCGACCAAACTGACGGCCCAACTGGACTCCCTCGCCTCCGCTCTCTGACTACTGAAAGGCGACGTCGTCGCGCATTCGGTTCACGAGACTTGGCCCACGAGGAGGGCTCGAATGCCCAGGCCCATGATGAACAATCCTCCGAACCCGTACAACAGGTACAAACGGTGCTTCATCTGGTTCCGATACGAGTAGATGATCGCCACCGCGATTATTCCAACGAACCCATAGAACGCGTGAAACTGCGGGAATTCGATCTTGTACTTGTTCACCAGGATCACACCCAGGGTCACCTCGACGAACATCGTCAATTGAGCCAACAACGTGAACCACCACAGCGCCCGAGTGCGTAATGACTCGAACTTGTGAGCACCGAGTGACCAGCAGCCCGCCAGACCGTTCGCGATGATCACGAACCACGCCCACGACTTGTGCAGATCGATCAGCATCGAAGAGTTCATGACTCGTAGGACCTTAGATGACCCGCGCGCGCGACCTAGATGCCGCCGACCCACTCGCCGCACGTCACGCCACCGAAAAGCGTCAGTGTGACGCCGCTCGGCGCATCCTTGGACAGCGACCCCGACACCAGGCCCCGAGCCCCCGAGTCGATGTCGAAGCCGGCCCCGAACACGTCGTCAGTGAACACCTCGGCGCCGGGATGGGCCGCCAGCACCTCGCTCACGGTCGCTCCAAGCGTGATTCCGCCCTCGGTCGCCGGTCCGGTCGGCTCGGGCATGCTCGCTCTGATCGGTCCGAAGCGCCAGCCGTAGAAGTGCATTCGCCCCGAGGCCACCTCACTCTCGTCTCCGAAAAGCAGCAGCAGATCGCCCCACTGCACGCCACGAACCTGCTCGCCCGGGCAGACTCCGAATTCCGAGACCGAGTCCACGTATCCACTGTCCTGGTCGGGTGGGCCCAACAACGACTCGACGTACGCCAGCGCTCCGTCGGCATCCACACCGAAGCGAACGTCACCCAGCGAGTCACCTCGCAAGACCAGCTTGGCAGCGGGAGGAACCGTCGTGGTGGTCTCGACGACGGACGTCGTGGTCGAATCGGGCACCCCCGTGGTGGTCACCAGAGGCGCCAACGAGGAGGCCGTGGTGGTGGAGAGGTTCGTGGGAAGCGGAGCCAGGGTGTCCGATCCCTCACCACCGCCACCACAAGCGGCCAGCAGCACCGAGCCGACAACGAAAGCCACGATTCGACGAAACAGCCGATCGGTCGCCCCCGCCATTCCCACAGTCTGCCCGATCAGCGAATCATCGTGTTGGCATACCGTTCAGCGAATCAACGTGTCGGCCTGACGACCCGTGCGCACCAGTGTCGCATGCCCGTTCACGTCGAGATCGATGATGGTCACCGATGCGTTGTCGAGACGGGAAATCACCACCCGATCGTCTCCTCGACAGGCGCCGATGACCGCGTTGATGGCGATGAAATGGCTGAAGATCACCGTGTCCCGACTCAGGCTGCTCACGTAGTCCCTCACCGAGTCCCGGAACGACGTGTAACGGGGGCCAAGGTCGGCCCACGTGCCGGCCATAGCAGTGCGCAACCAATCCACCCGCTCGCGCAGAGGCACGCCGTCGGGAGACGGAATCTCACCCACCACGGGCTGGATCGTCACCGGGTCGTACTTCCACTTCGCCGACAGAAATGCGGCGGTCTCGCGACAACGACGCAACGGACTGGACACCAGGGGCATGTCGGGCAAGAGCGACAACGCTTCCGTTGTGGCGGCCGCCTGCCGACGACCCTCGTCGTCGAGACCCGGATCCGGTTCCGTGTCCCAGCCCGCCGATGCCCGGCCATGACGAACCAGGTACACCCGAGTCACAGCAACCACCCGACCTTTGCTCCACCCGGCGCGCCGGGCTCGATGAACCACTCCGTGCCGAACGCGACGGCGAAAACCTCCGGGGGCATCTGCGCGAAGAAGCCGTTGTCGGTCATCTGACTCGCGTGACACATGATCGAACTGCGCTTCTGATCGATGAAAGCCGACACGTCGACGGCCATCGTGATTTCGTCCTCGGTGGATCCGAACGGATTGCCATCGTCCGCCGGACCCTCCGGGTCCCAGTCTTCGGGACGATCGGGGTTCTCCTTCAACATGGCGACCATGCGCGTGCGGTTCATGGTGCTCTCGAACAGTCGGACATCGCCGTACAACTCGGCCGCACGATGCCCCACGCGATGCACTTGGATGTGGTCGGGGTGCCCGTATCCCCCATGCCAGTCGTAACACGTCATCACATCGACGTTCTCGTCACGCAGGATTTGGACCAGTCGGTCAGCCGCTTCGTCGACGTCCGCGTGCATGAACGCGCCGGGTTCGTCGTTCTGGGGCCAGCCGGTCATGCCACTGTCGATGTACCCGAGCCAATGAACCGCGTGAGCTCCGAGGGCCTCGGCCGACGATTCGGTCTCCGAACGTCGCCGATCGACCAGAGTCTCCCCCGACATCAGATCGGGCGGGTTTTCCCCATGACGTCCGTCGGTGGCGATCACCAGGACCACACGATGCCCCTCGCTCACCGCGCGGGCGATGGTGCCGCCGGTGGCAATCGACTCGTCATCGGGATGCGCGTGAAAGCAGAGCAGCGTGCTCACGCGTCGACCACGGCGCCCGAGGCGAGCAGACGTTCCACCTCGGGGGCGGTAAAGCCCCACGATTCCAGGATCTCGCGCGAATGCTGTCCGGGGTGCGCCGGGGCCGAGGCCACCTCGGGAACGGTGCGCGAGAAGCGTGGTGCCGGGGCGGGCTGCTTGACGCCGGCGATCTCGATGATCATGTTGCGCTCCACGTTGTGCGGGTGCGTCGCGGCTTCACTCATCGTGAGGACCGGCGCGAAACACACGTCGGTGGCCTCCATGATCGAGCACCACTCGTCACGAGTCTTCGACTTGAAGACCTCGGCGATCCGCTTCTTCAAATGGGGCCACTGGGACTTGTCCATTTGCTTGACGAATTCGGGATCGTCCTCGAGTCCGGTGAGTTTCAACAGCTCCGCGTAGAACTGGCTCTCGATGGATCCAATGGAGATGTGCTTGCCGTCCTTGCACTCGTAGGCGTCGTAGAAGTGGGCACCGGTGTCGAGAAGGTTGGTCCCGCGAGCATTCTCGTCGTGCGCGCCCATCTGCGAGAAGGCCCAGAACATGGTCATCAACACGGCGGTGCCGTCGACCATGGCGGCGTCCACCACTTGTCCGTTGCCGCTCTTGGCTGCCTCCAACAGAGCGCACACCACGCCAAAGGCGAGGAACATGCCACCACCACCGAAGTCACCCACCATGTTCATGGGCGGAACCGGACCCTCGCCGGCACGACCGAAGTGTGCCAAGGCGCCCGCCAAGGAGATGTAGTTGATGTCGTGTCCGGCCGCGTTCGCGTACAGGCCGGTCTGTCCCCATCCGGTCATGCGTCCGAACACCACGCGGGGATTTCGCGCCAAACAATCGTCGGGACCCACGCCGAGGCGCTCCATCACCCCGGGACGGAAGCCCTCGATCAACGCATCGGCAGACTCCACCAACCTCAGAAGGGTCTCCACGCCCTCGGGGTTCTTCAAGTCGATCGCGATGTTGCGACGACCACGCTGCAAGATGTCGAACCCGGGCGTGGTGGGCGCCGGACCACGCACCGCTTGGCTGCGCTCGACTCGAATGACCTCGGCGCCCATGTCGGACAGCATCATGGCGGCGAACGGGCCGGGCCCGATTCCGGCGATCTCTATGACTCTGTAACCAGTTAACGGTCCGGACACCTTGATTCCCCTCGATGGTCGATCGACGGCGACGATTCGCCCATGATCGTATTCAGCGGCCCGTCGCTCGACGCCACTCGGCCAGTCGGACGTGGGAGTGGATCGCCGACACCACCATCGGCTGGATCGGGTCCGGCAAGTCGTGCCCCATGTCGGCGATCATCAAGAGCGTCGAGTTGGGCACCGACTCGTGGGTCCGCCGCCCACCACTGGGCGGTATGAGCGTGTCGTCCGTGCCGTGAATGACGAGGGTCGGCACGGTCAGTTTCATCAGTGCCTCGTGACGGCGTCCACTGGCGTAGATGGCGGCCAACTGTCTCGTCGATCCCTCGGGATAAAAGCTGCGGTCATAGGACCGGGCCGCCTCGGACTTCACCTTGACCTCGTCGAAATAACGCTTCGATTGCCACACGCGGTACCTCGTGCTGGCGTCGATGAAGGCCTGTCGCTCGGTTTCGGGCGGGGACAGCAACACCTGGGCCGCCTCGGGCGTGGGTGAGCCGTACTCGGGCTCGCCCGTCGTCGACATGATCGAGGTCAGCGAGCGAACACGGGTCGGGTGCTCGATGGCCATGTGCTGCACGATCATGCCACCCATCGATGCCCCGACGACGTGGGCCGAGTCGACCGCCAGCTGATCGAGCAGGCCGATCGCGTCGCTCGCCATGTCGGACAGCGTGTACGGAACCGGAGGAGATGGCTCGTCGGCTAAGACCGCGGCCATCACCGAACCCGCGTCAACCACCATTCCGTCGAGTTTGGAGGACAAACCGCAATCACGGTTGTCGAATCGCACCACGTACAACCCGAGCCCGGCCAAAGCGCGGCAAAAATCATCGGACCAAGCGATCATCTGGGCCGTGAACCCCATCACCAGCAACAGGGTCGGATCCGATGGCGACCCGAACGTCTCGTACTCGATCTCGATGTTTCCGACGTTGGAGGGCACGTTCGCTCGCGGCATGGGGCGACACTATCCCGTCATCGCGGGCTACCTTTGCGACATGACCTCTGGAATGTTCCCCAACGTCCGATTCGGCGTCCACACCGGACTCCAGCACACGTCCTACGACGTCTTGCAGTCACTCTGGTGGCGTATCGAAGAATTGGGTTTCGACTGGATCTCGATCTGGGATCACTTTTACGGAGCCACCGGCAAACCCGACGATGCGGCGTGCTACGAAGCCGTCGCCATGCACAGCGCACTGGCCGCCGCCACCAAAAAGATTCGTGTCGGCTCGCTCGTCTACTCCGTCGGATATCGCCATCCCGCGGTGCTGGCCAAGATGATCACCGCCATCGACCACATCAGCGGGGGTCGCGCCGACCTCGGCCTCGGTGCCGGTTGGGCGGTCGTCGAGTACGACGCCTACGGAATCCCCTTTCCGGGGGTGAAAACCCGAATGGACCAATTGGAAGAGTCCATTCAATGCGTGCGCGGACTACTGCACGATGACGTCACCGACTTCGATGGTGAGTGGTTTTCCCTCCGCGGCGCTCGCAACGAACCGCGCCCCCTGCAGAAGCGACTGCCGATCTGGGTCGGGGGCGGCGGCGAGAAGCGCACGCTCAACATCGCGGCGCGCTACGCCGACGGTTGGAACGTTCCCTTCGTCTCGCCGGAGGCTTTTTCGCACAAGAGTGCCGTTCTCACCGAACATTGTGTCCGGGCCGGCCGGGACCCCGAAGCGGTGAAGCGCACCGTCAACGTGGGTATCGCTTGGACCGAGGAAAGTCTGCGAGCCCAATTCGGAATGTTGGCCGACGGGGTGCGCCCGGGTGTGCTCACCGGTTCCGATGCCGAAGTCATCGACCGCATCGGGCAATACGTCGCCGCCGGGGCCGAACAGATCAACCTCGCTCTGCGCGCGCCGTTCGACCGCGACGCCCTCGAACGGTTCAGCGGAGCTCTCGACCTGGCATGACGGTCGTACGGGTCGCAGCACCCGGACGCGTCAACCTGATCGGTGACCACACCGATTACACGGACGGCTTCGTGCTGCCCATGATCCTGGAGCGACGCACCGTCGTGGAGGGAGAGATCATCCCGGGCGACATGATCCGCATCGAGTCGGCCGATGATCCCGACATCTGCGTCTTTCCCGCCACTGTGGCGAGTCCGGGGCGATTGAACCCGGCCTGGGGACGTTACGTCGCCGCGATGGTGCGCGAGGCCGGAGAGGTTCCGGCTTTTCGGGCGCGGGTCACCACCGATCTACCCATCGCATCTGGCCTGTCGTCGAGCGCGGCCCTGGAGATCGCCACGGGTCGCTTCATCAGAGAAATCACCGGGCGCGAGTGGGACGACGTCGCCATGGCCGAGGCGGCCCGACGCGCCGAGCACGTCGCCTCGGGTGTTCCCTGCGGGATCATGGACCAGTTGTGCATCGCCGTCGGACGACACGACCATGCCACCTTCATCGATTGTCGCGACCTTTCGTTTCGACACGTCCCTATCCCCGAGACGCTGGAGGTCGTCGTGCGCTTCGTCGCCCGCCGAACCCTCGTGGGAAGCGAGTACGCCGACCGCGTCGCCGACTGTCGCGCGATCGAAGCGCTCATCGGACCTCTCCGAGAGGCCGATCCGGCGGCCCTCGAGTCGATCGTCGACGAGCGTCTGCGTCGTCGGGCGCGACACGTGATCACCGAGAATCTTCGGGTTTTGGCGTCATTGGAAGCACTGAGCGAGGGTGACCTCGACGGGTTCGGTCGACTCATGGTCGACTCGCACAGATCCTTGGCTCGTGATTTCGAGACCTCGAACCCACGAATGGACGCGGCCGTGGAGGAACTCATGGACGAGCCCGGAGTTCTCGGAGCTCGGATGACCGGAGGGGGATTCGGAGGATGCGTCGTGGCGATTCGTCGGCGACTGTGATGCTCAGCCCAACAAGCGGCGCTTCTCCCGCTCGAAATCATCTTGGCTGATCGAGCCCCGATCGCGCAGACCCTCCAACTTCTCCAACTGAGTCGCCACGTCGTTGACCACACCGGCCCGCGTACTCGGTCGACCGCTCTCCTCGATCTGCGCGTGAATAAGTCGCTGAACCTCGTCCGGTCGACGGACGTCGGAAAATCGTTGCTGTCCGTCCTCGCCACCGGATTCGATCAACAAGTCACCGGCGCGAATCAATTTTTCGAAGATGGTTTGCTGGAAGTTGACGTTGTTGACACGTTCCAGTGGGATGGCGATCCCCTTCTTGGCGAAAACACCGCCGCGATAGATCAAGCGGTGCGACGTGACCACGAAGTGAGTGCTTCGCCACCCCAGCCACCGAACTGCGAGCCACAGGATCGAATACAAAGCCGCCACCCCCGTCACCCACCGCAGAAGGGTCCCGAGACCGCCGTCGACCCGTGCCATCGACAGCAACCAGAGGATCACCGTCACGATGGAGGCCGCTCCCGGCTGAGCGAACTGCCACCAGTGGGGCTTTAGGTCGACGCTGACGACCTCGCCACCGAAAAGTAGTTTCTCCGGGAAGGGAGGATTCAGAATCGACGGCTTTCGATGAGGGTATTCCCCGAGGTCCATCGCCCGAGAGTAGTCCGACACCCAACGCCTACGATGGCGAGGTGCCCGATAGTCCCGACACTTCACCGGTCGACGACCGCGACACGACGACCGCGGAGCTGCTGGCCGATCTCGACGGAACTCAACGACGGGCCGTCACCTCTGCCGCTCCGTTGTTGGCGATCATCGCCGGAGCGGGTTCCGGTAAGACGCGCGTCCTCACCCGACGGGTGGCCTATCAATGCCTGACGGGCCTCGCCGAGCCGTCCCACGTCGCCGTGCTCACCTTCACCAGACAGGCCGCGTCCGAACTACATCGTCGACTTCGCGTCCTGGGTACCGGTGACGGAATCATCGCGGGAACCTTCCACTCGGTCGCCCTCTCCATGTTGCGCCACTACTGGGACCAACAAGGTCGTAACCACCCCACGGTCGTGTCCGATCGGCGCCGACTCATCGGCGAGGTCATCGGTCCCAAACATGGAACGAGTATCGCCGCCCTCAGTGCCGACATCGACTGGGCGCGGGCCCGCAACGTGGATGCTTCTCGATACGCGTCGAGTGTCGCAGCCACCGGTAGACGCAGTGCAGCACCCACGACTGATGTCACCCGGGTGATGGCGGCAGTGGAGAAACTGAAGGCTCAGCGCGGTGTGATCGATCTCGATGACCTGTTGTCACGGACCATCCATCTCATGAGGAACGACGAACAATTCGCCGCCATTGCCCGTTGGCGCATCCGGCATCTGTTCGTCGACGAGGCCCAGGACCTCAACCCACTTCAATTGGAGGTCCTCCAACTGTGGCGGGGTGACCGCGACCAACTCACGATGGTCGGAGACCCATCGCAATCCATTTACGGGTTCAACGGCAGCGACCCCACCATTCTCACGAACTTGGAATCTCGTTTCCCGGGTATCGAGGTCGTGCGACTCGACACCAACTACCGGAGCACCCCCGAGGTGGTGACCGCCGGTCTCAGAGCCCTCGTTCACGGTGGCGAGGAAAAGCCCTCGTTGTCCTCGGCTCGCCCGAGCGGGTCGGCGGTTCGTATCCAAAGCTTCGCCGACGAAACGTCGGAGGCGTCAGGAATCGCCGACATCCTGCTCGGCATCGGTCGCGAGCAGGGAGCATGGCGTTCCATCGCGGTGCTCACACGAACCAACGCCCAACTTCCGGCCATACACGCCGCCCTCGTGTCGCAGGGTGTGCCGGCAAGAATCCAGAGTGCCACGACGGCCGATCCGATTCAACGGGCGACTCGCGAGGTCGGCGATCTTCCCAGCGCCACTCGAATCGCCGCCTGGTCCCGCGACGCCCGTGACCCCTCCGATGACGACAACGACGACATCAGTGCGCGCCGCACGGTGGCTGATGCGATCGACGAGTTCCTTCGTGGTGGTGGTGGCGACGGACGCGCATTCCTTTCGTGGGTGCGGGCGAACCGACCCTTCGACGTGATACCCAATGTCGATACCGTCGAACTGCTGACGTTTCACGGGGCCAAGGGCCGTGAGTGGGACCATGTGGTGGTAGCCGGGTGTGAGGTCGGCTTCATGCCCCACTCTTCAGCCAAGAGCGAACTCGAACGAGCCGAAGAGGTGCGACTCGCCTATGTCGCGATCACCCGTGCCGCCGACGAGTTGATCCTCACCTACTCGCGTCGTCGCCGCGAGCGAGCGCGAACGCCCAGTCCCCTGATCGAAGGTGCCGACACCATCGAACCCGGTGTCGCCCCGCCCGAGGACTTTCGTCGTGACAATCGTCGACGCCGATCATCGGTGTCCGAGGGTGACGCGGTGCTTCACGAACTTCGGGAGTGGCGCCGATCTGCCGGGCGAGTCGCCCAAGTGGAAGTGAGCCTTCTGTGTTCGGACGCCACACTGGCGCGCATCGCCGAGCGTCGACCGACGTCGGTCGACGAATTGGCCGGCATCGACGGAGTGGGACCACTTCTGGCCCGGCGAGCCGGAACGCGAATTCTGGAAGCGGTCAGTCGGGGTGTGTCTCGTCGGCCCGATCACGCTGACGATTGAGATCGGCGAACGTCGCCGCTTTCACGGTGATGAAGGTACCGATGGCCTCGGCACACAGACGATCACCAGCGTGAATCGTTCCCGACGTCATGATCTTGCGACCATTCACCCCGTCGAACCGACCGACCACCCGCAACGGCTGATGCAGCGGGGTGGGTGACCGATAGGTCACCTCGAGTCGCCCGGTCATGCCCGGCGATCCCGACAAGGCTTGGGCGAAACCCAACACCTCGTCGAAGATCGCCGCAATCAATCCACCGTGCAGGCATCCCGGTGGACCCTCGTAGGCGTTTCCGTAGGTCATGGTGGCGACCACCTCGTGTTCGGTCGTCGAGATGTCGACCAGGCCGGCCATGCCGTTCAACGGGCCCGTGACCGGACTGTGGCTGATGAAGCCATGAGTCGCCCCTCCGACGGCACCCTCCGCACTGGCGTGATAACTCCGGCCGTGCGGGCCCGCGCCCAAGAGCGTCGCCGCTTGCTCGAGCAACTCGGCGACGCGCGCGAAGGACTCCGGGTCCGCGACCGACGTGGCCGAATGTTGCAACAGTGCGCGAGTGGCGTTCGCCAACCGCAGTCGAGGATTCGATGCCTCGAACATAACGGTTCGATGCCTGGGGAGATCCAACGGATTTCCCGAGCCCGATTTGTCGGGGTCGGCCCAGGACGAAGAACCGGTCTCAGACATCTATGTCCACCACCACTGGCGCATGATCGCTGGGCTTTTCGCCTTTGCGAGCTTGACGATCGACCGCGATCCATCGACATTTCTTCGCCACCGACCGGGTGGCCATCACCAGATCGATGCGCATTCCGTGTCCTTGATTGAACGCTCCGGCTCGGTAGTCCCACCACGAGAACAATTTTTCGTCGGCATGGTGAAGCCGAAAGACGTCGCTCATCCCCCAGTGTTCGAGATCACGCAGTGCCTGACGCTCGGGCTCACTGACATGGGTGGCTCCGACGAACCTCGATGGATCGTGAACGTCTCGATCGTCGGGCGCGATGTTGAAGTCTCCGGTGACGATCACGTCGGAGGTCGACGATTCATTGGCCTCCAGATGGGCCACCAATCTCTTCATCCACGCCAACTTGTATCGGTAATGGTCGTGATCGAGTTCCCGGCCATTGGGCACGTACACCGAACTCACGCGAATGCCCGAACACGTGGCGGTCACCAACCGAGCCTCGGGGTCGGCGTCGTGCCCATCGGCGAACCCTCGCACCGGCTTCTCGAGACCCACCCGACTGACGATGGCCACGCCATTCCACTGACCCTGACCATGGTGGATGGACTCGTAACCGAGAGCGGCGAAGAAATCGTCGGGAAACGCATCCTCGGCGAGTTTGGTCTCCTGCAGGCACAGGACATCGGGGTGAACATCGGCCAACCACTCTTCCACCCGGGGCATGCGGGCCCGCAAAGAATTGACGTTCCAGGTGGCCAGACGCACGACCGAACCGTAGGCGATCAGGGGTGGCCGCGTCACCTGCGACGCGAGGTCACTTTTTTCGCCGGCGCGGGCCTCTTCGCCGTTTTCTTCTTCGCCACCATCTTCTTAGTCGCCGGGGTCCTGGGCGGGGCCACCTTCTTCACCGCCGTCTTTTTCGCGGGTGCCTTCTTCACCACGACCGCCGACTTGGCGGGCGCCTTCTTCACCACCACTGCCGTCTTTTTCGCCGGCGCCTTCTTCACCACCACCGCCGACTTGGCGGGCGCCTTTTTCACCACTGTCGCTTTTTTCACCACTGTCGCCTTTTTCACCACTATCGCCTTGGCCGGAGGGGTCTTTCGCGTGCTCGGTTTCAAATCGATACTGCGTCGGGCGGGGATGATCTCCATCACCTCGAGAGAGATGGTGTCTCCCAGTTTCATCACCTCGCGCGCCGAACGCGGAGGCGGGCTGCTGTACGAACGGAGCGGAACATAACCCTTCACCTCGCCGATGATGACGTAGGCGCCATGAGACGAGTAACTGTCGACGACCCCGTTGACGACCGAGCCGACACCGTGCTTCTCGACGAATTGCAGGAACGGGAGAACCCCGTTCACGGTTTTGCCCGTCGATGGCGCGGTGGTTTTCTTCGCCGGCAACGTGGCACCCGGGGGCGGAGCCTTGGGCACCGGCATGGGCTTCATGGCCTCGGCGCTGACCCTCGGCTTTGGCGCGGAGTCCTTCTTGCGGCCCGTGTCGGCATCGCGCGTGGAACGGCGACTCTTTTCCCCCCGCACCGGGATGCGATTCACGAAGACCCAGCCAACGTTGGGGACCGGCTTACCGCCGATCAGGCGACCCTCGTCGAACAGCCACGGGTACTGCCCATGGAACTCCTGGTAACTGTCGTTCGAAAGAATGGATGCGCCGACCTTCTGAGCGATGCTCAATACGAAGCCGTCACCTCGGCCGACGGTACCAGCCGGCGGTGTCACCAACTCGTTGTGCTCGATCGCCTTGTCGAAAGCCTTGGTCTCCTTGGCGTCGATGCGATGACCAAAGGTGGCGTCCACGATGACCGTGATGACGTCCTTGGGATGATCGGCCATGAAGGCGATCACCGCTTCGTTCAACTGCTTCAGACTCGGTTTCGAACGACCCTCGGTGGCGAGGTTCGAACCATCGACGATGACATGTCTGCCCACCTCTCCAGTCAACCACCAATGGGATTCCCCGAAGGTGATAGCCATACGATCGGAATGTGACTGGTTCAACCAAGATTTCGGCCGTTCTCTGGGACTTCGGCGGGGTGATCCTCACGAGCCCCTTCGAAGCCTTCAATCGGTTGGAGGGCCGACTCGGGGTTCCCCGGGACACCATCCGACGCATCAACGCCACCGACCCCGACACCAATGCGTGGGCACGTTTCGAGCGCAGCGACATCTCGGCCCGCGAATTCGACAGCGCCTTTGCCGCCGAGGCATCGAAAATCGGGTTTTCGATTCGAGGAGCCGACGTCTTGATGATGTTGGACGGCGAGATCCGTCCGGAGATGGTGCGCGCCCTGGACCTGGTGAAGGCCGCCGGTTACAAGACCGCCTGCCTGACGAACAACATGGCGGGCGCGAACGCCGTCGGCGAGCGACCAGCCTCCGATCGTCAGACCGAGATCGACGTCGTCATGGAGCGCTTCGACGTCATCGTCGAGAGTTCGAAGGTGGGCGTGCGCAAGCCCGAGCCTCGCTTCTACGAGATCGCCTGCGGAATGTTGGCGGTCTCGCCTGCCGAGTGCGTGTTCCTCGACGATTTGGGGGTCAATCTGAAGCCGGCGGCCGCCATGGGGATGCGCACCATCAAGGTGGTGCAGTCCGAACAGGCGATCGACGATCTGGAGGCGATCCTCGGTGTGACGTTGCGCTGAGGGCGATCGAAGCGGTGGGCCGATGGTCAGAGATCTCGAAAGATTTCGTCCATCAACTCGGCCAACTCCTGATCGTGCACGGTCTTGGAGCCGGTGGCCGGGCTACCACTGGCCACGCGCGCCACGCGTCGCAGGTCGTAACCCTGGTCCTTGATTCGCCACAGGCGATGTTCGACGAAGTGCCACGGCCCCATGTTGCTCGGCTCCTCCTGCAGCCACACCACTTCGCGAGCTTGGGGGTAACGGGCGAGGATGTCGGCCATCTGCTCGATCGGGAACGGATACAACTGCTCCACGCGAACGACCGCCAGCGGCGCGTTGCGCTTGTGGCGCTCGGCCATCGCGTCCCACGCCACCTTGCCCGAACAAAAAACCACGCGCCTCACCGCGGCGCGGTCGGTGATCGCGGGGTCGTCGAGCACCTCGTGGAACGAGGTCCCAGGTTCCAGTTCGCTGATGCGCGAGCGCGACTCTTTCATTCGAAGAGGTGCCTTGGGTGTGAAAATCACCAACGGCTTGCGCACCTCACGGTGCATCTGGCGACGGAGAACGTGGAAATACTGCGCGGCCGTGGTGGCGTTCACGACTTGAATGTTGTCCTCGGCGCACAGAGTGAGGAATCTTTCGATGCGAGCCGAACTGTGTTCGGGGCCTTGGCCCTCGTAGCCGTGCGGCAAGAGCATGACGAGTGCGTTGTGCTGATTCCACTTGTCCTCGGCGGCCACGATGTACTGGTCGATGATGATCTGAGCGCCGTTGACGAAATCACCGAACTGCGCCTCCCACAGTACGAGAGCCTCCGGGTTGGCGTGGGCGTACCCGTACTCGAATCCGAGCGCGGCGTACTCGGACAGCAACGAGTCGTACACCCAGAACTTCTCGGCACCCGGCAACTCCGACAGAGGGATCCAGACGCGCTCGTTGATGTTGTCGATGAGAACGGCGTGGCGTTGACTGAACGTTCCTCGGCGCGAATCCTCGCCAGCCAAGCGAACGGGGCAGCCCTCGAGCACCAATGACCCGAAGGCCAACGCCTCTCCGGTGGCCCATTCGATGTCACCTTGCTCTTTGTAGGCCTTGGCGCGCATTTCGAACTGCTTGACCAACTTGGGATGGGGGGTGAAGTCGGCCGGGTAGTTGGTGAGTTGTGAAAAGACGCGATCCAGGATCGCTCGCTCGACACCGGTGTTCACGTGGGGCAACACGCCGACCGGTCGGGGCGGCTTGGCCACTTTGGAGGGCGCCGGCGCGTGAGCACGAGTCTCGTCCAGGGCCACCTGAAACTTACGTCGGAAGTCGTCGAGGGCCTGTTCGGCTTCCTCGAGCGTGATATCTCCACGACCCACCAGAGTCTCGACGTACAACTTTCGCACGCTGCGCTTGTCGGCGATGGCCTTGTACATGAGAGGTTGCGTGTAACTGGGATCGTCACCTTCATTGTGACCGTGGCGGCGGTAGCACACCATGTCGATGACGACGTCCTTGTGAAAACGCTGGCGGTACTCCCAAGCCAATCGGGCCACGCGCACACAGGCCTCGGGATCGTCACCGTTCACGTGGAAGATCGGGGCTTGGACCATCTTGGCCACGTCGCTGCAGTACAACGACGACCGCGCAAACAGCGGTGACGTGGTGAAGCCGATCTGGTTGTTGATGATGAGGTGGATGGTTCCGCCGACGCGATAGCCGTTGATGTCGCTCATACCGAGACACTCGGCGACCACGCCCTGACCGGCGAACGCGGCGTCGCCGTGGATGAGGATGGGCAAGGCGGGGAAGGAACCCGGCGGATCGATTTGATCCTGGCGCGCGCGCACCATGCCCAACACCAGCGGATCCACGGTTTCGAGGTGGCTGGGGTTGGCGGCGAGTTCGATCTTGATCTCGTTACCCGCCGGGCTGTGATGGTGACCGGAGGCCGCGAGGTGATACTTCACGTCACCGGAACCCTGCACCGCCGACGGGTCGACGTAGCCCTCGAACTCCTTGAAGATGTGCTCGAGGCTCTTTCCCATCACGTTGGCCAAGATGTTCAGGCGTCCGCGGTGAGCCATCCCGATCACCGTGGAATCGAGACCAGCGTTCGCCGCGCGCGAGAGAATCTCGTCCATGATCGGGACGGCGCTCTCGGCGCCCTCCAACCCGAAACGCTTGGTGCCCACATACTTGGTGGCGAGGAACTTCTCGAAGGCCTCGGCGGCGTTCAATCGCTCCAGCACGCGGTGCTTCTCCTCCTTGGACAACTGGAAGGACACGCCCTCGAAGTGCGACTGGATCCAACGCTGTTCGTCGGTGTCCTGAATGTGCATGTATTCCACACCGATGGTGCGGCAGTAGGCGTCGCGCAACACTCCGAGCAAATCGCCGAGCGGCATCTTGGTGGTCCCGGCGACCCCTCCGGTGAGAAATTCGCGGTCGAGGTCCCAGATCGAGAGCCCGTACGTGAGGGGATCGAGTTCGACCGGGAGCTTGGGCTCCTTCCATCGCAACGGGTCGAGGTCGGCGATCAGGTGTCCGCGCACGCGGTGAACGCGGATGAGGGTGGCGACCTGCATCTGCTTGTGCAGCATGGCCTCTTCGCTGTCCATCGGATTGATGTCGATGCGCCACTTCACGGCCTCGTAGGGCACCCCGAGGCTGCGGAAGACCGACTCGTAAAAACCGTGCTCACCCAACAGCAACTCGTGCACCCGCCGCAGGAACAACCCGCTTTCGGCGCCCTGAATGATGCGGTGGTCGTACGTGGACGTGACGGTGATGACCTTGGAGACTCCGAGGGTGGCCAGAGCACGCTCGTCGGCACCTTGGAATTCGGCCGGGTAATCGATGGAACCAACGCCGACGATGACGCCCTGCCCGGGCATCAAGCGCGGCACACTCTGCACAGTGCCGAGGGTGCCCGGGTTCGTGACGCTGATGGTCGCACCCTGAAAATCGGAGACTTGGAGTTTGTTCTGCTTGACCTTGCGCACCAGATCCTCGTAGGCCACGACGAAGTCGGCGAAGGAGATCGTGTCGGCATCGCGCAAGACGGGCACCACGAGATGGCGGCTCGCGTCGGACTTGACCACGTCGACCGCGAGACCCATGCTGACGTGCGCGTTGCGGACGATACGAGGCTTTCCATCAGGACCCTCGAGGTAGGCGTTGTTCATTTGTGGCACCGCGTCGGCGATCGCGCGCACGATCGCGTAGGCAATGAGGTGGGTGAAACTGACCTTGCTCTGTCCGGTGCGACTGCGATAACCGTTGATGACCGAGCGGTTGACCTCGAGCAACTTGGCCGGGATGTTGCGGAAACTGGTGGCGGTCGGAACGGTGAGGCTGCGTTCCATGTTGGCCACGATGGCCACGCCGGCTCCCTTGATCGGCTCGCCCGCGTCGTTCGTGACGACCGGGGCCGCCGGTCTCGGGGCGGACGTGCTGACGCTCGCCACCTCGGACGACGTTCTCCCGGGAGTCGTGACCCCCTGGCCGGCTCCGGAGGTCAGGGACTTGTAGTCCGAGAAGAACTCGCGCCAGGACTCCCCGACCGAGGTCGGATCGAGGCGGAATTGCTCGTACATCTCCTCCACGAGCCAGGAGTTGGCCCCGAAGTCGGGCTGTGCGTCAGACGGGGGTATCAGCGTTTCGGACACGGGGAAACTGTACCCGTCCCTGCACGCGCACCTGCGGAGTTATGTCCGCAGAACCGACCCGCGTGACCGCTCGCACAGGCATTGCGTTGATTTTCGCAAGTCGCCACTTGTACATTCTTTTTATGTTGCTCAAGCGTCGCCTTCGCCCCGTCTCTCTCGTCGGGGTCACCTGCGGCTCGGCTCTCCTGGCAGCCTGTGGCGGCGCAAGTTCGAGCACTCCGGACTACAGCGTTCCCGCCGGGGTCGGATTAGTCGTCAAAGCGGTGCCCAACATCCGCTGGGACGCCAACACGTACACCGCATCGGCCGGTGAGATCGATGTGTTCTTGGCCAATGACGACAGCGTGAAGCATGTTCTCGTCGTGCTGCAGGATGACAAAGTCGTGGGCGACCTGGAGTTGGTGGTGAACGATCGCGGGGACACCGATCGAGGAACGATCACCCTCGATGCCGGCGAGTACTCGTTGTACTGCACCATTCCCGGTCACGGGAACATGAACAGCGTGCTCACGGTGTCCTGACACGAACGACCACCGAGTAGGACAAGGACCGCCCCGACGGGCGGTCCTTCTCTTTGGATCAGGGGCCGAAGCGGAGCGCTCAGGCCTTGAGTAACGCCTCACTGAGCAGGTAGAGGATCACGAACACGATCCCCCCGGTGATCATGGCGTTCTTGTGGTTCTCGTAGGGCCACAGCAACTTGTTGGTATTGGCGGTGCCACCCAGTTTGCCCAAGGCGTTCAACTGCAGGATCGCCCCGATCACCGCGGCGATGATGACAAAAGTCCACGCATTTCCCGCTGACCCGTTCTCGCCGAAGAGGGGGTAGAAGTGCGCCGGTCCAACCATGAACCACAACATCGAGAAGGAGAAAATCATGTTCTGGCGACTGGCCAACAGCGCGCGGCGACCCGCCGCTGCGGCACCGGGGTCAGCCTCGCCTCCGGCGAGCACGTTGGCGGCGTTGGCCAGCACGATCTTCTGGTTCTTCCAGATGACCATCCACACGTTGGCGGCCATGGTGATACCGAGAATCATGCCGACGAAGATGGTGGCATCGTGCGCCAAGTCGTTGGATTCGTTTCCGCTCATGAAGTCCTGCATGTAGTTCTCGGTCACTCCGATGAGGAGCAGGCCCAGGACGAGCGTGACGACGGCGGCCCAGCGGAACCACCACAAGGCCCGGCGAGCCAACTTGTCGATGGAGATGTTGCGCGCCTTACCCTCGTCGCCGTACGCGGCGAAGGCCGGCACTTGCACGAGGTTGAAGTAGTAGAGCAGTCCGATCCAGCCGATACCGGCCAGCACGTGCAGCGCCCGCAAGAAGTGCGAAAAACCGTCCTGGGTCAAAATTTCCATGAGTTCCTCCTTCGAGATGTCCGCCCGAGAGCACACGGACCTTTTCAAGGTACCAAACCGCGATGCGACACGGGTTGATGTCGTCCGAGAGTTCGCGACGGGCCAGAGGCCCTCCGACATCGGGCACTAGCCTTGACCCTCGGAGGCTTGCCATGGCGCACGAGTTCATCTACACCTGTTACAAGTTGGCGCGGCATTACCCGCCCGACCGCACGGTGCTGGAGAACATCTCGCTGTCGTTCTACCCCGGGGCCAAGATAGGCGTCATCGGCTCGAATGGAGCCGGAAAGTCGAGCCTGCTGCGAATCATGGCCGGTCTCGACGACGGCTTCTCCGGCGAGGCCCGCCTCACCCCGGGTTTCACCGTGGGCTATCTGGCTCAAGAACCCCAACTGGACCCGGCCAAGGACGTGCTGGGCAACGTGATGGACGGCGTGGCCTCGGTGAAAGCCATCTTGGACCGCTACAACGACGTCATGGCGATGTGGGGCGACCCCGATGCCGACTACGAGAAGGTCGGCGCCTTGCAGGCCGAACTCGAGGACAAGATCGCCGCCGCCGACGCGTGGAGCCTCGAGCGCAACGTCGAGATCGCCATGGACGCCCTGCGTTGCCCGCCCAACGATGCCGACGTCACCTTGCTCTCCGGTGGCGAACGCCGTCGGGTCGCCTTGTGTCGCCTGTTGCTCAGCCGACCCGATCTTCTGTTGCTCGACGAGCCGACCAACCACCTCGACGCCGAGAGCGTGGATTGGCTCGAACGCTTCCTGAAGGAGTACCCCGGCACCGTGGTGGCCATCACCCACGACCGCTACTTCCTCGACAACGTCGCCAAATGGATCCTCGAACTCGATCGTGGTCGCGGATTCCCCTTCGAGGGCAACTACACCAGTTGGCTGGAGCAGAAGCAGGAACGCCTGGCCAAGGAGGAGAAGAGCAACGAGAACCGTCGGCGCACCCTCGAGCGCGAACTCGAGTGGGTCCGCATGTCCCCCAAGGCCCGCCAGGCCAAGGGCAAGGCGCGACTCTCCGCCTACGAGCGGTTGCAGGCCGAGGCCGAAGCCGCCGATCGCGGTCCGTCCAAGCTGGAGATCATGATCCCAGCCGGCAAGCGCCTGGGCGACAACGTCATCGAGGTGAACGGCGTCAGCAAGTCGTTCGGCGATCGCCTTCTCATCGAGAACCTGTCCTTCTCGCTGCCGCCAGCGGGAATCGTCGGCATCATCGGACCGAATGGCGCCGGCAAGACCACGTTGTTCAAGATGCTCACCGGTCAGGAGCCGGTCGACTCGGGCTCGGTGAAGGTTGGCGACACCGTGGAACTGGCCTACGTCGATCAGAGTCGCGACTCACTGAACTCCGATGCCTCCGTGTACGAGGAGATCACCGGCAACATAGAACACATGAAGGTGGGCAACCGCGAGATCAACGGTCGTGCCTACGTGGCATCATTCAACTTCAAGGGTAGTGACCAACAAAAGAGGGTCGGTGATCTCTCGGGCGGTGAGCGCAACCGCGTGCATCTGGCCAAGTTGCTCAAGACCGGCGGCAACGTGCTGTTGCTCGACGAGCCCACCAACGACCTCGACGTGGACACCCTTCGTGCTCTCGAGGATTCTCTCGAGGCGTTCCCCGGCTGCGCGGTGGTCATCAGCCACGATCGTTGGTTCCTCGACCGCATCGCCACCCACGTTTTGGCGTTCGAGGGCGACAGCCAGGTTCGATGGTTCGAGGGCAACTTCAGCGAATACGAGGCGTGGCGCAAGAAGGAGATGGGTTCGGCGGCCGATCAGCCCCATCGCATCAAGTACAAGCCGCTCGCCCGCTGATGTCGACCTCGGTTCGCTTCGTCCGCGTCGCCTGCGCGTTCGTCTTCGTGTCGTGTATCGCCGGTTTGATCATTTCGTCGATCGCGGGCAACAACGAGGGCTGGGTTCTCACGATCGGTCTGTACGGAGCCTCGGCGGCGGTCATCCTCATCGTCGTGTCGCTCGTGACGGCCAATCGGCGCCTCCCCGAATTCGATGAAGCCGACGCCGAGGCGATCGAGGCTCGGATCGCGCGACTGACGGCGGCGGGTGTCGACGAAAACGAGTTGCGGGAGTTGGTGAAAGCCTCCCTGAAACTGGGTCGCGGCCAGTGACCGACGGCGGCGCACGAGAAACCGATCAGGAGCTCGCCACTCGCCTGGCCGTCGAGGCCGGACGAATGTTGGTTCAGTTGCGCGACGAACTCGTGCGCGAGGGAATCCACTACTGGGATCTGAAGGACGAGGGTGACGTCGCCGGTCATCGCTTTCTCGTCTCGGCTCTCAAAGCCGCGCGTCCCGACGACCTGATCCTGTCCGAGGAGGGCGCCGACAACCGCCGTCGTCTGCAGGCGGACCGCGTGTGGATCATCGACCCCATCGACGGCACCAACGAATTCGCCGAACCGCCCCGCTTCGACTGGGCCATCCACATCGCCCTCTGGGAACGAGAGTCCCTGACCGCCGCTGCGGTCAGCATGCCAGCCCTCGACCTGATCTTCAGCACGGATCCGGCTCCGACCCTTCCCGCGGTCGAACGCGAACGCCCGATCCTGGTGACGTCGCGGTCACGCAACTCCTACTCCGCGGCTCGCGTGGCCAAGGCGCTCGACTGCGACGTTGGTCGACTCGGCTCGGCCGGGGCCAAGACCATGGCCGTTGTCATGGGTGAGGCCGACATTTACGTTCACGACGGCGGCATGTACCAGTGGGACTCCGCCGCGCCGGCGGCCGTGGCTCGGGCCGCCGGCCTCCACGTCAGCCGGATCGACGGCAGTCCACTCGTCTACAACCAGGAATCCCTGTGGCTACCCGATCTCGTGGTGTGCCGAAACGAACTGGCCGATGCGGTTCTGGCCGCTGTCGATTTCTGAACGCACCACCATCAGGTCCAACCAGTTTAGGTGTAGCGTTTTGGTGTGAATCGTCATCCGGGTATCGCTGTCGCCGGTCTGTCCTCGTTGGCCGCGGGCATCATTCACGGTGGCGCCATCGGTCTGCACGCCGAGCACCCCCAACTGGCACGCATCTTCATCGTGATGACCTTGCTCCAAGTGGGCTGGGGGTTGATGATGCTCTTGGCCCCGCGAGTCGTGCTCATTCCGGCCGGCATCTTGATCAACGGTGCCGCCGTCGGTGGATGGTTGCTGACACGTATCTCGGGCATCTCCTGGATCGACGGGCTCGGCGTGGCCGAGCGACCTCAAATCGCCGACTCCATCTGCGCCGGTCTCGGTGCGGTGGCGGCCGCCACGGCGTTGGCATCGGTCCTGATCGGTTCTCGCCCGCTTCCCTCGGTGCGTCTCTCCTACCCGGCGATGGCGTGTGCGGTGTTGGTCGTGCCCGCCATGTGGACCGGCAGCACTCACGTGCACGATCACTCGTCGGGCACAGCGTCGGGAAACGTCATCGATGAGTCGCATCCACACGACCATTCTGATCCCTCCGTCGTGGGCGTGGCCACCGTCGAGGAGCCCCACGTCGGCGAGGCCCATGCGCATTCGACCAACTGGCCGCGCGCGTACGATCCGGCCGCCGGCATCGACATAGGCGGTGTCGAGGGTGTGAGTGCCGAGCAAGAGTCTCGGGCGCGAAATCTGATCCTCGACACCCTCGAGACTCTTCCCCGCTGGGCGAACTACGACGATGCGGTCGCGCAGGGCTGGGTGTCCATCGGCGACGAGAGTACCGGCTACGAACACCTCGTGAACCGTCTTCTCATCGTCGACGACAAGTTCCTCGACCCCTCGGCACCGGAATCGTTGGTGTTCAAGGCCGAGGGAAGTAAGCGCACCTTGGTCTCGGCGATGTTCATGGCCAACATCGGCGTGGCCCTGGATGATCCGTCCCTCACCGATTACGCCGGCCCGTTGATGCAGTGGCACGTGCACGACAATCTGTGCTTCCGCAACAACGCCGAAGGACGTTCCGTCGTGGCCGGCGTGTTGAATGCCGCCGGTCAGTGTCCCCCGGGTTCGGTGCTCGGCGGTATCGGTATCGCGATGGTCCACGTCTGGATCGCCGCTCACCCCTGCGGGCCTTTCGCCGCACTCGAAGGGGAAGGTGCGGGTCGCGCCGACGTGAGTGACGAGGAACGTCGGGACCTGTGCCAGCACGACCATGAGGCCATGTCGCACGGTGCGGGTTCGGCGACGTCGTCGGCTGCCGCAGCCACGACATCGGCACCCACGACAACGACCCCGAGCTACAAGGACAACGGCTCGCCACGCATCACCCTGGCCGGTTTCCCCGGTGTGTCAGCAGCTCAGCAGGCTCGCGCGGAGGAGTTGGTATTCCGAACGCGCACCGTGTTGCCCAAGTTCGCCACCACCGACATTGCGATCGCCAACGGTTTTTCCAGCATCCAGGACTCGGCCACCGGCGTGGAGCATTACGTCAACTGGTCGTACATCAACGACGAGCACGAGTTGAACCCCGACTATCCCGAGAGTCTGGTGTTCCAAGTCGGTCCCAACGGCAAACGGACACTGGTGTCGGCGATGTACATGATGGGCGACTCGTATTCACTGGAAACAGTGCCCGACATCGGCGGGCCACTCACCCAGTGGCACATCCACAACAACCTGTGCTACAGCCAGGACCCGTTCGTACACGGCTCCACGCGCGTCGTCGGCGTGACCTCGGAGAACGGTCCGTGCAGTTTCGGCATCAAGTTGAATCAAAACCCGATGATCCACGTCTGGATCAAGCCTCACCCCTGTGGTCCGTTCGCGGCGCTCGAAGGTGTTGGAGCGGGCCAGATCAAGCCGGGTGAAGAACGTCTGTGCGACGAGGTGCACTCGCACGGTTGATCAGCCGTCCAACGAGCACTGCCCACACGAAGCCAGCCGCGCTCACGCCCAACACCATCTTGGGCATGGTGGACGAGCCGTACGACTCGATGAGTGGTCCGATACCGGTGGGAACGATCAGTGCGCCGATGGCGGCGGCACCTACGATCCACGACGTGGCCCGAGCCGTCAGGGACAGTCGCGTGTCGACGAGGGCGATCATGGTCGGGTACTGCGGACCCGCACTCAACCCGTAGACGACCGCACCCGACCAGACCGACCAAACCGCTCCGTCAGCCACGACCATCACGAGTAACGCGACCACCGACATCGCGCACGACGACACCACGATGGTGACCGGCCTCGACACACGGCTCACCGGGATCGCCAAAAGGCGTCCCAAAGCGAAGGCTCCCCAAAACGCGGCGGTCACCAACGCCGGTGCCGAACCGGCGAGATTCCGGTCCTCGGCGAAGGTGAAGATCCAGCCTCCGAACCCGATCTCGGCCCCCACGTACAAAAGGAAGAAAAACGCCACCGACGCCGTGGTCGAGGTGGACATCGGTGGTCGTTCGATGTGGTCCTCCGGGGTCGGAGCGGCGGGGGCGCGATGACCGAGCAACAAGATCACACTGATCAGCCCGATCGCCCCGACCAACGCGGCGACGTACCACAGACCACTCGACCAAGCCAAGGATCGATCGACGGCGAGCGGAGCGATCAGCGCCCCGACACCGAACATCAGATGGAGGGCGTTCAGAGCCGGACCCGACCGACCGACTCGGGCCCACACGACCATCGTGTTCATCGCCGCATCAGCGGCACCAGTGGCCGCGCCGACCAGGGTCACCCCCGAAGCCACGACCAGATACTCACTACCGGCGGCGATCAGCACCGCGCCAGTCACGAAACCGACGACCCCGATGGTCAACGTGGCATGCCCGCCGATCGAATCGATCCATCGGCCACCGAGCATCGCCCCCACGAAGTTTCCGGCGGCACTCAAGGCGAACAGCACGCCGATGACACCCGCTCCGACACCGAGACGGTCCTCCAAGTAGGAAACCGCCGGACCGAGGATCGAGAGGGCCACGCCCATGACGAGCGCGACCCAGAGATACTGATGAACCGGCTTCAGGGCAAGCTCACGATGGCGACGGTGCCCGAGGCACCGTCGACCGTCACGACGGCTCCGTCGGGAATGCGCTCGGTGGCATCGGTGACGCTGACGACACACGGCATGCCCAACTCGCGACTGACGATGATCGCATGGCTCACCACCGCACCGACATTCACCACCACCGCACCCGCCGGAACGAACAACGGCGTCCATGCCGGGTCGGTGAAGGGTGCGATCAAAACTTCACCGGGTTCGAGCGCCAAAGGATCTGCGGGGTCCCGGATCACGCGAGCCCTCCCGGTGTAGGTGCCGGGAGCACCCGGCATCCCCGACAACACCTCACCCGCCGCAACGATGGTGGCCCGTGACTCACCCTTGCGAGCCCAACTCGTCAACGGGGGCACGACCCCGTTGACGATGAACGGAGGTTCGAGTTCGAAGAGTTCCATGTATTGACGCTCGCGTTGGGCGAGGCGGGCACGGAATTCATCGGGACCGGTGACGAAGGCATCGAGTTCGTCGGCCAACAACATGCAGATCTGAGATCTCGTGTACCCCGAGCGGGCCGCCAAGGCATGAGCGGCCATGCGCACCTCGTGCACCACCTTGATGATGTTGGTCTTGGCTCGCTCGCGACCCGCGAGATACAGGTGCGCCGAGCGCAGACCCAATTCGAATTGGGCCAGCACCTCTGGTTGGTCCGCAAAAGCCGTACGCACCCGGGCCTCGGCGTCCTCGCGCAACGCCGTGTTCTTCGAGTCGCGACCGACCGGATTCTCCGAATCGGATGCCCCTCGCATCGCGTCGATGAGAACAACGGCCAGTTCGGGCTTGGTCTCCCAGGTATCCGAGCGAATGTCCCACTCGTTCGGCCCCCGACTGCCGAACTCGCGAATGAAGTCCGAGAATCTCGTCCGGAACTCCGCTGACTCCGCGGGCAGTCGCGACATCGCCCACATCGCCCGGCTCGGCGCAGCCGAGTCGACGTCACCGATGCTCGTCATCAACATGAGCGTCAACGACGGGTCACCGAGAGCGGCCGCGATCGTGCCGAGGACTCCGAGTCCGATCGACGTTCCCGCCGTGGTGTCGAGGTGATGCTCGAACATCCGACGCAACAGAGCCGTGAACGAGCGCATGCGCCCGACGAGGGCGGTCTCGTCCAACTCGGACAGGTTGGGACGTGACGCGCGAGCCTCGTTGGCATCGGCCCGATCGACCAACAGGTGATCGAGACTTTCGGCGGTCATGGCCCGCATCATCCATTCACCCAACTTGGCGGTGTTGGCGGGACTGTCGTGCCACGGCTCGGCCACGTAGGGTGGAACGTCCGGGTGCGACCCGAAATAGGTTGCGTCGATCATCTCGGGCGACAGACCGGGACCCCGCGCCCCGAAAAGTCGAGCCGTCGATCCGTTGATGAACAGGTACCCCCCGAAGTGGCCGATCACCTCAGGGCGCGTGGGGTGCAACTCGTGGTCGTCCATCGTGCCGGCACTGATCTGACTGTCACGCCAACCCATGATGACCCCGGGCTCCCACACCACCGTCCAACACAGCGGACTGCAGGGGTCAGGGAGCACCTCACCGGCGTTGGCGCGGGTGTACACGGGCAGTTTCGGACTCGACTCCCAGTCTGTTATCCAACGTTCCGGCACCATGACCCGCCCCCAACGATTCGTCCGAGAGATCTCGTGCACCGGCCCTGCGGTGCTGTCCGCACGATAGTCGGCGTGTTGTGTCACACTTCCAACTCCGGTCCGAGGTGAATTCCAATCCCTACTGGGGCAAACTCACAAGGTGAGTTCCTCCCGAACACCCGGCGATTGCACTTGGGGTGCCTTCACCGAGAGTGGTCCTTGGGAACTCGATCTCTCCGACATCGAATGGAAGCCCCTGATCGATGGTCTGCGCTCGGCCGCCCGGGCCGAGGTTCCCGCACTCACCACCCCTCGACGGTTGCCACCGGGCGCCCGTGTGGTCACGGTGGCGCGCCAGATCGGAGGCGCGATCGCTCCGTGGTTCGTGAACAAGAAGCGCGGCCGATACGTCGAACCCGCCGACAGTCGAGGTGATGTCTCGCGGCGACTGAGACTCGCCGTGGAGACGCTCGGTCCCACCTACATCAAACTGGGTCAGATCATCTCCAGCGGTGAAGGCCTGTTCCCCGTCGAACTGGTCGAGCAGTTCAAGATGTGTCGTGATCAGGTTCCCGCGGAGCCGTTCTCCACCGTGCGGGTCACAGTGGAACAGGATCTCGGAGCCCGGCTCGAGGACGTGTTCGAATGGTTCGACGAGAGGGCCTTGGCCGCCGCGTCGATCGCCCAGGTTCACGCGGCACGACTTCGCACCGGAGAAGACGTCGTGGTGAAGGTGCAACGACCCAAGGTCGCCCGCCTCGTCCGCAAGGACCTGACCGTCATGGCGTGGATCGCTCCTCACTTGGTCGGACGAATCCCGATCGCCGCGCTCGCCAATCCCCCCGCTTTGGTCGAACTCTTCGCCGAGACGATCGTGGAGGAACTGGATTTCCGACTCGAGGCGGCGAACATGCTCGACGTGGCGGCGATGTTGCGCGACCTGAATCAGGACGGCTTCGTCGTTCCTCGCCCGCACCCCCGCCTCGTGACGCGTCGCGTTCTCGTGATGGAGCGGGTATCCGGCTTCAACTTCGACGATGTCGCGGGCATGAAGGACGCGGGAATCGACACCGAAGGTGTCGTGCGTACCGGCATGATCGCGTTCATGGAGGGAGCCATCATTCACGGCACCTTCCACGGCGACCTCCACGGGGGGAATCTGTTCGTTCTGCCCGACGGTCGCACCGCCCTGCTCGACTTCGGCATCGTCGCTCGATTGAGCAACGAGCGCCGGCTGGCGTTCCTTCGTCTCATGTTGAGCGCCACCACCAGTGACCTCATGGGCCAGATGGCCGCCTTGCGCGATCTGGGCGCACTCCCGCACGACACGGATCTGGCCGCCGTTATTCGCGACCTGCGGCTCGACCAAGCCACGGTCGACCCCACCACGCTCACGGGAGAGCAGATGGTCGCCGAAGTCCAACGTGTCGTGCGAGCACTTCTCGGCTACGGCGCTCGTCTGCCCAAGGAACTGATGCTGTACGTGAAGAACATGGTCTTCTTGGACGGTGCGATCTCACGTTTGGCGCCCGAACTCGACATCTTGGGCGAGGTGGCCAACATCTCCATGACATTCGCCCAACGCCACGGTGAGCGTCTCGGTCGCGAACTGGGCGTCGATCCCAACGCGGTTCAATTCGACATGTCCAGCGTGAGGGCCAGCCTGGGGTTGGAGGCCGATGTCGATCGCATGACCTACAAGGAACTGCAGGCCCGACGCGACCTCATCCAAAAGCGCATGCGGGAGCACGTGACGCGGTAAAGATTGTCCGGTCATGCGTCTGGTCGTCGCCCGCTGCAGCGTGAAGTACGAGGGGCGCCTCGACGCGCACCTGCCCGAGGCAGTTCGACTGGTGATGGTGAAAGCCGATGGTTGCGTGGCGATTCACAGTGACGGAGGCGCGTACAAGCCCCTCAACTGGATGAACGCGCCCAACACCATCGTCGAGACCGACGAGAAGTGGATCGTCACCAACCCCAAGGGCGAGACATTGACGATCGACTTTCACGAGATCCACATGGAGACCAACCACCCGCTCGGTGAGGATCCCGGACTGCAAAAGGACGGAGTCGAGGCCCACCTGCAGGAACTGTTGGCGGCCGTACCGGGGTCCGTCCAGCCCGGCCTCACCCTGGTGCGTCGCGAGTGGCCCACCGCCATCGGTCCGGTGGACCTGATGTGCCTCGATCCGGACGGGAACTACGTGGCGGTGGAGATCAAACGGCGCGGTGAGATCGACGGAGTCGAGCAGCTGGCCCGTTACCTGGAGGTACTGCGCGCGGACGCCAACCTCGTGGGGCTGCGCGGGGTGTTCGTGGCGCAATCGATCAAGCCCCAGGCCAAGGTGATCGCCCAACAGCGAGCGATCACGTGCGTCGAGGTGGACTACGACGACCTCCGGGGGCGACGCCCCGACGATCTGCGCCTGTTCTGATCAGGAGTGGCGAACGAGGCCCTGGTCGATGACCACGCGGTCACCAACCGAGGTGGTGAAGACGGCCTCACCGGCCGCAACGTTCCAGATGCGCACCGTCAACTCGTCGCCGGGCAGAACGGGAGAGGAGAAACGTCCTTCGACGTGATGGAACTTGGTGACATCGTTGCCGCAAAGAGCCTTCAGCAACATGCGACCGGTGAACCCGTAGGTGCACAAGCCGTGAAGAATCGGTCGATCGAATCCACCCAACGCGGCGAAGGATGGATCGGTGTGCAACGGGTTACGGTCCCCCGACAACCGGTAGACGAAGGCTTGGTCGGACGAGGTGGTCAACGACTCCTCGTGATCCGGGGCACGAGTCGGCGGTTCGTTCTGTGGGCCCGACGGTCCGCGGTCACCTCCCCAACCACCTTCACCGCGAATGAACACCGACGAACGGGTGGTCCACAAGGGCTCGCCCGCCGACGACTTCACCTCGGTCTCGGTAACCACGACGGCCGCCTTGCCCTTGTCGTGCATCGCGACGACTTTGTCCTGCACCGTTGCTTCGGCTTCGACCGGGATGGGGCGATGCAGCGTGATCGCCTGCGAACCGTGCACGAGCATCGCCCAGTTGAACGACCCGATGCCGGCCATCGCACTGCGACCCGCCGACGTGGTGCCCGAACCAGCGACCACGGCGAAGGTGGGGAAAACCAACTGGGCGACATCCTTGGTGTTCTCGGTGGTGAACGCGAGATCGCCTTGTCCAGCACCGATGCCGACGGCGTACAACAACGCGTCCTTGGAATTCCAGGACATCGTGCGGACGTCACCGACAGTTCCGACTGCTTCGGGATTCAACGGCATGTCATGTCTCCTTGATCTCGTCGTATCTTCTCACGATCGCGGCTGCGGCCACCCACCGGGCGTTCCGTCCATACCCGAGTTCTTGCGAGCGGAACCGAGAAGGTCGGCCACGATCGTTCCGAGTTTGGTCGGGTCGTCGATGGGTGCGTGCTTCGGTCCGCGAACCCAACCCTCGGCCACGGCGAGCAGGTCACCGCTGGCTTCGAACACCCGACCGGTCACCCCGGCCGCCTCGTCGGAGGCCAACCACGTGACGATCGGAGCAATCCAACGTGGCGAACGCCTCTCGCGGTCCTCGTCGGTCTCGGGAGCCGGTCCGAGACCTTCGGTCATACGGGTCAAGGCCACCGGCGCCACGGCGTTGACGGTGACGTTGTAGCGGGCCATCTCGAGAGCGGCGATGTTCGTGAAGGCGGCGATTCCGGCCTTGGCCGCGCCGTAGTTGGTCTGTCCGACGTTGCCATAGATGCCTGACACCGACGTGGTGTTGATGATGCGTCCGGACACGGCCCGACCTGACTTACTCTGATCGCGCCAGTAGGCGCAGGCATGTCGCGTGGGAGCAAAGGTTCCCTTCAGGTGAACGTTGATGACGGCATCCCACTCGGCCTCCGTCATGGAGAACAGCATGCGATCCCGAAGGATGCCGGCGTTGTTCACGACGATGTGCAGGTCACCAAACGTGTCGATGGCGGTCTGGATCATGCGTGCGGCGCCGTCATAGTCGCTCACGCTGTCGCCGTTGGCTATGGCCTCACCGCCCATGGCCTCGATCTCCTCGACCACCTGTTCGGCGGGGGAAAGATCACCACCGCTACCGTCGACATTTCCGCCGAGGTCGTTCACGACGACCTTGGCACCCTGAGCCGCCAAACTCAAAGCATGCTCACGTCCGATGCCACGTCCGGCGCCGGTCACGATCGCAATTCGTCCTTCACACAGTCGAGCCATCGCCGTCTCCTCGCGTTCTCGGGCTTGGCCCGTCTGTGACATCTGCACGCCGGATCATAGGTTGCGCCACTCGGTGGCGCGCCAGTCGCCGACCACTCGTAACCTTCCGACGTGTCTCCCATTTCGAACGAATTCGATTGCGATCTGCTGATCGTGGGGGCCGGTCCCGCGGGCACCAGCGCTGCCATCACCGCCGCCCGAGCCGGACTCGCGGTGACCGTCATCGACAAGGCCCGATTCCCACGCGACAAGTGCTGTGGAGACGGGCTGACCACCTTGGCCCTACGCCACTTGCAGTCCTTGGGTTTCGAACCCTCCACCGTGTCCTCGTGGCGAGACGTGGATGCCGCCCACCTGAGATCGCCCTCGGGTCGCGAGGTTCGCCTGCCCCTGCCCGAGAACGGGCGCTTCGCTGCCATCACCCCGCGTATCGAATTGGACTCCGCTCTGGTGGACCTCGCGCGCTCGACGGGCGCCACCGTCATCGAGGAGTGCTCCTTTTCGACCATCTCGTCGGACTCCGAGAAGGTGACGGTCGCGGTCGTCGTCGACGAGGTGACATCGATCATCCGTGCACCGTGGGTCATCGCCGCCGACGGCATGTGGAGTCCGGTGCGCAAGGCGATGGGCGTGGCCACGGACGGCTACCTCGGCGAGTGGCACGCGTTTCGTCAGTACGCGCGCAACGTCACCGGTCCGGCCAAGGACCGTCTCATCGTGTGGTTCGACGAGGATCTTCTTCCCGGTTACGCGTGGAGCTTTCCCCTACCGGGCAATCGCGTGAACGTCGGCTTCGGCATTCTTCGAGGTGGCGAGCGCCGCGTACAGGACATGAAGGACTTGTGGACCGATCTCCTGCGTCGCGATCACGTGGTCGAAGCGTTGGGCGAGGGATTTCAACTGGAGGGTCGCCACACCGCTTGGCCCATTCCGGCCCGCATCGACGAGGCGGTGACCTCGGCCGGTCGTGTGTTGTTCGTCGGTGACGCAGCCATGGCCACCGACGCTCTCACCGGCGAGGGCATCGGGCAAGCTCTTCTGACCGGCATCGAGGCCGCCAAGGCCGTCGTCGGTGCGGGCGAGCCCGCGAGCGTGCGACGTCGGTATGCCCGCGCGGTCCGTCACCATCTTCTGGCCGACCATCGCATGTCCCTGCGACTCTCGAAGATTCTGGCGAGGTCTCGGGGTGCCCGCGCTGCCATCGCTCTTTTGGACAGGTCCGGATCGTGGGGACGTCGAAACTTCGCCCGCTGGATGTTCGAGGACGAGCCACGCGCCATCGTGTTGACACCGGGACGCTGGCACCGCCGATTTTTCCGTCGACGTGGCGCGTACTGATCGACCCGAGCACCACACGGCTACGGTATCGACATGCGCACTCGACTGACCGATCTGCTCGACATCGAACACCCGGTGATGCTCGCCGGCATGGGCGGGGTGTCCTACTCCCAACTCGTCGCCGCCGTCAGCGAGGCCGGGGGTATCGGAACCTTCGGAGCCGCTCCCATGCGCCCCGGTCAGTTGGACGAAGAGATTGCGGCGGTGCATCGCCTGACGTCCAAGCCTTTCGGCGTCGACTTGTTGGCCGCCATCCCCGGCCAGTTGGAAAAGGACGTGGAGAGCATCATCAAAGGTGGTGCACGCATCTTCGTGGCCGGACTCGGCGTGCCCCGTGAGATCATCGACGTGTTGCACGAGAACAACATTCTCGTGGGATCGATGTGTGGCAAGGTTCGGCACGCCCAAGCGGCGTTGGCCAGTGGTTGCGATTTCGTGGTCGCGCAAGGAACCGAGGGCGGCGGACACACCGGCACGGTGGCCACCATGGCATTGGTCCCCCAGGTGGTGGATGCCGTGGGCGACTCGATCCCGGTGGTGGCCGCCGGCGGATTGTTTGACGGCCGAGGTCTGGCCGCTTCGTTGGCACTGGGTGCCGACGGGGTGTGGATGGGCACTCGTTTCATCGCCACGCCCGAGGCCCACGCACCCGAGGCCTACAAGCAGACCTTGCTCGGACTGCCCGAGGATGGGACCGTGGTCTCGCGCGCCTACACGGGCAAGACCTGTCGGGTGGTGCGAACCGAGTGGACGCAGCATTTCGAGGAGCATCCCGAGGAGCTGAAGAAGTTCCCCGACCAAGTGGGGGTGTCCATGAAAGCAGGCGCCAATCACATGGGAGCACCCCCAGAGGTGGAGATCGACCCGAAGCGCGAGTTCATGCCCGCGGGTCAAGGTGTCGGCGCCGTGCGCGAACTGGTGCCAGCCGGCGATCTGGTTCGCAGGATCGTGCGCGAGGCGGAACAGGTCATCGCCGCCCTCGCCCGATTCGCCAGATGACCGACTGACTCGTCTCGGGCACCTTGTGTTGACGATGCTGCGATCGAATGCCGACATGCGTCGGATGTTCGTCGCCCAGGTCGTCTCGTACATGGGTGACTGGTTTTCGTTCGTGGCTCTCGTCGGTCTCATCACGGATCTCACCGACTCGAACTTCGTGGTGTCGATGGTGGTCGTGTCCTTCTCGCTGCCGTCGTTCGTCGCTTCACCGATTGCCGGACCGATCGCGGACCGATTCGATCGTCGCCGCGTCCTCGTGGTGGTGTCGGGCGCCCAGGCCTTGGCGGCGTCGGGACTGTTGTTGGTCGGCACCGACACCGTGTGGCTGGCCCTGGTGCTTCAGAGCACGGTGTCGGCACTGGCCGCCGTCGTCGGTCCCGCGACGCAGGCGGCGGTACCCAACATCGCTCGTGACGGGGACGAACTCTCACGAGCCAACGCGTTGCTCGGCTCGACGTGGGGTGTGATGCTCGCAATCGGGGCCGCCATCGGTGGCGTATTCGCGGCCACGTTCGGCCGTGACGCCGCCTTCATCGCCAATGCGTTGTCCTTCGTCGGGTCTGGCATCCTCTTCTTCCGCATCGTCACGCCACTGCAGGCCCCGACGGATCCCTCCAAGCGGCAACAGCGACTGCGCCCGCTGGCCGACATGGGCGAGGCTCTCGCCCTCGCACGTCGGGACCCGGTGCTGATGGCCCTCATGCTGTCGAAGACGACCTTTGCCGTGGGCAGCGGCGTGGTGTCGCAGTTGGCGGTGGTGGCCTCGGACGTGTTCGACGGCGGAGACGGCTACCGAGGCATCCTGATCGGAGCCCGAGGACTCGGCGCCGGCATCGGTCCCGCCTTGGCCATGAAGTACACGGGGCGGGATCTGAGTCGCGTACTCAAAGTGTGCGGAGTGTCGAGCTTGACGTTCAGTCTCTGCTACCTGGCGGGAGCGTGGATGCCGTTGTTCGCTCTGGCGGTCTTTTTCATCGTTTTGGCGCACCTGGGGGGTGGAGCACAGTGGACGCTGAGCACGTTCGGCCTGCAGATGCGATCACCCGACGACGTGCGCGGTCGCATCATCGCCGGAGACTTCGCGCTGGTAACGCTGACCCTGTCGGTGACCAGTGCCCTGGCGGGGTTGCTCTCCGACGCCATCGGCGTGCGCGAGACCATCACCTTGTTCACTGGGGCGGCCGCGGTGGCCAGTTTCGTCTACATCAGGGCGACGCGGAGCCTGCGCATTCGACTGCTGAATTCGCCAGCGTCTGCGCCCTGACGTCGTTGGCCAAGTTCGAGGCCATTTTGTTCATGACGTAAGCCACGCTCAACTCGGCCTCCGGAAGCGCGAAGGCCACCGAGCCACCGGCGCCGGGGTGTCCGAACGATCCGGGACCGCCGAACAGGCTGAACAGGCCATGGACCATGAACCCCATTCCGAACGTGGTGGGCATGATCAAACACTCATCGGGCTCGTTTTCCGGAGTCACCTTGGTGCGGGCGCGCTCGACGGTCTCGGGCTTCAACAACCTCACGCCGTCCACCTCGCCGATGGCGGCGGCGTAGATGCGGGCCAAGGTGCGCGCGTTGGTGATGGCATTGGCGGCGGGGATCTCGGCGGCATGAACGTCACGACGGTTGAACGCACCATCCACGCTGAACGCTCCGTTCAAACTGAGTGCGCGTCCTCCGGCCGAGTTCGGCCCCATGAACTGTTCCATCATGGCCCTCACGGCCGGGTCCATGTTGGGGTCGTCCATGGTGGTCAGACCACCGATCATCGGCGACACCCGATGTTCCTGCGACTCCGGCAAGCCGATCCACAGCTCACCACCCACACGAGCCACGATCTCTTGCTGAACAAAGGTGCCCAGACTGCGATGAGCGGGGTCGACACGACGAACCAATTCGCCGGCCAGCCAGCCGTAGGTCAACGCGTGGTAACCATGCCGCGTTCCGATGGGCCACCGAGGAGCAGTAGCCGCCAGACGTGACGTGATCGTTTTCCAGTCGAGCGCCTCGGCCAGTGAGATGTCGCCGTCGACCGTGTACAGGCCGCACTGATGCGACAACAGCTGCGCGACCGTGGCCTCGCCCTTACCCTCGGCGGCGAACTCGGGCCAATAGGTGGAAACCTTCTCGTCATAGGAGAGCAACCCCCGCTCGGCGCACATGGCCACGGCCATGGCCGTGATGCCCTTGGTGGTGGAAAACACCAACTGCAGCGTGTCCTCGGTGTAATCGCGGGTGCCTCGAGCGTCGAACGAGCCACCCCACAGATCGACCACCTTGCGGCCACGGTGATACACGGCTGTCGCCGCCCCGATTTCCTCACCGGCGAAATTCGCCTCGAAAGCGTCACGCACCTTCTCCCAACCCGGCGCCACCGAGCCCGCGATGTTTTTGGCGGCGACCATCAGGAGATCATCTCCTTCAACGTCTCGATGGTCTTGACCGCGTCGGGTCCGACCGGGTTGACCGACAGCACCGTGACGCCGGCTTCCTTGAAGGCTGCCAAACGCTCCTTGATGAAATTCTTGGGACCGACCAGGTTCGAGTTGGCGAGCATTTCGCGCGGCACGATCGCGGCGGCCTCGTCCTTGCGTCCGGACAAGTAGAGGTCCTGGATCTCGATTGCTTCCTTCTCGTAGCCGTACTTCTTGCAGATGGTGTTGTAGAAGTTCTTGTCGCGCGCGCCCATACCGCCGATGTACAAGGCCGCGTTGGGGCGGGCGAAGTCGAGGATCTTGTCCTGAGCGTCACCCGTGAGCTTCTCGTCGATGACCACCATGCCTCCGGCCGAGATTTGCAGGCGCGGCAGGTCGGGGTTTCGTTTGGCCAGACCCTTCTTCAGATCGTCGCCCCAGACGTTCTGGAATTTGTCGGGATCGAAGAAGATCGGCAACCAACCATTGGCCACCTCGGCCGTGGCCTGAACGCTGAGGCCCATGAGGCTCGCCCACCAGATGGGGATGTCCCTACGAATCTCCTGGCCGGGCTTGATGATCTTCAACGGCTTACCCAGGCCGGTTCCTTCACCGGCGGGCAACGGCACTTTGACGGTCTGCCCGTCCATGTGGAATGGCTCCTCGCGAGCCCAGATCATGCGGCAGGCCTGAATGTATTCCTTGATGCGCTGCATCGGCTTCTCGTAGGGCACGCCATGGAAGCCCTCGATGACCTGCGGTCCGCTGGCGCCGAGACCGAGGATGAAACGTCCGTTGCTGACGTAGTCGCAACCAGCCGCTGTCATCGCCATGAGTGCCGCGGTTCGGCTGTACACGTTCACGATGCCCGTGCCGATCTCGACGGTGTTCGTCTTGGCGGCCAGATACCCGACCTGACTGATCGCATCGGCGCTGTAGGCCTCGGCGATCCAGACCACATCGAGCCCGGCCTTTTCCAACTCGACGACGCGATCGACGGCGGCATGGAAGCCTCCGGCATAGTTGAGCATCATGGACAGCTTCATGCTTTTCCTCCGGTGACGCGGGCCGACACGGCCCAACCCACCAAACCCTACGAGCGACGCAGGTCCGGGGACGAACCCTCACCACCCACCGGCCCGGGATTGAGGTTTCCCGAACGAAAGCCCTCGAGGTCGATGGTGGCGTAGCGATAGCCGGCCCCTTTGACCGCCTCCACGATCTCGACGCGGGCCAGGATCGCGCGCCCCAGGTCGCCCTCGTCGACTTCGATGCGGGCGGTTTCGCCGTAGTGGCGCACTCGCACCTGGCGGAAACCCAGTCGGCGCAGACCCGCCTCGGCCCGATCGACGCGGCTGAGGATCTCGATGCTCACCGGCGTTCCGTAGGGCACCCGACTGGCCAGACACGCCGCTGCCGGCTTGTCCCAAGTACGCAGACCATCCAGACGTGAGGCGGTGCGAACGTCGTCCTTGGTGAAGCCGGCCAACACCAACGGGAAGACCGCACCGAGCTCGATGGCCGCGCGTTGGCCCGGTCGATGGTCGGCGAGATCGTCATTGTTCACACCGAGAACCACGGTGGCTCTCTCCTCGGAGGCGATCGGCCCGACGACATTCATCAGTTCGGTCTTACAGTGATAACAACGATCGAGGTCGTTGGCTCGATACGCGGCGCGCTCCATCTCGGCGGTCGACACCGGCGTCCAACGAAGTCCCCACTCGCGAGCCAACTCTCGGCAGTCGCGTTCCTCGTCGCCGGCCAGACTGGGTGAAACCGCCGTGACCGCGTGCGCCCGTTCGGCCCCGAGAACCCGATGCGCCACCGCGGCGAGATACGCCGAATCGGCTCCCCCGCTGAAAGCCACCACGACCGATTCGAGGTCGCGCAGGATGCTCTCGAGCGCGTTGATTTTGCCGGTCAACGTTTGGTGGGCGTTGGACATGACCCCATCGTGCCACGAATCTCCGACCGATGAACCGCTCGTTCGGGCAAACACCGGCGAAGGCGGGCAGACTTCGGGGGTGAAGTCTCCGAGTGAACGCTTTCCCCTCCGGGGCGCCGTGGTCGACAGAGTCCCCACCGGACAAGGTCCGATCCTGCGAACCATCCAGCGAGGTGAGCGACGCTCCGACTCCCCCGTCTTCTTGCTGATTCACGGTCTGGCGTCGAACGCCCGAATGTGGGACGGCGTCGGCGAGGCTCTCGCTCGTTCCGGGTACGCCAGCATCGCGGTCGATCTGCGCGGACATGGATCGAGCGACAAACCCGACGACGGCTACGACTTCGACACGGTGTGCCACGACCTGTGCGGACTCCTCGATCACCTGGACATCCCCCGCGCGGTGTTCGTCGGTCAGTCGTGGGGCGGAAACATCGTCGTGCACGCGGCTCATCGCGATCCGGACCGGGTCATCGGTGCGGTGGCCGTCGACGGAGGCATCATCGAGTTGGGTCAGGTGTTTCCCGTCTGGGATGACTGCGCGCGCCACATGGCGCCGCCACGTCTGGCTGGCATGCGCGCGAGCCGATTGGAGAGCGCGATCAGGGCCACCAGCGCTGACTGGCCTGAAACAGGGATCATCGGTTCACTGTCGAATTTCGATTTCCTCGACGATGGGACGATCCGACCACACCTCAGCTTCGAGCGTCACATGAAGATCTTGCACGAATTATGGACTCACCGTCCGTCGGAACTGTTTCCCACCATCGAGCGTCCGGTGCTCTTCCTCCCCGCGGACTCCGGTGATGTCTCGTGGACCAACGACAAGGAACGATCCATAGATCGCGCGGTGACCAGCCTGAAGCGTGGTCGGGCACACTGGTTCCGACCCGCGCACCACGATCTGCACGCCCAGCACCCGCAGCGCTGCGCTGATGTCCTCATCGACAATGTCGAGAACGGATTCCTGTCATGAGCCTTCCCCGACTTCTCACCATCATGGGCTCGGGCGAGACCGCACCGACCATGATGAAGCCGCACCGCGACCTCATCGCACGGCTTCCCGGCACGCCCTCGGCGGTGGTCCTCGACACTCCGTACGGCTTCCAGGAGAACGCCCCCGAGTTGGCGGGGCGCGCGGTGGAGTACTTTCAAAAGTCCGTTGGACAGCCCATCGAGGTGGCCGGGCTCACGCGCCTGCGCGACGAGGATCCACTCGTTGTCGAGCAGGGACTCGATCGCCTACGTCGCGCCAACTACCTGTTCGCCGGACCCGGAAGTCCGACCTATGCCCTGCGTCAGTGGGCGGGTAGTGCGGTGCCCGACCTCATACGCGCGAAGATGCGAACCGGCGGTGCGGTCACCTTCGCCTCGGCCGCCGCTTTGACGCTCGGCCGCTTCACGGTTCCGGTCTACGAGATCTACAAGGTCGGCGAGGAGCCTTACTGGCTCGACGGACTGGACGTGTTGAGCGAGATAGGCCTGAGCGTCGCGGTGATTCCCCATTACGACAACGCCGAGGGTGGTCATCACGACACCCGTTTTTGCTATCTGGGCGAACGTCGGCTACGCCTGTTGGAAGATCAGTTGCCCTCCGATACACACGTCATAGGGGTGGACGAGCACACCGGCGTGATACTCGACCTCGACGCCGATACCGCCACGATCATCGGGAACGGCACCGTCACGGTGAGGGTGCGGGGTTCGTCAGTCGTACACCGTTCGGGCTGCGTCGTGAGCATCGATCAACTGCGCGATCCAGCGGGGGCCACGAGCGTGGCATCGACGAGCGCAGTGACACCAACCTTGTCCAGCCAGCCAGTGTCCGACATCGACCCTTCGGCGTCGCTCGCCAGTGACACCGCACGTGCGGTCGCTGCCTTCGACGCGGCCTTGGCCACCGGACGGGCCGGGGACGCCGTCCGAGCGGCTCTCGAGCTGGAGACATCCATACGAGATTGGTCGGCCGACACGTTGCAGGGCACCGACATGGACATGGCTCGCGCGGCGTTGCGCTCGATGATCGTTCGACTCGGCGATGCCGCGGTGGGCGGTCTCGCTGATCCCCGCGACGTGATCGGGCCCTACATCGGGGTGTTGCTCGAGTTGCGGGCCGCGGTGCGCGCCGACAAGCGCTACGACCTGAGCGACCTCATTCGCGACCGTCTGGCCGCCGTCGACGTGGAGGTGCGCGACACGCCCCAGGGCGTGGAATGGGTGTTACGCGGACCGCAGTGACGGGCCGTGGTGGTCCATGCCGGCCACCCGCGCTCGACGACGAACGCCCGCAACGGTGTACACGACGACGAAGACGATGGTTCCGGCGATGATGATCACCGCACCGCTCGGAACGTCGGCGTACCAACTGGCGTACATTCCGACCCCTCCGAACACCGCACCCAACACCGGAGACAACCACAACATCCGACCGAACGAATTAGTGAGCAGTCGGGCCGTCACCGCCGGCAACACGAGCAGGGCCGAGATCAACAACACCCCGATCACCCTCACCGTCACCAAAATGGTGGCCGACAGCAGGATCATGAGCACCGCTTCCATGCCGGGAACGTTGACGCCGCTGACTCCGGCCACCTCGGGATCGAACGTGGTGAACAGCAACTTTCGGTACGACAGAACGACCACCACCGCACTGACCACGCCCACGCCAGCCACGGCGAGGATGTCGGCGGTGAAGACCCCGAGCACGTTGCCGAAGAGAACCGCATCGATGCTGCGCTTGGCCTGACCGAAACGGGCCTGGAGGGCCAGGCCAACCGCAAACGAGGCCGTGGTGATGACGCCAATGGCCGCGTCGGCCCCGATGATGCGTTTGCGCGAGACGCGACCGATCATGAGACCCGAGACGACACCCCACAAGCCGGCCCCGATGAAGTAGTTGATGTTCAACACGGCGGCCAGGGCTGCACCACCGAACACGGCATGACTGAGTCCGTGGCCGATGTAACTCATGCTGCGCAACACTACGAACACGCCGATCAGGCCACACAAGGCGCCGGCCAAGGTGGCGACGAGCAAACCGTTGCGGAAGAACTCGAATGCAAACGGCTCGAGCAGGTCGACCGCGATCAGGTTCACGCTCCGCGACGACTGAGACGCAGGCGCAACTCGTCACCTCCCTGCTCGAGAACGACAGGCATGCCACCGTGTTGCAGCACCTCCATGGGGGCTCCGTAGGTGCGCTCGAGGAAATAGGGTTTCAACACCTCGCTCGGTGAACCGTCGGCCACCACGTTTCTGTTGAGGCAGATCAATCGGGGAAGATGGGCCGCGAGGCCGTTGAGATCGTGAGTGGTGAGAACGATCGCGATGCCCGATTCGCCGTCGCCGCGGTCGGGGTGCAACTCGTTGAGATCGGCCAGCACGTGCAGAACCTCGTGACGTGTGCGCACGTCGACGCCCGCCGTGGGCTCGTCGAGCACCAGTAAATCGGGTTTCTGAATCAAGGCCCGAGCCAGGAACACGCGCTGCTGCTGGCCGCCGGACAACTCGCGGATGTGTCGCGACCAGAGACCCGCCAAGCCGAGGTGCTCGAGTACGCGTTGGATCTCGGACTTCTCGGAGGGCTGAAGTCGCGGCCACCACGAGCGTTGCGGTCGGCCCATGGCCACCACCTCGGACACAGTGACCGGGAAATTCCAGTCCAAAGTCTCGAGTTGGGGCACGTAGGCGACCCGCAACGACGGCGACCACATCACCGAGCCGTGAACCGGCTTCACCGACCCGAGCATCGCGCGCAGCAACGTGGTCTTTCCGGATCCCGAGGGTCCGACGATTCCCACGAACTCGCCACGCGCCACCGTGAGATCGACGTTCTCGATGACCGGCCCGTTGCCGTACGAGCACGACACATGATCGAAGCGAACCAAAGGAGGCGTCGCTTCGGCGGAATTCACTGGGGGTACTCGGCCTCGTCCAAACCGACGTCAGAGACGTCAACGGCCTTCAACGCACTCGCGTCGCCGCCGAGGGCCTCCACCATGGTCACGTAATTGAATCGCATCAGGCCCAGCCACGAGTGCTCGGGATCTCCGGGTGCCCCGAGCAGGTCGTCGTCGCGCAACACGTCCACATACCTAACCCCCGTTTCGCCACCAATCTGCTCGAGCACGGTGGACGGGAACACCTCGCTTCCGAAGATGGCCGCCACACCTGACTCCTTCACCTGCGTGATGAGATCCGCGATTTCGCGCGGGGTGGGCTCCTCGAACGATGATGGCTGGATGGCACCGATGACCGTCCATCCGTAATAGTCGGCGAAGTACGCGTAGGCGTCGTGATAGGTCAGAAGTTGACGTTGTGATTCGTCGAGGGTCGCCGAGGCGGTGGCCATGGCCGCGTCGAGTGCATCCACTTTGGCCACGAAGGCCTCGTAGTTGCTGGCGTAGGTCGCCGCGTTGTCCGGGTCGGCCGCCGACAAGGAGTCGCGCAACAAAGCGGCGAAGTCACCGGCCATCGGGGGATTCGTCCACACGTGAGGGTTCGGCTTTCCGCCCTCCTCGGGGAACGAGAAGTCGAAGATCCACTGGTCCTGCGGCAGGATCGCCGTTCCTAGTTCGCACACGACAGCACCCTCACCCAGGTTTGCGTCAGCCAATTGGCGGGTCGGGTCTTCCAGCCCCAATCCATTGATGAAAACGATGTCGGCCCCCTCCAGAGTGGCCGCAACACTGGGCGGCGGCTCGTAGGTGTGACTGTTCGTTCCCTCGGGCACCACGCCGACGATCCGAGTATCCGTGCCGGCGGCGATGTTGGCCGCGATGCTCGTGATGGGAGCCACCGTGGTGGCAATCACCAACGGAGCCTCCTCCACGGCCGAACGCAGGGGACAGGCACTCGCCGTGTCGGGGACCGAGTTCGAGACCGAAGTCGAGTCGCCACCACCACAGGCGACCACTAGAGCGGCCATGATGACGATGGGAACCGTGGTGCGAGGACGAGAAGACCGAACGAAAAAAGAGGAAGTGTTTTTCAGCATGCTCAACGATAGCACGAGGGTCGAAAAGTCGATCAGTCGGGTACCAACATGACCCGATCCATGAACGCCATCACCAGATCCTGCCACGCCTGGGGGTCGACCGACTGGTCAGTGACCTCGTCAAGGACCAGCCCGAAGGAATAGGCCAGCATGAAGGCCGAACCGGTGTCGGGATGAACGTCGGGGCGCACCCAACCCCGAGCCTGGGCTTGTTCGATCACCTCGGCCAACATTTCGCGCAAACGCCGCTGCTCGGCCCCGAGACGGACCCGGTACTCCTCACGACCGCGAGTGGCCCCCAACATACTGGCGCGCAGCAGACGCAGATCGGGCCGATCAGGCAGGAAGGCCGAACCCACCACCGCCATGATGAAGCGACGGAAGTCGACCTTGGACGTGGCCCGTTCGAACGCGGCCCGGGCGTTCTCGATGTCGGCCTTCACCGATTCGGCGAAGATCTCCACCTGCACCGACTCCACGAAGTCCACGAAATCGGCGAAGTGGTGGTAAAGCGAACCCTTGGAGATGCCCGACAGCTCCAACAACATCTCGACCGTGTACCCGTAGAGACCGTGTTCGGCGGCCAGGGTTCGTCCGGCCTCGAGTAGGGCGATCTTCGTCGGATGCGTCGGCCGGTCGGGCTTGGCGCGTGGCCGCGGCGGATTGTTCACGTCGTCGTCTCCCGTCTCTGGGTCTGCGCCCACGTCAGACCCGCCAGGGCATCGATGTCGTGCGAGAGACCCAGCACCCTTTCGGCCACGATGTTACGTTGCACCTCGCCCGTTCCGCCGCCGATGGTGAGAGAACGGGCGAACATGTAGCCGTCGAACCAGCCCGGGTGGTCGAGCGAACGCAAGCCCACGCCACCACCACCGCCGAGTCCATTGTGCTCACCGCGCGCGGAGTTGTCGTGACTCTGACGCAACAGCGCATGGGCACCGAGCACGTCGCGAGCCACTTCCATCACGTTCTGTCCGTGCTCGTCGGCCAGGATCTTACGAATGCTGGCCTCGGGGCCGGGCTGCTCGCCGCGCAGTCGTGCGGACAGTGTTCGCATTCGGATCAGGTCGAGTAGCACGTGCTCGATGTAGACGCCCGCCAATCGCTGACGCATCACCGGGTCGACCACCGGCCCACGCTCGCGGACCGCGTCGAGCATCTCGAGCGCGGTGGGTCCGCTTCCCCACAGAACGCCACCGGTCGACAGAGAAACCCTTTCGTTTCCGAGCGTCACCTTGGCCAGACGCCACCCTTCGTCGACGTCGCCGACGAGATTCCCCGCCGGAATGCGCACGTCGGTGAAGAAGACCTCGTTGAACGTCGACGCCCCGGTCATCTCCTTGATGGGGCGGATCTCGATGCCCGGAGTGTCCATGGGGCAGACGAAGTACGACACCCCTTTGTGCTTGGGTGCTTCGGGGTTCGTACGGGCGATGAGGATGCCGTACTTCGCGTGTTGCGCTCCGCTGGTCCAGATCTTCTGCCCGTTGACGATCCATTCGTCACCGTCACGAACTGCGCGGGTTCCGAGATTCGCCAGGTCGCTTCCGCTGCCGGGCTCGCTGAACAGCTGACACCAGAAGTCCTCGCCGGAAAGAAGTCGCAGCAGATAGCGGCTCTTCTGTTGCTCGGTGCCGGCGTAAAGAATCGTGGGGCCCGCCCAGCCGATGCCGATCGGATTGGCGGGCCGACGGATGCCGGCCTTGGCGAGTTCGTCGTCGATGATCAACTGGTGGATCGGGTCGGCGTCGTGTCCGAACGGCGCCGGCCAGTGCGGAGCGACGTATCCGGCCTCGGCCAACTGTCGCCCGCTCGGACGGGGATTGGCAGCGATCCAGTCGCGCACGGCGAGACGACGCGGATCGTCGACGGCGGGCATCTGGAAATCCATGAAGCGAGAGTATTCGCCCCGAGGTGCACGGCGTACCATCGCTCCCGTGCCCGCCCTCGGACCCAGCGCCACGTGGAACTTCGCCGACTCATGGGAGGCCCTCGCGCGAGCGATCCCGGACGCGCCGGCCCAATACGGCTTCTCCCAACGCGACGGGCGCGAACTGCGGTACGACTGGGCCGAGTTCGATCGACGAGCCAACGGCATCGCCACGGCGTTGCTCGCATCCGGAGTCGCTCGTCAGGACAAGGTGGCGCAGTACATGTACAACTGCCCCCCGTACCTCGAGAGTGTCCTCGCCACGTTCAAGGCCGGCCTCGCACCGGTGAACACCAATTACCGCTACACGCCCGACGAACTGGTCTACATCTGGGACAACGCCGACGTGGTGGTCGTCGTCTTCCACGGCTGCTTCACCGACACCATCGCCTCGCTACGGGATCGGGTTCCCCGCGTCGCGCTGTGGTTGTGGGTCGACGACTCGAGTGGCGAATGTCCGTCGTGGGCCACCGACTACGAGACCGCCGCGCTGGCCGGCACGGCCGAAACGGTGATTGCCCCATGGTCTCGGTCGGGCGACGACCTGTTGCTCATCTACACCGGTGGCACCACCGGCATGCCCAAGGGGGTCATGTGGCGACAGGAGGACTTGTTGCTGGCCCTCGACGACGCCAACCGCGTGAAGTTGCCACCCACACCGGATCTCGATTCGTTGCTCGCGCGCACCGCCAAGATCGGCCCCCGCAACCTTCCCGCTGCTCCGCTGATGCACGGCACCGGACTGTTCAACGCCATGAGCAATCTGATGATGGCGGGATCGATCGTCACCATGCGCGGCCGCAGGTTCGATCCGGTGGAACTATTGGACACGATCGAACTGCTACGTGTGAATTCGATGTCCATCGTGGGCGACGCCTTCGCCAAGCCCATTCTGCGCGCATTGGATGCCGAGCCGTCGAGATGGGATCTCTCGTCGTTGCGCGTCATCATCTCGAGCGGAGTGATGTTCGCCGCCGAGACCAAAGCCGGGCTGCTTCGACACAACGATCGTTTCATCATGGTCGACGCGCTCGGATCGTCCGAGGCCATCGGTATGGCGCAGAACACCACGACCGCCGATGGGTCGACCAAGACCGCCACGTTCCAGCTCGGACCCCGAACCAAGGTGCTCACCGAGGAGGGTCGCGAGGTGCTGCCCGGAAGCGGCGAGTTGGGGCGCGTGGCACTTCGTGGCCACACACCGATCGGCTACTACAAGGATCCCGAGAAGTCGGCCGAGACCTTCGTGGTGTTCGACGGTGTGCGATGGTCGATCCCCGGTGACTGGGCCAGCGTCGACGCCGACGGGACGGTCCACTTGCTCGGACGGGGAAGTCAGTGCATCAACACCGGTGGTGAGAAGGTGTATCCCGAGGAGGTGGAGGAGGTTCTGAAACGTCACCCCTCAGTCGCCGATGCTGCCGTGGTGGGCCTTCCCGACGAACGATTCGGCCAAGCAATCACGGCTCTCGTCGAGCCGCTTCAGAATCAGACGATCGATGAGATCGAGATCATCGCCCACGTCAAGTCTCGATTGGCGGCGTACAAGGCCCCGAAGCGAGTGGTGGTAGTGGACACCGTGGGTCGCGCGGGCAACGGCAAACTCGATTACAAGGCGCTCACCGCGCGGGCCACCAAGGCCCTCGGCTAGCGTTCGACCCGACACGAACACACCTCAGGAGCGGTACCCGTGGCAGTACTCGGATTCGACGGCAAAGTCGCGATCATCACCGGAGCGGGAGGCGGCCTCGGCCGACAGCACGCCTTGCTCATGGCCGAGCGCGGCGCCCTCATCGTAGTGAACGACCTCGGTGGATCCGTCGACGGGACGGGCGCCAATGCCTCCGCGGCCCAGAAGGTCGTCGACGAGATCAGAGCCGCCGGCGGCGAGGCCGTGGCCGACCACAATTCGGTGGCCACCCCCGAGGGCGGCGAGGCCATCGTCCAGACGGCGATCGACTCCTACGGTCGCGTCGACATCGTCGTGAACAACGCCGGCATCCTGCGCGACAAGGCGTTCCACAACATGGAGCCCGACCTGCTGAACCCCGTTCTCGACGTCCACTTGAAGGGCGCGTTCTACGTCACCAGGCCGGCTTTCGTACGTATGCGCGAACAGGGTTACGGCCGCGTCATCTCCACTTCGTCGGCCGCCGGCGTGTTCGGAAACTTCGGACAGACGAATTACGGCGCCGCCAAGATGGGCTTGGTCGGGTTCACGCGCGTGCTCGGTGTCGAGGGCGCCAAATTCAACATCAAAGCGAACGCCATCGCGCCATTGGCGATGACGCGCATGACCGAGAACATTCTCGGCGGGCTGAAGGACAAGTTGGATCCGGGCCTGGTGTCCCCGTTGGTGGCGTTCCTGGCCCACGAGGACTGCCCGGTGAGCGGCCAGCTCTTCTCGGTCGGGGGCGGACGCGTGGCTCAGGTCTTTCTCGGTGAGACCAACGGGTACCACAACCCTGCTCTCACACCCGAGGACGTGCAGGGGAACTGGGACACCATCACGGATCGTTCCACCTATTCCGTGCCGAGCAATCTGGGCGAAGAGACCGCTCTGTTCCTCCCGTTCTTCACGTGAGCACGAGGGCCCAAGCGCGCGAATGAGAGGGGCGACACCATGATCGACGTCGAGGAGTTCGGACAGCGCGCCAGCGAGTGGTTGACGGCCAACCGGCTGCGGGCGCCCCGCGATTACGGTGCGATCTGCCCGCCAGATCTGGTGGACTCCGGTTTGTCCTGGCAACGTCACCTTTACGAATCGGGATGGGCGGGCATCCATTGGCCAACCGAGGTGGGAGGACAGGGACTGACCGCCGCTCATCAGGCCCAGTGGCTGTACGAATGCGCGTTGGCCGGAGTTCCCGGTGTCTTCAACATGGTGGGCCTGGTTTTGGCTGGTGGGGCCATTCAAAAGTTCGGAACACCCGAGCAACAGGTGCGGCACCTGAATGCAACGTTGCAGGCCGACCATGTGTGGTGCCAGTTGTTCAGTGAGCCCGGGGCCGGAAGTGACCTTGGGTCATTGAGTACGCGAGCGATATCCGACGGGGATCGGTACATCGTCAACGGACAGAAGGTGTGGTGCTCCGGCGGGCGTTACAGCAACTGGGGCATCCTCATGGCCCGGACCGACATCGACGCACCCAAGCACAAGGGAATCAGTTTCTTCCTGATGGACATGAACCTGCCCGGGATCGAAATACGGCCGCTCAAACAGATGACCGGCGAGGCCGAGTTCGACGAGGTGTTCTTCACCGACGTCGAACTTCCGGCCGACGCGTTGCTCGGGCCGTTGCATGGCGGTTGGGGCGTGGGTATGGCGGTGCTCACTTCCGAGCGCGGTCACATCGGAACGAGCGTGATCTCGTTGGAACGCCGTCTGGAGTCGATCGCGCGAATGGCTCAAGGGCGGGAGTTGAGCGGAACCGAGAAACAGGACCTGACCAAACTGCTGTCGAAAGGCATGGCCTACAAGGCGATGGCGCAACGACAGGGACCGGTGGCCTCGACGGCGGCCTCGCTGATGAAACTCGGGATCACCGAAATGATGTTCGACAGTGCAATGTTGCGCGCCGACATCGCCGGGGTGGAATCGACGTTGGATGGTGCCGATGCCTTCGGACTGTTGTCGGCGCCGGGGGGTCGGATTGCCGGTGGCACGAGCCAGGTGCAACGCAACATCATCGGGGAACGCCTGCTGGGCCTCCCCCGCGACCCCTCCCACTGACACACGAAAGTGGCGACGAGTTGTCGCATTTCGGTCATGGCCGACAGGGAGAGGTGGGGTGGGCGCGAGTCAAAGATCGCCCCTCCCCCGTAGAATCACGGTCTTGGTCACGAACGGAATCATGGGTACACAATCGTGAAAGTTGCATCCGCCAACGGCGTCAAGGTCGAACTTCACGATCTCGGCGGCTCGGGTCCCCACATGCTCATGTCCCACGCCAACGGGTTCCACGGATTGTGCTGGAAACCAGTAGCCGCCAGCCTCATCAAGCGCTTCCACTGTTACGCCCACGACCATCGTGGTCACGGTGACACCGCCGCCCCCAAGGACTGGAGAGTCGCCTGGTCGGGGTACGCCTCCGATGCCACCGCCGCCGCCAAGGCCATTGCTCAAAAGGGCGGCATCATCGGTGTCGGGCACTCCATGGGTGGTGCCACGTTGCTGCTGACCGCCATCAAGCACCCGGAACTCTTCCGCGGACTCCTCCTGTACGAACCCATCCTCGTCCCCGACAACGTCCGACGCCCGGCCTCTCGTCCGAACGTTCTCGCCGAGGGTGCCGCGCGCCGCAAGCCGTCGTTCAAGTCGCTCGACGAGGCCATCAAGAACTACTCGTCGAAACTCCCGATGTCTCACTTCACACCCGAGGCTCTCGAGGCCTACGTTCACGGAGGGTTCCGCAAAGGTGACGACGGCCTGATGCACCTGAAGTGTTCGCCCGTTCTCGAATCGGAGAACTTCAAGAATCCGAGCATTCCGAATCTTTGGAAAAAACTCCCCGAGATCGGTATTCCCGTCTGGGTCCTGAGCGGTCACCCCGAGCCTTTCCAACCCTCGGGTTTCGCCGAGGCCATCGCCGATCGCCTCCCCCAGGGCAATCACATCGAGTACAGCGATCTCGATCACTTCGGCCCCTTCGTCGATCCGGCCCGCATCGCTCGCATCATCGACACCTTCGCCGACACCTTGGAGCCCTGACGTCACGATGTCCGCGGTCATCGGTTCCGAGCACGACTCCGCACCGGGTTCGGGCGCTTTCGGGCCGACCGTCGATCGCTTCGATCAGGTGGTCGACGAATTGCTCGAGCGTGTTCGTAATCATCCGGTGGCGTCCCGAGCCTTCGAAGCCGCCAGTCATTTGGGGGACTTCAGTCTCGTGTGGCACCTCGTCGGCATCGCCCGCGGGCTCACGGGCGGAAAACGAGCCTCGCAGGCCATCGCTTTTTCGGCGCTACTCGGTGCCGAGTCGCTCTTGGTCAACCAAGGAGTGAAGCGCATCTTCAAACGCGAGCGCCCCACCTCCAGCGGTGACGATCGTTTCGACGTGCGCACCCCGGCCACCAGCAGTTTTCCCAGCGGACACGCCAGCTCGGCCGTGTTCGCCGCCACCGTTCTCACCACTTGGGACGGCAAGCGGACCGCGCCGCTGTGGTTCGGACTGGCCGCCGTGGTGGGTAGTAGCCGCGCAGTGGTCCGCATCCATCACGCCAGTGATGTCGTCGCCGGAGCAGCCGTCGGTCTCGGTCTGGGTCTGCTGGCTCGCCCGATCATCAGGCGGCTCCGCTGATCTCGATGCGGGCGGCGCCGGCATCGATCCGCACCACCCGTACCGTGAACCCGTCACCGGACCACTCGTCACCCTCACGCAACTCCCCCGACATCAGATGTTGACGGCGTTGGAAGCCCGTTTCCCCGATCACGACGATCCGATGAACGAGCACGAAATCACCGACATGAAACGCGTCATCTCCCGAAGCCTCGACCAGCTCGACCGAGGCGAAGGTCGAGGCGTCGATCGGTATCGCCACCGCTATCGATTCCGCGGACGTGAGCCGCGAGCGAGGAACGATGTCGACGACCCGTGAGTCTTCATCGGGACTCCAGCGCTCGACTCGCGCCGGATCGATCCAGCCGGTCGCCAACAGATTCACCACCAAAATTCCCGGACCATGGCGCAATCTCGGGTCCACTTCACGCGCCGACGCGTTGTTGCTCATCAAGTCGTACGGGCTGTCGTACTCGACGTCGTCGAGACCTTCCGCCGAGAGCGAACTGTGGGGCCAATCCAGTCCATGCCCCAGCTCGTGTTCGATCAGGTCGAGCGGTGGCTCACTGCCCCACACCGACATGAAGTCCGATGCCCCCACGTACACGTAACGTCTCGTCGTTTGAGCCGAACAATCTCCCGAGCACCGCGCCCCGGGACCTCCCCGTCCGCCCTCGGATCCCTCGGCATGTTGCGCGTCGGCCACCACCAATACGCCACTCGACGAGGGCGAGGACTGCTCGAATGCGTGCTCGACACACTGCTGCGAGGTGTCGGTGGCCTGAATCGACACCGCGAACGATGCGGGCACGAAACGGGGCTCGTATCGACCACCCGACCAGCGCTGGAAGTACTCCGTCACCGGCTGCAGGAGTCGGGCGATCTCGACGGCGTCGCGCTCCATTCGATCGTCGAGCATCGCGTACAACGGGTCCGTCGACTGGAGCGGTATGCGACACACGACCACTTCCCAAACGTCCTCGCCGTTGGCCCGCTCGAACACGGATTCCGACGTGGCAAGAAGTCGCCCCACGGGATCGAGGTACTCCGAGGGCTCACCGGATCCGCAACCCACCGATCCGGCGAGGAACGCCATGACCATCGCCGGCCCCACTGAGAACTTCATCGCCCGTTCACCGTAGCCTTGGCGTCGTGAGCACCGAGATTCGCTTCGATCGACGGATGTCTGAGGCCGAAGGTCTGTTGTGGCGCCTCGACAAAGACCCGTACCTCTCCTCGACCTTCGCGAATCTCTCGGTTCTCGATCGTGCACCGGACTTCGACCGGTTGCGCCGGCGCATGGAGCGGGCCTCCATCGCCATCCCCCGACTCCGTCAACGCGTGCAGTCGTCGCCCGCGAGCCTCACGCCCCCTTTGTGGGTGGACGATCCTGATTTCGACATCGACTACCACGTACGCCGGGTAGCGCTCCCGGCCCCGGGGTCCCTGCGACACATGCTCGACCTTGCCACGCTGATAACGAACGATCCCTTCGATCGCACCCGACCGCTCTGGCAGTTCGTCGTCATCGAGGGACTCGACGGCGACCGAGCGGTGTTGGTCGAGAAGCTCCACCATTCGATCGCCGACGGTGAGGGCAGCGTGCAGTTGTCGCTGCAGTTCTTCGACTTCGAGCGCGACGCTCCCGAACCAGCGCCCCTGAGTTGGGAACCGTCGTCGGATTCGTCCTCGATGCTCGACGTCGACTTGTGGCGAGCGATGCTGGCCGGGCCCCTCAAGTTGCCGGTGGCAGTGGTCAAACAAATTCGTGATTTGGTCGCCGACCCCGGGCAGATTCCGGCGAATGGTTCGGCGACCATCGACTCCCTGCGCTCGACATTCGGACAGTTGACCGACACCGAACCGGCCCGCTCGCCACTGTGGACCACCCGATCGTTACGGCGACGCGCCGAGGTCCTCGGTGCCCCCTTCTTCGACACCCGCGACGCGGCCCGCGCCCTCGGCGGAACCCTCAACACCGCCCTTCTGTGCGCCACCGCCGACGCCGCCGGGCGTTACCACCGTGCCCTCGGGGCTCCCGTCGAAGAACTTCGAGCGTCGATGGCCATCAGCACCCGCAAGCAATCGGGCGCTGGCGAGGCCACCAACGCCTTCTCACTGGCCCGCATGTTGGTTCCCACCGCCGAGATGGATGTGCGCGAGCGATTCGCCGCGGTGAACAAGGCGACCCTGGATGCCACCGGCTCGTCAGCTGCCTCCCTGGTCGGCGTCGCCGCCAGCCTTGCCACGTCACTTCCCACCACCCTCGTCACCCGAGTGGCTCGGCTGCAGTCCCAAACCGTCGATTTCGCCACGTCGAACGTGAAGGGAACCCCGATCCCGGTGTTCGTCGCCGGATCGCAGATCGTGAACAACTTCCCCCTCGGCCCACTCGGCGGGGTGGCGTTCAACCTCACGTTGCTCTCCCACGTCGGCAGCCTGGACATGGGCCTGAACATGGACGCCGTCGCGATCACCCAACCGGAGTTGATGCGGGACTGTCTGAACGACTCGTTCATCGACCTCGTGAAGGCGTCACGAGCGAGGACACGCCGGACTCGATCGAAAGACGCGAAGAGCGCGAAGAGTTAGAGGCTCAGCCGCGCACGGCCGACGTGAGCAGATTGCGGACATCGAGCAACAGATCGCTGACCTCACCAGCCGCCACCAGTTCACGACTCACCATCTGACCCAGTGCCGAGTCGATTGTCGTGAGAGCCCGCTCGATCACCGCAGCCGAAACGACCTTGATGTCGTCGATGTCGAGTTCGACGATTTCTTCGGCAACCTGAGCAGTCATCGGATTTTCCCTTCATCGGGCCCGGCTCCGAGGGTTCGGAGACGAACGGTTCATGAAAAGTAACGCACCTCCAGACAAAAAGTGTGCATCGTGTACCTGAGTTGTCCGACACATCGCCGACGGGTTGCAGCGTCACGGACACGACGCACCACCTACAATCGGGGCATGGAATTGAACGGAGCGGGGACCGTCGTCACCGGCGCCGCGGGCGGAATCGGTGACGCGCTGGCCCGTAGATTCCACGCCGCTGGCGCCCGAGTCGTGGTCTCCGACCTGAACAGCGAGGGAATCGCCTCCCTGGCCGCCGAATTGAACGCCGTCCGCCCGAATTCCGTCCACGCCCTCACGGTCGACATTTCCTCCGAGGAGGGGAACCGCGAATTGGTCGCTGTCGCCCGCCACTTTCTCGAGTCCGATGACGGACCTGGGATCAGCCTCTATTTCGCCAATGCCGGCGTTGGTGGCGGGACTTTTCTCGAGTCGACCTCCGAGGAGCAATGGGAACTGGCCATGGCCGTGAACCTTCACGCGCATCGATGGGCCATGAAGTACCTGATCTCGGATTGGCTGGCTCGCGGTCGCGGCTACTTCTGTTCCACCGCCTCGGCCGCCGGTCTCCTCAGCCAGATCGGATCAGGTCCTTACTCGGTGACCAAGCACGCCGCGGTGGCTTTCGCCGAATGGGTCTCGATCTCCTACGGCGACCGTGGCATCAAGGTCAGTTGCTTGTGTCCCCAGGGTGTCAACACCAACATGCTTCGTCAAAGTGACGACAGCGGTTTCGCCGGTGCCACCAATGTCGTGCGTGCCGCCGGTGTGGTGCTCGAGCCGACCGAGGTGGCCGACGTGGTGGCCGAGGCCATCGCCCAGGAGCGCTTCCTCATCTTGCCCCATCCCGAGGTGTCCGAATACGAGCAACGTAAGGCCGCCGACCGTGAGCGCTGGCTCGCGGGTATGCGCAAACTTCAGGCCCGCGTGCTCGGAGGTCACTGAGCGTGGCCCCCAAGTTCACCGTGGAGCAAGCCGACGTGCTGCGTCGCATCGGACTGGTGGCCGGAGAGGAGGTTCGGTTCCGTCGCGCCGATCGGGGACGCTGGCAATCGGGCCGGATCTCTGGCGTCGAACGCGACGGCAGCATCACGGTGCACGATTCCCACGGTGCCGCTCGCTCGTTGCGTCCCGAAAGACTCGAGGTCCAGCGACCCGGACGGCGTGGCAGACCGGTCTGGATCCCGGTGACCGAGGTGGCGGTCACCTGGGAGCAACTCACCCTGTTCTGAGCGACTACCCTCGCCCCATGGGCGTACGACTGGATCCTGAAGACGAATACATGCACGAACTCGGCCCAGAGTCGAACTTCAACGAGAGCATGTACATCAATTGTTTCGACCCGACCAACAAGGTCGGTGGCTGGTTCCGCATGGGCAACCGCGCCAACGAGGGCTATGCCGAGATGACGGTCTGCATCTACCTGCCCGACGGGTCAGTGGCGTTCATGTTCAAGCGTCCCACCATCGAGAACAACGACCAGCTGGACGCAGGCGGTCTCACGTGGACCATGGTGAAACCCTTCGAGGAATTGCGTATCGACTTCACGGGCAAGGTCGTCGTTCTGGCCGAGCCCACCCAGATGGTCGACCCCAAGACGGCGTTCAAGAACAATCCCTACTCTGAGTGCGAGGCCCACATCACCTTCACCGGCCAGGGTCGTCCCAGCATGTTCGGCGGCGAGCCCGACACCCCCCACGAGACGCCGGGCGAAGAATTCGCCAAAGGTCACTACGAGCAACTGGTGCAGGCGCGGGGAAGCATTCGGGTCGGAGACCAAGAGTGGGAAATCAATGGCTTCGGGCTACGCGACCACTCGTGGGGTCCCCGCTACTGGCAGGCACCGTGGTATTACCGATGGTTGACGGCCAACTTCGATCAGAACCTCGGCTTCATGTTGTCGCGCGTCGCGAAGAAGAACGGTCCGGGAACTCGAGGCGGATTCGTCTGGGAGGACGGCCAAATGCACCTGTGTGACCATGCCGAGATCTCCACCGACTTCGTGGGTGAGGACACCTACCACGACAAGATCGAAGCGGTGCTACGCAGCAGCCGCAGTCAACGGGAGTGGCGCTTCACCGGTGACGTCATGAGCCTCATCCCGTTGCGCAACCGACGTCAGACCCCTGACGGTGAGTGGCTCACCACTCGCATCAGCGAAGGAATGACCCGCTGGGAGATGGTCTCTGAGGAGCACGCGGGCAAGATCGGATACGGACTGTCGGAGTACCTCGATCAGATCATCGACGGTACGCCGGTGGGCACCGCGGAATAAGCCCGGGTCCCGACTCGTCCCGTCAGACGAGTCCGACGGCCACGTCGACCAGTGCCTCCAGCAGTCGGTCGAGTTCGCTCGCCGTCACCTCCACGCCCTCGCCGTACAACTTCACCTTGGGCTCGGTTCCGCTCGGACGAATCTGCAAACGCACGCCCCGTCCATCTTGCTCGCTGAGCCACAGGCGCACCAGATTCGCCTCAGGGAAGTTCCGAACCGCCACCACCGGCCGTCCGCCGATCGATGATGGTGGCGCGTCCGTCAGCGTCTGAACCAGTCGCGCGCCCACCGATGGATCCATCTTGACACTGCGCTCGGCGGTCACATGACGTCCAAACGTCGCCGCGATGGAGTCCAGTCTCCCTTCGATGGTGGTTCCCTCGTCGGCCGCCACACCCGCGATCTCGGCCACGAGAACAGCGGCCGCAATGCCGTCTTTGTCGAGCGGCCGATCGGAGACGAGGAACCCCAAGGCCTGCTCGTACGCGAACACCAAGCGGAGCCCGTGGGCCTTCATCGCTGCATCGGCGATCCATTTGAAGCCGGTGAACGTCTCGCGGTATTGCACGCCGTGGGCGGCCGCCATCTTGCCCAACAACGACGATGACACGACGGTGGTCTCCACCAATCGATCGTCTCCGTGGGTGCGGCGGAGAATGTGGTCGGCCAACAACCATCCGATCTCGTCGCCACGCAACAATCGCCACGCTCCCGACGTGCCACTCGGAATGGCGACACCGAGGCGGTCGGCGTCGGGATCGTTCGCAATGACGACATCCAATCCCTCGTTGCGTCCGAGATCGATGACCAAATCCATCGCCCCCGGCTCTTCCGGGTTCGGAAACTCCACCGTGGGAAAGTTCGGGTCCGGCTCTTGTTGCAGGGTCACCACCGCGGGCTCGGGAAGCGCGCTCATCTCGAAGGCGCGCAGCAATACCGATCCCCCGACCCCGTGCATCGCGGTGTACCCGACCCGCGCCCCCGTCGCCCCCGGTGCCAGGCGCACGGAGGGCACCCAGGCGAGATACGCGCGCGTGGCCTCGTCACCGATGACGTCGATGAGCGCGTCATCGTCATCGGCGAGCGCAACGGTGGTCGCGTCGATGGCGTCCATGCGCGCGGCGATGGCCGTGTCATCGGGGGGAACGATTTGCGCCCCGTGTCCGAGGTACACCTTGTACCCGTTGTCGCCGCGAGGGTTGTGACTGGCGGTCACCATCACGGCGGCGGCCACGGCGAGCCGCGGGATGTTCCATGCCAACACGGGCGTGGGTGTCATCCCGTCGATCAGGTGCGCCTTCATTCCCCGAGCCGCGGCGACGCGCGCGGTGTCCCGGGCGAAGTCCGCGCTCTTGAAGCGCGCATCGCAGGCAATCAACAGGCCCCGCTCGGCCGCTCCGGGCACCGTTGCCAACAGATGATCGACCAGTCCGGCCGCCGCACGGCGAACGACGAGTCGATTCATTCGCGATGGGCCGGCTCCGATCGCCGCCCGCAGACCGGCGGTACCGAACGTCAGTCGCGAGGAGAAACGTTCGGCGAGTTCGGATTCGTCGCCATCGAGCAGGATCTGCAACTCCCGCTTGACGTCGAGATCGGGCTCGGCGGCCAACCACTGCTCGGCGACGACCCGGTGGTCCGACACGACAAGCCTCAAAAATCCGGTATCAGGGTGCGCAACTCCACCAACGGACGCGGGCCGACATGCGAAATCACCTCGCCAGCCGCCACCGACCCGAGCCACCCACTCTGAAGAAGGTCATAGCCGTTGGTGTAGCCGTACAGGAAGCCGGCCGCGTACAGATCTCCGGCTCCGGTGGTGTCGATCACCTGCTTCACATCGTCGGCGTCGACGTGCAACACCTCGTGGGGGGTGATGATCGAAGTGCCGAGAGCACCTCGAGTGATCACGGCCAGCGAACTGTGGCGACGAATCGCCTCGACGGCATCGTCGAACGAGTCGAGCTCGTACAGGGACTTCAATTCGGCCTCGTTGCCGAAGAGAATGTCGACCTCGTCGGACACCAGCGTTCGGAAGTCTTCTCGATGGCGCTCGACACAGAAACTGTCCGAGAGACTGAGGGACACCTCGCGCCCCGCGGCATGCGCAACTCGGGCCGCGTGGCGGAAGGCGTCCTTGGCGTTTTCACGATCGAAAAGGAAGCCCTCCATGTAGAGCACGCGTCCGTCAGCCACGGTCTGCTCGTCGATGTCATGTCGGTCGAGATAACTGGACACGCCGAGAAACGTGCTCATGGTCCGCTGCGCGTCCTCGGTGACCACGATGATGCAGCGTCCCGTCGGACTCTGATCGATGTGCTTGCCGGCACTGAACTGCACGCCAACCGCCAATAGGTCGTGGCCGAACACCCGACCCAGGTCATCGTCGCTGACCTTGCCGATGTAGGCGGCTTTCCCCCCGAAACTGGCGACGCCGCACACGGTGTTGGCCGCGGATCCTCCACTCATCTCGACGGCCGATCCGAGAGCCTTGTGGAGTTGGAGTGCGCGGTCGGTGTCGACCAAGGTCATCGAACCTTTGACCAGCGACTCGCGCTCGATGAACGCATCGTCGGCATTGGCGATGACGTCCACCAACGCATTACCGATTCCCACTACGTCGTAACGGGCCGGGAGATGTCGTCTGGGATCGGACACGTCATCGCACGCTAGTAGCCCGATGACGATGGCTCGCGCCACATGGCATCACGGGGCACCGAACTACGATGACCGCGTGACGCTCGCCCCCGAAACCCCCGCCGATCTGGACCGCTACCGCCTTCCCCGACACGTGATGCCACGGCGTTACGAGGTGCACCTGGATCCGAATCTGCGGACCTCCGTTTTCACTGGCAGAGTGGTGATCGAATGCGTCGTCGAGGTTCCGACTCGTCTCATCGTCGTCAATGCCAAGGATCTGACCATCCACACGGTTTTCGTCGATGGGGCCCCAGCCAGACACGCAATCGACGTCGCTGATGATCGGTTGATCATCGACGCCTCCGAGACTGTGCCCGTCGGCCCGTCGATGATCGACATCACCTTCTCCGGGGTGCTCAACGACAAACTTCGCGGCCTCTACCGAAGCACGTATCGCAACAATGAGGGTTCCGAGGAGGTAATCGCCGCCTCGCAGATGCAAGCCACCGACTGCCGTCGGGCGTTCCCGTGCTTCGACGAGCCCGACTTCAAGGCCGTCTTCGCTGTCACCCTCGCCTGTGAACCCGACCACCTGGCCATCAGCAACGGCCCCGAGATCGAGAGGACCACGTTCACCGACCCCGAAGGTCACGAGCGAACTTTGGTGAAATTCGCCGACACGATGCCCATGAGCACCTATCTCGTCGCCTTCGTCGTCGGTCGACTGGAGGCCACCCCGGCCGTCGACGTGGGTGGAGTACCTCTCCGGCTGGTGCACGTGCCGGGCAAGTCGCACCTCACCGCGTTCGGACTCGATGTCGGGGCCCGAAGCCTGCAGTGGTTCGTCGACTACTACGGCATTGCGTACCCCGACGCCAAAATCGACATGGTCGCACTTCCCGACTTCGCCGCCGGCGCGATGGAAAACGTCGGCTGTATCACGTACCGCGAGTCGTTGCTGCTCGTCGATCCCGCCACCAGCACCCAATCCGAGCAACAACTCGTCGCCGATGTCGTGAGCCACGAGTTGGCCCACATGTGGTTCGGTGACCTCGTCACCATGAAGTGGTGGAACGGCATTTGGTTGAACGAGGCTTTCGCAACCTTCATGGAAGTCGCCGCCTGCGCCGCCTACCGACCCGACTGGGATCGCTGGACCACCTTCTCCCTCGATCGCACGGCGGCCTTCGACACCGACTCGCTGGCAAGCACCCGGCCCATCGAGTTCGAGGTGCGCTCACCCGATGACTGCGAGGGCATGTTCGACGTCCTCACCTACGAAAAGGGTGGCGCGATCCTGCGCATGCTCGAGCAGTTCCTGGGCGAATCCCGATTTCGCGACGGCATACGCCATTATCTGCGCACCCACAGTTACCGCAACACGGAAACCTCCGATCTTTGGGATGCCATCGAGGCCACCGTCGAAGCGGACGGTGGAGGTGAACCCGTACGGGCCCTCATGGACTCCTGGATCTGGCAACCCGGTTACCCGCTGATCGGCGCCCACGTCGACGGTGACGAACTCGTGCTGCGTCAACGTCGTTTCTCGTTCGATTCGACCAACGACGAGGGTGGCTCGTGGTTGGTTCCCGTACACGTTCGATCCAACGGCATCACGTCCAAGCACCTGATGTCGTCGAGAGAATTACGGGTCGCGCTCGATGACCCGTCGTCTCCGGTCATCGTCAACGCCGGTGGTCACGGCTTCTTCCGCGTCGATTATGCCCCCGAGCTGCTCACTCGCCTTTCGCACGTCGGGGTGGCCAGCATGAGCACGGTCGAGCGTTACAACCTGGTGGACGATGCCTGGAACGCGGTGGTGGCCGGTCGTTTGAACGCGACCGACTATCTGACGCTCGTTTCGGACTTCGCCGACGAACGCGATTTGGCGGTTTGGCAAGCCGTAGCGATCGGGCTTCGCGGTCTCGCGCGCATCGTGCCCGAGTCGCACCAAAGGAAACTGAACGCTCGCGTTCGCTCTCTCGTGTCGGGTGCGCTGCTCGACATCGGATGGGATCCTCGACCGAGCGAAGACGATCTGCGATCCAAATTACGCGGGCTGCTCATCACCCTGTTGGCCATCAACGGTGGTGACGACGAGGCCCGCGAGCGCTGTCGCTCGATCTTCCAAGTGTCGGTTGGCGAATCGAGCAACATCCACCCCGAACTCGTCGCCGCCGCAACAACGGTCGTGGCCTCCACCGGCGACAGCGTGGACTACAGCCGATTTCGGGAGCTCTTCCGTTCCGCCACCACCCCACAGGAACAACTGCGGTATCTCTACGCACTGGCCGACTTCGACGACGCCGCCTCGATCGAGGAAACCTGCCTCTTCGCCCTCAGCGACGAGGTGAAGTCGCAGAATGCCCCGTTCGTGCTGGCCCGGGCGATGCAGAATCGTCGACACGGATCCGTCGCCTGGCGATTCGTCTGCGAGAACTGGTCCCACGCCAACTCGACGTTCCCGGTCAACACCATCATCCGCATGGTCCAGCCCGTCGCAACGCTCGACACACCGGAGATGGGTGCCCAGGCCCGTGCCTTCTTCGCCGAGCATCCCATTGCACAGTCGGCCAAAACCCTCGATCAGGTGCTCGAACGTCAGCAGGTGAACATCTCGTTGAGGGGACGCGAGGAAGGTCGGATCGTCGATTCTCTGTGAACTTGCACCGGATGAGGCCGAACCTCACCGGTCGAGGTACGACACCTCCACCCGAGTCCACTACGGTTCCCTCGTTCCCGCTGACGAGGAGAGACACCATGGCCGAAGCTTGGATCATCGACGGAGTGCGTAGCCCGCGTGGCAAGGGCAAGGACACCGGTTCCCTACACCACATCCACCCCCAGGAGTTGCTGGCCCAGGTGCTCAAAGGTTTGCAGGCCCGGGTGGGTTTCGACCCCGCCGACGTCGACGACGTGATCATCGGCAACGGGAACGACGCCGGTGACCACGGCGCCTGCATCGGCCGCATGGCCGTGCTCGCCGCTGGCTGGCCGGTCGAGGCTCCGGGCGTGACGATCAACCGTTTCTGCGGCTCGGGTCAGCAGGCCGTGTCCTGGGCGGCCATGGCCGTGCAGGCCGGACACCAGGACGTGGTGGTGGCCGGTGGCGTGGAGTCCATGTCGCGTTGGCCCGCTCCCAGCGGTCCGCCCGACTTCACGGTGGGCAATGCCGCTCTGCGCGAGGTGTATCCGCTGGTGCCCCAGGGCGTGTCGGCCGACCTCATCGCCACCGTCGAGGGCTTCACCCGCCAGGACGTGGACGCACTGGCCTTCGAGAGCCAGAAGCGCGCCGCGCGGGCCCAAGAAGAAGGACGCTTCGACCGCAGCATCGTGCCCATTTTGAACCCCGACGGTTCGGTGGCGTTGGCCCAGGACGAGCACCTGCGGCCGAGCACCACCATGGAGTCGCTGGCCGGTCTCGCGCCGTCGTTCGAGCGACTCGGCGGGCGCGTGCTCGACGGATTCGACAAGTCGTTCGACGACATGTGCAAGCAGGTGTACCCGAGCATCGCTGGCGTGAACCACGTGCACCACGCGGGCAACTCGTCGGGCGTGGTGGACGGAGCAGGCGTGATCATGGTGACCACCCCCGAATACGCCAAGGCCCACGGCCTGAAGCCCCGAGCCCGCATCGTGATGTCGGCGGTGGCCGGCGCCGAGCCGGTGATCATGCTCACCGCGCCCGCGCCCGCGTCGAAGAAGTGCCTCGAGCGTGCGGGCATGAAGGTGAGCGACATCGACCTGTGGGAGATCAACGAAGCCTTCGCCGCGATTCCGTTGAAGGCCATGCGCGAATTGGGCATCACCCCCGAGAACGTGAACGTGAACGGTGGAGCGATCGCCCTAGGTCACCCCATCGGTGGCAGCGGACCGATCCTCATCCAGACCGCGCTCGACGAATTGGAACGTCAGGACAAGGAAACCGCGCTGATCACCATGTGCACGGGCGGTGGCATGGGCACCGCCACCATCATCCAACGCCTGTGACCCCGGCGTTCTCGGTCGACTTTGCGTCGGTTTTCGGTTCTCTCGCCGACCGGGATCGACGAAAACGGTGGGAGAAATCGCTCGTGACTTCCCCGCGCAAGTCGTTATGGTCGGTCTCGTCCATACAGAGGATCCGAGGGACCCAGCCCGACGACGATCCGCCAACCACCCGCGAGGGAACGGTGGCAACGCTGGGTGCGATGTGGGAACCCCCGAAGAGGTGACGATCACTCGCGGGGCAGGCCCAGCACGCGCTCGCCCACGATGTTGCGCTGGATCTCGGTGGAGCCCGCGTAGATGGTGTGGGCCCGACTGAACAGGAACGTGTGCTGCATGTCGTGCTCGTCGCTGTGCTCGGGTTGCATCACCAACGCGTCGGCGCCCAGCAGATCCACTTCCAGTTCGCCCAGACGCTGGTGCCACTTCGACCAGAACAACTTGCCGATCGATCCCTCGGGGCCGGGCTGACCACCCTGGATGAAGCGGGTCACGTTGCGCATACCCGACCAACGCATGATCTCGAGTTCGCCGTAAGCGCGCGCGAGGCGTTGACGGATCTCGGCGTCACGGTCGTGTCCGCGCGCCGCCGCCAGATCGCGCACCTTGGCGAACTCCTTGGCGAAGCGCAGCTGCTGGGCCATGAACGCGGTGCCGCGCTCGAAGCCCAGGGTGCCCATGGCCGTCTTCCAACCGTTGCCGCGTCCGCCCACCACCAGATCGGCCGACGTGACGGCGCCGTCGAAGAACACCTCGCAGAAGTGGTCGTTGCCCGACAGATCCTTCAGCGGTCGAACCTCGACTCCGGGCTGATCGATGGGCACCAGGATGTACGACAACGCCTTGTGGGCCTTCTGGTCCAACTCGGTGCGGCACAACACGAAGATCCACTGGGCGAACTGCGCCTGGCTGGTCCAGACCTTCTGGCCATCGATGCGCCACTGGTCGCCGTCGAGTGTCGCGGTGGTGCGCACGCCCGCCAGATCGCTACCCGCGCCGGGTTCGCTGAAACCCTGGCACCAGTATTCCTCGCCCTTCAGGATGGGCGGCAGGAAACGGGCCTGCTGTTCGGGCGAACCGAATGTGATGAGCGTGGGCCCCAACAGGCCTTCGCCGAAGAATCCGGCGCGTTGCGGACCGTTGGCCAGCGTGTACTCCTGAGCGAACACCAGCTCTTCGGCCACCGACACCTCGCGGCCTCCGAACGCCTTGGGCCAGGTGAGACCCAGCCAGCCGGCGCGGCCCAGTTCTTGCTCCCACGCCACTCGGACGTGCCAGTCGTGGGCGCCCATCTCGGCCGAGGTGCCGAGACTGCGGTAGTCCCCCGCCAGATGATCGAGCATCCACTCGCGCACCTCGGTGCGAAAGCGGGCGACCTCG
>Ga0194110_10000100_pt1 | contig 100277 bp, 99 predicted proteins | sample TA2Kig1200mmetaG_FD_146192 | JGI IMG/M metagenome (GOLD analysis project Ga0194110, IMG submission 146192) | Freshwater microbial communities from Lake Tanganyika, Tanzania - TA2015032 Kigoma Deep Cast 1200m | ecosystem: Environmental > Aquatic > Freshwater > Lake | place: Tanzania: Lake...
CCACAATACATGAAAATGCGTCGTAGGACAAGTTCGCAACTTGTCCCACGTCTTGCCTATTTTCACGTCAGCTATAGGATAATCACAACTGGTGAAAAAGTCAAGCAGCGGGTGTGTCATTGCGAGTTTTCCATGACGCATCGCGCCATCCGTAGGGGACAGAAACCACCGCCCATCCTGTCATTGCGAAGGCGCGGGGTTTGCGCCTGAAGCAATCTCCAGCTTGCGACGTAGGGGATTGCTTCGCTTCGCTCGCAATGACAGGTGGAAGTTTCTGGGTAGTCGGCCATGGCGCGGCCCACCATTCTAAAGGGCAGAAACGTCCCACCCTCACCCTCACCCTAACCCTCTCCCTGCGAGGGAGAGGGGATTTGCTCCCTCGCCCGCTCCTCCCCTGCTTGCGGGGGAGGTTGGGTGGGGGTGGGGAGAGGGCAGGGGTGAGGGGAAGTTTCTGAGTAGGCGCTTTTTGCCGAAGCAATCTCCACCCTGCGAATTGGGGATCGCTTTGCTTCGTTCCTCGCAACCGCAAAACCCGCTCCTCGCGATGACACCTGGAGTTTCTTACCCAATGAGTGACGCCAACCCGCCACGCGGAGCTCGCAATGACATGCTGTGATTTGCCCAAATCGGCATAATCTGGTATCATCTAGCTGCTGCATACTGAATACGTGAAACCAGAACAGCCAATGGAAATATAACTTCCAACGACGCAGTTAGCGTGAAACGTGAAGACGTGAAACGTGAATAACGCATCACGTTTCACGCATCACGTTTCACGCATCACGTTTCACGCTTGCGGAAGTTACTTTCCATCCTGCTGCTCTGGTTGGCGAAACGGGATGGAAAACATGTTGAAGAACCTATTCAAAACCATGCGGCCCAAACAGTGGCCCAAGAACGTGTTCATTTTCACCGCCTTAGTCTTTGTTAAAGAGCTGTTCACACCAATCCCTCTGCTTAAGACCATTGCTGCCTTCATCCTTTTCTGCTTCCTTTCCAGTGCAGTCTATCTCGTCAACGACGTGGTGGACATCGAAAAGGACCGCCAGCACCCGACCAAGCGCCTGCGCCCCCTGCCTTCAGGACAACTGAAGCCCTCCGTGGCTATTGCCGCTGGAGCGCTGATCCCGCTCATCGCCCTGCCCCTATCTTTCTTGCTAGACTTCTATTTTGGCCTAGTGGCCCTGGCCTACTTCCTGACGATGATCGTCTACTCCTTTGTCCTTAAGAACTTCGTCATTCTCGACGTGCTGACGGTAGCCGCCGGCTTTGTCTTGCGGGCGGTGGCTGGGGCAGCGGTCATCTCTGTTCCCATCTCCCCCTGGCTCTACGTCTGCACCACCTTGCTGGCTCTATTCATCGGCATCAGCAGGCGACGCCACGAGTTAATCCTGCTGGCGGAAAACGCGAACGAGCACCGCGCCAGTCTAAACGAGTACACTCTCCCTTTGTTAGATCAAATGATCGCCGTCGTCACCTCGGCCACCATCATCGCCTATTCTCTCTATACCTTCTCCGCCCCGAACCTGCCCCCCAACCACGCCATGATGCTGACCATCCCCTTCGTCCTTTACGGCCTGTTCCGCTATCTCTACCTGATCCACGTCAGGGGCGAAGGTGGCACTCCCGAGGAGATCTTCCTGAGCGATCTGCCCATGATGATAGCTCTCGGCCTTTGGGCTTTGGCCGTGATAGTGATCTTGTATTTCGTTGGAAGCTAGAGGTTTGAAGTTGGAAGTTGGAAGTTCGACGGTTGCCTACGCCTCAGGGAAGGTCATCCTGTTCGGTGAGCACGCCGTGGTCTACGGCCAGCCGGCTATCGCTATACCGGTAACCCAGGTGAAGGCCCAGGCCAGGGTCGAGGCGGGCTCTGAGAGCCAGGGCATCACCATCATCGCCGCCGACCTGGGGCAAAGCTACTCCCTGGAGCAAGCACCACCCGACGATGCTCTGCTAGCCATCGTGGTCAGCACTTTGGAGCATATCGGCGTGGAGAAGAAACAGGAGACGTTCGCTACGCTCAGTCCAGGCCTGACCATCACCGTCAGTTCCACTATCCCCATGGCGCGGGGGCTGGGTAGCGGAGCGGCGGTCTCCACGGCCATCGTCCGCGCCCTCGGCAAGCATTTCGAGAACCGGATGAGCCCCCAGGCCATCTCCAACCTGGTATACGAAACCGAGAAGATCCACCACGGCACACCCAGCGGCATTGATAACACCGTCATCGCTTTCGAGAAGCCAGTCTACTTCATCAAGAACCAGAAGGTGAAGATTTTCTCGGTCAAGCGCCCCTTTCTTCTGGCTATCGCCGATACCGGGATAGCCAGCCCTACCAGGATAGTCGTCAGCGATGTGTGCCGGGCCTGGGAAAGGGAGCGAGAGAAGTACGAGGAAATGTTCGACGAGATCGGAACCATCACCGAGATGGGACGCCAGGCCATCGAACGGGGCGAGATCGAGACGATGGGGCAGCTCATGAACGAAAATCACCGTTTGCTCCAGCTCATCGGTGTCTCCTCCCCGGAGCTGGAGGGCCTGGTGGAGGCGGCTCGTCAGGGGGGCGCAATGGGGGCCAAGCTCTCCGGCGCCGGGCGTGGAGGCAACGTCATCGCCCTGGTCATTCCGCAAACGCGCAGCCGCGTGGAGATGATGCTGCGATTAGCCGGGGCGAAGGATGTTATCGTCACCGAGGTAGGTTAGCAGTTAGGTGAGCAGGGGAGCAGAGGAGCTTTGGACTTTGGACTTTGAACTTTGGATTTTGGATTTCATCCTACCATCTACCACCTACCATCTAAAAGCTATATTCCTGGCCCTACTCCTGCTCGTCCTCAGCTCTTGTTCCCCGCAACAGGTCACTCCTACTCCGACTTCAGAGCCTGAAAGCAAAAAAGCAGTCCTGGTGGACCAGATAGCTTTAACCAATCCCAAGCCGGGGTTTACTGACCAGACCCTGTCCTATTTGAAGGGGGCCGGATTCAGCGTTGATGTCTACACGGGGGAAGAGGTTACGATTGAGTTCTATAGAACCCTGCCTATGAATGGCTACAAGCTGATTCTGATTCGCACCCACGCCACCAACATCCTCAACGAGAAGATTCCAGGCGGCCCCGTGTTCTTATTTACCTCAGAGATATACGACAAGAACAGGTACGTCAAGGAACAACTGACCAACCGCATCGGGCGGGCCAGGCTTCTCTACGACGACAACTCTCCCCTCTACTTCGCTATCGTCTCCGGATTCGTCAGGCAGGACATGACAGGCCGTTTCGATAACACTTTGATCATCCTCGGGGGATGCCAGAGCCTGGGCACGCCGGACCTGGCGCAGGCGTTCATTGACCGAGGAGCCGCAGCCGTCGTCGGCTGGAACGAGTGGGTGGACTTGCACCACAACGACCAGGCACTTCTACATCTCCTGCACGGCCTGACTGCGGAAAAACTGACGCTGGAGCAGGCTATAAGAAAAACCATGAACGAGATCGGCCCCGATCCGGCTTACGGCAGTATCCTGACCTACCTTTCGGAGAAGGGGGGTGCCTTCACCCTATGGAACTATTAAACCGCTGGGCCAGGCTCTTCGTAGCGATATTGATAGCTACCCAGGCGGCGCTGTGCGCTCCTCCTGTTCAAGCCGCCCAACCACCAGCCCCTATGGCCCAAGGGCCCACCGTCGTTCACGTCGTCCGTTCAGGCGAGACCCTGTTCTCCATCGCCAGGCACTACAGCACCACGATTGAGGCCATCGCCCAGGCTAACGACATCGTTGACCCTCGCTGGATACAAATCAGCCGACGGCTAACCGTTCCCGCCAGCGAGACGACGCCCTCGCACCAGCCCACCACCTATGTCGTCCAGCGCGGCGATACCCTATCCCTCATCGCCCGTCGCCACAACACCACCACCCAGGCCATAGCAAAACTCAACAGCATCCTCAATCCCGACCTCATTTACGTGAGCCAGCGGCTGGTCATCCCCGGCTCTGCCCCAAGCGCGCCCCTGCCTTCACCCTTCGTCGCCGTGGAGCTAAAGCCTCGGCCGGTGGTCCAAGGGGAAACCCTGGCCATCAAAATTCAGACCGACACACCCGTGCACGTGACCGGTACCCTCGACGATAGACCTTTAACCTTCGTGGGAGAAGACAACCGATACTGGGCCCTGGTGGGCATCGGGGCCACCGCGCAGGCCGGCCCATACTTGCTGAAACTCACCGCCAGCGATGGCACGGGTGAGACCACCACGGCGAGCGAACTCGTACGAGTGATAGCAGGCGACTTCGCTATAGAGCAGATAGTCCTCTCGCCGGAGACGAGCAAGCTGCTCGATCCGGCCCTGGTCAGGGCTGAGAACGAGCGCCTAAACCAGCTCGTCGGGGTATTCAGTGGCCAACAACTCTGGAAAGAGCTGTTTCGAGTCCCCCTCCATGGCGCGGTGCGAGTCACCTCGGCCTTCGGCACGCGGCGCTCCTACAGCGGCGGGCCGCCGACGAGCTATCACGGGGGCGTAGACTACGGGGCGGAGACAGGCACACCGGTGCTCGCCGCCGGGCGCGGCCGCGTAGCCCTGGCCGAGGAGCTGACCGTGCGGGGCAAGGCAGTGATCATTGACCACGGCCTGGGTGTCTACAGCGGCTACTATCACCTCTCGGAGTTTGTGGTCCAGGCAGGGCAAGAAGTGAAGCAGGGTGACCCCATCGGCAACGTCGGAAGCACCGGGCTATCAACCGGGCCTCACCTGCACTGGGAGATCCGGGTAGGTGGCGTCTACGTAGACCCCCTCCAGTGGACGCGGCAGGCGTTCCCTTGAAAAACGATCTCCCTCCCCTGAAAAACAAAACGCCGACTCCCACGCCGGCCAGGCCCAAGGAATCGGCATTTCTATTTCCTCATTGACTTGTTACTCGATATAAACCTCCGGCTTCAACACGCCGACGAAGGGGAGATTGCGGTATTTCTCGTCGTAATCCAGGCCATAGCCGATTACGAACTTGTTGGGGATAACGAAGCCCACGTAGTCCAGCGGAACGTCCACCTGGCGGCGCTCCTGCTTATTCAACAGGGCACAGGTCCGCAGGCTGGCAGGGCGGCGCGTCTTGAGGTTTTCAATGATGTAGGCCAGAGTTAAACCGGTATCCACGATGTCCTCCACGATGAGCACCTCGCGCCCCTGGATATTTGTCGTGAGGTCCATGAGAATGCGCACGATGCCGCTGGATTCCGTGCGCGTGCCCCCGTAGCTGGAGACGGCCATGAAGTCTATCTCGTGAGGGATGGTGATCTGCCTGATGAGGTCGGACAAAAAAACGACCGCTCCCCTGAGAACGCAGACCAACAGCGGGTCCTTGCCCTCGTAGTTGGCCGAGATGGCTTTGCCCAATTCGGCAATCCTGGCCTGCAACTCCTTCTCGGTGATGAGAACCTCGGCCACATCTTCTTTAAGCATTCCCACCTCCAACAGACAATCCACTCAAAGCTCAAAATCCAAAGTTCAAAGCTCAAAGGTCATTTCTTTTGAGCTTTGATCTTTGAGCTTTGAACTTGACCTTGGCACCTGGTGACAATGTCTGCAGCGAGCTTCGTAGACTTCGTTTGCCCCCACCATGATAATAGGGTCGTCGTAGGAAGCGGGGCGACCGTTGATGAGGCGCTGGCTGCGGCTGGCCGGCGCCCCGCAGACGACACAGATGGCCTGCAATTTGTCCACCCTCTCGGCCTGAGCCATCAGCAGGGGCATGGGACCGAAGGGCTCGCCGCGGAAGTCCATGTCCAAACCAGCGATGATCACTCGCCGGCCATTGTCGGCCAGAGAGTCGCAGACATCGGCGATGGTCCAATCGAAGAACTGCCCCTCGTCAATGGCGACCACGGTGGTGTCAGAGTCCAACAACTGGGGGATGTCCTTGGCCTCCTCCACGACGACAGCATCCAGGTGCATGCCGTTGTGAGAGGCCACCTTCTCGACCTGATAACGATTATCGAGACGGGGCTTAAAAACCTGCACCTTCTGCCTGGCTATCTGGGCCCGTCTGACGCGACGGATCAATTCCTCCGTCTTGCCACTGAACATGCTGCCGCAGATCACCTCGATCCAACCGCCACCTTGCCTTTGGTACACAGTCCCCTCCATCAGAAAACAAAAGGGCAGATACAGAGACCCGCCCTCGCCTATCAACTGGCTCTCAGAGCTACCAGCAGTTCACTCCGCCGACTCGGCGGTCTCCTGCTCTGCCTTCTCTTCGATCTTCTCGGCCTCTACACGAGTCAATTCCTCGGTCCTAAGCTCCTCACTCTTCTCCAGACGCCTGATGAACCGTTCCACCTGGCCGCCGGTGTCCACCAGCCGCTGCTCGCCCGTGAAGAAGGGATGACAGGCCGAACAGATATCCGTGCGGATGGTCTTTTTAGTTGAGCCGACGGTAAAGGTGTGGCCACAACTGCATATCACCTTGGCGTCAGGATAAAATTCGGGGTGAATACCCTTTTTCATCGGTTGCCCTCTCTATGAATTCTCCGCGTAGACGCTGACCATTTTCCTGCCCCGTGGCCCGTTCTCGAACTTCACGAAGCCATCAATGGTAGCAAAGATGGTATAGTCCTTGCCCAAGCCGACGTTCCTGCCGGGCTTGAATTTGGTGCCCCTCTGGCGCACGATGATGTTCCCCGCGCGCACCTTCTGGCCGCCAAACTTCTTCACGCCCAGGCGCTTAGACTGGCTATCTCGCGTATTGCGGGTTTTCCCGCCTCCCTTTTTGTGAGCCATAGCTATACACCTCCTTCATTCTGAAACTACACTACAATCTCGTCAATTGTCAGGCGAGTGTGGCCTTGCCGATGCCCTTTCTTGCGGCGATAGCGTATCTTGGGCTTGTATTTGAAAACGATGATTTTCGGGCCTGTGACGTGGTCGGTCACGGTGGCTAATACCTTGGCCCCCTCGATGGTGGGCTGTCCCACGTGCACCTCTTCACCATCGGCCACCAGGAGCACCCTGTCCAGCTCTATTTGCTCTCCGACCTCGAAGGGCAGCTTCTCTACGTTTATACTTTCGCCCGCGCTGACTTTGTATTGCTTTCCACCTGTTTCAACAACAGCGTACACTGTTCTTTCCTCCCATACGATCTCAGTGAATTTGCGACGGTGATTATACTAGCCTTTCCCCTATTTGTCAAGGTTGCGTTCGCGGGAACTGGAGTTATGACATAACCACCCGCGTTTTCCACCGCGCAAAACGGTTCAGCCTACCTGAGCCACCCGGCCAATGTTTACCGTTACACTGGTCATATCTTCCTTTGCCAGCATACGCCCAGCAAACAGGATCTCCAGACCCAGAGGCACACCGTTTTCGTCAACGTCTACGTAAACGTACTTGCCGGCTTCAAGCGTGTCGTCTACCTCGCCTGTCCGTAGTCGAATGTAGATTGCGTCTGCTTGGGGATCGTAATCTATTTGCATCTTCTATGCTCCTTATCTCCAATCACGCACACGTGATTTCATCACAGTGTAAACTACAACCGTATCCACATCTACTTCTTCGTACACAACGCGTACCTCGCGAATACCGTACCGTCTGACAGCGATTTCCTCCCCATTGTCACCGGGCAGGATTTCATCCGGCGCCTCTATCGCTTCGACAACCTGCTCTGGGCTAACCTTCCGCTGAATCATTCGCTGTTTAGCATGACGGGTGTATATGATGTGCATACCTCGAACCACTCCCGTATCACCGTAAGCCAATTATACTCCATTTTCCCAACAATACAAGTTTGCTTACTTTGATCAAACGTAACTACTCAGCCTCTGTTGTCATTGCGAGCGTTTTTTGCGAAGCAATCCCCAACTTGCGAATTGTAGATTGCTTCGTCGGCAAAAACCGCCTCCTCGCAATGACAGCCTGAGTAGTTACGATCAAACACGAGAAATCATTTCTCTATTGACGGTCAAAGGAATGTAATTAGCGCCCCTAGCTTGACACTGGGCCAAATATGAGCCGCTCACGCTGTACAGCATAGGGTTCCTCGGCCAGGCCCAGGGCCTCCAGCACCTCGTCAGGCCTCCCGGTGCCTTCATCCCCAGCCCGAAGACGCATCCCTAACACCCAACCGCCAGCCTCCTTCCCCTCCACCCACAGGTCCTCGATCAAAGGGCGCAGGTCGTAGCCCTTGCCCCGGCGATGGCGCAGCAGTTGCTCAGCCGAAAGCAACTCTCGTAATTTCTCCTCCATCTCCTCCTGTAAACCATCCCAGGCCACTGTCACCCGATACTCTGCCGAACGCACCTGGGACTGCAGAGAGGGCAACTGTGGATAAACCTCCTCCACGGAGAGCAGCTCCAGGCCTGGCAGCAACTGGGGCGCCAAGCATCGGGCGAAGTTGTAGGGAGAGATGCGGCGCTCCAGGACGACGTCCATCACCTCGCCTCGGCTGGTGAAGCCCACAGGCAGGGGAGCGGCGATGGATATTTGGGGCCGGGGGTTGAAGCCACGAGAATAAGCCAGAGGCACTCGCGCCCGGCGCAGAGCCCTCTCCCACAGCCGCATCAAATCCAGGTGAGAGATGTATTTTATCTCCTCGCCTTTGGCGAAGGTTAGGCGAAACCGTTGTCGGATCATAGCTACCATGCTCCACGCTCTGATAGATATACCCCCAAAAGCACCAGAGCGGCTCCCACGAGCTGGAGTAAGGCGATAGGCTCAGCCAGGACCAGGCGGGCGGCGACTAAGGCCACCAGCGGCGACAAATTGACGTACACCGATGCTTCCCCAGCTTCCAGGCTGGTCAGGGCGAAGAGATACAGGAAGAAAGCAAACCCCGAAGCTGCCACCGCCAGGAAAAGCAGCGCCGCCCAGCCCTTGACTGAGGGCCACGACACCCCCTGCAAAAGAATCTCCCCTAAGGCCAACGGGGCCAGGAACAGTGTTCCCCAGACAATGGTGTGAGCAGTGGCCACCGCGTGGGGCAGCCGGGCCACCACACGACGGCCCAGCACCGTGTACAGCGCCCAGCAAAGGGCGGCCCCCAGCACCAACAGATCGCCCAGCAGGGTGCTGCTCCAGGCCAATTCTCCGGCTGTTGCGTGATAGGATACCCCCACTGAGCCGCCGGCCACCACCACAGCCACCCCCGCCATGGAGAGGAAAATTCCCAACCCTCGCATAAACCCCAAGGTCTCTCCCAAGGCGACGTGGCCGACGATGGCGGTCAGGGCCGGGATGGCCGACAGAACGATGGACGCGTTGGCGGCAGTGGTGTAAACCAATCCCCAGTTCTGCAGGGCAAAGAAGAGAGTTACCCCCAACAAACCCATGGCAGCCAACTGCCGGGCCTGCACCTCTCCTCGTCTCCGCCCCAGGAAAGGAGCAAAGAGAACCAGCGCGATAAGGAAACGGCCAAAGGCCAGGGTGAAGGGCCCCATTTCTGCCAGGGCTATTTTGATGGCCACGAAGGTGGTGCCGAAGACAACCATCACCGTGGCCACGGCAGCGATTCCCAACCAGCGCTCAGGTAGCTTCTTTTTCTGGCTCATCCCTCATCTGACCACGGTCATCTTTGCACCGCCCCGCTCTGACAACGACGGAAGACAGCAAGGATTCCACAGTCCATGCAATGCTGGCGGCAGTCCGGACTCACCTCCCCGCGCAGGCTGCGCTGGTACTCTTCGATCAGGAACTCCTTCCTGACCCCCACGTCAATGTGATCCCAGGGAAGCACCTCATCGAGAGCGCGCTCTCTCCGAGCGTAAAAGTTGGGGTCGAGGCCGGCCTCGGCGAAGGCCCGCCACCAAAGGCCCTCGTCGAAGAGCTCGTCCCAGGCATCGAATTTAGCCCCCGACTGCCAGGCGCGATGGATAACCTGGCCCAACCGCCGGTCGCCGCGAGAGAGAGCCGCCTCCAGCAAGGTGGTGCGAGGGTCATGCCAACTGAAGGTGATGCCGGGCCCCCTGAGTCCCTGCCGCAGTAACTCCTGCTTCTCTTGCAGGCTCCCCTCATCGGCCAGGGATAACCATTGGAACGGGGTGAACGCCTTGGGCACAAAGGTGGCCAGGCTGACGTTGAGCTGGGTCTTCTTCCCCTGGTGACGCCGGCCGATAGCCCGCACCCTCTTCACCAAAGCCACGATGCCCTCCACGTCATCCAGGGTCTCCGTGGGCAGGCCGACCATGAAATAGAGCTTGATCCGCTGCCAACCCCTGGAATAGGCCGCCTCAGCGGTGCGCAACAGGTCATCCTCGGTAACGTTCTTGTTGATCACGTCTCTCACGCGCTGGCTGCCCGCCTCCAGGGCGAAGGTCAGGCCGGTCTTACGCCGCCCCTGAAACATCTCCGCCAGCTCCACCGAGAAAGAATCAATGCGCAGGGAGGGCAGGGAAACCGCCAACGGTGGGTGCTGATAGCCAGCGGTAAGCTCTCGCACCAGAGGCTCGATCTGGCTGTGATCGGTGGAGCTCAGGGAAACCAGGGCCACCTCCTCGTAGCCCGTCTCGTTCACGATGAGCTCTACCGTTTGCAGCACCTCCTCCAGAGCTCGCTCGCGCCGAGGCCGATAGATGAAACCCGCCTGGCAGAAGCGGCAGCCCTGGGTACAGCCCCGCTGGATCTCGATCATGCCCCGGTCGTGTATCGTTTCAATGTAGGGCACCACCAGCCTGGTCGGCGCCGGGGGCAGGGTCTCCACGATGCGCTTTCGCACCCGGCCCCTGACTTCAGGAACCAGGGGCTTCACAGCATTCACCGTACCGTCATCGTGATAGCAAACATGGTAGAGACTGGGCACGTAAACCCCCTCGATCTTCGCCGCCTGGCGCAGGAAATCCGCCTTCGTGATGCGTGATGCGTGATGCGTGATACGTGATGCGTGATGCGTGATGCGTGATCGCCGATACATGCTCACCAATTCCAGCAGCACCTCTTCCCCCTCCCCGACCACGAACAGGTCGAAGAAGTCAGCCAGGGGCTCGGCGTTGTAGGTGCAACTGCCACCGCCGATGATCAGCGGGTCCGCATCGCTCCGCTCCGCCGCCAGGGGCGAGAGGCCGGCCAGGTCCAGCATGTTCAGCACGTTGGTGTAGTTCAGCTCGTATTGCAACGAGAAGCCAATGATGTCGAATTCGGCCAGGGGGCGGCGCGACTCTAGGCTGTAGAGGGGGACGCCTGCGCGCCGCATGGCCTCCTCCATGTCTATCCAGGGGGCATAGACCCGCTCGGCCAGGACGCCCTCTTCCTTGTTCAGGATGTCGTAGAGGATCATCAGGCCCAGGTTAGACATGCCCACCTCGTAGATGTCCGGATAGGCCAGGGCCACCTTGACCTCAACCTGGTCCCAATCCTTGACCACGCTGTTCCACTCGTGGCCCGTGTAGCGGGCGGGCTTGGCTACTGTTGGCAGAATGTCATCCAAAACTTGCTGGGCTATGTTCACTTTAATCACTCACCAGTCTAACCAGGACGCGGCATCGTGGTCTTCCTGCAGTAGCACCAACGCGACGGCGCCTAAGATAGCCACATCGTCGCCGAGGGCGGCGGGCACGATAGGCGTGTTCTCCCAATAGTAACTGGCCATAGCTCGTTCACGCACCGTAGTCCGAATGGGCTCGAACAGGAGCTCACCGGCCTTGGCCACGCTCCCTCCGATGACGATCAGGCTGGGATTGAAAATGTGTAACAAATTGACGATCCCGATGCCGATGTAGAACCCGGCCTGGCGGAAGAGCTCGATGGCTATTGGATCGCCCGCCTGAGCGGCCTGGTTGACCTCCCTGGCGGTGATTTTATCCAGGTCGCCGCCAACGATTTCGGTGATGGCTGTCTCAGCTCCATCTTTGATGACCTCTCTGGCGCGGCGAGCGATGGCCGGGCCTGCAGCCAGGGCCTCCAGGCAGCCGACGTTTCCGCAGTTGCAGCGCGGGCCATGTGCCTCGACGGTCTGATGGCCCACCTCGGCCGCGAAGCCCTGGGCTCCCAACAGCAGCCTGTCATCAACAATGATACCACCGCCAATGCCGGTGCTCACCGTGATGTAGATCAGGTCAGCGATGCCCTGGCCGGCCCCAAAGTGCTGCTCCGCCAAGGCGGCTAAATTAGCATCGTTACCGACGAAGACAGGCAAATCGAACTCCTCTTCCATAAGCTCCTTCAGGGGGACGTTCTTCCAGCCGGCCAGGTTTGGGGCATCCATGATCACCCCTTTCCAGGGATCCAAAGGCCCAGGAGCAGCGACGCCGATACCCTGTATCTGTCTCCGATCCGTTGATCCCATCACCTCACAGATCGCCCCTTTGATGCGGCCCATGACCGACCCCGGTCCCTCCTCCGCCAGGGTCAGGCAACTGGTGCGACGGAGAATCCTCCCCTCCCCATCGGCCAGGGCCGTTCGAATCTGGGTACCGCCCAGGTCCACGCCAACGATCAACTTTCGCATCATAGTCTCTCCTCGTTCAATTGCGCCTCAAGTATACCACAATTTCACGCCTTGCGCCAGAAACCTGTGCATTTGACGTAGATAGCTTTTTGTAATATACTATCCCCCATAAGGAGGCAACTAGACATGGACCGAGAACGAGCCTGGGCTTTGCTCACCGAGTACACCAAGAACGGCAACCTGATCAAACACGCCCTGGCCGTAGAGGCAGGCATGCGGGCCTATGCTCGCAAGTTCGGCCAGGACGAAGAGAAGTGGGGCATCACCGGCCTCATCCACGACTTCGACTACGAGCAGCACCCCACCGCCGAGGAACACCCAGCCTGGGGTGCGAAACTCCTGGAGGAGCGAGGCTGGCCCGAGGACCTGGTCCATGCGGTCAGAGCCCACGGCGACCACCTGGGGCTGCCCCGCAAGAGCCTGATGGACAAAGCTCTCTACGCTGTAGACGAGCTAACGGGACTCATCGTGGCCGTGGCCCTGGTACAGCCTTCCAGGAGCATCATGGACGTTAAGATCAAGTCCATCAAGAAGAAGTGGAAGGATAAGGCCTTTGCCCGAGGGGTGAATCGGGAAGACATCGAGGAAGGGGCGGCGGACCTGGGTGTGGATCTAAACGAGCACATCGCTACCGTCCTTTCGGCCATGCAAGGCATCGCCGACGAGCTAGGTCTGAGGTGAAAGCGAGATAGGATGGCAGAGGAGAAAAGGCTCTGTCCGATCTGCGGGGCTCAGGTTGCCCAGAGCGCCAAAGTGTGCCTGATGTGCGGCGCCTCTCTTAAGAGGCCCAGGCCTGGAAGACAGATCTCGATTCCGACCTTCGTTCCGGCGGCGTTTTTGGCGGCCATCATCTTAACGGGCCTGGCAGTCTTGCTGGTGTTCTGGTGTCAGCGGAATCCAGAGGCGACGAGCGTAGTCCCGACCTCGGCCGCGACGACGACAGCTACAGCAACGGCTACAGCCGCTCCTACCGCTACCCCCACATCCACACCCACCGACACTCCCACGCCCACATCAACATCAACGTCCACGCCCACATCCACCTCTACACCCACTCCTACTCCTACCTCTACCCCGCTCCCTACCAATACTCCCACGCCAACCCCGATCATCTACACCGTCGTACGTGGCGATACCCTTTCCTCGATAGCGGACAGGCACAACACCACCGTAGAAGCCATCCTGGAGGCTAACGGCCTGACTGCATCAACGATCCTGCGCATCGGACAACAACTGATCATCCCCTATCCTGGGCCTACGGGGGGAATGCCCCCCGAAATGCCCACCATCTCAGAGAGCGGAGTGATCACCTACGTGATCCAGGCCGGGGATAGCTTATATTCCATCGCCAATCTGTACGGAACCACGGTCGAGACTCTCATGATGGTCAATGGCATAAAAAACCCCGCGCTAGTCCAGATCGGTCAAGAACTGATCATAGCCTGGGGATCACCCACTCCAACCACCACTTACACGCCGGAGCCGACTTCCACACCAGAGCCAACATCTACGCCCACGAACACGCCGACCTCCACTCCCTCGGCCACGCCCCAGCCCACGCTCACCCCCACCACGCTGGCGTTCCCCTATCCGGCCCCAGCCCTGCTCGCCCCCGCCGACGGCCAGGTCTTTCGTGAAGCAGAAGCAGTCATCGTCCTGAACTGGGCCTCGGTAGGCATCCTGGCCGAGGATGAGTGGTACGTCCTGAGGCTGCGACATGAGGCCGAAGGAGCCACCCAGCCGCCCAGGGTCTGGACCAAGGCCACGAGTTGGCGAGTGCCGGCCGACCTGTATCCCCCGGCTGATATCAAGCCTCGCCTCCTCCGCTGGAATGTGACCATCATGCGCCAGACACACATTGGCCCAGACGGGACGCCGGAGGGCGTCGTTATTAGCCCCACGAGCGCCACCCGTAGTTTCTATTGGTACTAAATGCCAAAGCCCCTCTCAACGAGAGGGGCTTTTTGAGTGGCGGCGACTGGACTTGAACCAGTGACCCAACGATTATGAGCCGTTTGCTCTGCCATCTGAGCTACGCCGCCGGTTAGCAGATGGCTTATAGCTGATGACAGATAGCTTGAGCCTTCTCTAAGAACCACCCTAAGCTATTTGCCATTCGCTATTTGCAACAGGTAGCGGGGGTTGGATTTGAACCAACGACCTCCGGGTTATGAGCCCGACGAGCTACCATTGCTCTACCCCGCATCGTAAACATATTATACTACGTAACCAACCTTTAGTCAAACGGGGAAAAAGCGAGTTTGAAGAGGAGCAACGAGAACTCACGGAAGGTTAGGCACAACGCCAGTCTCCCCGGGCTTCACCAGCTTCCACTCCCTCCGAGCCCAGGATTCCACAAACTGGTCGGTCTGGACGTACCCCTTGAGCCACTCCAGATAGTTCCGTCTGGCCTCCTCGTACTCTATCCCGCGATCCAGGCGGGCCTCTTCGAGTTGCAAATGGCGGTAGAGTGCCACCTTGCGTCCAAAGCCCACCACCAAAGAGAGCACAACGGTAGCCACCACAAGAGCTACAAATTGGGTTACCGATACGCCAGAGCGCTTCTTTATAGTAGCCTTCGGTGTCTTTCCCATCAATCTCCCAGCGGGGCCACTAACCAGAAACCCGACCAGATGCTATAGATGCCGAAGGTGGGATTTGAACCCACATGGGCTTATGCCCACTGCGCCCTGAACGCAGCGCGTCTGCCTGTTCCGCCACTTCGGCATTCTCCCTTAGAGCCAGCTATAATTTACCATGATTTGCCCTATTTGTCAAGCTTGATGACTCGCCTGGTGACAATGTACCAATCAGTGACGTTGCGAAAACGGTCGTTGGGATCACCCAGCGGCCCCAACTGGACGCCTTTGACCTTCTCGTCCACGGCATAGGTGTAGATTGGATAATGAATAAGTAACGACGGTACTTCGTCCGTAAAAATCTCCTGGAAGCGACGATACAACTCTGCGCGCCTCCCCGAGTCAGTTGTACATCGCGCCTCCTCGAGGCACTTATCAGCCTCATAGCTGACGAACCCGGCATAGTTTTGCCCCTCACTGTTTGCCTGGGTCGAGTGCCAGAGGGGATAGGGATCGGGATCGCCGTGCAACTCCAGATCAATCAGAAGAGCCTCGAACTGCCGAGGAACGAGAAACTCGCGCACCAGCCCTGAGCCTACCGTCTGAGGTGTGGCTCGCACCCCGATTGTCTGCCACTGCTGAGCGATCTCCCTGGCCAGCTCTACGTGCAGGGGATTGTCATCGGTCAACAGGGTGAAGGCCAACCACACACCTTCTTTCTCCCTGACGCTCCCGCCGCCTTCCCAATCGGTATCACCCTTCACGGCCGAGGGGTGGGTAGGATTGCGCCAACCTGCCCTGGTTAGCAGAGCTTTGGCTAGCTCAGGATTGTAGCCGTACTGAACGACGCCGTTGTCATAGGCCCAGGCCGCTGGCGAGATGGGGCTGTGAGCCACCAGGCCCTGGCCCTTCAACACCCGATCTACGAGCTTCTGGCGGTCAATAGCATAGAGCAAAGCCTGCCTGACCAGTTTTTCCTGAAAGAAAGGCAGTTCAGGATTCTGGAGATTCAGGAATACGAGGGTGTAGCCTGTCAACTGAGCCGAGAAAAGCTCCAACTCTGAGTTAGCTTTCACCTCAGGCAAATCTTCGGGAAGGACGCGGCTGATGCCCTGAACCTCGCCTCGCTCATAAGCGCTGAGGACACTCTCTCGACTGGTGTAGAATCTAAATTCGATTTTATTCAGATAGGGCTGGGGGCCATAGAAGAGAGGGTTGGCCTGGAGAAGGGCATGTTTAGCGTTGACCTCCTCCACTTTGAAGAGGCCCGTGCCGATGGGGTGCAGGTTAAACGGATCGTTGGGCAGCGACTCGGCGGGAACGTCGGCCAGGAGGTGGGCCGGCAGGATGCCGATGGTGGTGTAGTACAGGAATGGAGCGAAGGGCTGCTCGAGGGTGAATCTGACGGTGTGGGAATCCACCTTGACGACCTGCACGCTCCGCCAAAGCTCGGCCAGGTAGGAGGCGCCCCGATAACCGGCATCCTGCATTGCCTGGACGGTGAACACCACGTCGTCGGCGCTGAAGGGGGCTTCATCGTGCCAAAGCACGTCGTGTCGCAGGTAGAAGACGTAGCTGAGGCAATCGTCGGAGATGTCCCACCTTTCGGCCAGGTCGGGAATAACCTCGCTCCTCTCATTCAACCTGGTCAGGCCATTGAAGATGAGGGAACAAAGATCCCGATCCACCTGGTTATACTGGCAGAGGATGGGATTTATGTACTGTGGGCTGCCAGCCAGGCCCTCCACGTAGGTCCCGCCCACGGCGGGGACAACGTCCGTAACGAAGGCAAAGGCCAGGTAGGCGAACAAAGAGCCCAGCAAGGCTATCCCCAGAAGGGTTATGACGACCTGCCAGCGGAAATGCTTACTCAAGCCTCACGCCCCTTCCCTGCCTCGACCGTCATTGCGAGGAGCCCTTCGGCAGGCTCAGGGTAAACTCCGCGATGAAGCAATCTCCACGGTGGCTGACAAGCCGAGCGCCGGGGATTGCTTCGCTTCGCTCGCAATGACATCATCCGTCTGTTCATCCTGCCAGGATGACGGTGATGGTAGCGAAAACAAAGAAGGCCACGGACAGACCTATGGTCACGTTGAAGATGGTCTTTTCCACCCCGCGACGGCTTTTGTAAACCGCACCCTGGCCCCCAAAGATACCGCCTAAGCCCGATCCCTTGGTTTGCAGCAAAACAGCCGCCACCAGGGCCACGGAGATAATGATCTGGATAACGTATAGGTAGGTGAGCAACTCGTGTTACCTCCACTTAAACTGCCCACATTATACCACGTTATCAAATGGCGAGCAAATTCACATCTGCGGCGTTTTGTGGTATAATAATGCCAAAGGGATCAGAAACCAGGTTTTTGGTTGCTAAGACACTTTTTCGCGTCCCAGGAGATCTCAAAAGAACAATCTGCTTGCCCCGACAGGGAAAAACCTGGTTTCTCCCCTAAAGCTATCAAGGAGCATAGACATGAAATCCATCGTTGAACAAATGGCCATCCTCATGCGCGGCGTGGAGTTCGGCGACGAGCACATCAAGCAGGTAATGGAAAGAGAGTTGCGAGAACGGTTGCAAGAGGCTCAAAACGAAGGTAGACCGTTGCGCGTCTATTGCGGCTTCGACCCCACCGCGTCTCAGTTGACGTTGGGCCACACGGTGCCCATGCGCAAGCTGCGCCAGTTCCAGGATCTGGGCCACCAGGTCATCTTCCTCATCGGCAGCTTCACCGCCCTCATTGGCGATCCTAGCGACAAGGATAGCGCTCGCCCTCAGCAGACGCCTGAGGAGGTAGCCGAGAAATCGAAGGACTATGCCGAGCAGGCCTTCAAGATCCTGGACCGTAACAAGACCGAGGTGCGTTCCAACGCTGATTGGCTGGGCCCGCTGACCTTCGCCGATCTCATTAGACTGGCCTCGCATTTTACCGTACAGCAATTCCTGGCCCGCGAGAACTTCGCCAAGCGCCACGCCAAAGGGGATCCCATCTGGCTGCACGAGTTCTTCTACGCGCTGATGCAGGCTTACGACGCCGTGATGCTGGACACGGATGTGCAGATCGGCGGGACCGAGCAGCTCTTCAACCTGATGGCCGGCCGCAAACTCCAGGAGTCCCTCGGACATCGGCCCCAGGTCTGCCTGACGCTGCCGATCCTGGTGGGCACCGACGGCCACCAACGCATGGGCCAGAGCCTGGGCAACTATATCGGCGTAGATGAGCCACCCGAGGAAATGTACGGCAAGGTGATGAGCATCCCTGATCACGCCATGCGCAACTACTTCGACCTCCTTTCCAACTTTGAACCGGCCCAGATCGCCGACATCGAGCGGCGGGTAGCTACCGGGGGCCTGCATCCCATGGAGGCCAAGATGATGCTGGCCCGAGACCTCGTCACCATCTATCACCATGCCCAGGCCGCAGCCCATGCCGAAGCTCACTTTAAGCGAGTCTTCCAGGAACGGGAATTGCCCAAAGAGATGCCCACTCACAAGCTAGCGGGACCCCAGAACATCGTGGACTTGCTGGTAGAAGTTGGCCTGGCACCGAGCAAGAGCCAGGCCCGCCGTCTCATCGCCCAGGGCGGGGTGCGGCTGGATGGGAACCTGGTGGAGAGCATCGAGGAAACAGTGACGCCAGCTAAAGAGACGATCCTTCAGGTGGGCAAGCGGAGGTTTGTGAGGCTGGTGTAAAAGGGACAAGGGACTAGGGACAAGGGACTAGGGACAAGGGACTAGGGGCTAGGCCCACCTGATCCCTTGTCCCTTGTCCCTAGCCCTAGAATCTTCTTCGGCGTGGCCGGCAGGCTGTAGATGCGTACGCCGGTGGCGTTGTAGATGGCGTTGACGATGGCTGGTGCCGTAGGAATGGAAGGGATCTCGCCTATCCCCTTGGCTCCGTAGGGCCCTTCGGGTGCTCTATCCTCCACGATGATGGGCACGATCTGCGGGGTGCGCTCGATGGAGGGGATCCTGTACCTGGCCAGAGAGGTGGTCTTGGGGATGCCTTCCTCCATGACAAACTCCTCCTGCAAGGCGATGCCGATCCCCATCACCACCCCGCCCTCGATCTGGCCGGCCACCGCCAGGGGATTCAGCGCCCTCCCCACATCGTGGGCGGCGATGACCTTGAGCACCTCCACCTGGCCGGTGTTGGTGTCCACTTCCACCAGAGCGGCCTGGGTGGCATAACCGAAGGCAAAGTGCATGTCGCCCACTTCACCCAAAGGCACGGTCTTGGGAGGCTGGTAAACGACCGAGGCCCGCACCTCGCGCCCCTCCCCCTTGGCCAGGGCAACGGCCTGGGCTAAAGAGATGGATTCCTTCCCTCCGTTTGCTGCAGAGGGGCGTCCCCATCCCGTTTTGTAGCAAAAAGCGTGAACGCGCCCATTCTTGAAAACCAAACGATCAGGCGGAGCACCCAATTCCTCGGAGGCGGCCTGAGCCACCGCCTCCCTCACTCTCTGAGCCGCCAGGCGGACGGCGTTGCCGGTGATGAAGCTCTGGCGCGAGGCGGTGGTGGCGCCACCGTCGAGGGTCTGATCCGTATCGGCGACCAGCACCTCTACCCAATCGTAGGGCAGCCCCAACTCCTCGGCCGCCACCAGGGCCAATACCCCCACCAGCCCCTGCCCCACCTCCGCCGCACCTGCTCGCACGATGGCCCGCCCATCACCAGTAAGCTCCACCTCGGCCCCGGCACAGTCTGGCGCCCCACCGCCCAGGCCGACGTTTTTGTAAGCGCAAGCCACACCCCAAGCCATTCGATTTTCGATTTTCGATCCTTCGGCTTCGCTCAGGACAGGTTTTCGATTTTCGATTGTTGACGTTTCACGTTTCACGTTTGACGTTTCACGTTTCACGTTTGACGTTTCACGTTTCACGTTTGACGTTATTTCCTTTTCCACCCTATCAATCGTCTCCAACAGCCCCACGCTCTCCCTGAGCACCTGGCCCGTCGCAGTGGTGGATCCTACCCGCAGGGCGTTTTTGCGCCGTATGTCGAAGGGCGAGAGGCCGAGTTCCTCCGCCAGGATGTCCATCTGGCTCTCCATGGCGAAGGCCGCCTGGGGCACCCCGAAGCCGCGGAAGGCCCCGGCGGGGACGTTGTTGGTGTAGGCGGCGTAGCAGTCCACCTTGACGTTGGGCACATCGTATGGCCCGGCGGCGTGGGTGGCGGTGCGGGTCATCACGTGCTCGCTCAGACTGGCGTAGGCCCCGGCGTCGCCGTAGATCTCGGCCTGGACAGCGGTGAGCCGGCCATCCCTGGTTGCTCCAGTTTTCAGGCGGATGGTGGTGGCGTGGCGCTTGGGGTGGACGAACAGCGATTCCTGGCGGGTGAAGACCAGCTTCACCGGACGGCCAGTGGCCTGGGCCAGCAGGGCCAGGTGAATCTGCACCGAGATGTCCTCTTTACCCCCGAAGGCCCCACCCACCTGGGTAGCTTTCACCCGCACCTTCTCCTCAGGGATGGCCAGGCTGGCTGCGATCTGGCGGCGGTCGTCGAAGGGGATCTGAGAACCTACGTAGACGGTGATCCTCCCCTCCACATCCACCGCAGCCACTCCCGCTTCGGGTTCCAGAAAGGCGTGATCCAGGCTGGGTGTGTGATACTCCCTCTCCACGATGACATCGGCTTCAGCGAAGCCCTTCTCCGCATCCCCCTTGCGCACCTGGATGTGCTTGAGGAGGTTGCCGCCGTCGTGGACCAGGGGAGCGTCGGGGGCCAGTGCCTGTTGGGGGGAAGTCACCACCGGCAGGGGCTCGTACTCCACCTGGATGAGCTCCAGGGCCTGCTCGGCGATCTCAGCGGTCTCGGCGGCGACCAGGGCGATGGCGTCGCCCACGTAGCGCACCTTGTCGTAGGCCAGCACCGGCCAATCGGGGCGAACCAGGCCGTGGTTCTTAGCGCCGGGAACATCTTCGGCGGTGAGGACAGCAACCACGCCGGGCAGGGCCTTGGCTCTGCTGGCGTCCACCTGCAGGGGGCGGGCGTGGGGATACTTGCTGCGCAATACCCTGGCGTGTAGCATCCCCTCGAAGTAGAGGTCAGCAGCAAAGGTCGCCTGGCCCGTGACCTTGGCTCTGGCGTCGGGGCGAGGAACTGGACGCCCAACCGCGGTCAGAGGGCTCTCTGCCGTGGGGATCTGCGGTGGCGTGCCCTCCGCCGCTCCCCGAATGGCCTGGATGATTCGGGTATAGCCAGTGCAGCGGCAGAGGTTGCATTGGAGCGCGTCTTTGATCTCCTCGTCGGTGGGCTGGGGATTAGCATCGAGCAGGGCTTTGGCGGCCATGATCATCCCTGGGGTGCAGAAGCCGCACTGCACCGCCCCGTGCTCGATGAAAGCCCTCTGCAACGGATGCAACTCGCCGTTCTCAGCCAGCCCCTCGATGGTCTCCACACGCACTCCATCGGCGCGGCTGGCCTTGTAGATGCAGGAGCGCACCGCCTTGCCATCCACGATCACCGTGCACGCCCCGCAGTGCCCCTGGCCGCAGCCATTCTTGGTCCCCGTGAGATGCAGCTCGTCCCGCAGCACCTCCAGCAGGGTGGTCCTGGGCCCGATCTCGACTTGATGGGCAGAGCTATTGACGTACAGGGAAATCGTTCGTTTTCTCATACATCAATACCTTTAGCTTACCCTGACAGAAATCGGGCGACCTCCCTGTAGGGAGGTCGCCCGCATGGGATCCGGCTCAGTCCTTCTCAGTCTGGTATTTGAAGGAAAGTTTCACCTTGGCGCGGTAGGCAAGAACCTTGCCGTCGTCGAGCTGCATGTCCAGCTCGACGACCTCGGCGATGCGGAGATCCCGCAAAGTCCTCGCCGCCGTCTCCACGGCAGCCGCAGCCGCCTTCTCCCATGACTCAGTGCTGGTCCCAACCAACTCGATGATCTTGTAGACACTCTCCGACATATCCGTCTCCTTTCTTTTTGCTACTCGTGCTAAAACGCTCCTCAGTGTTCAATAATCACCTCCACTTCACAGGGCCTGGGGTAGTTCCCCGTTTTGTCCACCACCACCAGGCGGAATTTGTAAGCCCCGGCGGGAAGGGCAGAGGTGCCCCAAACGCCCAAGACCCCGTCAACTACCGTGCTATCGAAGCGCTGCACGAACGACCACTCGGCTGCCCCTTCGTGGCGAAACTCGAACTTGTAGTAGTCAAAATCGTCAATGTACGCTGAGCCCCTGATTTCGACCACACCTTTCAGAACGGCGTTCACCGTAGGATAGGTGAGCCTGGCTAGAGGATTGGGACAATCAGGCAGCAGGACAACGGGTTCGGGCGTCAGAGCGGAAGTAACCACGGGTGTCTCCGTGGGACCAGGAGTAGGCGTGTCCAGAGCTGGTGTCTCAGTAGGAGAAAGCGTGGGGGAGAGTGGAGTATAAGGTGGAGTATAAGTTGGATAAGGCGTGTACGTAGGATAAGGCGTATACGTAGGCAGAGGTGGCTGGGTCACGAGCACCGTCACTTCAGTGGGCACCGGGACCTCGATGAACTCCGGCGTCGGCAGAAGCCGACAACCAGTCAGCAGGGTCACGAGAACTACGAGTAACGCGGTTTTCTTCATTCGTGTGCGTTCCTCCTTGCTAAGATGTGATGGGTGAAGTGGTTCAAGGCAACCTTATTCTACTGCAAAAGTCGGTTTTTGTCTAGAGATGCAAGTCAACGCTTAAACGAAAAAGGCGGCACCACTATGTGCGGTGCCGCCGCAGGCACCCCTGGAGGGATTCGAACCCCCGACCCACTGCTTAGCTTACCACTCCTGGTTTCCCAGGCCCTGTTAGGTTGTGGTCTGGACTGTATCTTCACCTCTCTCAGGTGCGGCGCGTACAGTCTCTGAGGAGCCCAGCTTGATATAGTCTTTTGCCAGCCTGATGCCTTTCACCTGCTTGTTCTTCGCTGGTTTCCTGCTGATTGCCCAATCCTTCAGATTGTCACCAGAACACTGGTACTGAAGGCTCTAAGGGGTTTCCAGCATACAGCACCGTCCACTCTATGGGTTCTGATTCCCCATAGAGGCTCCCATTGAAGGCAGTTGCTCTACTCCACTGAGCTACAGGGGCGTATTTTCTTAATCCAAGCTGGAGAGATTGTCAAACTCCCCAGCCCTCCAACAACTTCTCCAGCTCTCCCTCGGCCACGAAAGATTCAAAGGCCTCCAGGGACGGGAACACCCGCGTCGAAAGGAACTTGACCACCCAGTTCTCCGCCAGGGGCGAAATGGTGAGGACCGGCTTGCCGGCGCGGTAGGCCTGCCACATCTCGACGGCGGTGCCCATGCTGGCCTCAGGGAGATAAGCGATGAGCACGTCGGCCTGCGCAGCCTCTTCGGCCAGTTCCAGCAGGGCCCTCCTGGCCTCCTCGGGCCCGTAACTCAGGCCAGCATCCGGGTGCAGCTCCAGGGGGTCAATGATCTCAGCCTCAGTGAAGCGGGCCTTGATGGCCATCCTGATAGCCACGCGATAATTTTGGTCATGAATGCCTACATCGGCGCGGGAACCCTGCATGATGCCAGAGATGAAGAATCGCAACACCTAGCTCCCGATCTCCAGGAATTCAAACGTGCCTGCCTCGGCATCCAGAAAAAGCATCTTGTATCGCAGGAGCTGACCCCGACCCAAGAGGATCTTTAGCACTTCCTGCACTTGCCAGGCTGCGACCATCATGGGCGTAGCAGCGGGACAACCCAACTGGACCTCTATGCCCTGCTGGGGTACACTGCCCCCACCGTAGAGAGCCCGCAACCCCTCATCGCCGGGAAAAATGGTCATCACCTGACCCACGTAGCCGCCGATGGCTCCGTGCACCATGGGAATGCCGATCTTCTGAGCCACCTCCTGCAACATGAGGCGGCTGGGCAAACGATCGAGGGCATCCACGACCACCTCGGCCCCCTCCAACAAACGAGGCAAGTTCTCCCTGGTGGCCTCATCAGGATGGGTAATGACCTCCACCGCGGCATTCACCTGAGCAACCCTGGCACGGGCCACTTCGGCTTTCAAAAGGCCCACATCATCCTCAGAACACAGGATCTGTCGGTTGAGATTGTGGTCTACGAACACATCGAAGTCCACGATGATCAGCCGGCCCACCCCCATCCGGGCCAGCCCCTCGACCACGTTTCCCCCCAACCCACCCAGGCCCACCACTGCCACCGTGGAGCGCAGCAGCTTAATTTGCCCTTCCCACCCTACTGTGCCCAGGCTACGCAAATAGCGCCGTGGCAACACGCGAGCCTCCAGGGCCGTTAACTCCACCTCCCTGGACAAAACACCGAACTCCCCAGCCAGGGCCCGAACCCGGTCCAGGGCAATGACTTCGAGGCCTTCTGTGGCTTCGGCCGACTCCCGAATTCGCGCCAGCAACGAGGGGTCCACGTTTAACCTCACTTCAGCACAGGCCTGATGCCCTTGTAAATCTTGCGGCCGCCCAGGGTACGCAGGATAGTCTCCGGCGCATATCTGCCCAGGATTTCGCGGAGCTCGATGGTGGATAGTGGCGTGTTGCCATTCGCCAGAAAGAGACGAAACACTGCGTCCGTCAAGGGAGTGTTTTCGGTGATAAAATCTGACCTTTGACTGCAGTGAGTGCGCAAGGATTGCCAAAGAGCATCCACCTGGGTCACCTCGGCCGTGTCGGGGTCAATCCAATCAACCTCCTTGCTTCCACGGTGGTTGGTGTATATCGCCTTGCAATCAGGGCACAGATGGCTCTGCAGGTAGACGCGCAGGTCGCGCCCTTCTCTCTCCCACCAATCGAAGTCAATGTGAAACTTGGTTTCCAGATCTGGTTTGATCCACCTGACCATAGCTTAGACCTATTTCTAAGCTCAGTAGATCCAAATTCTGAGCAGAGCGGGCTCCCACGCCCGCAGACCGGCGGCATGGGAGCCGCTCCTGCTGAAAGTCTTAGATCTACTGAACCTTGAGTTAAAGAGCTTCCCGATCGTAGATCCAGTAGCCATCGCCCACCGCCAGGAAGCAATCCCAGTTGGTTAACTCGGCGAGGATCGGCCCTGGCGGGCAACGCTTCTCCACGTTGATAGCGCTGTAGAGAGTCTTAGCATGAACAGTGCCCTGGGGATTGAGCTTGGCCAGCTCGGGGAAGATGTCACGCACCAATTCGGAGATAGACTTGCCATCCTGCTCCGCTCTCATCCACAGGGAATCAACCCTGGCCGGGTCATCCTCGCCCACCACCATTAGTTCGTCGTACTCACAGCCGATGGCCCTCATCTGCATAGTGAACACCAGTTTTCCCCCCTCAACCGTAGCCACTCGAATCCATTCGCGTTTTTTGTGTTGGGGGAAATAATCCACCACGATAGCCAGCGGATCATCGGTCCTCTCCAGCTTGATGTAAGCTCCCACGGGTAGGTCGTGCTTCTCATACCACCCTTTGAGGCCATAGACATACTTGTGTTGGCGAACAACCCAGCCTAGCATCCGCTTGCCCGTCCGGCCATCTATGAGGGTGATCATCATACGCTCGTTATCCCCTTTTGGGAAAAGGCCCTCCGTCTTGCTCGTCAAAGGGATAGTGCCTACCCTGCGGTGGGGATAGTTAAGGACGATAGTTACGCTGGAAGTTTCCTCCTCTGTGCCAGGGGCAGCCAGCCCCGTGATCTCATCGTCAATCTCCATCTCCCAGCGAAGCAACTCCTCACCGAGGATCGCTCTATCGTATAGCACGGGAGTGTAGCGCAAGCGCGGTGGCAGATGAGCGATCTCAGGGGGCTCCAAACGTCGCAGAAACCAAAGGCTCTGATCACGGCTGCCTACGTCATCAAAACGCCCATCCTGGGCCAGGTTATAATTGAGCGAAAAAACCTGAGCAGCCGGAGAGATGTCGGTTGGCAGGTCCAGCTCTCGGAGCAATTCTTGAGCGGGAAGCGGCGTACCCTTCACGTCAAGCATGGCCTCGGCGATGTTCAAGTGTCCTTCGTGGATCTCGGCCAGCAGCCCTTTCAGGAACCATTCGCCGCGAAAGCTCACGAAATCACTGCTGAGTCGCAAACGCTCCAATAGTTTCCGTTGAACGTCCGAGCCATATTGATCGCAGAGTTCCACTGGCGACGCCAGATCCTCGGCTTCCAGCGACTCTCCTTCCTCGCGATTCAGCTTGTGAGGGTAGCCGAGCTTCGAGGCGAACTCCCTCGTCTCCCCCTGGCCCTCGAAGCGTACCTGGATGACCTCGAAGTCGCCATATTTGGGATTGTAGCCCGGCCGCACACCGACGACGGGACCCAGAGCATAACCAAGGGCAGGAAAGACGACCTGCTCTCCCACCTCATAGCCCTCCTTCGGTTGAAAGAGAGTCCCCCTGGCAAGCTCATTTTTAATGAGCGCTTCCTCCCTTTCGCAGCGCCTTCTAATCAGAGCCAAAGTGAGATCGTCATTGGTACGAGGCCTGTTGTCACCCTCCAAGAACAATTCATACAGGTAATCGAGATCCCGATCATCAATGGCGAATTCCTGCCAATACTCCGCCGTCTGGGTCTCTCTCACGATCATCAAAAAGTCCTCCTGGGTTCTACGAAGTCGAGGTTAATTATACCAGTTTTCCATCGCCTTGACAAATACGCAAGATTGACTAATTCCGCAGATTGTGGCATACTTCTGGTACAGGTCGAGAGGAGAAACACAATGACAGGTCACAAAAAGGCAAGTAAACCTGGGCTAGCCACCGTCTACACCGCCTTCGGGCAACTGCAAGCTCAAGTCATCAAAACCAAGCTGGAAAGCGCAGGGATCCCCGTTCTACTAGACTACGAGAGCGCGGGCGTCGTCTTCGGCATCACCGTAGATGGCCTGGGTGAGGTGCGGGTGATGGTCCCAGCAGCCCTGGCCCAGGAGGCCGAAGAACTCCTGAGCCAGCCACCGGATTGGCCACCAGAAGAAGAGATGGACTAGGAGGACATTTTGAAAACGTCGAGATTTATGATTCTCGTGATCTTGATAGTTATTACGATAGCCTTCTTCTACAAGCTAAACGACTACCGCACCTATCAGCATCGGATCCCGCGAGGAGTTTCGCTAGCAGGCATCTACCTGGGAGGGAAATGGGAAGCAGAAGCGATGGAACTCCTGGGAGAAGCTTGCTCAGAGCCAGTAAAGCTGAACTATCTAAACCACAGTCTTCTCCTTCATCCCCAGGACGTCGGCTTCCAATTCAAGGCCGAGGAGATACTGGAAGAAGTAAATAGGCTAAAAGCACAGACCGGCTTTTGGCAGGGCTTCACCGATTATATCCTGAGCGACGAGCCACAGCCGGTGAACATTCCCCTCCAGGCCAATCACGACGAGAAGCGGCTGAAGAACCTCCTGACCAGCATCGCCGAGGAGTACGACCGCTCACTGCAAGAGCCTTATGCCAACGCCGACACCCTGACCTTTGTGGCCGGCCGGCCGGGTCAACAACTCGACATCGCCGCCTCTCTACCGCTGGTCATCGGCGCGCTGCACTCGGCCACCGACCGCGAGGTGGACCTGGTGGTAAAAGTGAGCCCGCCCTCGCGCGAGCCTGGCCTGTGGATGATGGGGCAGTTGATCGAGGGCATCATGGCGGACTTCCCCGGTTTCTACAGCGTCTACATCAAAGACCTGGCTACTGGCGAGGAGTTCGCCGACGACGCCGACGTGGCCTACTCCGGCACGAGCATCCTCAAGATCGCCATCATGGTGGAGGCCTACAAACATCTGGATGGCCCGCCCGACCTGGACACCACCAAGATTCTGACCGAGACCATGACCCTCAGCGGGAACTATACCGCTAACCTCCTGCTGCGCTACACCATCGGCAACGGCGACGCCCAGGAAGGCGTGCGGCAGCTCAACGAGACGATGAAGCTCATCGGACTGGTCAACACCTTTATGGCCACCCCCTACGACACGGCCGTTCTGCCGCAGCACATCCGCACCCCAGCCAACCAGCGCACCGACGTCAACACCAACCCCGACCCCTTCATGCAGACCACCCCCCAGGACATGGGCCGCCTGCTGGAGATGATCTACCAGTGCGCCAAGGGCGGCGGCACGCTCATCGCCGCCTACCCCGACGAGCTAACCCCCGACGAGTGCCAGGCCATGCTCGACATGATGTCGCAAAACCGCATCGAAGCCCTCATCGAGGCCGGGGTACCGGAGGGGACGCGGGTGGCCCACAAAAACGGCTGGGTGGGGGACTCCCACGGCGACGCGGGGATCGTCTTCACGCCGGGCGGTGACTACGTGCTGTGCATCTACATGTACCGCCCAGGCTGGCTGGAGTGGGATGTCAGTTCCCCGCTCATGGCCCGCATCTCCGAGGCGACCTACAAATATTTCAACCGTTGACATTACGGAGATTAGAGATTGGAGATTGGAGAGTGGAGGTTGGCGATTGGAGATTAGAGGTTGGAGATTAGAGGGTAGAGGTTGGATATCCAACTTCCAACATCCAACTTCCAACATCCGAATAATCGCCCTGGCCTTGACTGTGGCCCTTTTCTGCGGCTGCGCTGTAGCGACGCCGTCACCGACGCCCACATCCACTCGCGCTGCCACTGCCACATCAACCCAAACGATGACGCCGACCCCCACGCGTACCACGACGTCTACCCCACGCCCAACGGCTACACCCACGCCCACTAACACCGCCACCCCGACGCCCACTCCCCCCCCTACTTCCCTCCCCCTTCCTCCCCCCCAAAGTTGGGGGGGGGAGAGGGGGAGCATCGGCCAATCGGTCGAGGGTCGCCCCATCGAGGCCCAGCGCTTCGGCGAGGGGCGCTACAAGGTGGTGCTGGTGGGCGATATCCACGGCGGCTGGGAGGCCAACACCTACGAACTGGCGCAGAAGTTGCTGGCCCATTTTCGGGCCAATCCTGACGACGTGCCCAGCAACGTCAGCCTGTGGATCATCCCCACCCTGAATCCCGATGGCCTGGCCGCCGGCACGCGATTCAACGCCCAGGGGGTGGACCTCAACCGCAACTGCGATACCGACCTGGACGGCTGCGCTGGCAACGATTGGAGCCCAACGACCTACACCAGCGATGGTCCGCAGCCCGGCGCGGGCGGGGCGTATCCCTTCTCCGAACCGGAGGCGCGGGCAGCCCGCGATTTCCTGGCCGATGCCCACGTGGCCGTCTTCTACCACAGTTTTGCCAGTGCGGTGTTCGCTGGTGGCTGCCGTGACAACGCCCCGTCGCTGCGCCTGGCGGCGATGCTGGCAGTGGGCACAGGCTACGACCTCCCGGAAGAGGGCTGGACGGGCTATCCCGTTAGCGGTAGCTTTACCGATTACCTGACCGACCTGGGCATCGCCGCCGCTATAGTGGAGCTGACCGACTTCGAGGACACCGAATTTGATCGTAACCTGGAGGGCGTGCGGGCGGTTCTGGCAGCGGTGGAGGACATCGTCACCGCCCGTTTCGAGGACGCGCCTGGAGAGGCATACTGGCTCGACCAGGACAATGTGACCACCTACCGCTACCCAACCGGAACGTTCCCCCACCCCGTGAGCCTGGCCGTGGCTTCCCCCCCAGAGCCTGCCCTGGTAGGAGGCGTCTCTGACACCGATAGCAAGGTCGAAGGGTTGGAGGGGACCGAGGGGGAGCATGGAGACACGCTGTATCTCGTGGACAGCGGCCGGCTCCTCCGCCTGACTCTGGCTTCCCCCCCAAAGTTGGGGGGGATCGAGGGGGGGCATGAACCGCCGGTGGTGATGGCCGCGCCCGGCGATACCCTGGCCGGCCTGCCGGTTCAGGAATTGTCTGACGTGGCGCTGTCGCCGGATGACTCGCTCCTGCTCCTGGACCGCTCTGGCGAAGTCTTCCGCTACGACGTGACCAAATCCCTAGTCCCTAGTCCCTTGTCCCTTGTCCCTTCTACAGAGACCTGGCATCGTGTGGATTGGGAAGCCATCGCCGGCACCGGTGGCACTTATGTCACCGCTATCGCCGCGGACAAAGATGCCACATACTTCCTCGACACCAACGGCGGGCGGGTGTGGCGTGTATCCGGCGGCCGGGCGGTGGTCGTGGCCGAGTTTCAGAGCAGCCGAGGAGTTGACCTGGCGGTGGACGGTGAGAACCTGTACGTCCTCCTCCGTGAGTGGCCAGCAGAGGTAGTCCATTACCACGCTCCAGGTTGGAAAAAAGCCTGGTCTGTGTCGAGCGGCCTGGACTACCCCTCGGCCCTGTGCGCCATCGCCGACGGGCTGCTGTACGTCCTGGACAGCAACGACCGCCGCGTGCTGGCCCTGGACGCCGAGACGGGCGAGATACGCGCCACGTACACCTTCATTGACCGCGAGGTAACCCTGCGCGGCTGCTGGCCGGTGGAAGACGGCTTGCTCCTGATTGGCCCGGATGTTTTGTTCCAGTTTCCAATCTCCAATCTCCAACCTCCAGCCTCCAATCTCCAACCTCCAGCCTCCAACCTCCAACCTCCAGCCTCCAACTTCCAACCTCCAATCTCCAACCTCCAACCTCCAGCCTCCAACCTCCAGCCTCCAGCCTCCAACTTCCAACCTCCAATCTCCAACCTCCAACCTCCAGCCTCCAACCTCCAGCCTCCAGCCTCCAACTTCCAACCTCCAATCTCCAACCTCCAACTGGATCGCCTCCGCGGGCTGACGATGCCCATCGCTGGCATGAAGCTGCCACAGCGATTGAACTCGCTCCCCGGCGCGCCACGCCACTATCGCTACGGGGTGCATCAAGGGATAGACTTCTACGCCTGGCCCAATGGCACCAAGGTCACCGCCAGCACGGAGGTGCTGGCGGCGCGCGACGGCATCGTCATTCGCGCCGATGGGGACTACGTTAATCCCACCCAGGCGCAGATGAACGACTGGCTGGCCACGTGCCGCCGGGAGGGATACACCCCTGAGGACGTGCTGGACAGTCTTCGTGGGCGGCAGGTGTGGCTGGATCACGGCGATGGACTCATCACCCGCTACGCCCACCTGGCCGCAGTCGCCCCTGGGCTGAAGGTCGGCCACCGCGTGGCCCAGGGCCAGGTCATCGGTAAAGCAGGCAACTCCGGCACACCCGGTTCGCTGTACGACCCCAACAGTGAGATCCACCTGCATTTCGAGATCTGGCTGGATGGCCGCTATGTGGGTCAGTACCTGTCCACCGTCGAGATTCGGCGGCTGTTGTCGAAGGTGTTGAGATAAAGACGTAGGACAAGTTGCCAACTTGTCCTACAAGTATAGAACGAATATGACCAAGGAATCTAACGCGATAACCAAAGATACTCAGTACTTGAGAAAAGTCGCTCCAAAGGGGCGTCCTCGCCCCGTCCGGGTGGCGGGGACGCCACCCGGGAGCAGGAATTTCTCATCTACTGATACTCCATCATCGGCGACGGCACATCGCCTGTGGTGGCTGATCCCCGTGGCGATGGTGCTCATCATCATCGGCGGGGGCGTGTTTGTTACTCGCCGCTGGAACGCCTACCAGGACTACATGGCCCACCTCCGGCCTGGGGTGACCATCGCCGGCCTGGACGTGGGCGGGATGACGCTCGACCAGGCTCACGCCCTGGTGCACGAGAGATGGGTCGAGCCACTATCCGAACCCATCGAGCTTCGTTACCTCGACCGCAGCCACGTCCTGAGCCTGCCGAAGGGCCAGGAGCTTGACCCGACGGCGGTGGGCTTCAGCGTGCTTGCGGAAACCATGGTGAACGAGGCCGCCGCCATCGGCGCGGACACCCGCTTCAACGATTTCCTCCTCCTCTTTCCCCCCCTGCTTGCTAAAAAGGGGGGGCCGCCCTTCGACGTGGACGTGCCCCTGCGGACGACCTTCGACCGCGCGCTCCTGGCCGCCTTGGTAGATGACCTCGCGGCAGGCATTGATCGTCCGCTGCGAGAGCATCGCCTCAGCGCGGAAGACCTGACCTTCTACCCCGGCCAGGCAGGGTTCGAGCTCGACCGCCACCAGGCCGTGGAAAGGATCGCCGCGGCCTTGCCAGACCGAGAGGCGCGCACCGTCACCCTGCCCGTGGCCGTCGTCGAGGTCGCGCCACTGAACGAGGCCGACCTGCGTCCTGAGTTGGAGGCCATCGCCGCAGGCGTTGATGTTCCGCTGCAGGAGCATCGCCTCAGCGCGGAAGACCTGGTCTTCTACCCCGGCCAGCCGGGGTTAGAGCTCGATTGCGACGAGGCTGTGAAGAGGATCGCCACCGCCCTGTCCGAAGGAGAGACACATCCCGTCAAGCTGCCTGTTACCATCCTGGAGGTTACGCCACTGGACGAGGCCGACCTGCGCTCTGAGATGGAGGGCATCGTCGCTGCCTTTGACATCCCGCCGCAGCCGGCCCGGGTAGTGACCACCACCCTCGAACCCGACCCGCGCTGGCCCGAGTCGTGGACCCCAGCCGACGCCAACCTGACCATCTACGACTTCGAGGCGGGGCGGATGGGCCGTGCGCTGGACGTGGAAGCTTCGCTGGCGGCCATCACTACCGCCCTGGCCGCGAATACCACTGAACCCGTCTCCCTGGTCATCACCGACGTGGCCCCGGCGCCACTCACCCTGTCCGATCTCAAGCCATTGCTGCTCGACATCAGCAGCGACTTCAGCGGCACGACTGGCCTGTACGTCCAGGACCTCTCCAGCGGCGAGGAGCTCACCCACAACGTTCACGTCGTTCACTCCGGGACGAGCCTGCTCAAGGCGGGCATCCTGGTCACCGCCTACCGCGTCTGGGACGGCGATCTGCCCGACGACATTAAGCCCAGCGTCGCCTACATGATCTCGGAGAGCATCAACGCCTCATCCAACCTGGTGCTGATGGGCATCGGTGGGGGGGATGCCACGGAGGGGGTGAAGCGGGTCAACGAGACCTTCCGTGACCTGGGCCTGGCCCGCACTTTCATACGCCAGCCCTATTACGTCGAGGGCGGCACGCGTTGGCCACCCATCCCCAAACCCGAACTGCCCGACGTGGACGTGCCCGCCGCCGAAGCCGCCATCAACACCCATCCCGATCCCATGATGCAGACCCGGCTGGCCGACCTGGCCGTGCTGTGGGAGGCCATTTACCGCGGCTGCCAGGGCGAGGGCAAGCTGCTGGAAGCTTACGACAACCTGACCGCCGAGGACTGCTGCGAGATGTTGGATTGGTTGAAGACCAATCTCCTGCGCAGCGTCATCGGAGCCAGCGTCCCGCCGGAGATACCCATCGCCCACAAACACGGCTGGGTGAACGATATCCGCTCCGACATAGGGATCGTCTTCACTCCCCAGGGCGATTACCTGTTCGGGCTGTTTCTGTGGGAGGACACGGACTGGCTCAACTGGGATCGCTGCTTCCCCATCTTCCGCCGCCTCTCCGCCACCGTCTACAACCACTTCACCCACGCCCCTCCCCCATCTCCAATCTCCAATATCCAATATCCAATATCCAGTTACCCGATCACCCGACCACCCGACCACCCGACCACCCTGATCATTGAACACGCCGAAGAGCGGGCCACCGGAGTCGCCGACTACCTGACCCGCCTGGGGCTGCCCTTCGACCGCCTGCGGGTCTACGCTGGTGATTCCCTACCCCAGCCTGAGTGGGGGCAGATCATCGTTCTGTCGGGTGGCCCCATGTCGCCCCATGATTTAGACACCCATCCCTTCCTGCGCGCCGAGGCCAGGTTCCTGCGCCAGGCCCTCGATCTGCAGGTGCCCATGCTGGGCCTTTGCCTGGGGCATCAATTGCTGGCTGATATTTTAGGCGGCGAGGTGGAGGCTGGTCAGCAAGAGGTGGGCTGGCTGCCCGTACAGCTCAGCCAGGCCGGGGCCGAGGACGCCCTCTTCGACGGGGTGCCACCGGAGTTCTTCCCCTTCCACTACCACGTCGAGCAAGTGACGAGCCTCCCGCCACAGGGTACAGTGCTGGCCTCGTCGCCCCTCTGCCCGGTGCAGGCCTTCCGCTACGGCCAGGCCCCCGTGTGGGGCGTGCAGTTTCATCCGGAGATCAACCCACAACGGGCGGAGACCATCCTGCGCTCCGGCTCCCGCCTCTCCCTGCCGCCAGGTGAGATCGCGCCCATGATCGAGCGCGGCTACGAAGTCTACAGCGAGGCCAGCGAGCGCATCCTCTACAACTTCTTCCGTGCCGCCTTTGCCCACTACCAGGCCGACGCAGATCTTCCACCCCCTCCCCTGCGTCCCCTGGCCATCCGCCAGAGTTGGCGCTTCCAGACCTGGGGCACGGTCACCGACCTGGCCGTTCGCCCCCCCTTCATCCCCCCCAACGTTGGGGGGGAAAGAGGGGGGGCAGGCGATGGCCGCGCCGAGGTGCTGATGGCCTCCCTGGACAAATACGCCTACGCCGCCGACGCCGCCGGCCGGCCCCTGTGGAAATATCCTGCCCGAGCCAGCGTCTACGCCCTGCACGTGGCCGATCTGGACGGCCAACCTGTAGTCCTCGTCGGCTCCGACGACAACTGCCTCTACGCCCTGGACGACACGGGCCGTCGGCGCTGGCGATATTGCACCGACAGCCGCATCACTGCCGTTGCTTCTTCCACCGAACTCCAATATCCAATATCCAATATCCCCTTTATCCTGATCGCCTCCTGGGACGGCTACGTCCACCAGGTGAACCCCGACGGCACTTTGCACCACCGCTACCCGGTGGGCGAGGCGGGCGTGGAATACCCCTCGGCTCTGGCTAGCTACCCCGATGGGACAGCAGCCATCGCCACCAACAAAGGCCGGCTGTATCTCCTGTCCCCGACCGGCGACCTGCGCTCATTACCCTCCCTGGGGGGATACGTGCGGCGGGTGCGGTTAGCTGATCTGGATGACGACGGGTTCCCAGAGCTCATTGCCGGTTCCCGCGATGGCGACCTGGTCGTGATCGCTGAGATCGGCAAATCAACAAAGCAACAAATCAGCAAATCAACAAATCAGCAAATCAGCAAATCAACAAATCAGCAAATCAACAAATCGGTAAAGTTACCTGATTGCTCCGTGACCAACCTGGCCTTCGCCGACCTGGACGGCGATGGCACACAGGAGATTCTCGTGGCCTGTGGAGGCCCGGAGCCAGGCGTCTACGCCCTCTCCGCCGACGGTGATCAACGCTGGCGGTACGAAACCCCCGCTGGGGTGTGGGCCGTGGCGGTGGCGGACCTGGACGACGACGCCTGGCCAGAGGTGATCATCGGCGGCGACGATGGCACGGTGCAGGTGCTCGATCACCTGGGCCGTCCACGGGGCGGCATCACTCTGGGCGGACTGGTGCACGGCCTGCGCCTGCACGACCTGGACGGAGACGGGCGGCCGGAGATCCTGGCCCGCACTGGCTGGCAGGTGCACACGTTGGCGGTAACTCCGACCTGGGAACTCTCCCTGCCATCTCCCAATACCCAATACCCAATACCCAATATCCTACTCCCCCCCGTAGCCGACGACGAGATCGAGCTGCTAGCCGTGGGCGACATCATGCTGGCCCGCACGGTAGAGGAGCGCATGAACCAGTTCGGCTCCCTTTACCCGTTCCAGGCCATCTACCGCCTGCTGCAGGCCGCCGACATCGCCGTGGGCAACCTGGAGACCCCCTTCACCGTGCGCGGCAGGCCCGCCGATAAACAGTTTATCTTCCGCACCCATCCGGAGCACGCCCCGGTTCTGGGCACAGTGGGCTTCGACGTCCTCTCCCTGGCCAACAACCACATCCTCGATTTCCCCCCAGACAGCCTGGACGACACCCTGGCCGCTCTGGCGGATTTGGGCATCGCCACTGTCGGTGCGGGACGGGGGGAAGCCGCGGCTCATCGCCCGGCGGTGCTGGAGGTCAAGGGGATCAAAGTCGCGTTCCTGGCCTTCGCCGCCCCCCGCTGGCGGAACTCCCCTGAGGTGCCCACCGCTACCGACGTGGCCTGGGCCGAGCCGGAGCCGGTGCGCCGAGCGGTGGCCCAGGCCCAAGAGGAAGCCGACCTGGTGATCGTCCTTTTGCACATGGGCACCGAGTACGAGGCCCAGGCCAATCAGCAACAGCGGGCCGTGGCCCACGCTGCCGTGGAAGCAGGCGCGAATCTAGTCATCGGCCACCACCCCCACGTGCTGCAGGACGTGGAGGTCTATCGGGGGGTGCCCATCGTTTACAGCCTGGGGAACTTCGTCTTCGACATGGACGTCATCGAGCGGACGCGGAACACCGCCCTCCTGCGGGCGGTGCTGGCCCGGGACGGGGTGCGCAGCGTGGACCTCTACCTGGCTCGCATCGTGAACGACGCCCAGCCTCACCTGTGCCTGGCCGAAGATGGCTCTCCCTTGGTGCAACACGTCTATCCCTAGCGATGGAGGTTGGAAGTTGGAGATTGGAGATTGGAGATTGGAGATTGGAGAATGAGATTGGAGATTGGAGATTGGAGATTGGAGAATGAGATTGGATATTAGAGATTGGAGATTGGAGATTGGAGATTGGAAGCTGGCCAGCATCTTGGCAGTGGTTCTGTTACTGTCTCTGACGGTTATCCACTGCACTCCAACCAGCTCTCCCAATGCGCCTGTCACCCCCTCTCCCCCTCTCCCCATCTCCCCATCCCCCCATCCCCTTGTCACCTCTTCCCCTACTGCTACTCCCTCCCCTTCTCCAATATCCAATATCCAATATCCAATATCCCCATCACCCCATCCCACCGCCACCCCGTCTCCCACCTCCACTCCATCCCCAATATCCAATATCCAATACCCCGCCGTGGTGGCCTTCGTGTCCTCTCACACTGGCGACGACGACATCTACCTGTTGGATCCTCTCACCGGCCAGGTAGCGAACCTCACCGCCCATTCCTTCGCTAACTCCTTCGCTAACTCTCAGGACAAGGCTCAGGACAGGCCCGCCGAGGACCGCGACCCGGCCTGGTCGCCCGACGGCACCCGCCTGGCCTTCGCCTCTAACCGAGAAGGCAACTGGGAGCTGTACCTGTGGTCGGCGACCGATGGCTCCATAACCCGCCTGACCACTGATCCGGCCTACGACGGCGCACCGGCCTGGTCGCCCGACGGCACCCGCCTGGCCTTCGAAAGCTACCGCGACGGCAACCTGGAGATCTACCTGCTGGACCTGGCTGCGGACAGCGACCCCGTCCGCCTGACAAACAACCAGGCCGGGGACTACGCCCCGGCCTGGTCACCCGACGGTCGCTACGTCGCCTTCACCTCCTGGCGCGATGGGGCCAAAGAGATCTACCTGGCCGACCTGGAAGCCTGCACTGACCCTGAGCGCAGAGAAGGGGAATGTGACGGCACTGAGCGTAACCTGACCAACTACCCCGCTGCCGACGACGAGGCCCCCGCCTGGTCGCCCGACGGCACGGCCATCGCCTTCGTCTCCTGGCGCGATGGCAACGCCGAGCTGTACACCATGCGTCCCGATGGCAGCGAACAACGGCGCATCACTGCCAACCACGTGTACGACGGCGCGCCGGCCTGGTCGCCCGACGGTCAGCACCTCATCTACACCGGCTATCAGGAAGGAGAGCCCTTCGAGGTTTACGATCCCTATCGCCCCGGCACTTACCGTCTCTTCGCTGTCCCCGTGGACGGCAGCCTCCATAGCCGCAGGATAGACCTCCTCGAGGGGATGTTCCCCGCCGACGCCACCTCTCCGGCCGCGGCCTGCTCGTTGCCCTGGGCTGAGCTGACCCGGCACCTGCCTTCCCCGCCGCCCACCCCTACCCCCACGTCCACCATTCCTCCCGGCGGGCTTTACCCCCTGGCCTCTCTGGAGGACGTGGAAGTCCCGGACCCGCGCCTGAGCGCCGCCGTCATTGATAGCTATCGGGCCTGGCGGGAGGAGGTGTACGAGAAAACCGGCTGGGACTACCTGGCCCTGCTCTCCGATGCCTTTCGCATCCCCGGCTACATCAGCCGCAAGCACTACGGCTACCTCACCTGGCACAAGACCGGCCGCGCGGTAGACCTGCGCCTGGAGCTGCTCGACGGGATGGGCCGCGACCAACTGCTGGCCGTCCGCGAGGACATTGGCCAGCGGATTTACTGGCGACTCTTTATCCGCTGCCGGGCCCAGGATGGCAGCCAGGGCCGTCCTCTGACCGAGCGCCCGTGGGTGTTCTGGTTTCAGTTAAACAAGGATAGGGAGCCCCAGGCTTACGAAGCGGGTGGTCGTCCCACGTCAATCCCAGCGGGCTACTACGAAGACTTCACCGCCCTCGCCCGGCGGCACGGCTGGCATCGCATCGCCGCCTTCGAGGAAGAGGACTACGACTGGCGGTGGGACAGCATCGGCCTGGAGTATTGGCACTACCAGAAGACCGATGGTCTAACCTGGTATCAGGCTATGCGGCAGATCTACCCGGAGGAGACCTTGCAGGAGTTCTTCAACTGGCCACTCTGTCTGGAGCGGGGACAAACAGAGGACGTGCTGCGGGCCAAGGGGGTGCCCGTGCCCACGCCAACCGCTACGCCAATGGCTACAACGACCATGAATTGAGAGTCTTGGATACCGAGGATGACGCGGTATACGAATATCACGCCAGCGACGATCGCGTCGTTAGGGAAGTATCAAATCCGCCGCCTTCCTGCCGACCACCATGATCTCCATCTCATCAAGGAGAACCTCGCGCCGATCCCAGTTCCCCGCCGTGCCGCCCCAGATGTGTTCCACTTCGAACCCTGCCTGGCGAAGGAGCACGGCCAGCTCGGCGGGCACATAACTGCGCTCTCTCACCTGCCGACTCTTCTTGCCCTGTGGTGTATCCCACTCGACGGTGTAGGCTTCAACCATCGTGAGCGGATCAAACCGGCCACTTTCCACATCCTCCTGGGTTGCCTGGCGAATCAGCCTGCATCCGTTGAGGGTGGTCAAAATGAACCGAGCCCCTGGCTTGAGGGCAGCATGTATGTGGCGAAGGATGGCCAGATCGTGCTCGATGGGATCATCCTCGCCACCCAACAACGAGAAAGCACCCTCACACAGACAGATGGCGGCATCGAACAGCTTGTCTGACGTGAACTGCGTCGCGTCAGCGCGAATCCACTCAACCTCAACGTCAGCCTCCCTGGCCGCCTTCTCTGCCTCCGCCAGCATCCCGGCCGAGATGTCCACCCCCGTGACCTGATACCCACGCCTGGCCAGTTCAACCGCGTGACGCCCAGTCCCACAGCCCACGTCCAGAATACGACTCCCCGGCGGAAGTCCTAGCTCCTCGAGAACAAAATCCACTTCTTCCAGAGTATTCTTCGTGAAAGAGTTATCCATGTAGACCGGCGCGTGGCCGTCGAAGAACTCTTCCCATTCGTTGCTTCTTGTCACCGTTCATCCCCCTTCACCGCCCGCACATACAAGAACATCGCCGCGTGATCCCGCCACCTCTGGAGCCAAAGATGCTTCTCGCACATCTCCTGGGATGGACGCGGTTCTTCTATCCTTTTCAAGACGAATCCTGCCTGAATCAAAGCGTTAAGGTAGTCGGAAAGCGTCCGGGGGAAATTGGGAACAGCAAATGGCTCAGTATCCTCTGGAATTGGACCCTTTGAGAACCTCCAATGCTCCACCCAGGGTTGGCGATCAAAATAGTCGGATACCGTAATCCTCACAGCGTTTTCGTCTTCATCCGGAATCCAGCCGTACCCTTTGGTCATAAAACAGGGGTGGGTGATGCTGAACATCAACTCGCCGCCTGGCCGAAGCACTCGAAAAATCTCCTTGACGACACCTTCAAAATCTGGACCATCCATCAGCGCCATGAAGGAAACCACAGCATCGAAGGATGCGTCGTCGAAGAGAGAAAGGTCGGAAAAGGATGTCACCTCGTACCGAATCCCCAGAGGTTCCCTTTGCTCCTCCTGACGGGCCAGCTCGATCATCCTCTCGGAAATGTCCACGCCCGTCATTTGCGCCCCGCTTCTGGCCAGCATCCGCGTGTTGTAACCCTCTCCACAGCCCGCGTCCAAAACCGTCTTCCCGCCGAGGTTGCCGATGAACTCAAAAAAGGCGGGATTGTTGAAGTGCTCGCGGTAAGCATCCCACCCTTTGCGGACATGGTCGGCCCATAGCTTGGCGTTATCGTTCCAGTATCGGGCAACTTCTTGCTCGGGTATTTCCAACGAGGTTCCCCCGTTCCTTATCCTGGATTTCAGGATATAGCCTTCAATTCCAAGCCCACCACTTTCCCCGGCAGTGCATCTATCCATTCCATGAAGCCCGCTCCTGGTCTATGTATTGCTGAGCGTCAATGCTCAACCAGATTTCTTTACCCAACCCCTGCAATTCCAGGATGCTTCGCCGGCGCTGAGGCGTGATCTGGCGACGAACGAACACCGTCAACTCCTCCAGCAAACGTAGCTGGTCAGCAGGGGTGAGGCGCTGAGCTTGACTCAGTATTTCATAATACATACTCGTTGACATGTGCTTCCTCCCTTCAAGCAGCGAATTTAGCTTGACGTTTCCGGCAGGGTCACTCATAAACTCCAGAAAAGGCAGGGTCGAGGTAGATGCTCACTTAAGCGTCTGCATCAAAGCTTCCCAGCCACTATCAATCTCCCGTTGGGCCTGCCGGATAACGGCCAGCAACTCTTGGGGTGTGCGCTTGTCCGACGTATCCGGCGCGTTGGGGTTGATGGCCTTCAGGTCATACTTCCTCTTGCGAATCGCCTCAATCTCCACGTACCAACTGCGTTCGCTCTCTCGTTCCGGGTTATCGGGGGCGAGCGCCAGTCGTTGGAAGAAGTCGTCGAAGTGCTCGAAGGTCAGTGGCTGTTTCTTGGTGACTTTGACATCGGACAAGTCGTAGTACCATACTCGCTTCGTAGGCTGACCCTTCGTGAAGAAAAGCAGGTTGGTCTTGGACGCTGCACCCGCGCTAACGAATACACCTGCCGGCAGGCTGATCACACACCACAGATTACATTCGTCCAGCAATTTGCGCTTGGTCTGCCGATAAGCCGTCGTCTTGGTGTGGAACAATACTCCCTCGTCAATCACCATTCCACAGGTGCCCCCATCGGCCAGCGAATCAATGATGTGCTGCAAGAAAAGCACCTGAGCCTTGCCTGTTTTGTAGGCAAACTGGGCCTGGGCGTCCTTGCCTTCCTTGCTGCCAAACGGCGGATTGGTCAAGATGTAGCCGAACTGGAGCGGCGCGCCCTCGAAAAGAGACCCTTCCGTCGCCACGCCCGTCAGGGTGTTGCCGTGCCAGATACGCGGCAAGTCAATGTCGTGCAACACCATGTTGGCCAGGCAGGTAGGGATGGCCTCGTTGGCGTCCTCCCGACCCCATAGGGTCTCGGTCTTGAGTTCCTCGATTTGAGTAGGAGTGGGTCCTTGCGCTATCAGGTGCTTATAGGCTTCGATGAGAAAGCCGCCGGTGCCACAGCAAGGATCGTACGCCGTCTTGCCTAGTTGAGGGTCCACAGCCCTTACGATGACTCGGATGACCTCACGCGGGGTGAAGAATTGGCCGCCGTCGCTTTTCTTCTCGCCCAAGCGGGGCAGTAGTCCCTCGAAAGCCTGGGACAGAAGGAAGATGTGCTGATCGCTGATCTCGGCGCGAGTCAGAGCATCCACCCGGTCCAGCGCGTCCAGCAGGTTGGTCTCGCTCTCCAGAATGGTTTGCTCTTTGTTGGCGAAAATCATGCCAATGACCCGCTGTCGGTCAGTTGCTCCGGGCCGATGGCTCAGTCCGCGAAGATACGGGAACAATCCGACCGGACCCTCGGGGGTTTGCTTGCCGTTGACAAACTCCAGGAAGGAGCCGATGGGACCTTCGGTCAGTTCGCGCCGCTTCCAGCCGGGCTGGAAGCCATTCTGTTGAAACAAGGGCAGCGGATCGTCCGGTGGCGCAGCCCAGTCACGCCAGCGATAGGGAGACTCAATGGATGGAGTGAAAGATGTGCCCAACGCGCGGGCACGTGCCTCCTCCTCGGCTTCTTTTTGGTCTATGGCATTGAGGAAGAGCATCCAGGTCAGTTCGGACACGTAGAGCCGAGCGCCTTTGGCCTTGTCGCGGCGCAGGATGTCACAGATACTCCATACGGCGCGGTCCAGCTCAGCCTGGCTTCGTATACTCTTGCCATTTTTCTGTGGTCGGACCATTGCTAACCTTCTTCTGGCGAATCAAAAATGCCAAAGACTTGCCGCATCAATGCTCTTTCTAATGCCGTTGCTGCCTCAAGTTGACGCTCTGCAGCTACTTGCATCTTCCTAACTTCTTTGAGTTGCTGCGCAAACTTTGCCTGCTGGTCCTTTGGTGGAACTGGCAGCCAGATCTCCAAAAGATGATATGATCTGATAGCAGCATAGTTCGTAGAACCTTGAACATACTGTTGGATTTCCTCAGTCAGAACACCTGAGGCTATAAAGCATTCCAGGAATTCAGGCAAAACCTTGTCGGTATCTATGTCATAGAGAAAATAATGCCCACTGACAATCGAGCCTTCTAGCTCTCGTGGAACTATTCCAAAGGCTCCCAGTTTAGCGTCGATTTCTGCGACCAGTAACTGGTTGTTTCTGATCAATTGTTGTTGCTTGGTTCTGATTTGCGACCCTCGAAGTTTCTCTCTCGGAACTATGCCCTTTCCGTGTAACTTCACCGTTACGAGCTGATATTCAGTGTTATCGTCAATGGTAACGAATTCCTGCCTATAAACAAGTACATCGCCCAATCTCATCCATTGCCAACTATTTGGCAAAGACTGAGGCCGTCCCTTTATGTCTTTCTTCGCTTCGCTTATCACGGCGCCAGCAACCTCGCTTTGGTCTCCTGAATCAGTTTGTCCGGCGGCAGGGGCAGGCCCAACAGGGCATTGAACCCGCCGGCTCGCACTACTTCTTCGACATCGAACAAATGAGGCGTCTCCAGTTCTTCGATGCCACCTCGCTCGAATTGGTAGGCCACTGTCTTGAGCACAGATGCGGCCTGGCCGGGCAGGTCTCTTAGCCAGCGGCGTTGCTTGTAGGAGAATGCCGCCGCTCTCTCGGCGCGGGAACGGGCCGCCACGCCATAGCCCAACTCGGCCAGCACGTCGTACAGGTCACATTCGTCCTGTTCACGCAAGGCGCGAATCAGGCGCACGGCAGCTCCATCGCCGGGTAGTCTTTCCAGCAATTCGCGGCGCTTGTCTGGCCAAATCCAACACCCACGCAACTCGTCCAGAGTGGGTACCTCCTCGGTCAGGCGAGCAGCCAGCCGTTGCTCGTACTCCTCGACAGGTATCAGGGCTTCCTGGCCTCCCTCCTCGACCACAATCATCCGGCCATCTCCGTAGACATGTACGTCAAAACCCTCGACTCGAATCAGACCTGGCAGAGGGCGCGTGGTGAACGGTATTCCCAACTCGGTGATCCGAGGCAGCCCTTCGACTACGGACGGCTCCTCGGCTTCTCCTTCACGAGTTGGACGGGCACGGGAGACGAACGGCTGGCCAAACAAGCGAGTGACGTTGGTGTAATCGTAGATGCGGAACATGAGCTTGCTGCCACGAGGTTCTCCGGTCCTGGTTCCTCGTCCTACTCGCTGGTAGAACTCGATGGGTGATTGCAAGTACTGGAAGAAAACCACGTTCTCCAGGTTGGGGATGTCAACACCGGTGGAAAGCAGATCCACTGTCGTGGCAACGAAGTGGGATGCATTAGAACCACGGAAGTCGGGAATCAGATCAGCGGCTGGTGGGCGCAGATTGGGGTTGCCTGTGCATTGGAAAGCGTAGAACTCCACTGGCCACTGACCATGTTCCCGGCACCAGGCCTGGTACAGGTTGTTCAGTTCTTGAGCGACCATCGTGGCGTGGGTGTCACGCACACAGAAGATGGCGGTCTTCTGATGGGGTCCACCAGTGTCGAGCAGGTGTTGGAACAGGTCGGCACACATCGCCCGCACCCGGTCAGGGAGCATTAGCTTCTCTTCGTACTGTTGGGCTGTGTACCGTTCTTCCAATACCTGCGGCTCTACTTCCTGGCCAGTGAAAGGATCAGTCACTGTGCGTTGCTCGATGTCCTCACGGGTGATCTCTTGCTGATCCAGATCTACCACCCGGCGCACCACTTCACTGGCCGCCAAATAGCCATCCTCTTGCCCCATCCACATCGGGTATTCATAGACTGGCTCGCCAAAATACTCAATGTTGTGAGCTGTGATCGCCTCATCGGCCTGACGTGCTGGATTGTCCTGTCGCCCGCCGGTGATAATGCGCGGTGTGGCCGTCAGCCCGATGTGCACCGCGTCTGGGTTGTCCGTCAAGATAATGCTCCACTTACCCCAGGCCGAGCGATGACACTCGTCAATAATGATGTGGCCGAAATAGCCCGGCGAGTAGTTTTCGCGCCAGAACCGGGGTTCGTCGTCTTGATCAGAGATATTCAGCGGCTGGTAGGAGGCGATCAGGATACGAGCGTTCTTTTTCGGATCACTGGTCGTCACAATTTGGGCGTTATCGCCAAAAATGGCGTGCATCTTGGTCCAGCCCTGGGTACGCAATTCGTCCCTGTCGCACACGAATAACGTCCGCCGGAGTTGGCCGGCCTGAGCAAGTTTGTGAAGCAATTGGGCAGCAATGATCGTCTTTCCGGTGCCTGTGGCCAGAGGGAGTAACACGCGACTGCCACCCTGGGCAATCTTCTCCAAAGAGGCGCGGATGGCTGCATCCTGGAAGTACCAACGGGCGGCTTCGCCTCCCTTGTATGGCATCAACAACGCTTTGGCCCGATCATCCGACAGCGAATAGCCCTTGAGCGCCTCGTAGCGAGTGCGAAGATCGTCGGGTGTTGGAAACCGTGCCAGTGGCAGGTTATCCACCGTCTGGCCGGTATCCTCCGCCCATTCAGCAAACAGATGACCATTAGTGGAGAACACAAACGGTACGTGGAATCGTCGCCGATAATCCTGGGCCTGCTGGATGCCAAGCGTAGGGAACTCCGCTTCCTTCTTAGCTTCGATCAGCGCAATGGCTAGAGGTGTTTGACCAGGATTAACTGGCAAGCAAAGCAGATAATCTGTCCGCCCTCTCCGTTTGCGGGGCTGGCCACCAATGATGTCTGCGCCACCAACGGTGCGTTCGCGGCGGATCAGATCCTCGGTCCAACCACGGTCACGCAGCTTGGGGTTGATCAATTCAAGACGGGTTTGGTCCTCGTTGCGACTCATAGAGTAGTGTTCCTATACGGATGCCCCAATACGTTCCCTCTTCCTTGCCGATGTCGCGAGCCCACTCCAGAGTGTGCAAGGGCGTGGGCAGGGCTATTGTCAGCCTATAGCCAGCGCAACCCGTAGGCAGCCCTGCACCTTTTGCCAATCCCGGTCTGACAGACAGCCTATCGTCGTGAGGCTGGTGGTCGGCATGGTGGCCAGGAAAGTGCGGAACGCAGACGGAGTGCGCAGGCCAGCGGTCTGCCAGTCTTGCAGCACGCAATCTGTGGGCCCGGTTGCGGCCGCGACTTGGCTAGTCAACAAGCCCAGAATGGCATCGGGGCGTGTCCTGTGGTAAGCCTCAGTGGACACCACCACAGCGGGACGGCGTTTGATGCCTGTCACGCCGGGGAAATCTACCATCACCACGTCGCCTGGATTAACCATATTCCTCCTCCCCGGCCCAGATGATGCGTTCGGCGTGGGCCAACGAGGCTCGCATCAGGTCATGCAAGTCTTCCTCGCTCCAGGCATCGCTCACGTCCACGGCTGTGCGTTGGGCATAGCGCTCCCGCAAAAAAGTGACAAAATCATACACTTCGGCCACCTTTTCGGTAGGCAAAGTGGATAACGCCTCCAAGATATCCCTAGCTTGTGTGCGCGTCACCATCGGCCTCCCTCCTTAAGAGCCTCTTCTCGAACTCCACTAATGCTTCATCGCTGAGCCGATCCCATTGGGCGAACTCGGTCTGCAAGGCCAAAGCTGCCTGGCGGCTCTGAAACAAGATGCTCTCCTTGAACAAACGGACGATCTGCAACAGGTTAATACCCCTCCTTCGGTGTCCCGGCGGCCAAATGTCAGATGAACTGCAGTACAGCGTCCAAGACATAGGGAACATTCATTGAAGAAGCCGGGTGGACTCCACCTTGATCATCGTGACGGTGGTCGGGAAAAGTGGAAACGGTGGGATGGGTAGTAGTCACGTGCGTTCAAACCTGGACTCCTGACAAGATGCGAAAGTGTCGCTCCCACAGGTCGAAGCCACGCTTGGCTGCATACCAATCAAAATAGTCAGCATCGTCACCCAACGCGCCGGATTCAAACTGCTGCATAAACTCTCCAGAAGACATCTGGTATTGCTGTTCAAAAGCGTGGCAAGCGCGTTCAAAGTAAGCGCGTCGCGCGTCGGCCAGCACAGCCTCGTTACGCAGCGCGCTGCTCAGAATCTCACGGACTTCATCCCAATTGACCCTGGTGGTGAATTGAGTCCTCAGTGCAATTCTTTCCATACCTCTCTCCTTTCTACCCACTCCGACGGCCTTCCCTATGATGTCCATTTTAGCACAAAGCAACAGACAAGTCAATGCTCGAATCAAGTGCCCATCACTACCGGGATGGCCTGTCTGCAACGGGGGCACTTGTTACCCTTCAACCTGCACTGAGTCACACTCAAGCCCCTCCGCCGGATCAGCAACTCGCCACACGCCGGACAATAGGTGTTCTCGTACGGATGGCCCAGCACGTTGCCCAGGTAGACAAAGTCCAGCCTCTCTTCGATGCCGATGTCGTGGACCCACTCCAGGTTTTGCAATGGCGTGGGCGGGGCGGTGAATTTGTAGGCGGGATAGTAGCCGCTGCAGTGCCAGGGAGTGTCGGCGCCCAGCTCCTGGCGGATGCGCCGGGCGATGCCCTGCAAGACGCCCTCATCATCGTTGACGGTCGGGATCACCAGGGTGGTGACCTCGATGTGCACCCCAGCTTTCCTGGCCTCCTGGCAGTTGCGCCAGACCTTTTCCACGTCGGTCCCGCAGTGCTTTTTGACCGCTGCCGCATCCCCCTTGATGTCCACGTTCATGGCATCCAGGCCCGCCTCGATCAGCAGCTCCAGTGCCTCAGGGGTCATGTAGCCGTTGGTCACGTAGGTGTTGTAGAGGCCCCGCTGCCGGGCAAGCCTGAACACGTCGAGGGACCATTCCAGGGAGAGGGTGGGCTCGTTGAAGCTGATGGAGGTGCCCTGGCAGCCATGGCGTGCGGTCTCAGTGACGAAATCCTCTGGGGACACGTAGCGTCCAGGGCGAGGCGGCGATTTGGAGATGTCCCAGTTCTGGCACCAGGGACAGTTGAAGTTGCAGCTCCAACTGCCGGCCGTCAGGGCCACGCTGCCGGGGTGGAAATGATAGAGGGGCTTCTTCTCAATGGGGTTGGCTGAGAGGGACGATACGTTACCGTAGAGGAGGGTATAGAGGGTGCCGCCCTCGTTTTGTCGCGTGCGACACCAGCCCAGGCCGCCTTCCGCCACCTCGCACCGCCGCTCGCAGGTGAGACAACGCACCTTGCCGTTGAGCTTTTCTTGAAGCAGGACCTCTCTGAGATACGCTCCGTCCATCGTTGCGTCAAGGGTGTAGCAGCCGTATGAAGCCCGCTTGTTCGAAGTGAGCGTCAGTAGTTAGGGCTTCGACGATGCCTCGTTGCTGCATCGACAGGAAGCTTACCGCATCGCACAGGGTCCACGTCTTGTCCAGGCGTTGCTGCAGGAACGCAAGAGCCTCCCGATGCAGAGATTCGTCTACATAGACAACCTTGACCAATGGGTTGTCCTGCAATTCGGCCACAAATGCCAATGTCGCTTGGCGTGGCAGACGGCGCACCACGGCCAGGGCAACAAACTCTGCCAGCACGTAACTGTGAGTAATACGGGTGGGCGCGGCATGAAAGAAGGTCACCGCCTCCTCGTGTTGTGGTTCAGCAGCATGGTGAAAACACAATAACCCCGACGTATCCAGCAACATCACGGCTCTCCCTCGTGTGTGCTGACGTATTCCCGCGTCAGATCAACGTCAATGCTCTCGTTGTCCACGCCTGTCGGATGGCCTAAATTAACTGCGCCCGCGTGTCGCATCAGCCGCGCCATGGCCTCAGCGCGTTCCCGCTCAGGCAGCGCTACCCGTGGCATATGGGCCTGAAGCTGCACCAGAATCCACTCCTCCAGTGGCTTACCCGTTTTCTCTGCTACTTTCACCAGTGGCTGATATACGTTATCTGGCAATTCCAAAGTCACGACTGTGCTCATCGTTTCTCACCTCTATTTGCGGACACTCCCATTTTATCACAAAGCGGCAGACAAGTCAACGAGCAACTAACCGCTTCAACTCCTCCAACACCACCCTGAGATCATCGGGCAGCTCCGCCATGAGCTCGATGTACTCGTCGCTGCCGGGCAGGCGAAAGCCCAGGGTTCGAGCGTGAAGGAATTGGCGCTGCAGGCTGCTCAGGCGCTGCTTGCGGAAGCCGTAGACGAGGTCGCCGGCCAGGGGATGGCCAATAGAAGCGAAGTGGATGCGCACCTGATGGGTGCGGCCGGTCCTGGGCTCGGCTTCTACCAAAGTGTAGCCCCCTCCACCGTGGAAATACTCTACCACCTGGTACTCGGTGCGGGCCTCACGTCCCCCCCTCATCACGGCCATGCGCTTGCGGCGCTTCTTGTCCCGCCCAATGGGAGCCTCAATGACACCCCGCGCTGGCTCCAGGCTTCCCTCCAGCAAAGCCAGGTAAACCTTCTTCACCTCCCGACGCTTGAACTGGCGCTGGAGGTGCCGACAAGCCAAATCATTCTTGGCCACGATGATCAGGCCTGAGGTGTCCTTATCCAGGCGGTGGACGATGCCCGGCCGCAGGGCATCTTCTGCTCTGGCCAGCTCCGGGCAATGGGCCAGGACTGCGTTGACCAGAGTTCCCGTGCGGTGGCCGTAGGCAGGGTGCACCACCATCCCCGCTGGCTTGTTCACTACGATGATGCCTTCGTCCTCGTAGACGATGTTCAGGGGTATAGCCTCTGGCCTGACCTCCATCGGCTCCGGCAACGGGATGTGCACCACTACCAGGTCACCAACCTCCACCCGGTAGCTGGGCTTGGCTAGCCCGCCGTTGACCTTGACCAACCCTTCTTCGATTAGCTTCCGGGCGCGCGAGCGAGAGAGGTCTGGCACCGTCTGGGCGACGTATTTGTCCAGGCGTTGTCCGCCCTCGCTTGCCCTTAGCTCAATAGTCTGCTCCACTCCAGTCCTCAAAAAAACGACCGAGGCCATAGGCTCTCGGTGCGCGAAATCTCCTTACTTACTTTGCATCCTCTCAGAGCAATCGCAGGAACTCCTCATTAGTTAGCCCTGCGTCTTTGATGATTCTGGACAGTGTCCCCCGTTTCATGGCCTTGTTGTGCCTGGGAACAGATACAGGATTGGGGTGCCCATCCTTGTACAAGATTACGTGGCTGCCCGTTTGGTGATCCTCATAAAAGCCTGCCTTTTTGAGAGCTTGCAGCACCTTGCGTGGTCGTAACGCTGGCAGCCTAGGATTCACGCTGGCACTCCCACCATGGCAACCTTGATTCTATCAGGGTCGGGGATGTAAAGGCCATGCCTCCTCGCTACAACCAACCAGCCTTGGATGGCGTCCTTGATGTTCTCTAAAGCTTCCTCCTCTGTATCGCCTTCCGATATGCACCCTGGAAGTGCAGGGGCCACCACCGTGTATCCCCCTTCTTCCGCTGGAATCAAGACGACTTCATAGTTTACCATCCCACTCCCCTCTAATTACTAATCTCTAATCTCCAATCCAATCCTCACCACGACGCAAGAGATGGAAAGCCAGGATCACCACCCCAACGAAGATGGCACTGTCGGCCACGTTGAAGACAGGCCAGACTTTGAAGTCAATGAAGTCTATGACGTGGCCGTAGCGCAGACGATCCAGCAAGTTACCCACAGCTCCGCCCAACTGCAGCCCCAGGCTGGTCTGAACCAACCACCGGTCGCCTGGCAAGCGGCGGTAGTAGACGACGATGATAAATATCACTATCACGGCAATGACCATCAAGATAGTGCCGTGATCGGGGAACAGCCCGAACGCTGCCCCCGTGTTGGTCACGTAGGTCAGGCTCACGTAGCGCTCCAGAGCAGCCACGGGATTCCAGGACTCGCCCGGCTTCAGGCTGGCCATCACCACCCACTTGCTGAGGCGGTCTGCCACCAGGGTGAGAACGGCAACTGCTGGCAAGAGGAACCTCATCCACTTCTCACGAGGCAAAAGGCAAGCTCCTCTACGATCTCTCGCGCTGCTGCTGGCACTGGATGCACAGGGCAGCATAAGGAAGGGCCTTCAAACGAGCACGATCTATCTCACCGCCGCAGTCCTCGCACAGCCCATAGGTGCCTCTATCAAATTTCGCCAGGGCATCGTTCACCTGGCCCAGGAGACGCTGCAGATGCTGGCGCAACGCGTGGTTCTTGGCGTTTTCGTAAACCTCGGTCGCATCATCGGCGATGTGGGTGCTGTAGCCGGGGTTCTCCTGCTCCGTCACACCTAGCCGCTCCAGTTGTGCGGTCAGCTTTTCGCGCTCCTCTTCGAGCCGTTTCCTGAACGATTCATCAGCCCTACTCATCACAACCTCCTCTCATTCACTATCAGGCTGACGTGTAATCTATTCTACCCCATTGTCACCAAAAAGGCAAATCGTGATCAACTTCAAAGTCAAACCTTGACCAGGCCCAAGCTGATCTCTTCTCCTTCGATTGCGAAGGTCTGAGTAGCTGCCTCGGCCGGCAGCTCGCCTTCGATTAGCTTTGTGGAGAGGGTCTCGCCCTTGATGTACTGACCCTGGACCTCCAACACCCCCCGCAGGGCCGGGCTGGCTTGATAGTAAGTGACGATGCGATCTTCGATGCGGAAGCCGGCGTCCTTGCGCATGGTCTGGATGCGCCGCACCAGCTCCCGCGCCAGACCCTCCTGGATCAGGCCCTTATCGAGAGCCACGCTGACCGCCGCCAGGTAGCCAGCCTCCTCGGCTACGGCGTAACCTTCTTTGGCCTCGATTCGCACCTCCAACTCCTCAGGCATAAGGTTCACCGTCTGCTCCTCGACCTCAAGAGCTACGGTCTCGCCAGCCCGCAGGCGCTGGGCCAGCTCAGCGGGATCCAACCTGGTCAAAGCTGCCCGGATCTTGGGGAATAAGGCCCCATACTTCTTGCCCAAAAGATGCGCCACAGGGCTCACCCGGTAATCAACCACCTGCCCAGCATCCTCCAAGAGGACCAACCCCTTGACGTTCAGCTCATCCAGCACCTGATCGGCCAGACGGTGCAGGGACTCGGCCTCGCTTTCGCTCCGCACTTTGAACAGGGCCTGGGCCAGCGGCTGACGCAGTTTGATCCCAGCCTGATTGCGGGCCCCGTGCCCCAGGCTCACCAGGCGCATGACCAGCCGCGTATCCTCCACCAACTGCTCATCTATGCGAGCCTCGTCAGCCTGAGGGTAATCGCCGAGGTGAACGCTTTCCGGCGCTGTCTCGTCAACGCTCCTCACCAGGTTCTGGTACATCTCCTCGGCGATGAAAGGCATGAACGGAGCCAGTAACCTGGCCAGGGTGGTCAGGCACTCGTAGAGAGTGGAGTAGGCAGCCGCCTTGTCCTCGTCCTCCTCGCCCTTCCAGAAGCGGCGGCGGCTGCGGCGCACGTACCAGTTCGACAGATCCTCCACGAAGCGCTCGAAGGGACGGGCGGCTCCGGTCACGTCGTAGTTGTCCAGAGCGGCACTCACCCGCTGGACGAGCAGGTGCAGTTCGGAGAGGATCCAGCGGTCGAGAGGTTGGAAGCTGGAAGCTTGAAGTTGGATGTTGGAATCGGACTCTGCTCCTTGCAACAATTGACCAGCGGTTTTTGTTCCAACCTCCAACCTCCAATCTCTATAATCCAGGTTGGCATAAGTCACGAAGAAGGAGTACACGTTCCACAGGGTCAGCATGAAGGTTCGGATCACTTCGCCCACCAGCTCGACGGAGAAGCGGCGATCGTTGCCCGGCGGCGTGGCGGTATATAGATACCAGCGCAGGGCATCGGCACCGTGGGCATTGATGACCGTCCAGGGATCCACCACGTTGCCTCTGGACTTGGACATCTTCTCACCCTCGGCGTCCAGGATCAAACCCAGGCACACGCAATTTCGGTAACAGGGCCGGTTAAACAGCAGAGTGGAGATAGCGTGCAGGCTGTAGAACCATCCCCGCGTCTGATCCACGGCTTCGCAGATGAAATCAGCCGGGAACTGGGCCTCGAACATCTCCCGATTGGCGAAGGGGTAGTGCCACTGGGCCACAGGCATAGACCCCGAATCGAACCAGGCATCTATGACCTCGGGCACGCGCCGCATCGTCCCGCCGCACTCTTCGCACTTGTAGGTCACCTCGTCAATGCAGGGCCTATGCAGGTCTAACTGCTCAAAATCCCACCCTTTGAACTTTGAGCTTTGAGCTTTGGATTTTAGCTCGTCTACGCTTCCGACGCACTCCTGCTGCCCACATTCCTCGCAAACCCAGACGGGCAAGGGCGTCCCCCAGTAGCGCTCGCGGCCCAGCGCCCAGTCCACGTTGTTCTCCAGCCAGTTGCCGAAACGCCCATCGCGGATGTGCTCCGGGTACCAGTTGATCTGGCGATTGAGGCTCACCAGCTCGTTCCTGTAGCGGGTGGTCTCGATGTACCAGGTAGCCTTGGCGTAGTACAGGAGAGGGGTATCGCAGCGCCAGCAAAAGGGGTAGACGTGGCGGTAGGTGCCCACCTTGTACATCAGCTCCCGCCCCTCCAAATCCTCGACGATCAGGGGATCAGCGTCTTTGACGAACAGGCCCCGCCAGGGAGTGACCTCGTCAATGAACGCACCGCGCAGGTCAACCGTATGTAACACGGGCAGGTTGTACTCCTGGCCCACTTCCAGGTCGTCCGCACCAAAGGCAGGGGCAATGTGCACGATGCCCGTGCCCTCCTTGGTGGTCACGAAGTCGCCAGGGACGACGTAGCAGTAGTCCTTGGCCACCGGCAAGAAGGTGAACAGGGGCTTATAGTGCATCCCAACCAGCTCTTTACCTGGCACGCTTCGCACAACCTCGTAAGGGCCCTCCAGCACCTCGTCCAGCAATTCTTTGGCCAGGATCAGCCGCTCTTTCTCGCCCTCCCTTCCCTGTTCGACCACGACGTACTCGATCTGGGGATGGGCAGCCAGAGCCACGTTGCCCGGCAGGGTCCAGGGAGTGGTGGTCCAGACCAGAAAGTAGGTTCCAGGCTCGTCCCGCAGGGGGAACTTGACGAAGATGGATGGGTCTTCGGCCTCGTCGTAGCCCAGAGCCACCTCGTGGTCCGACAGGGGCGTGCCACAGCGAGGGCAATAAGGCACAACTCTGTAGCCCTGGTAGATGAGGTCTTTGTTCCAGAACTGCTTGAGAATCCACCACACGGATTCGATGTATTCATTCTTCAGGGTGACATAGGGATCCTCCATGTCAATCCAGAAGCCGATGCGGTCAGTCAGTTCCTCCCACTCCCGAACGTAGCGGAAGACACTTTCCCGGCACTTGGCGTTGAACTCGGCTACGCCGTAGTCCTCAATGGCCTGTTTGCTGTTGAGATTTAGCTTCTCCTCGACCTCCAGCTCCACGGGAAGGCCATGCGTATCCCAGCCTCCCTTCCTGAGGACATAGTAGCCCTGCATCGTCTTATAGCGGGGGAAGAGGTCTTTGAAGACCCGGGCCAGGACGTGATGAGTGCCGGGCAGGCCATTGGCCGTGGGAGGCCCTTCATAAAAGACGTAGCGAGGGGCATCCTGGCGAATCTCCAGGCTTTTCTCAAAGATTTTGTTTTCTTTCCAGAACCGAAGGACGCCCTCTTCCATCTCGGGAAAGTTGACTTTGCTGGGCACTTCTTTGAACATAATTGCTGTTCCTCCTGGATTATCTCTCTTCTAACGCGATCCGCAATCGCTTGTTGATGCGGCCTTTGCTCTCGTGGCCCACCACGTGGATCGTGCCCACCTCGCGGGTGTTGGCCACGTGGGTGCCGCCGTCGGCCTGGATGTCGAGGCCCTCGATCTCCACCACGCGCACCTCGCGGATGCTCTCCGGCAGCAGGTTGATCTTGGTGCGGATGAGATCGGGGATCTGAAAGGCCTCCTGGCGGGGCAAGATGTAGATGTTGACCGGGCGAGCAGCCGCGACCTCGGCGTTGATCTTCCCCTCCACCTCCTGGGCGAAGTCCGCGCTCATGTGCTCCAGCTCGAAGTCCATGCGCGCTTTCAACGGCTCCATGTTGCCGCCGGTCACCAGGGCGCCGTAGTCGCGCCAGATGAGGCCGCAGAGGATGTGCAGCGCGGTGTGGGTGCGCATCAGTTGATAGCGGTGCTCCCAATCCAGCATCCCCATGACCGCCGTGCCCACAGGCGGCGGCTCGACGTCCAGCTTGTGCCACACCGGGCCGCCCTGCTTCTTGACCTTGACCACCTGGGCCTGGCCGTCATCCCACAACAGCCTGCCGCCGTCGGCCGGCTGCCCTCCGCCGCCGGGATAGAAGGCTGTGCGGTCCAGAGCCACCCGGTCGCCCTCAGTCGCCACCACTGTGGCTTCGAACTCCCTGAGATAGCAATCGGTCAGATAGAGCAACTCGGTCACGATTCACCTCCCATAAACCAAAAAGCTCTCATCCCTAAGGGACGAGAGCTTCGACTCCCGCGGTACCACCCTGATTGGCGTTGCCGCCCACTCTGTGGGGTACGTATTCATACCCCCATCCGGGTAACGGAGGACGAGCCCGGCCAGGTCTACTTGCTTCGTACATTCGTGACGAATCTACGAATTACGAGTCTACGAATTTACGAGCTTTCGGCTGGCAACTCCGGAGGGATTTTCGGCGAGGTTCCCGCATCCGGCTTCCACCTCACCCGGACTCTCTGAGCGTTATCCCTCACCTACTCGTCTCCATCATCGCTTTTGAGAAGACTATAGCACAAAAACAGCGATTTGTCAAATTAGTGCCCCAATATCTTAACGCTCTCCTGGCGAGGTTGAAGCCCTAGCCGGAAAGCGGCAAACCGATCCAACAGTTCCCGCACCTGGTTGCGCCGCGCCCTCATGCGCTCATCCTTGGCCTTCCAGACCCCGCTCACCTGGTTGATGACCAGGCTGCTATCACCCCTCACTTCGATGGAGAAGTCCGCGGGGCTCCGTTTCGCCTCCGTCAGCTTCTGGATCAGGTCATTCAGGCCAGCGATCAGCGTGTCGTACTCCGCCTCATTGTTGGTCATCTCCCCGCCGAAATCCAGCCGCACCACCCGCTTCTGGCCATCGCTGGCCCTGATCAAGGCGTAGCTGCCATAGCCAGGGCCTGGGTTGCCGACGCTTCCCCCATCGAAGACCAGAATGTAATCGGCCCGGCCCTCTAACTGACCAGCGTCGAAGGCCAACGCGGGTTGGCGAGCTTCGGGCAACCCACCTGTGAGTTCTTCCATAGCGACGAGCTTTTTACAGAGCTCTCTCCTCTCCGCCGCGCTCAAGGCAGAAATAGCTGCTAGAATCTCTTCCACGTCTTTCATCGCTGGCCTCTCAACTCTCTCCAGGAATCAGTTGGTCGTAGAGCACCTCTAAGTTGGCCTGGTGCAAGTCCTGCACCAGGCCATCGAGGGGGATACGAGACTTGCCACAACTCTCGATGCCTATCCGCCTGAGCTCATCCCGCGGTGCTCCGGCCTCGACCTTCTCTTTTACCCGGTTATAAATCGTCTCCAGGTAAGCGATGCTGCTCTTCAGGGTCCCCTTGATCTCGCCTCGCAGGAGTACCCCACCGTGTCCCTGCACTATGTTATCCAGGCTCAATTTGGCGATGGCTCGCAAAGATTCCATCAACTCCAGGCGATCACCATCCACTATGTAGGGCACAGGCATAACGGTATCGCCAGCGAAAAGCACTTTGTCCTCCCTGGCGTAGACCACTATCGAATCGGGCGTGGTACCTGGCGTGTGCAGCAACCGCAGGGTTTTATCGCCCAGCCTAAGGATCAACTCCTCGTTGAAGGTGAGGGAGGGCAGACGCAGTTGCACCTCGGCCAGCTCGGGGATTTGTTCCTTAGCTTCACTCAGCTCTTCCTCACCGCACTTCTGCAGAGTCTGGCGGCAGAGCTCGTGGGCTATCACCTCGGCCCCATTGAAAAGATAAGTGCCGTAAACGTGATCGGAGTGGGAGTGGGTGTTGATCACGTAGCGCACCCCGCTCTTGCTCTTTCGCCGCACGAGGTCCACGATCTCGCTTGTTTCCTGCGGAAAGAGCAGGGTATCAATAACGACCACCCCTTGCGAGGTGAAGATGACCCCAGCCGTTACTTTGACGTAGAGATCGCTGGTGAAGATGTAGATGTCGTCGGCGACTCTCTCTCTCAGCATGTACGCCTCCTTTACCCCGGTCCAATTACAAAGCATTGGCAGAAATGATCAGGTCGGCGGTAGCAACGTTAGTGGCGATCGGCACGTTATGCACGTTACAAGCCCGCAGTAGGGTCTGAATGTCAGGGTCATGGGGATGTTTATCCAGGGGATCTACCAGGAAGAAAACGCCATCTATTGACCCTTCAGCCACACGGGCGGCGATCTGCGCATCACCTCCGAGTGGGCCTGCCAGTAAACGCTCCACCTCGAGGCCCACTTTCTCTTTCAGGAGTTTGCCAGTGGTGGCAGTAGCTACCAGGTGGTATTCTGCCAGTTTTTCGCGGTTGAAAGTGGCAAAGGCTACCAGGTCGGCCTTCTTGCCATCGTGCGCGATCAAAGCTATGGTCTTCACACGCATGCCCTCCCATGAAAAATACCACCAGGTAAGACCTGGTGGCTCTTTTTCATTCCCCGCTATGCCGTGTGCTACCAGTGTTTTGAACCTGCTTTCGCAGGTGGGAATCTACCTATTGGTTCTACCTCGCCTATGCCGGCTAACGTATCCCCTCTAGAGTTCCAATTCCCTCTATATTAAGTGTTGGCTCAAAACTCTCGCTACGCATCACGAACATAGCAGGGTATTTCCACTATATCTTACCACAAAATCAAAAAAAAAGCAAATTCAGGTTAGCCGCCTTAAGGAACCAGCAGTCACCTGCCAAATTTTAAGGTAACCATTCACCTGCTCCCGCTGGACCCTGGTCCAGCTTAAGGTTCATCGTCCACCAATCGCAAGCGCAGCTCTGCCAACTGTTGCTCCGATATGGGAGATGGCGCACCAAACGTAAGATCCTCAGCTCGCTGGGTTTTAGGGAAGGCCATCACCTCGCGGATGTTGTGCTCGCCAGCCAGGAGCATCACCAGGCGATCTATACCCGGCGCAATGCCACCGTGAGGCGGAGCCCCATACTCGAAGGCCTCCAACAGGTGGCCAAACTGGGCCTGCACCTCTGCTTCGGAAAGCCCCAGGACGCGAAACATCCTCTCCTGCAGATCACGACGGTGAATCCTGATGCTGCCCCCACCGATCTCCCAGCCGTTACAGACGACGTCGTAGGCCTTGGCCCGCACCTTGCCCGGCTCGGTCTCCAGCAAGGGCAGGTCTTCGTCCATGGCTGAGGTGAAGGGATGATGCATGGCATTCCAGCGCCCATCCTCCTCGCTCCATTCCAGAAGGGGGAACTCCAGCACCCAGGCAAAAGCCAGCAGGTTATCGTCCCGCAGGCCCAATCGCTGGCCCATCTCCAGCCTGAGGTTTCCCAGGGCCTCAGCCACCACATCCGGCTGGTCGGCGACGACCAGGATCAAATCGCCCCCCTCCGCCTCCACGCGAGCCAGGATGCCCTCCATCTCCGCCTGGGAAAGGAACCTGGCCACGGGCGACCGCAGCGAGAGGCCCGCTTCAACACTCAGCCAGATCAGTCCCTTAGCGCCGTGCTTCCTGACGAACTCCTCCAGTTCGTCCAACTGGCGGCGGCTGTAATCGGCGCAACCGGGGACGCGAAGGGCCTTCACCTGACCCCCTTCGGCCACCGCCTGGCGGAAGACGCGAAACTCGCTCTCGGCCACCAGGTCGGAGAGATCAATCAGGGGCAGGTCGAAGCGCAGGTCGGGCTTGTCGCTGCCGTAGCGGTCCATGGCCTCCCGATACGAGAGGCGGGGAAAGGGCTTGTACGTGAGGCTCTTGCCCGTCTCCGCAGACAGCGACTCCACCAGAGCGGTGAACAGGCCCTCGGTGAGCTGCAAGACGTCCTCGCGGTCCACGAAGGACATCTCGACGTCCAGTTGGGTGAACTCCGTCTGCCGGTCGGCCCGCAGGTCCTCGTCGCGGAAGCAGCGGGCGATCTGGAAGTATTTCTCAAAGCCGGCCACCATGAGGAGCTGTTTGAGCTGCTGGGGCGATTGGGGCAGGGCGTAGAACTTGCCGGGGTGGACGCGGCTGGGCACCACGTAGTCGCGGGCCCCCTCAGGAGTGCTCTTGATGAGGATGGGCGTCTCGATCTCGACGAAGCCCTTCTCGTCGAGATAGTCGCGAATAAACTTGACCACCTTGTGGCGAAGGATGAGGTTACGCTGCATGCGTCTCCTGCGCAGGTCCAGATAGCGGTAGCGCAGGCGCAGGGAATCGTCCACCTCGTCATCTCTATTGATATAGAAAGGCGGCGTCTCGGCCGGATTGAGGATGTCCACCGAGTTGGCCACCACCTCGATATCGCCCGCGGCCATGTCTGGATTCTCCAGCCCTGCGGGTCGGCGGCGCACCAGGCCCTGAATGCGAAGCACGTGCTCGCCCCGGACCTGGGAAGCCGTAGCATGAGCCTCCGCCGAGAGCTCAGGGCTGGCCACCACCTGAGTTATCCCCTCGCGGTCTCGCAAGTCAATAAAAATCAACCCGCCGTGGTCGCGGCGGCGGTTCACCCAGCCGGCCAGGGTCACCTCCTGGCCCACGTGTTTGGCCCTAAGCTCTCCACAGGTATGAGTCTTCAACATGGCGTATCCTTTCCCGGTAACTACCTTGACATTGTCCAGCTAATATCCAGATAACTGTTCTTCCTGCCCTCGACGAAAGTAGACAATCTCGTCCGCCGAATCCGGTCCGTCCGATCCCCTGGCAATGTCCCGGCGCAGTCGCTCGAAGATGGCCGCCAGCAGGAGGATGGGGAGCAGCAGGGCCAATTGTGCCCCCCACGCGGGAATCAGGCCAAGCTGGAAAAATACAGCCCCCAGGTTGACAAGCGTGTGTAACCCCACCGCCGCCAGGTAACCGATCATCCCACGTCCCTTGCCGTGCTGCAGGCCCGTCACCACCACGGCGGTCATCACTCCATGTACGAAGCAGACCACCAACCGTTCGCCGAAGTATCCAGTGAAGATGTACCAGGGCAAGGCTGCGTACTGGGGGCTCTGCGCGATTCCGTAGGCCAGATAGGCGGCCTCTCCCAGGCCGAAACTGATCCCGAGCGCCATACCCACCCACAGGGCGGCGGCAGAGCTCACCAGCAGCCTCCGTACCTGAGGCAGCAGGAGCGGAACCACCTTCACCGCCTCTTCGAATACGGGGGCCAGCAGGAACAGGAAGAGGATAAACCACCAGGGCGTCTCCAGGCCTAGCTTCGGCGCGACGCCAGCCATTTGCCCTGCCATCACTGCGAGGGGCCGTTTAACGCCCAGGTTCACCAATGCGCTGAGCGGCAGGCCAGGGAGGAGAAGCCACAGATAGCGCTTCGTGCGCCCTGGCAACACGTAAAGCAGCCCGCCCCACAGAGCGGCAGAGACCAGCAGCGTGATGACTGCCATAACGTAGATGCCTGGCATGGCTCACTCCTCCATCCGCGCCATCAGCGCAGCGACAAAGCCCTCTTCATCGGCTGGCGTCAGGCCGTAAGTGGCGTCGTCGGTCTCAATCAGCAGGATGCGGTCCGCAGCCGCTGTAGCGCACATCTTCACCTTGCCCACATCGCTGTAGGGGACGGTGAAAAGGGCCAGCCCCGGCAACCGCAAGCTGGACCAGAGGGAAATGCTCAGGTTGCGCCGCCGGATGCTGCGGATCCGGGCCAGGGGAATGTGGTAATGAAGCACCGGGCCATAGCGCAACGTGAGGGCCTGATCGTCCAGTTCATAGCGCATGGTGGGAAAGCAGACGGCCAGAGCCAGCCCAGGAAGGCCGATCACCAACCCAAGACCGATATTCAACAACAGTATAGGCCAAGGCACCTCACCCGGCAACAGCAGGGTTGTCCCCACACTTACCACCAATGTCAGTAAGGCAATCAATATCAGCCATACCCAACCGTGGGAAGAACGGGGTTGGAAGGTCAGAGATGCCGGCGACTTGAGCGCAACTGCTACCATCCCTCCTCCTGCTTTTGGATGACATATTATACTACCAGGGAAGGAAAAAAACAAGCGCCAGTCTCGTGGACTTTCGCAGCGGATCGCCAGATCCGCTTTCCTTGCACTTTTGCTGGGCCTGGGGTATAATCTACTCAAAATGGGAGATGTATGCTGATGTTAGTCCTGCATGGTAACTGGTTGCTACCTACCCAACCCACAGAATCCGGCCGCTTCCTGCTGTGGGCCGAGACCTCCCAGGCGAAGCTGCGCAAGCCGCGGGGACGCCCCCAGGTGCCCCCTCATCCCTTTGCCGCCCCGCCCGAGGCAGTGCAGCAGGCGATCCTACGCCTCGGTCCCCTTCCCGATACACCGGCCATGGTCCGCTTCAACTTGTTCCTGCCGGCTGACGGAAACCTGCCCCTCCCCTCCCCGCGCCTGGTGCATGACTGGGATGAGTTGGCCGACGCGACGCCAACGGGCCTGCGCCGCTTCAAGCTGGAGGGCCTGGCCCTGGACGCGACCGATGCCCTGCGACTGCTGACCGCCCTGCCCGCCCCGGAGGCCCTGCCACCGCACCTGGCCTGCGGAGATGATCTGATGTTCTGGAGCACGGTGGCCCGTTTCGCCCTGGAGCTGCTGGCCGGTCAGCGCTACATACCGGCCATCGAGCAGGTGGATGCTCAGACCTTCCACGCCCGCTGGCGCCCGGTGTTCGACCGACCCGAAGACGCCAGCCGATTGGCCCAACTGCTGCGATCCATGCCTCCGGTGGCCCGGGCCTGCCTTCCTCCAGAACTGAAGGGCGAGCCCCAGCCCCCGCCGGCGCACTACTTGCTGGAGAGCTTTTTGATCAGCGTGGTGGACAGCGCTGTGCGTGAATGGCACGGCCACGCCTGGCGCCCCCTACGAGGTGACGACGTAGCCGTGGCCTGGCTCAATGCCCTTTTCGCCGCCGATCCCACCATCGAGGGACCATACTTCACCCTCAGCACCCTGGCCAAAGCGCACAAGGCCTGGGTGCGCCAATTGCAGGTGGCCGGCGACGCCGCCTTCCGCGTATGCCTGCGCCTGGAGGTGCCCGAGATGCCTGAGAAGGCGTGGCCCCTCGACTTCCTCCTCCAGGCCAGCGATGACCCCAGCCTGTTGGTGCCAGCCACGACCGTATGGAAGGCGCGGGGCAAGACCCTCACCTACCTGAACCGCCGCTTCGAGGAGCCACAGGAGCGACTGCTGACCGCGCTGGGCTATGCCTCGCGCATCTTCCCGCCGCTGGAGCGCAGCCTGCACCAGCGTCGCCCCACGGCAGCCCACCTGAGCACCGACGAGGCCTACACCTTTCTCCGTCAGGCCGCCTCCCTGCTAGAGCAGAGCGGCTTCGGCCTGCTGGTTCCCCCGTGGTGGAACCGGCGGGGCAGCCGCCTGGGCGCTCGCCTGCAGGTGAAGAGCCCATCCAGCTCGACGGACACCTCCAGCGGCCTCCTGAGCATGGAGAACCTGGTCAACTACCAGTGGGAGATTGTCCTCGGCGATCAGGCGCTGACCCGCGAGGAGTTTGAGGCTCTGGTACGGCTCAAGACGCCCCTGGTGCAGATCCGAGGCCAGTGGGTAGCCCTCAATCCGGAGCAGATCGAGGCCGCCATCCGCTTCTGGGAGAAGCGACAGGCCGAAGCCCAGATGAACGTGCTCGACGCGCTCTCGTGGGGACTGAGCGGTGAGGGCGAGGTGGATGGCCTGCCGGTGGAGAAGGTGGAGATCAGCGGCTGGTTCGGTGAGTTGCTGGAGCGGCTGAAGCAAGGGGAGCAACTCGAGGAGTTGCCTCAGCCAGACAGCCTGGCAGGAGAACTGCGCCCCTATCAGCAGCGCGGCTTCTCCTGGCTGACCTTCATGCGTCGCTGGGGATTGGGGGCCTGCCTGGCCGACGACATGGGACTGGGCAAAACGGTCGAGACCATCGCCCTTCTCCTGCACGACCGGGAGCACGACGGCCAGGTGCCGCCGGCCCTGGTCATCTGCCCCACCTCGGTGGCCGGCAACTGGCAGCGGGAGATCGAACGCTTCGCCCCCGATTTACGATCCATGCTCCATCACGGCACAGAACGAGCCAGCGGCCAGGAGTTCCTGGATGAGGTAACGAAGCACGACGTGGTCATCACCAGCTACGGCCTGGCGCGGCGCGACGCCGACCTGCTGGCCCAGGTGCGCTGGAGCGCTGTCATTCTGGACGAGGCGCAGAACATCAAAAACCCGGCGGCCAAGCAGACCCAGGCCGTGCGCCAGTTGCCGGCCGACTTCCGATTGGCCCTCACCGGCACGCCCATTGAAAACCGCCTCTCCGAGCTGTGGTCTATCATGCACTTCCTGAACCCAGGCTACCTGGGCTCGCAAAAGCGGTTCCGAGGAGACTACGCCCTGCCCATCGAGCGTTACCGCGACCCACAGGCTACGGAACAGTTGCGCCGACTGGTCGGTCCCTTCATCCTGCGGCGGCTCAAGACCGACCCCACCATCATCCAGGACCTGCCAGAGAAGCTGGAGATGAAGGTTTACTGCAACCTGACGCCGGAGCAGGCCACCCTGTACGAAGCCGTGGTGCAGGACTCCCTGACCCAGATCGAGGAGAGCGAGGGCATCCAGCGCAAGGGGATCGTGCTCAGCACCCTGCTCAAGCTGAAGCAGGTCTGCAACCACCCGGCCCAATTCCTGGGCGACGGTTCGGAGTTGCCCGGGCGCAGTGGCAAGCTGGCGCGGCTCAGCGAGATGCTGGAGGAAGTGCTGGCCGTGGGCGACCGCGCCCTGATCTTCACCCAGTTCGCCACCATGGGAGAGATGTTGAAGCGCTACCTCCAGGAGGGCTTCGGTCGGGAGGTGCTCTTCCTCCACGGCGGGACGCCCCGCCAGCAGCGGGAGCGCATGATCGAGCGCTTCCAGGGCTATGGACATGGCCCGCCCTTCTTCGTCCTATCGCTGAAAGCGGGCGGGCTGGGCCTCAACCTCACGGGGGCCAACCACGTCTTCCATTTCGACCGCTGGTGGAACCCGGCGGTGGAGAATCAGGCCACCGACCGCGCCTTCCGCATCGGCCAGACGCGGGACGTACAGGTGCACAAGTTCCTGTGCATTGGCACGCTGGAGGAGAACATTGACGCCCTCATCGAGAGCAAAAAGAGCCTGGCTGAAAGCATCGTCACCGCCGACGAGAGCTGGCTGACGGAACTTTCCACGGACGAGTTACGGGAGATGCTGAGGTTGAGGCCGGAGGCGGTGGGGGAGTAGAGATTGGATATTGGAGATTTGGGAGGTGATTTCGATGAACCTGGAAGAATATTTCGAGTTTGTGGGCCCGGATGACATCCGCATCAAGGGGCACCGGATCGGCATTGACGACGTTCTCTACTACTACTTGGAGGGGTACACGCCGGAGGAAATTGCTGCTCAGCTTCCCACACTGAGCCTGGAGGAGATCTACGCCACCATCACCTACTACCTTCAGAATCGTGCTGAGGTAGATGCCTATCTGACCCGGCTGGCCGCCTGGCGGGAGCAGCGTTACCAGGAGTGGGCTGCAAACCCGCCATCACTGGTTCAGCGCTTGCGCGCTTTGAAGGCCGACTGGGAGAAGGAGCGGGCTGCTGCGTCATGAAAATCCGCTTCCTTCTGGATGAGAACCAATCGCCCCGTCTGAAAACGGCACTTCTCCGCCTGAATCCGACGATTGACGTGTTGCGGGTTGGCGACCCGGAGGCGACTCCTCTGGGCACACAGGACCCAGATCTGCTACGTTACCTGGAGGTCACACAACGGCTGCTGGTCACCTCGAACCGAACCAGTCTGCCTGCCCATATTGAAACTCATTGGTCGGCCGGTGGCCACCTTTGGGGTGTTTTCTGGGTACGCCCCGGTGTGCCAATCGGCCGGCTGGCGCTAGACCTCCATCTGATCTGGGAAGCCAGTGAAGCGGAAGAGTGGGTGGATCGATTAGACTGGGTCCCGCTGTGATCCAGAGTTCCCCTGAGAGAAGGAGTCACTTATGTCTTGGTGGTACCCACGATACACACCAACCAAACCCATTCCAGTCAAGGGCGGCATCAAGGCCCGCAGCCAGCGCGGAGCCATCGGCCAGAGCTGGTGGGCACAGCGGTGGATTGCGGCTCTGCAACGCATCATGGACCCGAAGCGGCTGAACCGCGGGCGCAATTACGCCCGGCAGGGCCAGGTGATGGACATCCAGGAGCGGGACGGAGAGATCACCGCCAAGGTCCAGGGAACCCGTCCCACCCCCTACAGGGTGAGCATCCGCGTGAAGCCACTGAAGGACACCGACTGGGAGCGGGTGCTGGACGTGCTGGCCGATCAGGCTATCTTCACCGCCCAACTGCTGGCTGGCGAGATGCCGACAGAAATCGAGGAAGCCTTCACCGCTGCTAAGGTCAGCCTCTTCCCCGCCTCGGGCCGAGAGTTGGAGACCGATTGCTCGTGTCCCGACTGGGCCAACCCCTGCAAGCACATCGCCGCGGTGTACTTCCTGCTGGGCGAGGCCTTCGACGATGACCCCTTCATGCTGTTCCGACTGCGAGGCCGCACCCAGGAACAGGTGCTGGAGGGGCTGCGCGCCCGGCGCGGCGCGGCCGAAGAGGAAGAAGCTGGCCCCGACCTCATCGCCCTGCCTGCGGAGGAGACGGCTCCCACGCCCTTGCCGGAGGACCCAGCCATCTTCTGGCGCCTGAGCCAGCCCCTGGACGACTTCCAGGTACAGCCAAAAGCGCCCCAGGTGCCCTGGAGCCTGCTCCAGCGGCTGGGCCAGCCCGCCTTTGCCCCGCTGAACCTTCGCTCCAGTCTGGGTACTGTGTATCAAGAGGTCACCCGGCGCGCTGAGGCCCTGGCCCTCAGTGAACAAGCCGAAGTGGAGGAGGCATTGGCGTGAAAAACCTTGTCCTGAGCCGAAGCCCTGAACCACCGCTGCGAGCGCAGCGTGGCAGGCTCCGTGAAGGGGCAAGCGAAGGAATCGTCTTCTTCGACCTGGAGACGCGGCGGAGCTTCCAGGAGGTGGGAGGTCGGCACAACATTCGGCACCTGGGCCTCTCCGTGGCCGTGACCTATTCGACCGCCGATGGCAGGTATCACCACTATACCGAGGACAACGTGGACGAGCTCATCGAGGAGCTGAAGGCCGCGGACCTGGTCGTCGGCTTCAACGTGATGAGCTTCGACTACGAAGTGCTGAGGGCCTACACCGACTACCCCCTCCGCCAGCTCCCCACAGTGGACATCATGAACGACGTCTACCGCGTCCTGGGCTTCCGCCTGGGCCTGGACGCTCTGGCCAGCGCCACGTTAGGGACCACCAAGTCGGCCGACGGGATGCAGGCCATCCGCTGGTGGCGTGAGGGCAAGATGCAGGAGCTGTTCGAGTACTGCCAGCAGGACGTAGAGATCACCCGGCAGCTCTACGAATTCGGCAGGCAGAACAAGTACGTTCAGTATCGAGACCGGCAGTGGAGGATCAGGAGAGTGCCGGTTAACTGGGGCAACGGATGAACAGCGGATAAACCGATGAGAGCTTGACGTATCCGCTTATTCGCTCTCATCCGCTGCAGCACATACTTCAGGAGGACAAAAGTCAATGATCGAGGTTCAAAATCTGGTCAAACATTTCGGTCCCATCCGGGCCGTGGATGGGGTCAGCCTCGTCTGTCAAGACGGTGAGGTCTTCGGCCTGCTGGGCCCCAACGGGGCAGGCAAGACGACCACCCTGCGAATGCTGGCCACGATGCTTCAGCCAGTAGCCGGCACGGCCAGGGTGGACGGCCACGACGTGCTCAGGGAGTCAACAGAGGTCCGCCAGGCTGTCGGCGTGCTTCCTGAGACCGTTGGGCTCTACGGGCGGCTCACCGCCAGGGAGCAGCTCAGGTACTTCGGCAGGCTCTACGGCCTGGCCGACGCGGCCCTCGAACGCCGCATCGAGGAGCTTTTGACCATGCTGGAGATGGCCGACTACGCCGACCGCCGCTGCGAGGGCTTCTCCAAGGGGATGCGCCAGAAAGTGGCCCTGGCACGAGCCCTGATCCACGACCCCAGGACCATGATCCTGGATGAGCCGACGGCCGGGCTGGACGTGATGAGCGCCAGAAGCGTCCGCGACTTCATAGACCGCTTTCGACAAGAGGGACGCTGCGTACTGCTTTCCACCCACGTCATGAGCGAGGCCGAGCGCCTCTGTGACCGCATCGCCATCATCCACAAGGGGAAGATCCTGGTTCAGGGCACGCCCGATGAGCTGCGGCAACGGACAGGGGAGGAGAACCTGGAGGAAGCATTTGTGAGGCTGGTTGGGGAGGAGTAAAAATGCAAACTACCATCACCATCTTTCGCAAGGAAATCCTGGATACCCTGCGCGACCGGCGTACGCTCTACGCCATGATCGTCGCCCCTTTGTTGCTCATGCCCCTGCTCACCATCTTGCCCTCGCATTTCATGGTCAGCCAGATGAAAAAGCAAGAGGAGGAACATATCAGGCTGGTCGTGGTAGGGGGCGAGCATGCTCCTGAGTTGGTGGCCTACCTGGAAGGGACAGGTCAGGTGGAAATTGTCGAGCCGCCGACCGATCTGGAGGGGGCCCTGCAAGAGGGCGACATCCCGGCCGCCCTGGCCATCCCGGCTGACTTCGCCGAAGCCATCGCTGAAGAGCGTCCCGTCATGGTCACCATCTCCAGCGACGCGAGCAAGATGGCCTCCAGCATGGCCGCCAGCCGGGTACAAATGATGGTCCAATCCTATGCCCAGCGACTTATAGCCCAACGCCTGGCCGCCCGCGGCCTCGACCCCAGCGTGCTCACCCCCATCCAGATCAAGAGCCAGAACGTGGCCTCAGAGGAGCAGATGGGCGGGTCCTTCATGGCCATGCTCTTGCCCATGTTTATTGCCATCTGGGCGGTGGTGGGGGGAATGTACACCGCCATAGACGTCACCGCCGGGGAGAAGGAGCGGGGGACGCTGGAGGCCCTGTTGGTCACCCCCGCCAGCCGCCTCCAGATCGTGCTGGGCAAGCTCCTGGCCGTCATCACCACCTCGCTGTCGGCGGTGATCCTCTCGGTGAGCAGCATGTACTTCTCGTTCCGCTTCTTCCCTGTGGAGACCATGGCCAGGGAGGGCGAGAAGGTCGCCTTCAGCCTGCCTCCTCAGACCATTTTGCTCATCGTTTTGGTTGCCCTGCCGCTGGTGGTGATGATCAACTCCCTGGAGATTGCCATCTGCATCTTCGCCCGCAGCTTCAAAGAGGCCCAGAACTACATCGTGCCCCTGCAGTTCGCCGTCCTCATTCCCACTCTGCCGCTGGTCATGGTGCCGGATCTGGCCATGCCCTTCGTCGCCTACGCCGCACCCATCGCGGGAGCCATCCTGTCCTTCCGCGACCTCTTGACAGGGGCTGCGAGCGGCGCGGCTCTGGCACTGACCGTCGCCTCGTCGGTCATTTACGCCGCCATTTGCTTGAGCGTCGCCGTCCGCATCTTCAGGCGGGAAAGGGTGCTTTTCAGGGCAGCGTGAGCCCAGGCGATGTGGCTCTTTCGTTATGATGCCGATTGTACAATATACGGTGATGAACCAAAGACGAAGACGCTAAGGAGATGAATCATGACTGAAACAACTCTATGGATTCGAGACCGCTTTCCCATCCTTTACGAAGGTAGCGAGGCAAAAGCCGTTCTGGTGGACATCACTTCGTTCGATCAGATGGAGCTCATCATAGACAACCTGTTGAACCGCGAGGAAGAGCCAGAGGATGCCATCCTGGCTGCTTCCGCTGTTCTGCGACGGTTGGTAGCCCAAGCTCGACAGGAATCGTCTTCGTCCGATTGGGAGCGGGAGCTCGATGAGCTATAACGTGGTTCTCACCCCATCTTTCAAGCACAGCGTCAGAAAACTGCAAAAGCGATTCCGACACGTCAAGGATGATGTGGGCGTGGCTGTTCGTGTGCTTTTGCAAACTCCGAGACTGGGTGCAGTTCTCCCTAGCGGTTCCGGCGTGCGTAAGCTGCGGTGCGTAACACCGATCTGGGCAAAGGCAAAAGGGGTGGCTATCGCCTGCTGTACTACGTTGAGGACCAACCCGTGCCAACCATCTATCTCCTGTTGCTATATGCCAAGTCAGACCGAGAAGACATCACCCGACAGGAATTAAAGCAATTGCTGGACGAGTTGGCGGACGAGATGGGAGAATGAGTTCAATGAGTAGCGTGTTCAGTGTTTGTCAGTGGCCTCAGTGATACAATAAATGGAGAACCCATGATTGACGACTACGCCAAAGCAAACGAACTGATGCGCAAGATGGAAGCCCAACTTCCCATCCCAGCGCGATCAACGGGCGCGTTGGTCCGCGCCCTGCGGGAGCAAGGAGTCAAGCTCCCCCGCGATCAGGAACTGCAAATCAAGCGCGTGTTCTACATGGGTGACGAGGGTGGCATTATGTGCGACGTGACCCTATCGGAAGAAGCGAAAGAGGCCATCGTCGTTTCCATCACCCACCTGCGGGTCTCCGCCCGTCATCCACTGGCGCAAGAGATCCGCGAATACCAGCAGGAACGGACGCGAAGACTCGCGCTATCGGGAGGACCGAGCCAGCCGTCACAGTTTACGGCTCGTTCGCGCAAAAGGCGGAGACGTTAAGGAAACGAGCTACGACTGCTATCCCAGCGGCCCGAGAAGCGGTTGGCTGCTGTGCGGTCGTGACGACGAGGAGATTGTATGCGATGAACGAGAATGCCTTGCCTTTTGGCTACAACTTCACTTCGCACGAGACAGTCCTGGATTTCCTGAGCGATCAGGGCTATCGGGTCGAGTCCACCCCTTGGGATATCTCCGACCTGTCCGACCGTGCCAGGGAACTGATTGGCTCTATGTCTCTCGTCTCGCACTATGACGACGATGTAGCACCTTTCCAGGTCTTCCTGACTGAACTTGACGTACCTCGCCAGGTCAGGCGCATCCGCCGTACCGACCTGCGGATCATCCTGGAACCCTTCTATCGCCGCTATCCCCAAGGCGACTACCTGTTCATCTTCGCCCTGCCCAATTATGCCAGCGTTGCCCTGGTCAGCCCCAAGCGCATCCGTGGCGAGCCCCGCCACCCCTCCGGAGTAGAGGCTTTAGCCGGTCCGGCTGAAGCCTCCACTCCAGATCTCTACGCGGCCACAGCTAAACTGCAACTGCGCATCCTCACCCTCGACCCCCGGCACCTCTACCACACCGACCTATTGGTGCTGGAGCAGATTCGGCTGGGGCCGGAGGATCAGACCGCTGAGGCCATCTGGCGGAAACACCTGGCGGCTTTCGACGTTGAACGGGTCACGCGCCAGTTCTACGAGGGATATAAGACGGTATTGGCTATGCTCAAGTCGCAGTTGGCCGCCCAGCGTCGGGTCGGTGCGATGCCTGCTCAGGTGCACGCTTTTGCCCAGCAACTCCTCAACCGCTTGATGTTCCTCTACTTCGTGCAGAAGAAGGGCTGGCTGCGTTGGAACGGTGAGCCAGACCCCCACTACCTGCGCAGCCTCTGGGAGCGTTACCGCGACGGAAAGCAAACTGGCGACGGTGGCTTTCACGGATGGTTGCAAGCCCTCTTCCTGGACGCTTTCAACAACCGTCGGGCGACCGTGGCCGCCAATTCCGCTCTGCCCGACGACGTGCGAGCCTCCTTCCTGGGTATGCCATTCCTCAACGGCGGCCTCTTTGATCAGAACGACCTGGATGACCTGGGGTTCTCTGTACCTGACAAATTCTTCGTCCAGCTCTTCGATCGTTTCGAGCGAGAGGAGCCCGGCTTCCTGGAGCGATACAACTTCACCGTGGACGAGAGCACGCCGCTGGACGTGGAGGTGGCCGTTGACCCGGAGATGCTGGGCAAGGTCTACGAATCGCTGGTGGCAGAGGAGGAGCGGCACGCCGCGGGCATCTTCTACACCCCCCGCGAGGAGATTGATTACATGTGCCGTCTCTCGCTCATCGAGTACCTGCACGAGCAGACCGGCTATCCCAAAGACGACCTGATCCCGCTGGTGATGGAGCCTCGCCGGCTGCTGGAGACTCCCGAAGCTTGTCCCGAGCGGGAGCGAGGGGATGGCATCGTCCCCTTCGGCGGTCTTTCCCAGACCAGGCAGCACGAAGCCTTGCGGGTTGTGGAGAAGGCGCTACGAGAGATACGGGTGGTAGATCCAGCAGTCGGATCTGGGTCATTCCTGGTAGGCATGATGAAGGCGCTGGCGGAAATCCAGCGGGTCCTCGCTCAGAAGCTGGAGCGCAAGCGGTTCAATGAGTTCGACCGCAAGCGGCAGATCATCATGGAGAACCTGTACGGGGTGGATGTGAAGGACTGGGCGGTGCGGGCCTGTGAGCTGCGGCTGTGGCTATCGCTGACCATCGAAGCTGAGGAGCAACAGATTGGGCTCTACACCAACCCGGTGCTGCCCAAGCTGTCCTTCCGCGTGCGCCAGGGGGACAGCCTGGTGGAAGAAGTGGCTGGCGTGCCGCTGGCCATGCGCGGTGCCCAGGCCGTGCCAACCTCCCTCCAGAAGCGGTTGGCCCGGTTAGCCCAGGAGAAGGCTGACTTCTTCGGCGGGCGAAGCCTGCGCAAGCCTGACTACATCGAGCGGGAAGAGCAGAAGCTCCTGGTGCAGTTCCTCAACGAGCGCATTGACGAAGACCAACGGCAGATGGACGTCCTGCGGCGCGAGCCTGTTGGCACTCAACCAGAACTGGGCCTGGAGGGAGTCGCCCCCAAGGGCGGGAGCAGGGCAGAAGAGGAAGCCGAGGCCCGACGGCAGGCGCGGATCAAGGCGCTAGACGACCGCCGCCAGGAATTGATCAAAGCCCGCACGCAACTGACCACCGGCCAGACGCCGCCCTTCTTCGTCTGGGAGGTGGGCTTCGGCGAGGTATTCGCCGAGAAGGGCGGCTTCGACATCTGCATCGGCAATCCGCCCTATGTGCGACAGGAGGAGATTGGCCCACCCACGGAGAACCCTGACGACTACGACGTGGACGAGTGGCGGAGCCTCAAGCAGGATTACAAAGACCGTCTGGCGCGGAGTGTACAGGCGTTGTGGGGCAGCGCGGCCAGGGTGGACCGCAAGAGTGACCTCTACGTCTACTTCTACTATGCTGGCCTCTCCCTGTTGCGGGAAGGCGGGGTGTTCTGCTTCATCAACTCCAACTCCTGGCTGGACGTGGGCTACGGGGCCAGGCTTCAGGACTTCCTGCTGCGGCAGATGCGGGTGCTGCAAGTCGTGGACAACCAGGCCGAGCGCTCCTTTGCTCAGGCCGACATCAACACCGTCATCGTCCTGCTCCAGCAGCCCAAAGCCGACGGATCTCAGTGGGAACACGTGGCGCGATTCACCGCCTACAGGAAACCATTTGAGGAAGTCCTTACTGTTCCCAACCTGCTGGCCATTGAGCGAGCCGCCGATGTAGCCCGCACCGACGACCTGCGGGTGTATCCCATCGCCCAGCGGGACTTGTTGCTGGACGGAGCCGAACTTCCCGAAGAGGCCGAGCAAGCGGCCATGGACTTCGCCGCCCTTGAGACCCTGAAATACCAGGGCGGCAAGTGGGGTGGCAAGTTCCTCCGCGCCCCGGACATCTTCTTCACCATCCTGGAGAAGGGCAAGGGGAAACTGGTGCGATTAGGCGAGATCGCCGAGGTCCGCCGTGGTTTCACCACGGGTGTCAATGAGTTCTTCTACCTGGAGCCTACGGGCCAACCTGCCCCCGAGGGGCTTGTGCATGTGCGCAACGGTGCGGGGTGGGAGGGCTATTTGGAGACCGAGTTCTTGAAGCCTGTCATCAAGAGCCCTCGAGAAGTGCGTCGCATCGTTGTTCGCCATGAAGACCTGCGCTACAAGGTCTTCATCTGTCGTAAGTCCAGGACCTACCTCAAGCGTGAGCGCCTTAACCATGCACTGGCCTACATCGAATGGGGGGAAAAGCAAGGGTATGATGAAAGACCCACCTGTTGGGGTAGAGCATACTGGTGGGATCTTGGCGAGCACACGTCGCCACCGATTGTCATGAATAAAGGGGTAAATGATCGACACTTCGTGACTCTCAACAGTGCCCGCGCCCTGTGCGACCAGCAAATCTACGAAGTGCGGGTGGATGAGGAAGATGTGATTGCATCCTTGCTAGGGGTTTTGAACTGGACTGGAATGGGCCTTTTCTACGAACTGATAGGGCGGCGCACCTTCGGAGAAGGCGTACTGTGGATTGCTATCTATGAAGCAGCGGCACTTTTGACGCTTGACACGTTTGGCTTGACCGAAAGACACCATAAGCGTCTCAAGAATTCCTTAGAACTTCTATCACAGCGGGAATTGAAGAGCATCTTCGAGGAACTCGGCCTTCCCAAGCCCAATCGGGATTACAGCAACATTGACCCCAACGACGTCTCGCTGGACAAGGTGCTGCCCGACCGGCGGGCGCTGGATGAAGTGGTGTTCGAGGCGCTGGGGCTGACGGAGGAGGAACAACTGGAGGTGTACCGGGCGGTGGTGGAGCTGGTGAAGATGCGGTTGAGCAAGGCGCAGTCGGTGCGGGGGCGGGGGTAGAGCTGGGTAGATTCACTGAACGGGGAGTTGAGGCTTTAGCCGGGAACCGCCTAAAGGCTCCACTCCCTCAGGAAGAAAAAGCTTTGAAACCGCCTGAAAGCTCTACTCCACGAAAGGGGGGCGAGGATTCAGCTAGAACCGCCTGAAGGCTCCACCAGTGTTAGGAAAGGCTCTACTCAGCATTAGGACAGGAGGCTTCAGCCGGTAGCATTGGAGGTGACTTATGGGGGATCATCACCCACCTCACATCTTCTTGGATGACACCTGGTATTTCATCAGCAGCTCTACTTTGAACCACGCACGCTTCCTGGCCTCGCCCCGCGCCAAGGCCTTGCTGCGCGATCAACTCAAAGAGCTGATCGTCGAATTCGGCATTGTTCTACGAGCCTGGGTCATCCTGGACGATCACTACCATCTCTTGCTCAAGACCCGCGTGGGCAAGGACCTGTCCCGCTTCTTCGGTCGCCTGCACGGAGCCACATCTCGCCAGCTTAACCTGTGGGACGACACAGTGGGCCGCCAGGTGTGGCACAACTACTGGGACACCTGCATCCGTACCGAAGCCAGCCTCTGGGCGCACTTCAACTACACCCACAACAACCCCGTCAAACACGGCTACGTAGCCTACCCGAGAGATTGGGAATTCTCCAGCTACGGCTACTACTTGCGGGAGAAAGGCGAGGAGTGGCTAGCCGATTGTTGGGAGCGATATCCGGTGATAGACTACGTTGAGGGAGATGACCTCGGTGGGCCAAAGGAACCGCCTGAAGGCTCTACTCCCCTTAAACCTTAAAGTAAAGGCTTCAGCCAAAAGCCGCCTAAAGGCTCCACATTGGTGACGGGAGTCGAGGCTTTAGCCGGAGAAAGGGGCGATTCTATGTCCGACAAAACCGACGTTCTGGCAGCCATCGAGATGCTGCTGGAGGAAATCGAAACAGTCATCGAAACATTCAACAGCGAAGGAAGTGCCGCCTTCGCTTCAGGCAAGCACAAAGAGGCAAAGCCTATGAAGCAACCTTATGACCCTATAACACACGTTCAAAATTTGCCATTTCATTGTGAGACTGATGCATAGAGCTTCCAAAGAGTCCCATTTCAGCAAAAGAGTGGGCAGTACAATCCATCGGGGCCAAGTAGGAGTATGCCATGAGTACCAGCCAACCTTTTACACTTCCAGACTTGATAGATAATAGCACGCCAGACCGCACCCTGAGCCATATCCTCAATCAGCTCCTGGCAACGGGACCCGCGGTCCACATCGCCACCGGCTTCTTCAACCTGGGCGGCTATGCCTTACTGCGCGACGGCCTGCAGCGGGCGTCACGGGTGCGCATCCTGCTGGGCAAAGAGCCGGCCACCACAGAGGCAAGCCCCGATGCGCCGCCCCTGGTGGAGGAACTGACCGAGGCAGTCGAAGCTGACCTGCACGAGGCGATGGCCACCGGCCATCGCACCGACCACAACCGCGTGCGCGACTTCTTAGCATTTCTGCAACAGCCCCAGGTGGAAGTCCGCCTCTATCCCCGCCACTTCTTCCACGCCAAGGCCTACATCCTCGACGGCGTGCCCCCCTTCGGCACCATCGCCATCGTCGGCTCGTCCAACTTCACCACGGCCGGGCTCACCAGCAACACCGAGCTCAACATGGCCCAGAAGCAAGCCGCCGTCGCCTGCGAGTTCGCCACCTGGTTTGACCGCTTCTGGGCCGAGGCCGAGGATTACAAGTCGGCGCTGATTGAACTCTACACCCGGGCCACGGCCTTGCATCCACCCTATCTCATCTATATCAAGGCCCTCTACGAAGCCTTGTCCGACCGGCTGGGCGGCGACCTGGCTCCCACCGACGAGCGCCCTAGCCCCATCCTGCTGGCCGACTTCCAGCACGACGGCTATCTCACGGCCAAAGACATCCTGGAGACTTACGGCGGCGTCCTCATCGCCGACCCGGTAGGCTATGGCAAGACCTATCTCGCCCTGCGATTACTGGACGACTACGCCTACCAGTTGCGGCAGAAAGCCCTGGTCGTCTGCCCGGCCCAACTGCGGGACATCTGGTGGAAACCGAAGCTCGACGTTTATCGCATCTATGCCCACGTGGAATCGCAGGAGCGGGTCAGCCAGCGCGACTTCCCTGTAGAAAGCTACGCCGACGCCGACCTGGTCATCGTGGACGAATCGCACAACTTCCGCAACCCCTCGGCCAACCGCTACGATAACCTGGCCCGGCTGCTGCGCACAGACCAGCGCAAGAAGCTGGTCCTGATGACCGCCACGCCCATCAACACCAGCGTCTTCGACCTCTACCAGCAGGTGCGGCTGATCACCGGCGACCGGGACGACTACCTGACTGGCGTGGGCATCTCCAGCCTGCGCGGCTACTTCGTCCAGGCCGAACAGAACCGGGAGACGCTCCACGACCTGCTGGAGGCCATCGCCGTGCGGCGCAGTCGAGAGTTCATCCGTCGCAACTACCCCGAAGCGGAGATAGATGGCCAGCGCCTCCACTTCCCTGAGCGCCAGCTTCACACCGTGCATTACAACCTGGAAGCGACCTACGAAGAGCTCTACGCCGAGGTCGCTCAGCTTATTGAGGGACTACGGCTAGCCCCCTATCACCTGGACTTCTATCGCAAGGGCCTGCCGGGAGAGCGATTGGGGCTGTGGGAGAGATTGAACGAGATTCTCCAGGAGACAGGTCTACCCCAAGAGCAGGCCCAGGCCCTGGCTATGACCCTGGGCCGTCAGGCGTCGCTGGTGCAGATCCTCAAGACACTCTACCTGAAGCGACTGGAATCCTCAGTAGCCGCACTGCGGATCAGCCTGGAGCGGCAAAGACGTTTCCAACATCGGTTCCTGGAACAACTACGGGCCGGCCGTTTACTGGATTCGAGCTCTTTTCGCCACCTAGAGAGCATCGTCAGGCGCATGGCTGGCGAGGACACAGACGTAGAGTGGGAGGAGGCCGATGAGGAGCTCCAAACCCTCATCGCCGAAGTCCTGGCCGAGCTGCCCGAGATAGACCTACGCGGTTACGACTTGGCCGCCATCGAAATGGCGGTGACCAACGATATCGAAGCCTTGGGGGAGGTGTGCCGCAAGCTGGAACCGCTGACAGCGGCCAAGGACGACAAGCTGGCAGCCCTCAAGGCACTATTGACCGGGGAACTGCACGGGCGGAAGGTGGTCGTCTTCACCTACTTCAAGGACACGGCTCGTTACCTGTACCGGGAACTGCGCAAAGACGCGGATTTCCTGCGATCATTGGGCCACACGCGGCTGAGCATCACCGACGGTGGGATCAAGCCCCAGGAACGCAAGGATCGCATCATCCGCTTCGCCCCCAAAGCTCACGAGCACGAGGACATACGGGGCACTGAACGGGAAATTGACTTGCTTATCAGCACCGATGTCCTCTCCGAGGGCCAGAACCTGCAGGACGCCGACACGGTGGTCAATTATGATCTCCACTGGAACCCGGTGCGCATGGTACAGCGGGCGGGTCGTATAGACCGCATCGGCTCCGAGTACTACGTGGTATACAGCTACAACTTTATTCCCGAAGATGCTCTAGAATCCCTGATCAGGCTGATGCAGCGGCTGCGCGAACGATTGGAGGCCATCAACCGGGCTGGCCTGCTGGATGCGCCCGTGATGGGGGAACTGCCCACCCCACAGGACTTCAACGCCTTGCGCCGCATCGCCCAGGCAGATCAGACCATCTGGAGTGAGTTGGAGTCCTTTTCCGAGCTCGATTTCGGCGAGTTCTTGCAACAGGAACTGTTGGACTTTTTGAAGCGAGTGGGCGAGGAAAAGCTCAAGGCGCTGCCGCCTGGCGTGGGCACAGGAAAGAAAGCACCTGATGGACGGCAGGGACTATTCGTGCATCTCAAAGGGGGCAGCCAGCACTTCTGGCTGTTCTACGACCTGACCACGCGTCGCTTTTTGGAGCGCAAGTTAGAGGTCATCCGGCTGGTGCGCTGCTCAGAGAGCGAGCCGGCTGTCGAGCCAGACTTCGATGTCTACCCAATCATTGAGCAGGTCAGGCGGCACGTAGTGGGCCGACTGAGACAGGCACAGGTCAAGGTTCCCAGGCTCAAAGCACCGCAAAATCACATCTTGAACTGGCTAAAGACCCAACGAAGGAACGAAGTTATTGAAGAATTACTGGCCTACTTCGCGGAACCGCTCCCTGACCCATACCTGCGACGGCTGCGTAGGGTCTGGCAGGAGAACCGACATAGTGGACCGGCACTTTTCGACATGCTGAGGGCTTTCGCTTGTGACAATCCCGTGAGCCGACCAGAACGACCGGAGGTGCCGGAACTGAGCGAGGATGACCTCTCATTGGTTTGCTACATGGCCCTGGTGTGAGCTCCCCCAGGCCATGACTCCCAACCCATCGGCAAAATCGTGAGTTACAAACTCTTACAATTGATTACGATTTAACCAGGCGTTGCTGCACTTCTTGGATAGCCAAGACTACTTGCTGGTGACAGTGGTCATTGATAAGAAGAGCCATATCGAACGCTATGGAGCAGCAGCTTATCATCCTTATCACTACTGTCTCGCAGTCTTGTTAGAGCGCTACTGTGGCTTCCTGAACCATTTTCACGCTCAGGGCGATGTGATGGCTGAGAGCCGGGGGAGGAGAGAGGACCAGCAACTCAGAGCAGCTTATCACCGAGTCTATGAGAACGGCACCTACTTTCACGAAGCGGAGTTCTTCCAGCGGGTGCTGACCAGCAAGGAGATTAAGCTCAAACCCAAGTCAGCCAATAGCGCTGGGCTGCAACTGGCAGACCTGCTAGCGTACCCATGCAAACAGGAGATTCTCGCTGCTGAGAGGAAGATCGAGGATCCAGGGGATGTTTTTGGAAAAGAAGTAGGTCGCCGTATTGAAGCGAAATACAATCGGCATTACCTTGATGGTCGCGTTTGGGGATACGGTAAAGTGCTCTTGGAATAGAACCATAAAAGGGGCGAAAAATGGAGAAAGCCAGGAGTAACCCGGCTTTCCCCACGCTGGCCCTTCACGGGCCATCCACCTCCAGCTATCTGGATTGCTTAGATTGTAGCACACTTTGAAACTTCTGTCAAATTTCAACTCAGTAAAGTGAAATGACCCATTTCAAACCCGCCTACCTCAACCTCCTCCGCTCCGGCGAGCTGAAGGAGCGGGTGAAGGAGGCGTATAAGCGGCTGGAGGGGTGCGATGTCTGCCCCAGGGAGTGCGGGGTGAACCGCAGGGAAAGCGCCAAGGGTGCGGTGTGCCGCACGGGGGAGCTAGCCTTTGTCTCCAGTTACAACGCCCACTTCGGGGAGGAAGCGCCCCTGGTCGGGCGGGGCGGCTCGGGGACGATTTTCTTTGCCTGGTGCAACCTGAACTGCCAGTACTGCCAGAACTACGAGATCAGCCAACTGGGCCACGGGCGAGAGGTGGAACCTGAGGATCTGGCCGCCATGATGCTGCACTTGCAGGATACGGGCTGCCACAACGTCAACTTCGTCTCCCCTACCCACGTGGTGCCGCAGATCCTGGCCGGGCTGCTCATCGCCGCCGAGGCCGGCCTGCACCTGCCGCTGGTCTACAACAGCGGCGGCTACGATTCGCTGAAAACTCTGGCCCTGCTGAACGGCATCGTGGACATCTACATGCCGGACATGAAGTACGCCGACGCCGATATCGCTCTCCGCTACTCGAAGATAAAGAACTATCCGGCCATCAACCAGGCGGCGGTGAAGGAGATGCACCGCCAGGTGGGGGATCTGGTCCTGGACGAGCGAGGGGTGGCTTTGCGCGGACTGCTGGTGCGCCACCTGGTGCTGCCGGAGGGGCTGGCCGGCACCGCTGAGGTCGTCAAGTTCCTGGCCCAGGAGGTCTCGACCAATACTTATCTTAATGTGATGGACCAGTACCGGCCGTGCTACAAGGCCCACGAATTGCCTCCCCTGAACCGCCGCCTCACCTCCGAAGAGTACGCCGAGGCGGTGCGCCTGGCCCACGAAGCAGGGCTCAATCGGCTGGACGAGCGGAGGGCCAGGTTGATCTGGCTGTGGAGATAAGATGAGCCTGAGAAAGAACCCTGAGAGAGTAGCCTGGATAATCCTCTCCATCGCCTTCGTCGCCTTCTGTTTCCTGGCGGTGAGCATCCCTCTTGGCATCCGCTGGTACATTATCAATGCCACCCAGGTGCACAAGACGTCCCTCGCCGCCATCAGAGGCACTGTTCAGGTGCAGGAGCCGGATGTGAATAAACCCTTCGCTTTCACAGGCAGCAAGGATGACGTGCCGGAGGGATCCATTATCACCACCGATGCCACCTCCCAGGCCTTCCTGGAGTTTTTCGAAGACAGCACCCTGCAACTCTACAACAACAGCCAGGTGATCATCCAAAAGACACAGTCGCCTAGATTTGACCTCAGCCCCAGGCCCGATACCATCGCCCTGGAAGTGACCGGGGGAAGAGTCAGGATCGGCGTGGCGCCATCAATGCAATCCGACCTGCACTTCCAGGTGCAATCGCCCCACGTTGCTGTCGAATTGAAGGAAGATGGCAGCTACTCGATAGAAGTGACCAGTGAGGAATCCCAGTTGACCGTGAGCCGCGGCCAGGCGAAGGTCACCGCTATGGGGAAGACGGTGGAGTTGGGGCGGGGAGAGAGGACAACGGTGGAAATCGGCAGAGAGCCCCTGGGCCCCCTGCCACCGGAGCGAAACCTCATCGTAAACGGTGACTTCAGAGAGTCCCTGGAAAAGGGGTGGTTTCCCTACAGCGACCGGGATGACCCCAATGAGGCCCACGGCCGGGTGGAGATCGTCACCAGCGGCGCTCGCCAGGCAGTGCTCTTCCAGCGCCTGGGGGGGAACATCTACCGTGGCGATACAGGTATCATCCAGGCCATAAACAGGGACGTTCGCGACTACAGAGTCGTGGAGCTTCGCCTCTCGGTCATGCTCCTCTACCAAAGCCTATCCGGCGGCGGAGTATTACACTCCGAGTACCCCATCATGGTCCGCCTGGACTACAAAGATGCCTACGGAAACCCTAACCACTGGGTTCAGGGCTTCTATTACGAAAACCCTGCTAATTATCCCATCAGCGATGGCCTGGAAATTCCTCGCAACGTCTGGTACTCTTACGAGTCGGGCAACTTGATGGAAATCCTGGGGGACGTCAAGCCCGCCGACCTTACTTCCATAAGAATCTACGCCTCAGGCCACGACTACCAGAGCATGGTCACTGAGGTGGAGCTGCTGGCCAAGGAATGATTCCGTGAAACGTGATGGGTGAAACGGGAGATCACGCATCACGTTCTCACGTTTCACGTAGTTGCTTCACGTACAGCGCTCGGATGTGGTTGAAGATGGCAATGAGAGGCGGACTGGCGTAGTCGGGGTAGGTCCAGGGCCAGGCGCGGAAGGTGCCATCGCCAAAGTACAGCGTCACCTCGGCGTAGATGCCCTGGCCCAGATAGATGCGGTGAGCGTGATCCTTGGTGGTGGCCAAGACCAGCCTGGAGTGGGAAACGTAGCCAGGGTCAATGTTGATCTGCCGCTTCCCCTCCACCGCCCATTCCATTCCTTTCGCTCCGCTCAGGACAAGCTCCAGAGCGTTAGTCTGCAGCTTGATTTCCGCCAGCTTGCCTGGATGCACGAGCTCCTCGAAAGCCACGAACTGCCGCCTCAGGTTCTCCCCGAACTCCGCTGCGTAGTAGGACGTATGATCAAAAGGCAAGAGCTCGCTCTCGTAGTCAAGGGGGCCAAACTCCTGGCTCAGCCGGACCTTGGCCTCCTCCAGAAGCTCCCTCCTGGCGGTAAACATGCTGGCTATCAGTTTCACCGGCAAAGGTTCCTTAATCTTCCCCATCACTCAACGCCCCATTCCCTTGTCCCTCGTCCCTTGTCCCTCGTCCCTCGTCCCTCGTCACCATCCCCCATCTTCTCCACGATGGCCCTCAGCTTCGGCAAACTAGCCTTGGTCAACGGGTCGGGCGGCAGGTAAGGACAGGAGCAAGCTTCACGGGTGGAGATCTCGAAGGTGCCAATGCGCCGCGCCAGGGCGGTAATCTCTGTCTTGTCCAGGCCGATGAGGGGGCGCAGGATGGGCTTCTCGATGCCGTAGGAGATGACCTCCAGGTTGTCCAGGGTCTGGCTGGCCACCTGGCCCAGGGAGTCGCCGGTGACCAGGGCCTTGGCCTTGTGCTGGTCGGCGATCTCACACGCCTTTTGGAGCAGGGCCCGCTTGCAGAAGATGCAGGCCCAGCGCTCAGCACCGAGGCGACGAAGCTTCTCGTAGGTCTCGTCAAATACCTCCCGGTGATCCAGCACGATGGGGCGGATGTCCCAACCGTAGGCGTAACGAGACAAGACCTGGCAGTTGTCCATGAACTTGGCCAACTCCACCTCGCTCTGGCGAAAGTGGATGGGGATCACCCCGCACCCCCGCCTCATGATCAGCCAGGCGGCCACCGGCGAGTCAATGCCGCCAGACATCAGGGCCACCGCCCGGCCCTCGCTGCCCAGGGGCAATCCCCCGTGCCCGGCCACGGTCTGACCGAAGACCAGCGCGTGGTCTTGGCGCACCTCCACGCCAATGGTGAGGTCAGCCGCGTCGGAGAGGTCCACCTGCGCCCCGGTCGCTCCCTGGACGTGAGCGCCGACCAAGCGGTTGATCGCCGGCGAGGTCAGGGAGAAAGCCTTATCGGCGCGGCGGCTCTTCACCCGAAAGGTTCGCGTCTCGTCCAGGCCGACTACCTCGGCCACCCTCAGGGCCTCAGCCATGATGACCTCGATGTCGGCCGCAACTTCCTGGGCCGGGCTCAGAGAGACGATGCCGAAGACATCCCGCAGCTTCTCGACGGCCCGCTCCACTTCCTCGACCTGCACGTAGACCCGCTGCCCGACGCTGTGCACCTCGCCCACCAGGTCATGCTTTTTCAGGCAGTCCCTGACGTTCTTGCGCAGCCGCTTGACGAAATACCACCTGTTCCCACCCTTCAAGCCGATCTCGCCGTAGCGAATCACGATCAGACCCATGATTTCACCTCACCAGAAACCCCCTGGAGTGCGGACGCAAGTCCGCCCCCACAGGCTCGCGCCTGCACTCCGACCATATCCTCTCTATCATAGCACACAATGCCTCGGCAGTCAAAGAACGCGGATGGGCAGGATTGGCGGATCATCCTGATCAGTAAATCCCGCCGATCCGCTGTTCTAAACCCAAAACGGGGCTGAGATTTCATCTCAACCCCGCATCTGTAGGGGCAACCCTCGCGGTTGCCCTCGCTTAGGGTCTGTAAAGAAATAAGTTCCCCCATTGGTGTCATTGCGAGGAGCGTTTTTTTGCGACGAAGCAATCTCCTTGCTGAACAAAGGTGGGGATTGCTTCGCAAAAAGCGCTCGCAATGACATCGTGTCGGGAAGTTATTCTTTGACGAACCCTTGGCGATCAAATCGGGTAAGGGCAAGCCTTACCCCTACGTGATGGCCTCTCGCCCCCGCAGGTCGCGGAAAAACTGGCCCACGTCGCCCTTCTCCCAAACGACCAGCAGCGGTACGGCGGTGAAGATGGACGAATAGGTGCCACTGAGCATCCCCACCAACAACGTGGCAATGAATTGCTTCATGGTCGCCCCCCCGAAGAGGAGAATGGCAACCATCACGAAGATGGCATTGAGCTGGGTGGCCAGGGAGCGGTGAATGGTCTCCAGGATGCTGCGGTTGACGATCGTCTCAAAGGGCTCGCCCCGCCGCTTGGGGATGTTCTCGCGGATGCGGTCGAAGACCACGATGGTATCTTGCACCGAGAAGCCGATGACGGTGAGGATGGCGGTCAGGAAAAGGGAGTCCACCTGCCAGCCCTGGAAGAGGCCCATGATGGAGAAAAAGCCCATAGCTACCAGGAAGTCGTGAATAAGAGCCGCGATGGCGCAGGTGCCGTAACGAAAGGCATTGGGCACCCGTCGAAAAGCCAACACGATGAAGCCCAGGATGACGACAGCGGCTGTGGCCACCGCGAAGGTCGCCGCCCTGGTCACCTCACCGCCGATGGTGGGGCCCACCGATTCGAACCGCAGCTCCTCCAGCGGCCCGTATTTATCCTCCAGCACGGATTCGATTTCCATTTTGACTTCGGAGTCGAGGAAATCAGAGCGGATGAGGACCGTGCGCCCATCGGCCGTGGTCTGCACCATCGTGTCTACGTAGCCCCTATCTACGAACACCTGGCGCACCTCTCCTGGTTGAACGGGCTGCTGGAACTCCAGCTCCAGGAACGCGCCGCCCGTGAAATCAATGCTCAGACTCACCGGCGTGCCAAAGCGCACGGTGGAGTAGATCATGGCCATCAAACCAGCCACAATGACCAGAGTCGAGATAAGGAAGTACCAACGACGTTTCTCAATTATGTTGAACATAAGCCCCCTTTGGAAATTGGAAGTTAGATATTGGATGTTGGAAATTGGACAACCTGCCTACTTCCAACCTCTAATCTCCAACCTCCAACCTCTAATTTCTAAATCCCCAAAAGCCACTTGCGGTCCCCCAGCCGCTCGCCGAATACGTCGAAGACGAAGCGGAGGAAGGTGCGGGTGACGACGACCGCGGTGAACATGCTGATCAACACACCGATGAACAGGGTGATGGCGAAACCTTTGACCGCGCTGGCCCCGAAATTGGACCCAAACCAGTAGAGTATGACGCAGGTGATGAGGGTGGAAAGTTCCGAGTCGCGGATGGACGTCCAGGCTCGATCGAAGCCAGCATTGATGGCCGTTCCCAGGCTCCGCCCCCACCGCAGCTCCTCCTTCATGCGCTCGAAGATCAGGATGTTGGCATCAACGGCCATACCTGTGGAGAGGAGAAAGCCGGTGATGCCCGGCAGGGTCAGGGTGACCGGAATCAGCTTGAAAAGCGCGAAGTTCAGCAAGGCGTAGATGATGAGCGCCAGATCGGCCAGAACGCCGGGCAGACGATAGTAGATCATCATGAACAGGAGAACAACGGCCACACCTATAGCGCCAGCCCTGACGCTCTTCTGCACCGAGTCCTGCCCCAGGGTCGGGCCAATGGAGCGGGTTGTCTCCACTCTCAGGGGAACCGGCAAAGCGCCGTAACGCAACTGGATAGCCAGACTCCGCGCTTCCTCCAGAGTAAACTCGCCCGTAATCCGCGCCTGCCCTTCGGTGATGGCGGTTTGAATGCGTGGACAGGAGATGACTCGCTTGTCCAGCACAATGCACAGGAACCTTCCCACGTTCTGGCTGGTGAAGGCGGCAAAAGTATCGGCTCCCGCGGCCTTCAAGGAGAACTGGATCTCCGGCTTGCCATACTGATCCAGCGCCACGTTGATCGTATCCAACTCCTTGCCCGTCATCACTGTGTCGTAAACCTGTTCCGGAGAAGCTGGCACGGTAGGGGTTAAAGCGGCCGTGTCCGCGATCTCCGCTGTGGGAGTCATTTCTTCGGCAGGGGCGACCGAACTCCCGAAGGTAGTTGCTACCACCGTGTCCGGCGGCAAGAAGGTATTGCCCGCGTTCACGAACTCCAGCAGCCCTGTCTCACGGATGGTGGCAATAGCCAGCTCAGGATCCTTCACCCCCGGCAGCTCGACGATGATCCGCCGCTCGCCCTGCGATTGGACCAGGGGCTCGGTCACGCCCAGGGCATCCACGCGGTTCTTGACGATGACCGTGGCCGCCTCCATAGCGCCGGGCTCAATCTCCTGACCCGCTGGCAGGTCCGCCTCCAGGAGCACCTGCATTCCCCCTTGCAGGTCCAGCCCCTGGTGAACCCTGATGTCTCTATCAATGTTGATGGGGCCCAGGTTAATGCGAATGCCCGGGTTGTCCGGCCAATTCACCCAGATGGCCGCCAAGGTCAGGATGATAATCCCTGTTAATAAGCCAACGTTTCTCTCCCTCAAATTTAACTCTCCTCCCTTCACCCCGACAAACTCAGTAGATCCAAAATTGCTCCAGGGGGATTGCCAAATCCCCGCTTTTGGCCTGGATCTGACGATCCAGACCGAGCAAAAATGGATCTACTGAAACTCAGACTGTGGTAGCAAACGAGGTAGATTATAACCCATCGTCATCCATCTGTCAAATCCTCAACAGGTCAAATGTAGCGCAGCCACGACTTTCTCCCCAGAGCGACAGAGCCGATTGAAGGTCTGGCAGGCTTCGGCTGTCCTCTCGACCATCAACTTGATGCCCTGCTGCTCCAGGTACTCCGCCGTCTGCGGCGGCACCCTCATCAAGCCCGCTTGTCCCGTGCCTACCACCAGCACTGCCGGCTTCCCTTGAATTACCTCCCACAGGTCGGCCGGGCATAGCTCGTGGCCCTCGTTGCGCCACCAGCCATCCTGGACGCGGTCGGGAAAAACGATGACATCGGAGGTGTAAGCTCTACCGTCAATTACGATCCGTCCGAAGCGGTAATCCTCAATGTTCATGGTGTTGCACCTGCAATCGCTGACAAACCACTTAAGGAATTCGAGGGAACCGCACCCTTCAAGAAATCAAGCGCTATCTCCAAGACTTCCTCTTCGCTCAACCCATCGGTTTGAATGTAGAGATGGCAGTGCTGGCGAGCATGGGCGAGGCGGCGGTTCAGCTTGGCCAGGTACTCCTCGCTCCAATCAGCGGAGCGTCGCTCGGCGATAGCCGCGAGGCTGGCGTCCAGATAGATCAGGACATCCGGCTGGGAGATCTTCTGCCACATCGTCGGCGCGTAGGAGTGTTCCTGAGTACACTCGCGAGCCTCGTAGCCCAAATGTCGAAGGCGCTCAGCCAGAGCTGTCTTTCCTGAGGCACAAGGGCCTACTACCGCAATGCGCATCGGCCATCGTTGCACCTTAAAGCTACCCCTTACGAACGAGAGGCAGGTAAAGGATGTAGAAAGACGTGACGGTACGAGCCCACACCCCATCGGTGGTGCCAGCATAGAGCACCTGGCAATCGCCCTCTCCCTCAGGAGTAAAAAGGGTCAGGGAATAGACAAAACTAGCACCACCTGCCAGGCCGGGCATTCTATACCAATTGTGGCCACCATCGTGACTGGCCCAAACCCCACCCCCGTATGTTCCGGCATAGACGAACTCAGGATTGCGAGAGTTGATAGCGATGGCCAGGACCTTATGCCCGTCCAATCCACTTAAAAGCCACGAGACCCCGCCATTGGTGCTCTTGAAAATCCCGTAGGATTCTGTACCGGCATAGATGATCCGGCTGTCAGCGGGATGGAAGGCCAGTGCCCGAACGGTCATCAAGGACAGGCCGCTCGATGACCAGCCAATGCCACCGTCGGTCGTCCGATAGACCCCTTTATCCTTCGTGCCCACGAAAGCGGTTCGGCTGTCCTGGGGATCAACGATCAGGGTGTAAAATCTCTCCGTGCCAATCCCAGTGCCTCCAGCGAGGTCCCAATTTGTTCCGTCAATACTGATGTAAATGCCTCCTCCCGCACCAGCGTAGGCATAGATGGGATCGGCCGTGGAAGTGACGGCCACGGACCAGACATCCCTGCCCTCCAGGCCCATTGTGGCCGTCCAAACAGCGCCGCCACTGTCACTCCTTTTGATGCCATTCCCTATTGTCCCCGCGAAGACGATGGTGTCAGGGCTAGCGGGATCAATAGCCAGGGCAGCGATCTCGAGGGGAGCCATCAAAGAAGTCGGACTCCAGGAATTCGTGCCGCTGGGAGTGATGTAGACGCCATCTCCCCACAGGCCGGCGTAGATCCTGGGACTCCCTGAATGGCTCGCCAGGGCATAGATGATAAGCTCACTCGTGCCTCCACCCTGCTCCCACCAACCAGAGGCACAATCAGACAAGGCGTACACTCTGCTTGCTGTTGCCCCTACCGGGTCTGTAGCTACGCGCTCCCCCGATGCGCCGTGCCCTGAGCGTGTCGAAGGGAGAAAGACAACCGCGAAGACTACCAAAGCCAGCGCCAGTTTCGAGAAGTTGCGTCCCACTTTTTCAGCTTCCCCTTTCTACTTTTTGTCGTTGAACCGAAGATTCTCAGCAAGGCGATCTACCTTATCAACGTCGGTGTCGGGCTGGGCGTGGGCGTGATGGTGGGAGTAGGAGTGCTCGTCGGCGTCGAGGTGGGTGAGGGTGTAGGCGTCGGGGCTCTGTCGAAAACCACACTTAATCCGTAGGCCTTGCTAGCGTCGAAGCGATTCTGGATACTGTACACCCTTACGTAGTACCTCCCCGTTTGCGCGGGATTGTGGCTAACAATGATCGTCCCTTCGCCGACCTGGTTCGCCATCGCGACCAGGCGGTTGTAATCAGCGTCGTAGAGATCGAGAGCATAGGTCACATTATCAGGGTCGGGGACAGTCAGCCTGGCCGTGATAGGGTACAACGTTTGGATGTTGAACCAGAAGTAGTCCAGATCGGTAGCCGGGTTTATGTAAGCATAGTACGACTCACTGGAGAATATCGGGTACGCAGTCGAGAAGGAGTTGTTGGGTTCATAGAGATCGAAGCCTGGGGTGGGCGATGGCATGGCAGTGAGAGTAGGCGTGGGAGTGGGCGTCGGGGTGATGGTCGGCGTAAGGGTGATGGTCGGCGTGGTCGTGGGCGTGGGCAAAACCTCCTTAACGGTGATCTTATACGTCTTGTCAGGGCCATACTGGTAGCGATTGTCAATGGACACCAGAGCAGTGCCATCCACGTCGGCCTGGAAGAGTATTTCCGAGGCCAGGTTCCCTGGCGCGATATCGTCGTTGGCACAATTGGGGGGACTACAGTAGCGGGCGATTTTCGGCTCCAGCCCGACAGAGATCATCGTATCCACACCCATAGCCAGATCGTGGGTATAGACGTGGTACCACCTTCCAGCTTTGACCGGGAACCACACCAGATCGAAATCGCCCTCAGGACAGAAGCTGCGGCTCTGGGTCTCGCCTATGGCGATGGGCTTTTGCTGTCCCAGGACGTCGTCAGGCTCGTACTGATCTCTGCACCCCGGCTCCAGTGGCGGAGGTCCTGCGGGCGGCGTGTTCGTCGCCGTCGGGGGGACGGGCGTTGGAATCGGTTGTGGCGTGTCCGTCGGCACGGGTGTAAACGTAGCGATAGGCACCTCCGGCGTGGGCGTAGCCGTGGGTGGCTCTGCCACGGGTGTAGCAGTGGGTTCCTCGAGTGTAGGCGTGGCAGTAGGCATCTCGGTCGGCACCTCGGTCGGCGTTGGTGTACTGGTGGCCGAGATGATCAACGGTGGCTCATCCATGGAAGAAACGTCATCACGACACGTCAAACAGGCCGTGCTCTCTTTCAGCTTGATGAGATCCACCTGCTCGGCAGGGATCTCGTACACGCTGGGCTGCCACCTTCCCTCGATCTCCTGGGTCTGGTGAGGATAGAACACGTAGTAATTGCCATCTCTGGCCAGCAGGAGATACAAGCAAAACTGCCTTTCTGCTTCCCCTATCTGTAGCGAGGTTGTCTCCAGCAGCCCCTTCTCGTAGAGGCTGACCCGGGGAAGGGGGTCTCCGTAACACATGTCCTCCTGAGCACGCAGCCTTCCACCCTGAGTCAGAAAAGTGGGAATAGCAATGAGGATGACGGCCACTGCCAGCGCACCCAAACGCCGTTCCCAGCGGGTCAGAGGCTGAAATTGGCCAAAAATGCTGGCCCTCTTGAGAAAAGCCAGGACATCCTCCAGCCAGGGAAACGGGGAGCTCACCTTCTGCAGCCCCTGGCAGAAAAGCCGGTAGAGAATCCACAACGGAACCAGAAAGACCGCCAAAAAAGCGACGAACAGCGTCCTCTCGACGACAGAGGAATCAAAGAGGAACCCTTTGAAGATCCGCAAGCCTTCCTTCGCTGGAATCCCCTCCCTGATGAGCCAGCCACCAAGGGAGATGAGGCGGGGGAAGATCAGGGCCAAACCCGCCAGGCAGACCAAAAGGAGTATCACTATCGCACCTCGGCGAATCCAGGAAATCCCCAACTCCGGGATGACGCGGGCGCCCAGATAGGCGAATACCAGGAAGGCGAAAGCGATGACGCCTACCATCAACAGGACGTAGAGGGAGAACACGAGCAACGTCAGGAGGAACCCCAGGCTAAGCCCGAGCACCCGCCCGCCTCCGAGGAGGTAATCCATGGACAGCAGGTTGAGATCGAAGCCCCAGGAGAGGCCGAACTCGTCGAAGTAGGCGGCTTTGTAGAGCCATCCCCAAACGCAAAACAGGTCTGCCACAGCCAGGGCAAATATCACCATAGCCAGGGTGGTCAGTATTCTCGACCTCTGCTGCGGGGAAATGAGAGGTGGCTCCGTTCCCCTCGCTCCCTCGGTCAGTTCCATTACCGTGAAATCAGCCCCAGCCAGGTCAGCGCCGTCCATTTTGGTGCCATCGAGTTGCGCCCCTTGCAGGCTGGCACTCCTCATGTCTGCCCAGCGCAGGTCCGCCCGGCAGAGATCAGCCCAGCGAAGATCAGCCCCCTGCAAGACAGCCCGCGAGAGGTCTGCTCCCTGCAGATTCGCCCCCCGCAAGTCGGCCTTTCGAAGATTGGCCCTGGCCAGTACGACGCCATGCAGATCAACCCCGCTGAGGTCAATCCCCGCCAGGTGCTGGCCCGATAGATCCAGGCCCTCTGGGCCACCCCCTTCCGCGATCCGCTTTAGTATAACTTCTTTTCCTAATGCCATTTCTCTCTCTTTTCACGGCGTTACTCTGCCTACGTAATTAGGCTAATTATGTCACTTTTCGGCCAATTTGTCAATTGGGAAGCTGACCGTCATCCGCCGCACACTGTCCTCTCGCAACCTGGGCACGATGGCGATCACCAGAACGCTTATGTCATCGGAGGGCCGCCCCCGATCCAGCTCTACGGCCCGTTCCAGGATGTCGTCAGCCATAGCCTGGGCAGCCCTTTCCCCACCAGCCAGAAAGTCGGAGACCAGTTGAACCATATCCAGCCGCTCCCCGTAGCGCTGCCCGGCGGCCAGCACCCCGTCGGTGAAAACGACCAGCCAGGTGTGAGGAGCAATGGGCAGTTCGGTGATGACCGGTTTGGTCCCAGGGTAAATGCCGATCGGCTGGCTGGGCTCATTCAGGGCCCACGTTCCATGCTGGTCAGCAATGATGACCGGGCAGTGGCTATTCCGTGAGATGACCAGGGTCCTGGTGACCAGGTCCACCGAGACGATGTTCAGCGTGGCCGAGACCTTGCCTCCACGATTAGCGTAGAGATAATCGTGGGCCGCTCGCGCTGCCGCGCCATCTCGAACCCCCTCGGCCAGGAGCGAGATGGCCTTGCGAGCCACCAGGTTGCTGATAGCCTTGGCTGCCCGGCCCGAGCGTTGCCCGTCGGCCAGCACCAGGGAGAGCCCGCCGTGGGGCCGCTCGATGATCTCCAGCGTATCGCCGCTTTCGCTGGTGGCGTATTTGTGCACTTTAGCTACGGCTGCTTGGATCTCCATGGTGTCCTGGGATATTATAACCCATCACTGAGTTTAGGTCAAAATAGGCGAAATCTCGTTTCTCAGTGGATTCTCTCCACCACGTAGTCGGCCAGGGAGCACAGCAGTTGGCGCCAGGCGTTGTCGGGCAGGGTGGCAAGTGCTCCCTGGCTCCGCCTGGCGTAGGCCCGTGCTTCTGCTAGCGAGGCCTCGATGGCTCCTGAGGAACGAATGGCCTCTATCGCGGCTTGCACGTGCTCGTCGTCCCACTGGCCGGATAGCACGGCATGGACAGGGCCGTTGTCCTCTACCCTCTCCAGGCAGTAGAGGACCGGCAGCGTGACCAGGCCCTGGCGGAAGTCGCTGCCGGCCGGCTTTCCCAACTGGGCCTCATCGCCGATGAAATCCAGCACGTCGTCCACGATCTGGAAAGCCATCCCTAACTCTCGGCCGAAACGACGCAAGGCTGCGATCTGCATGTCCCCCGCACCGGCCAGGATGCCTGCCATCTCCGTGGAGGCGGCGAAGAGCGAGGCCGTCTTGGCCTCGATGCTGCGGTAGTAGTTCTGGCGACTGTATCCTCCTGGCGCTACCAGCCGCCTTATCTCTCCGGCGCACAAAGTGCAGAGTGTTTCGCCGAAGACCTTGAAGATACGAGGATGTTCCAGCTCTGCAATCAGCGATATGGCCTGGCCCAGGAGGTAGTCGCCGGCCAGCACGGTCGCCCCCGCCGGCCAGATGGTGTGCAGCGTCTCACGGCCCCGTCGCAGAGGGGCCTCGTCCAGCAGGTCGTCGTGGATCAGCGTGGCGGTGTGCAGCATATCAACTGCGGCTGCCAGGCTGTAGAAAGGCTCAGTGGCAGGGGCAAACATCCGTCCGCTGAGGATCACCAACGCTGGCCGCAGACGTTTGCCGCCATCTAGCGAATAGCGTAGCCTCGAACGTATCGGTTCCTCGACTTTCGCCAGTGCTTCGTGTATCAGATACTCCACCCGCTCCATCTGCAGGCGAATGGGTTCCAACAAGGGAACGAGTTTCATCAGTCATCCACATGGATAAAGCAGGAGGGGTCCTCAGCCAGGTAATCGCCGCTGACGGCCAGGGTCCGCCCCCGACAGCCACCACACAGCCGCCTGTACTGGCACTGGCCGCAGCGCCCTTTCAGGCGTTCCTCTCGCTTTCGCAAATCCTCGAACATAGCGGCCGTAGCCCAGATTTCGGCGAACGGCGTCTCCCGCACGTTGCCACAGCTCACCTCGATGAAGGGGCAGGGCCAGACCTCGCCGTTGGGCTTGATGTAGACGAAGCCCCGTCCCGCCGAGCAGCCGTGGAACACCATCTCCGCCAGGCGCAGGAGCGGACCACTTTTGATGCCCGCCCGCTGCAGCAGGAAGGACCAGTACTGGGGCCCCGCCACCGGCTCCATGACCGCCCGGATGACGCTCTGGGCGCGGACCATAAAGCGAATCAACCGCTCGTTGGCCCCCAGGTCCAGGGCTGCGTCTTCGATGCCCCGGCCTCGCCCCACTGGCACCAGTTGGTACATGATGAGGATCGCCGTCCCCAGTTCATCCACCAGGTCCATCAGGGGGTCCAATTGATCCAGGTTGTATTCCATGGCCGTGATGTTGATGTGCAGCGGGATGCCGGCTCGCCGCAGGGCGTGTATCCCGCGCAGGGCGGCCTCGAAGGAGCCGGGCTGGCCGCGTACAAAATCGTGGGTTTCAGCATCGAAGCCGTCCAGGCTCACCGCACCGATGGCTACGCCGTAGCGGCGCAGGTCGCGGGCCACCGCGTCGTCAATGAGGGTAGCGTTGGTGGCCAGGGTATTGGTGAAGCCCAGGGCCTGGGTGTAGGCCAACAGCTCAAACAGGTCGTCGCGCACCAGCGGCTCGCCGCCGGTGAAGGCTACCATGCGAAACTCGCTCACCTCGGCCAGTTGATCGAACAGGCGTTTGGCCTCCCTGGTGGTCAGCTCGTCGGCCGCAGGCTGGCCGCCTGAGGCGTGGCAGTGGATGCAGCGCAGGTTGCAGGCGGCGGTCATCTCCCACACCGGGTGGGCCGGGAAGCCGATGCAGCCCTGGCCCCACGATCCAGCGGCGCCGGGGATGCACTTCACGCCGTAGGTGACGATCCAGCGCGGCAACTCCCGCCAGCGGGCGAGGGCACCCACGTACAGCGCGCTCCCCAGTTGTCGGAGGATCAGGCTGGGCGGCCACCAATAGGGGCGCACCTTCCGCCCTGGTCGTTCTCCCCACTCGCTCAACCACTTGCCCATATCACACAACCCAACCTCTTCTGTGTCATTGCGAGCGACCGCAGGGAGCGAAGCAATCCCCTACGTCGTAGGCTGGAGATTGCTTCGTCGCTTCGCTCCTCGCAATGACAGCTACGGTTAAGTCATCACCCCACAAGAAAGGCCAGGATGTAGGCCACCGTGGTGCCCAGGTTCACCACCAGGTTGGCGCCGCACAGCTTCTCCAGGGTGGCCCGATCCCGCCAGCGTCCGCCCAGCACCAGCACCACCAGGATCAGCGAGAGGGCCAGGATGGGCAGGTAGAACCACAGAACGCGCGTGGACACGCCACACCCCAGGGAGAGCAGCACGGCCACCCAACTCCCCAGGCTAGTGAGGCCATAAAGAAGAGAGGCCCGCTCTGGTCCCAGACGAACTGTTATGTTGGCCTTTCCCGCCTCCAGGTCGGCCGGATAGTCGGGGAATTCGTTGAGCAGGATGACGTTGAAGATGGTGAGGCCGATAGGCACCGCCAGCCAGTGAACAAGTGGCGCGATCTCCCCCACCTGCAAGTAGCAGCCCACCGCCACCGGCAGCCAGCCATAGCAGAACGCGATCCACAGCTCGCCCCACCCCCGGCTCACCCAACGCAGCGGTCTCGCCGAATAGAAGAACCCACCCAGCAGGCCTAAGATGGCGAAGGGGATGGTCCACGGTCCCGTTCCGTAGCCCAGTTGGAGGATCAGCGCCACCCCAATGGCCAACAGCAGACTGACCAACGAAGCCCACAGAGCAGCATGGCGGGGCAAAAGGCCGCGCAGCAACACCTGGGAGCCTCCAGAGAAGCGGCTGGGGCCCAGGCGGGCGGAGAGGGCATCCTCCACCACATCCCAGTATTCGTTGGCATAGTAGGTGGTCAGCATCACCAGCACCACGCCCAGTGTGCCCCAGGCGCAGACATCCCAGCGGAAAGCGCCTCCCAGTCGCCAGGCCAGCACCCCACCCAGGATGAACGGCAACACCCCCACGGAGTGAAATGGCAGCCGCGAAAGAGCCGCCCAGGCCGACAGTTGCTTACTGATCATGGAAGTATTCTCCATCCACTATGTCCAGACCTGACAGGTTTTGTCGGAAACCTGTCAGGTCTTGTTGCCTACCCCTATCTTTTCTGGTAAAATAGTCGCAGTTTCAAGGCGACAAGAGCGATCAATTATGCAGAGCACCGAGATATGAAACATCCGAGACAACTATGGAAAGATCTTGCCATGGAGTTCGCAGCCTTCTCTGTGCTAGTGATCTCCGTTTCACTGTTATGGAGGAATAACCCGCTGCTCTTCGTGGTCGCGCTGGTGGAGTGCCTGGCAGCCCTGATCCTTTGGCACGACCGGCTCGATGTGAGCTTCTTCCTGATCATCGCCGTGCTGGGATCGCTAGCCGAGGCGGTGTTCGTGCACTTTGGCGTCTGGCGCTATGCCAACCCCACCTTCCTGGGCATCCCCATTTGGTTCCCCCTGGCTTTCGGAACGACCGGCCTGATCGGGGGGCGATTGGCCCGAACCATCACCCAGATATGGGAAAGGAACAACTCAGGCCCTCTATGAGACCCCGTGAAGGGAAATTCGGGGGAACTCGGCGGAATTCAGGGAAGCTCTTGAGCCAGCAATCCGCTCACCAGGGCCAGCGCCTCCTCCCTCGTCCCCACCTCTTCCTCTGCCTGGGCCTCCCGTACCGCCTCCAGGAGCTCGCCAATCTGGGGCCCCTCCTCCAGGCCAAACTCCTCCATCAGGTCGTAGCCGTTGATCAGCCTGGGCGGGGAGATGACCTTCTGGTGGCGCTCATAGTAGTCAGTCAGCATCGAGGCCGCGAATTCCACTCGCCCCTGCCAGCGGGCTATCTGGAGATTGGGCCCCCAGGTCGCCAGGTGGTCGGCCAGGTAGAGAAGCAAGGTATCCACTCCGGCATCACCCGTGTCGCGGAAGAAGCGATAGACGGCCCGCCTGGTTACTACCTCCTGGTCAGCCAAAAGACAGGGGCGCATGTGGTTGGCCACGATGGTTCGGGCCAGGCTCACCTCGTTCCCAGCGAAGCGCAGGTGTCTGAAAATGGCTCCCACCACCTCCGCCCCCTCACCCTCATGGCCGTAGAAGTGTATGGCCCCGTCATCACCCACGCTTTTTGTGGCCGGCTTGCCCAAATCGTGCAGCAGGGCCACCAGCTTGAGCACCGTCAGGCGAGAGCGGTCGCCGGAGACAGGTTGCGACAGGTGGGCGCTGAGCTGAGAGGAGAAGGGGGACAGAAGGAGAGGGATCAGGGCCAACCCGCTACCTGCTACCTCTTTTCCCTCCAAGACCTCAGTTACTTCCTCCAGCCACCTCACCGCCTCCAGCGAGTGCTCGAACACATCCAGGTAGTGAGGCTCCGATTGTTCCGCGCCCTTCAGCCTTTCCACCTCAGGGATGATAGCTGTCAGGAGGCCAAACTCATCCAGGTAGCGCAGATTCTGTGCTGCTCCTGGTAGAGCCAGGATCTTGGCCAGCTCGTCGCGCACCCTCTCCGCCGAGACGTCGGCGATCGAGGGGACCGCTTGGCGGAGCAGCTCCTCGGTCCCCTGCTCGATGCTGGCCTCCATCTCAGCGGCCAGGCGCACTGCGCGCAAAGTGCGCAAGGGATCATCGTCAAACGCCGTCCCGGAAACAGCACGCACCAGACCTAACTGCAGGTCGCGCTGTCCGTCGTAGGGGTCTATGACGCGGAACTCCGTGTCCGCCACAGCAACAGCAATCGCATTGACGGTGAAGTCTCGCCTGGAGAGGTCAGTGATGATGTCATTGCCCTGCAGTCGGGCAAAATCAATGAACAGGCGCTGGCCGTCTTCCCCTCTGGTCACCACGCGACCCGTGCCGCGCTCCTGATCCAGGAGCACGAAAGCGCCCCCCATGCGATCTGCCACCTGGCGGGCCAGCTCCACGGCATCGCCCGCCACCGCGAAGTCAAAATCGTGGCTGGAGCGCCCCAGCAGCCAGTCGCGCACACAACCACCTACCAGATACGCTTTGATAGAACGCTGCCGCAGGAAGGCATAGACTTGTTCTAAAATTGACCCCTTGGGGGCGATTTCCAGGTTCAAGATCGTTTCTCCTGGCATGACGTTTGACGTTTCACGTTTGACGTTTCACTTTCCACAGGATCACCTTCACTGGAAACAAAAACGATCATCGGCTCCTCCCTGGGCCGGTTGCGCTTGGCCAGGCGGCGGGCTTCCTCGGGTGAGAGGCCCACCCCCGCCACTTGCCCCCGCACGATGGCGATCCACCGCCCGGCATAGGGAGCTAAATCCAGCCCATCGGTCAAAGCAGCCACTCCAACCAGCTCCAGACTAATCCTGAATCCCCCAGCAATTGTCTGTAATGATAAGCCAAAGCAGGTGTTTTGTCAAGATAGACCGGGGCAGCCCACAATGGCACTACCCTGCCCAGCGTGATTTGGGTGCGTTCAAAATGGGTTGGTAGGGGCGGGTCTTGCACCCGCCCAGGGCGACCGCAAGGGATCGCCCCTACAACTGGATTTGAATACACCCGCGTGATTTGCATGAGGGTGAGATTGGTGTATAATCCAGGTGGAGCAAACATGGCCTCAGACATCGAAGCGATCATCTTTGATTTTGGCGGGGTGATGGTGGACTTCAGCCAGATGGGCTCGCTCCAGGAACAGGAGGCCCGGCTGGGATTGCAACCCGGCAGCCTGGCTGAGATCCTGTGGCGATCGCCCGACTGGCGGCTGGCCGAAGTGGGAGCCATCACCGACGAGGAGTTCTGGCGGCGGACCGGCCCCCGACTGGGCTTTCACACGCCCGAAGCAATCCACGACTTTGTGCAGGCGCTGTTCCGTGACGCCAAGACCGACCTACGGATGGCCGACCTGGCGCGGCGGCTGCGGGGCCGGTATCGCACGGGCCTGCTGAGCAATGCCAGCGACATCCTGCCCCGCCTGTTGAGGGAACGCTACGGCCTGGACGGGCTGTTCGATGTGGAGGTGATCTCAGCGCTGGTGGGCCTGGCCAAGCCCGATCCGGCCATTTACCGGTTGGCGCTGGAACGCCTGGGCACGCGCCCCGAGGCAACGACTTTCGTGGACGACTACGAGCCGAACGTGAAGGCCGCGGCAGAACTGGGCATCCGGGCCATTCACTTTGTGGGGTATGAGGCCCTGATTCCAGTGCTGCAGCGACAAGGCGTGGTGCTGCCCTTTGACATAGACTCAGTAGATGGAAATTTGGGTTCGTAGTGACGACTTTAGTCGTCTAGTACGAGGAAAACGCGACTGAAGTCGCTACTACGAACCTCTATAGTGGTCAGATTTTCTATCTACTGAGGCTAACCGTCTCATGGGTCAGCCAAGCGAGTCCACGCACACGTTCGCATGGGGATGAAAAGTGAACAATCAGTTGTCGCAATCGCCCTGAGTGAAGAAAGGAACAGAAAATGAGCTGCCAGAAATTGCTACAATTAATGATTGGCCTAGCGGTAGTCGCATTGCTCTTGGTTGGGTGCGTTGCTCCTACAGCTCCGCTTACACCCGTTGTGATCACTGCTACAGCCACACCACAGCCCACGCCAGCTCCGCCTACAGCTACGCCTGTGCCACCGACAGCCACGCCACTTCCACCTACAGCTACGCCTGTGCCGCCAACGCCTACGCCAGTACCGCCGACGGCTACGCCTACACTCACTCCAACCACAACTACAGGAGAAGTGATGGGGGTGCTCGTAGACGAAGATACGGAGCAGCCGGTCGTGGGAGAGCGTCTTGGACTTGTAATAGCTGAACAGACCGCTGGCGGGGTCACACTCCGCTTTAGGGGAAGCGATGACCCAAGAGCTGAAACCGATAACTCAGGACTCTTTCGTTTTGAGGACGTGCCGCCTGGGAAATATACACTTGTCATCTTTTTTGGATTAGGACCACCTTCAGTTATAGGTGACGATAAAGGTGCGACCATTCTCTTCGAGGTTATGGCTGGCCAAGTCATTGACTTGGGTACAGTTTTGGTGACGGAGTAAGAATTCCACATAGCTGGCTCAGCACGCCGGGTCACCATTCCACAATTCGGGATCAGAGTACTACGGCGAAACTAACGCCATTTGAAGAGGAGACAACCCATGACCAACGAAACAACCGAAGCCGTGCGCAGCGCCATCGAGGATCGGGCCATGTACCTCTTTTTCCTCCTCAAGGAAATGGAGGCAACCCTCGGCCCGGAAGAGGCGGAACGCTTGGCCAGCCGAGCGGTCTACCGCTATGGCCAGACCAAAGGCCAGCGAATGGGCCCGCTGGCCACCCCAGCCGATTTCATCGCCCACCAGATGCGCCCCGGGCGACAGGAGATCTTCGCCAAGGAAGCGATCGAAGCTGGAGACACGCGGGGCGAGATCCGTTTCCATTACTGTCCCCTGGTTACGGCCTGGAAACGGCTGGGGGCCACGCCAGAGGAACTATCCTGCCTGTGCGATATCGCTATGCAGGGCGATCACGGCATGCTCAGCCACACCCCCATGACGCTGAAACTGCCCCGCTCCATTGGCCGGGGCGACCCGTACTGTCAGTTGATCCTGGAGTCGAAGTGAAAACCGAGGTGTACACCGACGCCGCGGGCTTTGCGGCCCTGCATGAGGAATGGAACCCCCTCCTGCGCCATAGCGCATCCGACACCATCTTCCTGACCTGGGAGTGGCAAAGCACCTGGTGGGAGCACCTGGGCGAGGGCGAGCTCTACCTTCTGGCTACGCGAACCGATGGGGGCCGACTGATCGGCATTGCCCCCTTGTACCTGACCACCTCGGACGATGGGCTCAAGACCCTGTCCATCGTGGGCTGCCGCGACGTGTCCGACTATCTGGACCTCATCACCGCCAGTGGCCAAGAGGATGGAGTTTACAGGGCTTTGCTGGACTGGCTGGCGAGCGATGAAGCGCCCACCTGGGACCAGGCCGACCTGTGCAACATTCCGGCCGCCTCCTCTACCCATTCGGTCCTGGCCGAGATGGCTGCGGCTCGTGGTTACCGGGTCCAAACAGAGGTAGAAGATGTCTGCCCCATCATCTTTCTACCATCCACCTGGGATGAGTACCTGAGCTCATTGGACAGAAAACAACGCCACGAGCTACGCCGCAAGCTCCGCAAGGCCGAGCACAGCGGGCAGGTCAACTGGTACGTCGCGGGTGAAGAGCACGACCTGGTGGCGGAAATGGAAGCTTTCATTGAACTGCATCAGAGAAGCGCAGTTGACAAGCACCAGTTCATGGACGCCCAAATGAAGGGTTTCTTCCACGCCTTAGCCCAGGTCTTGCACGAGGCTGGATGGCTACAACTGGCTTTCATCGAAATCAATGGGGACAAGGCGGCCGCCATGCTGAACTTCGATTACCGGGATTCCATTCTCGTTTACAACTCCGGGTTCGATCCTCAGAAGTACGCCTGGCTTAGCCCAGGCATCGTCCTGCTGGCCTACTGTATCCAACGGGCCATCGAGCTGGGCCGGGCCAAATTCGACTTCATGCGCGGCGCCGAGGAATACAAGTTTCGTTTCGGCGGCCAGCCGATAGAGGTTTATCGTCTGCTTGTCGGGAAGAAAATTGGGCCTTGACTTTTTGTGTTCTCAATAGTATCATTTGAGGTAGGTGAAGAAGTGGAGGTATCCCATGTCCAAACCGACCCATGTCCAACAGCAGCGCGACGTCCATCCTATTACGCCGATTGTCCCGATAGGCTGCGAGCGGCGAGTCTCCGAAACGTTGCCAGCGGCGGTCGAACGTATTGTTCAGGAACTCCAACCCGAAAAGATTATTCTCTTTGGATCTTATGCCTATGGTACGCCCTCTCCCGGCAGTGACGTGGATTTGCTGGTGATCATGGAGACAGAGGCGTCAAGCAAAGAACGGTCTTGGGCGGTCTCCCGCCTTTTAATCCCGCGCCCCTTTCCGGTAGACATCTTGGTCAGGACTCCCCAAGAGATTCAGCGTGCGCTGGCAACGGGCGACTTTTTCATTCGCGAGATTATTGCACGAGGTAGGGTGTTGTATGAGCGACATAAATGACCCTTGGAAAAGATTGAGATCAGGGATGGCCGTAGCGTTAATAGCAGTGCTAGGCTTGGCCCTGGGAGGTTGCTGGCCTGGGGCGCAACCCACTCCTACCTTCACGCCTTCACCCACCTCGCTGTCTGTGACCCTGGCACCCAGTCCGACGCCGACCGAGCAGCCGACGGCTACGGCGACTCCAACTTCGGAGCCAACTGCCACTCTCCCACCAACCCCAACCGAGACCCCAACTCCCCCACCAACCCCAACCGAGGCCCCAACTCCCCCACCAACCCCAACCGAAACCCTGCCGCCCCCCCCCACCCCCGAACCCACAGCCACACCAACGCCGAAACCAACCGAAACACCAACGCCCGAAGTCCGAGCGCCGCAGATTGAGGGGTTACGATTTGAAGATGGAAAATATTATGCGCAAGCCGGCAATCCCTACGGCTTGGAACAGGGTGCTTATGCCGGAGAATACTACCCCAACTCAGTTGCCCGGCCGAAAATTGAGGGCAAATTGGTTGAGGTAAAAGGCGGGGTGGTCTTGACCTGGCAGCTACTGGAATCGCTTTATCAAAAAGCCAATACCCCAGAGCGCATCAAAAACGGCACCTAGCTGATTGCTCTTCCTTTAGACCCGCACACTTCAGAAAAAACGAAGGTTGAGGTTGATATTCTCGTCCCATCAGAAATATGCTCGTTTATTATAAATGGTGTAACGGCTGACATGGAAGTGGTTAATTCATTT